>Ga0182024_10015535_pt1 | contig 14554 bp, 7 predicted proteins | sample P32metaG_FD_120480 | JGI IMG/M metagenome (GOLD analysis project Ga0182024, IMG submission 120480) | Permafrost microbial communities from Stordalen Mire, Sweden - P3-2 metaG (Illumina Assembly) | ecosystem: Environmental > Terrestrial > Soil > Wetlands > Permafrost | place: Sweden: Stordalen... | reverse complement strand
CTTGGGCAAGAAGATACGGGCCGAGGAAAACAAGATGATCTTGCTGTACGCCTTGGCCGCGCCGTTCATCGTCCTCCCGCTCACCGCGATTGCATTGAGCACCAGGGCAGGGCTGTCCGGGCTGACGACCAACGCCGGCCCGCCGCATGGCTTTACCGAGATTCTGTTTGCCTACACTTCCAGTTTCGCCAACAATGGCCAAAACTTTGCTGGTCTTAGTGCGAACACTCCGTTTTACAACTTCACCACAGCAGTAGCGATGATCGTGGGCAGATTCGGGTTGGCGATTCCGACGTTGGCATTCGCGGCTTTATTTGCCCGTCAGAAAAAAAACCCTTCCTCGGCGGGAACTCTTCCGACCGACTCTTTTTCGTTCGGGGTCCTGCTCACAACTTGTCTGATAGCGCTGGTGGCGCTGAGCTATCTTCCTGCCTTGGCCATTGGCCCCATACTGGAGCGATTACACTTCGGAAGATAAAGCTGTTTGAATTACTCGACAAAGATTCCCGAGCGCGATTGTGCGGCTTGCCTTGAAGATAGCTCTTTATCTGAATTGCGGGCATTGGTAGGCTTGTGCCGGTCCGTTAATAATGCCAACAGAACCGCGTTCATCTGAAACGGTCTCCCAAACTGCCGGGCGGGATGCGCCCGAGATCCAAGTGTTTGAGTCAAGTACTGCGCGGACTAAGCAACTCGACGAATTGGAACGGTTGCTGAGCCTCTGCGAAGTCCAACCCATCCGCTCTGGTATGCCATTACCTCTTGGTGCGGGTGCGAGGGGCAATGGAGTGAACTTTGCGATTTTCAGCCGGCACGCTACCGGCGTTCGCCTCGATTTCTTCGATCATCCCGAGGACTCCGTACCGGCGCGGAGCATCCTGCTCGACTCCGCCCGGAACAAGACGGGCGACATCTGGCACCTTTGGTTGGAGGGGATTCATCCCGGACAACATTACGGATTTCGCCTTGCTGGACCCTACGCTCCTCACGAAGGGCACCGCTTCAATCCGGACAAGCTCGTGGTAGATCCTTATGCGACAGCGATCGCGTTAATTCCGGGATGCGACTTTCTCCCCGCTCTCGGCTATGATTCCTCATCGCCTCAAAAGGATCTCTCTTTCTCGGAAGCCGATGATGCGGCTACCGCGCCGAAGTGCATCGTCACCCATGGGGATTTTGATTGGCAAGGCGATCAGCCGCTCCGCCATTCCTGGGAATCGACGGTCATTTATGAACTCCATGTGCGTGGTTACACCGTTCATCACAGCGCCGGGGTTTCATTTCCGGGGACGTATCGCAGTCTGATGGAGAGGATACCGTATCTGAAGGATCTCGGGGTGACAGCCGTAGAGCTGATGCCCGTCCAGGAATTCAACGAGAGCCACCTTTTGCGGATCAATCCACAGACAGGTGAGCGGCTCAAGAACTATTGGGGGTACGATCCACTGGGTTTCTTTGCTGCGAAAGCATCCTACGCCAGTGTGCAGGAAGCAGGCGCACAAGTCCTCGAGTTCAAGGAGATGGTCCGGAGTTTTCATCAGGCTGGGATCGAGGTGATCCTTGACGTGGTTTTTAACCACACTGTCGAAGGCAACGAGCTGGGGCCTACCGTCTCTCTTCGAGGGATCGACAATGCAATCTATTACTGGCTCGCTGACGACAAGCGTTTTTATCGTGACTTCACCGGCACAGGACAAACGATCAACGCGGCGCATCCAGTCGTGCGTGATCTTATCTTGGACGCCCTGCGCCACTGGGTGATGGAAATGCATGTCGATGGCTTTCGTTTCGATCTCGCCTCCGTGCTGGGCCGGGACCGCAGCGGCCATGTCCTGGCGGACGCGCCTTTACTGGAGCGCATCGCCGAGGACCCGATCCTGCGCGACGCGAAGCTGATTGCCGAAGCCTGGGATGCCGCCGGCGCATATCAGGTAGGAAGCTTCTCCGACCTCCGCTGGGCGGAATGGAATGGTCGTTTTCGCGACGATGTGCGCCGCTTTTGGCGCGGAGACGAAGGCATGATGGGCCACTTTGCCAGCCGAATCTGTGGAAGCTCAGATCTATACCATGGATCGGGTAAGGGACCGGAGTGCAGCATCAACTTTGTCACTTGTCACGATGGGTTCACGCTAAACGATCTGGTTAGCTTCTCGTATAAACATAATGGTGCTAACGGAGAGAACAATAGAGATGGGCCATCTGAGAACTACAGTGCGAATTATGGTATTGAGGGAGCAACTAAAAATCCGGCAGTTGAGGCGGTGCGCATCCGGCAGATCAAGAACTTCCTGCTGACGATCGCCATCTCCCGAGGCGTACCAATGCTGCTCGGAGGGGACGAGTTCCGGCGCACCCAGAGAGGAAACAATAATGCCTACTGCCAGGACAACGAGATCAGTTGGGTCGATTGGTCGTTGCTGCAGAGGAACAGCGGAGTCCTTCAGTTTGCTCGCGACATATTTGTGCTTCGCAGGGAGCACCCGGTGCTGAGGCGGCAAGCTTTCTACACAGAAGAAGAGATCTCTTGGTTCAATCCCTCCGGGAAGAGCCCGGATTGGTTCGATCCCCGCCGAAAATGCCTGGCGTGTTTAATTTGCAGCCACGACGTGGCCGACCTGTTCTTGATGTTCAACGCCGAAAACGAAGCCGTCACCTTTGCCGTGCCGCCAGCGCGTTCTTCACGTTTTTGGCGCCTCGCCGCCGATACTGGTGAATCGTCAACACTCGGTGCCTGCAGCCCAGGAGAAAAAGCCGCGCTCGCGAATCCCGCAAGCTACCTTGTCCAATCTCGTTCCAGTGTGATTCTGGTCGCGCGCTAATCGAGCGGCGCGGATCCCTTCACGCCCCAGATCGCGCGCGCGTACTCTGTGACGGTCCGATCGCTCGAAAACCTCCCCATACGCGCCACGTTCAAAATCGACATACGTGTCCAGCGATCCCGGTCGCGGAAGGTGTTAGCTGCCTTTTCCTGCGCTTCGACATAGGGAGCGAAATCCGCCAGGTGGAAATGGTCGTCCCTTGCATCCAGAACGCTTGCAGAGATCCATGCGAAGAGGTCCGGCTCTTGATGACAGAACAAATCAGATGAAAAGCTCTCGACGACTCGCTTCACACGCGGATTACGATCGCAGTACTCCCAGGGCCGATAGGACTTCTGTTTACGCATGGTCCGAAGTTCGGCCACTTTCAGGCCGAAGATGAATATATTGTCCGCGCCCACTTCTTCGAGGATCTCGATGTTGGCACCATCGAGAGTTCCGATCGTCACGGCTCCGTTCAGCCCCAGCTTCATGTTGCCGGTCCCCGACGCTTCTGTTCCGGCGGTCGAGATCTGCTCGCTTAGATCGGCCGCAGGGATGATCTTCTCTGCCAGTGAGACCCGATAGTCGGGTACGAACGCTACCTTGATCCACTGGCTGGCCCGCGGATCGTTGTTGATTACCCGAGCGACGTTGTGGATCAACTTGATCATCTGCTTCGCGAACCAAAAGCCGGGCGCGGCTTTCCCCGCGAAGACATAGGTTCTCGCCACAATGGGCTGACGGCCATCCTCGACCAGGGAGAGATACGCGTCGATGATGTGCATCACATTGAGCAACTGCCGCTTGTAGGCGTGTATCCGCTTTACTTGAATATCGAAGAGGGAATCAGAATCGACTTTCAGCCCGGTGGTATCCTGGATGATTCTCGCCAGCTTCTTCTTATTCGAGCGCTTGACTCTCTGGAACTCGGCTTGAAAGCTTGCATCCACCGCATGGGATTCGAGTTCCCGCAGTCGATAAAGGTCGGTGACCCAGTGTTCTCCGATTGTCGAGCTGATCAAGTCTGCCAACGCAGGATTTGCGTCTAACAGCCAACGTCTTTGCGTAATACCATTCGTCTTGTTGTTAAACTTTTCTGGAGAGAGCTGAAAAAAATCCGGCGCTAGGGATGTCTTGATCAATTCGGTATGAATTCCGGAGACTCCGTTTATCGAGTGGCTTCCTATCATCGCCAGGTTGGCCATGCGCACCTGTTTGGGGGCAGATTCCTCAATAATCGACATCCGCCTGATGCGCTCGGCATCCCCCGGGTGGGTAACAGAAACCCGATCCAGAAAACGCCGGTTGATCTCATAGATAATCTGCAGATGCCGTGGAAGCACGGACTCGAACAGAGGAACCGGCCACTTCTCCAGTGCTTCCGGCGCGAGCGTGTGATTGGTATATCCGAGGGTGGCTTGCGTGATGGTCCACGCTTCCTCCCACTCCAGATCCTTTTCATCCACAAGGATGCGCATCAGTTCGGCGACCGAGAGGGCGGGATGCGTGTCGTTCAATTGAATCGCGACCTTTGCGGGGAAATCCTGAAATCTGCCGTGATGCTGTTCGAACCGTCGAACGATATCCCGCATGGCGCACGCGACGAGGAAGTATTCCTGCACCAGACGCAGCTCTCTGCCGGCGACCAGTGCGTCCGAAGGATAGAGCACCTTCGAGATGGTCTCGGAAGCAATCTTTTGCTCGACGGCCTTGAAGTAATCGCCGTCATTGAAAATCTGCATGTCGAAGTCGCGCGAAGAACGCGCTGCGTAGAGGCGCAAGAGAGCAACGGTCCGGCTGCCGTACCCGGAGATCAGCATGTCATGAGGGATACCGACCAGAACCTTCCAATCCATCCACATGGGGTTGTAGCCGCCCTTGCGATCGATTCCGTGCTCGATTCGGCCATAAACGGGCACCAGGCAGGCTTCATCCGGGCAAGGGATCTCCCAGGGCGTGTTCTGCGCCAACCAATTATCCGGTTTCTCTTTTTGATATCCGCTGTCTATTTCCTGCTTGAACAGGCCGTACTCATAGTTGATGCCATAGCCGAGCGCTGGAATCCCGAGCGTGGCGAAAGAATCGAGGAAGCATGCTGCGAGGCGCCCTAGCCCGCCATTGCCCAACGCGGCGTCTTCTTCAGACTCTTCCACGGCTTCCAAATCAGCGCCTAACTTGCTCAGCGCCTGTTGGTATAAGTCACGAATCCTAAGGTTGTGGAGATGATTTCCGAGTGATCGCCCGATTAGAAATTCAATAGAGAGGTAGTTGATGCACTTGGAGTCGTCACGCCGATATCGGTCCTGAGTTTCGAGCATCCGGTCCACCAAGCGATCCCGGACCGACAAAGCCACAGCGTTGAAAAGCTCCGTGTTTGAGAGGTCACCCCAGGCTTTCCCTAACGAGTATCTGGCGTGGCGACGGATGGATTCCTCGATTTCGGATACCGAATCGATCGCCGCAACTGCGTGCTCGTTCATTTCGTCTTTGCGTCCTGAGTCTGGAATGCGCGCACTGCCTCTTCTCTGGTACCGAAAATGTCGAATATCCGATGCATGCGTACGAGTTCGAAAAGCCCCTGTACCTGTTTCGACATGCCGCACAGCTTCAGGTCTCCGCTCTTGGCGCTCAATTGACGGAGGCAGGAGAGCATGGCGCCTAGTCCAGAGCTGTCCACAAAACGCAGCCGGCTCAGATCGAGCACCACCTTGGTATTGGCTTGCAACACAGGCGCAATGTCGCGCTTGAACTCCGCTGCGTTGCTTGCGTCCAGTTCATCCACCGGCACCGCTGTGACGGCTATGCTGTCTATCTTGTCGACTGCGATTTCCATCAAGCCTCACTTTCCTCCCGTTTTACGGGCCTTGACCAGCGCAATGCAGTTTCTGCCGCGTTCATCGCGATAGTACCTTACTTCATCGACGCTCCTGGCGATGATGTAAGCGCCGTATCCGGAGTCTCGCGAGCCATCGAGCGGCGGCGGTGGCGCTGTCGAGGGGTCAAAAGCATCTCCGAAGTGATGCAGCTGGATCGCGAGGCGGCCTGGGAATGCTTCGGCCTCGATATGGATCGACTGATCTTCACGGCCATGATAGGCGTGCTTCATGATGTTGCTGGCTGCCTCGTTGACCGCCAGTTCGAGTGCGGCGACGCTATCTTCGTCCATCGGTGGGCCAGGAACATTGCGGCAAAAGGCGCGCACGAATTCGCGCGCCTGCCGGAGTTGTTTGAGATCGCTGCCGATCTCCAGTTCCTGCCGTGCGACGGGGAGCTGCTCTGCTTGCACCCGGATTGCGACGCTGGTTAGGTCATCGGTTAGCTGTCCAGACCCAGTGAAGGTAGCGACGGCTTGGCGAACGGCGTCCACCAACGGCGCAGGCTCCAGTTGGCCGTTGCTCACGACACATTCCTCCAGGCGCTGCGGCCCAAACAGCTCGCCAGTGGGGCTCCTCGCTTCGGTGACCCCGTCCGAGTAAAAAAAGAACAAGTCTCCGGGCTCGAAAGGGACGGAGATCTGGTCGTAGATCTCACCTTCCCGGATTCCTAGGGGCAGGTTGTCTCCGTGCAGTATCTCATGGAGCCCGTTCTTACCGTGCAAGTGAACTATCCCTGTGTGCCCGCAATCGACGAGATCGAGGCTGCACTTGCTCATGTTGAATCGCGCGTAACACAGGGTCACGAAACTGTCCAGATCGATCAGATGCCGTACCAGCTCCGCATGGGCGAGCATGACGATATCCTTGGGCTCCGGAAGCTTGCCATCCTTGGACAAGACCATTAAGTCGTTGAGGGCTCTGAGGAAATGGCTCTTGGTGGCGGCCCCCAAAAGCGCCGCGGGAACCCCTTTCCCCATAACGTCTCCAACTATCACATCCAGAGACTCATCCGAGTGCCGCAGAAAGATGTAGAAATCGCCGTCGATTCGCTGGGAGGGGATAGTCAGCGCGGCCACTCGAAGTCCGGGAACGTTCACGGGGGGTTGATCGAGCAGCAGGGTCTGCTGGATTCTGAAGCCGATCTCGATTTCCCGTTCACGGGCTTGTTGCAGTTCTCTGTTCGCTGCCTGGAGTTGGGTGGTTCGTGCAATGACGCGCTGCTCCAGGCCGGCGTTGAGGGCGCGTATTTCGGCTTCCGCGCGCCTGCGCTCGGTGATGTCTTGAACCGTGCCGAGTCCCTCGATCGCATTGCCGTCTTTGGCGAATTCGACCTTTGCCCTTTCTCGAACCCATTTCACTTCGTCGCCAACAATGATCCGGAGCTCGATGTCATAACGTGCCCCATGTAAGGCGGCAGTCCAGGCCTTGTTAACCGCTTCTCTGTCTTCGGGGTGAACCGTTTCGAGGAACGCCTCATACGTCAGACTTGTGCCCTTGGCTACTCCAAAGATGCGGAACACTTCATCCGACCAAGTAAGGTGGTTGCGAACCGCATCCAGATGCCAGCTCCCGATGTGCGCAATCCTCTGCGCCCGGTTCAGGTTCTCCTCACTCTCGCGTAATGCGTCGTCGGCACGCTGGCGCTCGATCATCATCCCGAGCACGTTCGCTACGGCCTTAAGGAAATTGACTTCGTCCTTGGAGAAAGATCGCCTCTTCCTTGTATGTGCGCCCAGGACACCATAAGGGCCCTCGCTGGTGGAGATGATGACGCTCATGCCGCTCACCACGCCGTGTTCGTGAAGCAGCGGCGACCCACTGAAACGCCTTTCGGTCCGAAGATCTTCGACAATCACAGGTTGGTCGGAAAGCAGGGTGTAGCCAGCCTGGGAATCCGTACCCGCTCCGACGGTCCCGTGGCCTACCAGTCCTTGCTTCCAGCCGACACCGGAACGGAGCAATAGTGCTTTGCCATCCGGAAGCAACTCCAGCACTTTGCAATACTCGATATCGAGAGTCTGCGCGACCAGCGCGACCGCGTCGTCGAGAACCTGGCCGGAGGTTTCGTTGCGGAGCGCCTCCTGTCCCAGTTCGGCCACCACGGCTTGTAGGTGTGCGAGCAGGCGGATCTCGTTCTCGGCGCGCCTGCGTTCAGTAACGTCGCGCGCAGCGGCAAAGACGCCGACGATGCCACCAGCTTCGTCGCGGTAGACCGATGCGTTGTACAGCACGGGTATCGTGTGACCGTCGCCGTGGCGAACCTCGAGCGGGTAATTACGTACCAATCCTTGCCGGAACGCCTGTTGATAACCTGCCCGGGCCTGCTCCGGTTCAGTAAAGTAATCCGAGAAGTCCGTCCCGATGAGTTCGGCTCGCGAGCGACCGGTGGCGGTCTCCGTCGCGGCGTTCACGTCAGTGATCTTGCCGTCGTGACCGATGGTCACAAGCGGATCGAGGCTGGCTTCGATCAGGCTCCGGTTGTAGGAGTTTGCCAACTTCGCTTCCCGCGCCAGCAGCTGTATCTCGCGTTCCGCCCGCTTGAGTTCAGTAACGTCCTGGACGGTGCCGCGTACTAATACGATTTGGCCATCGGCATCGCGCTCTACTTCACCTCGGCCGGTGACCGACCTGATGGCGCCGTTGGCACGGACCATCTCCAGGTCGAGTTCGTAAGGTACTCCCGTCTGAATGGCGCTTTGTATGGCTGCATCGAGTCGCGCAGAACTCTGCGTCGTGTAGAACCCGAGGTGTTCTTTGTATGTGGACGGGGGCAGCATGGGATCACGCCACGCAATATAAGACAGCCCTGCAGACCAAGTAACGCTATCGGTTCTGGGAGCCCACCACCAACTGCCCACTTGCGCCAGGCGCTGTGCCTCCCTCAGTTCCATTTCCCTTTGGTAGAGAATCCCTTCGGCTCGTAAACGCTCCACATCGCCGCGATTGATGATGTAGCCGTTCCAAATTGCAAGACCGGCCAGCAAAGTCATCGTTGCGATGATCATCAGGCTGACCACACTCCACCCGGAGTAGAGACCAGCGGAAAATGCTCTCCACCCCAGCGCGCCTATCACGATCGGAATGATGACGGCAGCGGGCAGCAAACGCCGTGTTAGTACGCCCCCGGCCATCGAACTCGCGAGCAATGCTGCTAGCCCTCGTTCGGTGCGGGTACAAAGCAGACCGAGAGAAAGCATAAGCAGGGTAACGGCAGTCTGCAGAGCCATGTGGGTGTATGAGATGTGAGACCCAAGAATAAAATCGAGGAGCCCAAGGATAGACAGAATTGCTGTCAAAGAGGCGAAGTACTGAGCTGGCCAATGACGCCGCGATCTCCATGATATCCCCCGGTCCACCAAGAGCAGAGCAAGCCCTAACAAAAGAAAATCCAAAGCCGTAATCGAGGCCATTAGGCCTGGACGAACACTCACGAAGGCGTCCGCGGCGGGTTCACGAAATAGCAGTTGATCGATGCCCAGGTCCCAGCCGGCCAAGTGCTCGGCCAGGCTCAACAGGCCTAGCAAGGCAGTGATTGCCGCCATCAATTGGCCACACACCTTCCAGGTCCTGGGGAAGGGGCGGCCGTTGTGTTGGCGCAGCAACCACAGGGAGACACCCAGCAACAGTAGACAGACGGCCGCGTTGAACTTTATGACGGGTTGTCCCGGTATGGTGCTCTTTAGGACGGCAATGCCAAACGTCAGCCCAACCAGCGACAGGAGTCCGACGGCAACCGAAAATAAGCTGGCAAAACCGACGAAGAGACCCAGGTGCCTAACGACCCGAGGATCCGGTTGCGCAACCAAGGGCTTTCCAGCATAAGTGCTAATGGGGCGGGTAGTTGCTACTACCCCTATCACGTTTCCGCTGGCATCTCGATAAAGCGACCCATCGTAGAGAACAGACGTGCTATGCCCATTACGGTGGCGAAGCTCCAGAGCGCAGCCCCGCACGACGTCACCGCGAAACACCTGCTCATAAGCTGCCCGCGCCTTCTCGGGCTCCCTGAAGTACTCCGAGAAGTCCGTGCCAATGAGCTCTGCGCGAGAATGACCGGTGATAGTCTCGGCCGCAGTATTCACGTCATTGATCTTGCCGTCATGACCAATGGTCACGAGCGGATCGAGACTGGCCTCAAGCAGGCTTCGATTGTAAGTACTCGCCAGCCTCGCCTGACTCCTGCTGGCCTCCGCCTCGGCAGCGCGTTGTTTTACCCAGGTCGAAAGCTGTCCGGCGGTCAAGGCAGCGATGAAGAAAGCCGTGAGCGCTGTCCAATTCTTAGGATCCGCGATCGTGAAAGTGTAAATCGGCGGCAGGAAGAAGAAGTTGAGGCACAGCATGCCTAACACTGAGGCAACCAAGCCCGGCCAGCGTCCCCAGGCCATTGCAATGAAGAGCACCACAAGCAGCATCGCCAGTGCCACGGTCATTTCATTGATGTGGCTGCGAAGCAGCACGCAGATTGCCGTGACTGCGGCAATGCCGAGTATGGAAGCTAGGTAACCGAGACCTCGGTTTTGAAGCATTCTGGCCATTTTTTCGGGCCGTGCATCTTGAGGGGGAGCTATTTTGAAAGCAAGCGCCCTTCCATCTAGGGAGTCATGGAGTGGCCTATGTCGAGGTCGAGAATGATTGCAAGTAAATTCACCCGAGGAACCCAAGCCGCTGGCCCGCTATGCCGGGAACTATGCAGCAACGTCGTAGTGTTCCTTCGTCGTACCCTTGCTTTTCCCCTCGCCCTCGCAGCAGACCACAATCCGAGTGTGTCCGGTGGATTGGAACGGCACGACATTTGACGATGCAATCCACAGACCCGCAGCGGATCTGCGTCGGGACTCTTGCCTCAACTCCTGCCCGAAATGAAAGAGGCATGTCAGCATAAACCCTTCGGCTGCAAGGCACAAAACCAGAATCATGGTAACCATGATACCCTCCGCCGTGCTACTGCCTATGGCTTACCGATCACAGTTCTCACAGCCACATCTCACATTCTAAACGCCTAATTGCCTCTGCCTATGCTTGTAGCGCCGATCCCCCAGCTGGGGCTGTGACGAAGATCACTGGTTATCGTGATTGAACGAAACGGCGGAATACGGCGGTACCCAAAGCAATAGCCGAGGCGCGACGGTGCGCGGAATCCAACCCGCACAATTAACAGGGTCAGTTTTCACTTAGGGCGTCCACGTTCCTGTGGCATCTGCTGCACTTCGGAACACCACTAGAGCTCGCAAAGCGGCCCATCTCAACTTTTTCGTACGGGTGGACTTATTCTCGGTCGCAGTGGATCATTTCATGGGAATCGGCTATGCGTTCAGAATCCATGCGATCCGGCGCTAGTGGTGGGCTTCCTTGTAACTCGTTACAAGTGCCGGGACGGCGTTGCCACAGCCGGTGCTGCAGTATGTTGGACGCGGCACAAATCGCGAGCCTTCGTGAGGGGAATGCATATGGAAATCATCTTACTGGTGTCACTCATCGTCGTTGCCGGCGTGTTTGCCATGGCGGAGATCGCGTTGGTCTCTGTCCGAAAGCCTCGGCTTCAACAATGGGCCGACCAAGGGAATACGAGCGCACAGGTGGCACTCGATCTTGCGAACAGTCCGGAAACATTCCTTGCGACGGTTCAGATGGGAACAACGCTCATCGGTATCTTTGCCGGAGCGTTTGGTGAACGCACCTTGTCAATCCGTATCGAGTCATATCTGAACGGGATTCCGCGGCTCGCGCCTTATGGACACGTGATCTCGCTGGTTACCGTCGTCGGTGCCGTCACGTACGTCTCGCTCATCATTGGAGAGCTCGTGCCGAAGCAGATTGCGTTGCGCAGACCCGAGCACTTTGCCAGCATACTCGCAAAGCCGATGATGGCGCTCTCTCAAGTGGGCGCGCCCATTGTGACCATCTTAAACAAATCAGCCAGCATAGTCCTGCGCGCGTTCCGCATTCAGCCGTCAAAGGAACCGCTGGTCACAGAAGAAGAAATCAAAGTCATCATGGAACAGGGCGCCGAAGCCGGCATTATCGAAAAAGCTGAGCATGAAACGGTCAGACGCTTGTTCAGATTGAGCGATCGCGCGGTGATGGCACTCATGAAACCGCGTCACGACATCGTGTGGCTTGACGTGGACGCGCCAATGGAACAGACGATGAAACAGGTGGCCGCCTCATCACATTCTCGCTTTCCCGCTGCGCGGGGCGGCCTCGACAACATCGTCGGTATAGTGAAGGAGAAGGACCTGCTGGCATGTTGCATGGGTGGCAAGCAATTGAACCTGACCGACGTGGCCCAACCGGCTTTGTTCGTACCCGGCGCGATTCAGGCATTTCGCCTCCTCGAGATGTTCAAGAAATCCCGGACGCACATCGCGCTCGTTATCGACGAGTACGGCGACGTCGAGGGGCTCGTCACGATCAACGATTTCTTTGAGGACCTTGTAGGCGAGGTCGCCTCCGCTGACGAACCTCAGAAACAACATGCTGTGCAGCGTCCTGACGGCTCCTGGTTGATCGATGGGGAGATGCCGGTCCATGATTTCAAGGAACTACTGAATCTCGCGAAACTGCCGGGCGAGGAACGAGGGAGCTATCTGACGCTCGGAGGGTTCATCATGCTGCAAATCGGCCACATTCCGGTGGCCAACGATAGTTTCGAAGCCGAAGGGCTCCATTTCAAGGTGGCTACCATGGATGGGAAGCGTGTCGACAAGGTGCTGGTCCAGACCCTGGCGTCATCCGAAAGCGACAACAAGGAGGCACAGGAACCCGGGCGATCTTCCTGACCGTCGACACGTAAATGGCCATAACACTTCAAAACCGGGGTGTCGGTTACGTAGCCTCCATAGTCGGCATTGCCGCCGTCACGGCGATCTGCGCGCTGCTTCGCACCCACATCAATGAAATGACCGTGGCACTGGCGATGCTGCTAGTGGTGCTCTTCATTGCAACGGTGTGGGGCCGCTGGCCAGGCCTGGTTGCCTCGGTGTTGGGCATGCTGTGCCTCAACTACTTCTTTCTGCCTCCGATTTACAGTTTGACGATCGCAGAACCTAAGAACTGGATAGCGCTCACGGCTTTCTTCGTCACAGCCTTGACCGCTGGGCAGCTTTCGGACTGGGCAAGACAACGCGCTGCGGAGGCGGAGGCCAGCAGAAGTCAGGCGAGGCTGGCGAGTACCTACAATCGAAGCCTACTCGAGGCCAGTCTCGATCCTCTCGTGACTATTGGCCGCGACGGCAAGATTAATGACGTGAACGCAGCCGCCGAGACTGTCACCGGTCGTTCCCGCGCAGAGCTCATCGGCACGGACTTCTCCGAGTATTTCGGGGAGCCCGAGAAGGCGCGGGCGGCTTACGAGCAGGTATTTCGCGGTGGCGTCGTGCGGGGCTACGCTCTGGAACTTCGCCACCGTGACGGGCATAGCACTTCCGTCCTCTACGATGGGTCGACTTATCGAGATGCCAGCGGAACTGTGATCGGGGTAGTAGCGACTACGCGCCCCATTAGCACGGATGCTGGGAAACCCTTGGGTGTGCGGCCGGATCCGCGGGTCGTCACGCACCTCGGCCTCTTCGTCGGTTTTGCCAGCTTGTTCTCGGTTGCCGTTGGGCTTTTGTCGCTGATTGGGTTGACGTTTCACATTGCCGTCCTGAAGAGCGCCATACCGGGAGCGCCCGTCATAAAGTTCAACGCGGCCGTCTGCCTGGTGCTGCTCGGTCTCTCCCTGTGGTTGCTGCGGTATCACGACGACCGGCCCTCCCCCATCGGGAAACTGTGCGGTCAGTTGACGGCGGCAATCGCCGCCTTGCTGGGCCTATTGAGCGTAGCCGAGCACCTGACCGGCACTGACCTGGGTATCGACCAACTACTATTCCGTGAACCCGGCGCGGACGCTTTCTTTAGTGTTCGTCCAGGCCTAATGGCCCCGATTACAGCTTTTGGATTTTCTCCTATTAGGGCTTGCGCTGCTCTTGCTGGATCGAGGCATATCGTGGCGATCACGGCGTTATTGGCCGACTCCCTATTTGGCCTCTTTGACAACAATCCTGTCTATCTTTGGGCTCCTTGACTTTATTCTTGGGTCTCATATCTCACACACCCACATAGCTCTGCAAACTGCAGTTACGCTGCTCTTGCTCTCCCTCGGTCTGCTTTGTACCCGCACCGAACGTGGGCTTCCCACATTGCTCGCGAGTTCGACGGCCGGAGGCGTACTCACACGGCGTTTGCTGCCCTCTGCCGCGATCATTCCGATCGTGATAGGCGCACTCGGGTGGAGAGCGTTTTCCGCTGGTGTCTACTCCGGTTGGAGTGTAGTCAGCCTGATGGTCATCGCGATGATAACGCTGCTGTCCGGTTTCGCAATCTGGAACGGACACAACGTCAATCGCAGCGACGTGGAGCGGCTGCGAGCCGAAAGAACTCTCTACCAACGGGAGATGGAACTGGGGGAGGCGCAGCGCCTGGCGCATGTGGGCAGTTGGTGGTGGGATCCCAAGACAGACAGCGTCAGTTGGTCTGCAGGACTATCTCTTCTTACGTGGCGTGATCCCGCGCTGCCCCCGCCTGCATACAAGGAGCACCTCGGGTTTTACTCGTCGGAGAGTTCCGCGCGACTCGATGCAGTCATACAAAACGCCATCCGGACAGGAGCGCCTTACGAACTCGACCTGGAGATGGTTCGCGCCGATGGCGCCGTCAGGTTGGTCACAGGCCAGGGTGAAGTGGAGCGCGATGCCGATGGCCGAGTCGCATTGGTACGCGGCACCGTCCATGACGTTACCGACCGCAAGCAAGCCGAGAACGAAATACGATTGCTCGCGCGCTTGCAGGCCGTAGAGGCTGAGATTGGTCAGGGGGCGCTCCGCAGTGAAACCTCCG
>Ga0182024_10015534_pt1 | contig 14556 bp, 9 predicted proteins | sample P32metaG_FD_120480 | JGI IMG/M metagenome (GOLD analysis project Ga0182024, IMG submission 120480) | Permafrost microbial communities from Stordalen Mire, Sweden - P3-2 metaG (Illumina Assembly) | ecosystem: Environmental > Terrestrial > Soil > Wetlands > Permafrost | place: Sweden: Stordalen... | reverse complement strand
GCCTCGCTGCTCGTGGTGGTGCTGGTGATCGCGTCGGCGCTGCGGGCGAGCTGGGTCGGCAGCCTGGCCTGGCCGCTGGTCATCAGCGTGGCCGGTCTCACCCTCATCTGGCGGAACGCCCCGCCGGACGAGCAGGCCGTGCTGCGGCGCCTCGCGGATCCGCTGCTCGGCCTGGCCGAGGGCAGCGGCAGCCGCCGCCGGATCGTGGCGCGGGTGGCGGTCGCTGCCGTGGCGCTGACCCTCGGGCTGGACTGGCTGGTGACCGGCCATCAGGTCGCGGGCGCGCTGCGCGAGATCGCCGGCGTGATCCTGGTCGTGGCGGCGATCGCGATCCTGCTCGGCCCGTGGTGGGTGCGTATCGCCCGCGACCTCATGGTCGAGCGGCAGGCCCGGATCCGGGCCGAGGAACGCGCCGACATGGCGGCCCGGGTGCACGACTCCGTCCTGCAGACGCTCGCCCTCATCCAGCGCCGCGCCGAGCACCCGCAGCAGGTGATCCAGCTGGCCCGGGCGCAGGAGCGCGAGCTGCGCGCCTGGCTGTTCGACGGCCAGGCCCCGGGCTCGCTGGACGGCCAGGACATGACGCTCGCGGCCGGGATCCGGCTCATCCAGCAGGACGTGGAGGCCCAGCACGAGGTGCCCGTCGAGGCCGTCACCGTGGGCGACTGCGAACTCGACGACGACCTCCGCGCGCTGCTGGCCGCGGCCCGCGAGGCCACGGTCAACGCGGTGAAATGGTCCGGCGCCCCCGCGGTCTCCATCTTCGCCGAGGTGGAGCCGGCCGGGGTGACGCTGTTCGTGCGGGACCGCGGCCGGGGATTCGACCCCGCCGCGGTGCCGGCGGACCGCAAGGGCCTGGCCGAGTCGATCCACGCCCGGATGGCCCGCCGCGGCGGCACCGCGGCCGTCCGCACCGCCCCCGGCGAGGGCACCGAGGTGTCGCTGACCATGCCCCGGGCCGCCGCCGAACGCCAGCCGGGACGGCCATGACCGGCCCGGCCGGATCCGGCGCTCCTCCCACTCCCGGCCAGGCCACTCCCGGCCAGGCCGCCCCCGGCCGGGCCCGGCGCCCGCGCGTGGTCATCGTCGATGACCACGGGCTGTTCCGCTCCGGGGTCCGCTCGGAGCTGGGCGACGAGGTCGAGGTGGTCGGTGAGGCGGACGACGTGCAGCCCGCGATCACACTGGTCTCCGCGTGCCTGCCGGACGTGGTGCTGCTGGACGTGCACCTGCCGGGCGGGGGCGGGCAGGCCGTGGTCACCGCGCTGCGGGCCAGCCATCCCCAGGTGCTTTTCCTGGCCCTGTCGGCCTCCGACGCGCCGGAAGACGTGATCGCGGTCATCCGGGCCGGCGCGCGGGGGTACGTGACGAAGACGATCTCCGGCCCGGACCTGGTGGACGCGGTCCGCCGGGTCGCCGGCGGGGACACGGTGTTCTCCCCGCGGCTGGCCGGGTTCGTGCTGGACGCGTTCGCGGCGCTGCCTGCCGACGGCCCGGGCGTCCCGTCCCTGGACCCGGAACTGGATCAGCTGTCCCCCCGGGAGCGGGAAGTGCTGCGCCTGATCGCCCGGGGCTACACGTACAAGGAGATCGCGCGTGAGCTGTTCATCTCGGTGAAAACCGTGGAAAGCCATGTGTCGTCGGTGCTGCGCAAACTCCAGCTCTCCACCCGGCATCAGCTCACGCGCTGGGCGACCGAGCGGCGCCTGGCTTAGGCTGACTGCTAACGTATGCCGCCGGTACTGGCCGCCGTGGCCGGCCACGGCGGCCGTGGCGCTCCGGGGGCCCGTGATCGGGGAGCGGGTGCGCCCGCCGGCACGACGGTGGAGGCACGGGTGGCTGAGGACTTTCCCGCAGGGTTAGCTGATCCTGGCTCCCCCGTGCCCGGCAGCCCCGTGCCCGGTAGCCCTGTGCCCGGCGGCTCAGCGCAGATCGCCAGCTACCAGATGGTCGAGGAGATCGGCCGGGGCGGCATGGCCGTGGTCTACCGGGCCCGCGACGTCCGGCTGGGCCGCTGGGTGGCGCTGAAGGTCCTCGCCGGGGACCTGGCCCGCGACGACGCCTTCCGGCGGCGCTTCATCCGGGAATCCCGCGCCGCGGCGACGGTGGATCACCCGAACATCATCCCGATCTTCGACGCCGGCGAGGCCGCCGGCGTGCTGTTCATCGCGATGCGCTACGTCGCCGGCCAGGACGTGCACAGCCTGCTGAACCGGGCCGGCCCGCTGCCCGCGGCCCGCGCCGCCGGGCTCGTGGCCCAGGTGGCGTCGGCGCTGGACGCGGCGCACGCCTGCGGGCTCGTGCACCGGGATGTGAAACCGGCCAACATGCTGCTCGGCGGCCTGGCCGAGGACGGGTCCGAGGATCACGTGTACCTGTCGGACTTCGGCATCAGCAAGACCTCCCAGGCGACCACCAACCTCACGCTGACCGGGCAGGTGCTCGGCACCCTGAACTACCTGGCCCCCGAGCAGATCGAGGGGCGCACGGTGGACGGCCGCGCCGACGCCTACTCGCTGGCCTGCGCGGCGTTCGAGATGCTGGCGGGTGCCCCGCCGTTCCGGCGGGATCAGAGCCTGGCCGTCATGTGGGCCCAGCTGTCCGCGCCCCCGCCCCCGCTGACCAGCGCGCGTCCCGACCTGCCCGCCGCGGTGGACCAGGTCATGTTCCGGGGCCTGGCCAAGGCCCCCGAGGAGCGCTATCCGAGCTGCCGCGCGTTCGCCGCGGCGCTGCAGGAGGCCTGCGGGGTCAGCTCCGCCGAATTGCCGCCACACGCTGCGCAGGCGGTGGCCGCCCAGGGAACGGCCGGGCCGGGCCTCGCCGGGTCCGTGGGCGCGCCCGGCCGGGCCGCATCCGATCTCGCTGAGCCCGCTGCACGCGGCCGGGGCGAGACCACCCCGGTCAGCCCCGCGGCCGGGTTTCCCGCCCCGCCCCGCGCTGCCCCCCCGACCAGCGCCGACCTGCCCTACCGCGCTCCGCAGGCCAGCGCCGGCCCCCCCAGCCCGGCCGCGCCGTCTACTGCAGAGCCGTCCTACGTGATCCCGCCGGCCAGCGCCTGGCGGGCCTACGTGTCCCCCCAGCCAGCGCCGAGCGGGCCTACATGACCCCGCCAGCCAGTGCCGGGCCGTCCTACGTGACTCCCCCGGATGGTGCCGGGCAGCCTGCTGCGTGGCCGGCGGGCCAGCCGCCGCAGCGGTCCGGGCCACCCGGGCCCTACCGGCCGCAGCCGCCGCGCAAGCGGCGGCGCGGGCTGGCGGTGGTCGCCGGCGGCGTGGCCGTGCTGGCGGTGATCGCGGCCGGGCTGGCGTTCCTGAAGTACCACCATGCCCAGCCGGGCAGCGGCACATCGACCGTGGCTTCCAGCGCCCCCGCGGGCGGCGGGGCCGTCTCGGCGGCCGCCTCGCCGCCTCTCGTGGTGAAGCGCTACTACGCGGCCATCAGCCGCCGGGCCTACGGGCGGGCCTGGAAGCTGGGCGGCGACAACACCAAGACCAGCTATCCGCAATTCGTGGCGGGCTACCGCGGCACGCGGCGGGATATGGTGACCATCCTCACCTGGACCGGTGATCAGGTGACGGCGAAGATCGCCGCGTTCCAGGCCAACGGGGCGGTCAAGCAGTACCAGGGCACCTACCTGGTGCGCAGCGGTGTCATCACCTCCTTCAACGTGCGCCAGGTCAGCTGAGGCCGCCCCCGCCAGGGAAGTTGCCGGGTCGCAAATGCGTTAGGCAGTCAGGGCCCGGACTGGCACCCTGGCGTACGGCCGTCCCGCCCCCTCCCGCCTCACCCCCCGTTCCGCCATGGAGATTTCCGCCGTGACCCCCTCGCTCGCTGAGCTTCAGGACCGGCTGCCCGGGCTGATGCTCCGCGATCAGCGCCGGCTCGGCCGCCGCGCCGAGCAGGCCGCCGCGCTGCCCGACGCGGCCGCGCGCGAGCGTGCGCTGGGCCGGCTGCGGGGCGACCTGGATGCGGCGCAGGCCCAGGCCGAGGCCCGGCGGGCCAGTGTCCCCACCCTGCGCTACCCGGCAGAGCTCCCGGTCAGCCAGCGGAGGGACGAGATCGCGGCGGCCATCCGGGATCACCAGGTCGTGATCGTGGCCGGGGAGACCGGCTCGGGGAAGACCACCCAGCTGCCGAAGATCTGCCTCGAGCTCGGCCGCGGGATCACCGGGCAGATCGGCCACACCCAGCCACGCCGGCTCGCGGCCCGCACGGTCGCGGAGCGGATCGCGAGCGAGCTCGGCACCGAGCTGGGCACCACGATCGGCTACAAGGTCCGGTTCACCGACACCTCCAGCGACAGCACGCTGGTCAAGGTGATGACGGACGGGATCCTGCTCACCGAGATGGCCCGCGACCGGCAGCTGCTCCGCTACGACACGCTGATCATCGACGAGGCCCACGAGCGCAGCCTGAACGTCGATTTCATCCTCGGGTACCTCAAGCGCCTGCTCCCCCGCCGCCCGGATCTCAAGGTCATCATCACCTCGGCCACCATCGACCCCCAGCGGTTCAGCGAGCACTTCAAAGAGTTCGGGGCGCCGGTGATCGAGGTGTCCGGGCGGACCTACCCGGTCGAGGTGCGGTACCGGCCGCTGGCCGACCCCGACGACCCGGAGCAGGAACCGAAAGACCAGGTCCAGGGCATCCTGGACGCGGTCGCCGAGCTGAGCGCCGCAGGGCCCGGCGACATCCTCGTCTTCCTCAGCGGCGAACGGGAGATCAGGGACACCGCCGACGCGCTGGACGGGCAGGCCGGCCTGGAGGTGCTGCCGCTGTACGCCCGGCTGTCCGCCGCCGAGCAGCACCGGGTGTTCGACCGGAAGGACGGCCAGGCGAACCACTTCTCCCGGCGGGTGGTCCTGGCCACCAACGTCGCGGAGACGTCACTGACCGTGCCGGGCATCAAGTACGTGATCGACCCGGGCACCGCGCGGATCTCCCGGTACAGCCAGCGGACCAAGGTTCAGCGGCTGCCGATCGAGCCGATCTCGCAGGCGTCGGCGAACCAGCGGAAGGGCCGGTGCGGGCGGACCTCGGACGGCGTGTGCATCCGGCTCTACAGCGAGGCGGACTTCGAGAGCCGCCCCGAGTTCACCGACCCGGAGATCCTGCGGACCAACCTGGCCTCGGTCATCCTCCAGATGGCCGCGCTGGACCTGGGCGACATGGCTGACTTCCCGTTCGTCGAGCCGCCCGAGTCCAGGAACATCGCGGACGGCGTGCGGCTGCTCGAAGAACTCGGCGCCTTCTCCCCGGGCCACACGCCCGGCCGGGGCGGGACGCGGCTGACCGAGACCGGCCGCAAGCTGTCCCGGCTGCCGCTGGACCCGCGGCTGGGACGGATGATCCTCGAGGCGGGCCGGAACGGCTGCGTCCGCGAAGTGCTGATCATCACGGCGGCGCTGTCCATCATCGACCCCCGGGAGCGGCCCGCGGACGCACGGCAGGCGGCCGACGAGATGCACGCCCGGTTCGCGGAGCCGGGCTCGGACTTCCTGGCCTTCCTGAACCTGTGGGACTACCTGCGCGAGCGGCAGAGCAAGCTGTCCACGTCCGCGTTCCGGCGGCTGTGCCGTCGTGAATACCTGCACTTCCTGCGGGTGCGCGAGTGGCAGGACGTGTACGGGCAGCTCCGGCAGGCCGCCGCTGACCTCGGCATCCAGGCGGGCCGGGAGCACAGGGCCGCAGAGCAGAAGGGCGGGGCGGCGCCGGCTGATGAGCAGGCGGCGGCCCCGGCCAGCGGCCCGGCAAAGGGGCAGCCCGGCCGGGTCCGCCGGCCGGCCCGCCGGGACGGCCGGCCGGGCGCGGCCCAGGCTCCCCGCGAGGCCGAAGAGGGCAGCCACTTCCCGGCCGAACTGGCTGACCGGGTGCACATGTCCCTGCTCTCGGGGCTGCTGTCGCACATCGGCATGCAGGACACCGACGCCAAGCCGCGCGGAAAGCGGCGGCCACTGACCGAGTTCGCCGGAGCCCGCGGGGCCCGGTTCGCCATCTTCCCGGACTCGTCGCTGGCCAGGAAGCCGCCGCAGTGGGTGGTCGCAGCGGAACTGGTGGAGACATCGCGGCTGTGGGCCAGGGTCGCGGCCCGTATCGACCCCGAATGGGCCGAGTCCCTGGCCGCGCACCTGGCCCGGCGCAGCTACAGCGAGCCGCGATGGGACGCGCGGCGGGGCGCGGCGGTGGCCACCGAGAAGGTCAGCCTGTACGGTCTGCCGATCGTGGCCGCGCGGACGGTCATGTACGGCCGGATCGACCCGGCGGCCGCCCGGGACCTGTTCATCACGCATGCCCTGGTGGAGGGCGACTGGCAGACCCACCACAAGTTCTTCGCCCGCAACCAGGCGATGCTCACCGACGCGGAGGACCTGGAACGGAAGGCGAGGCGGCGCGGGATCGTCGCCGACGACACGGCCCTGTTCGCGTTCTACGACCGGCGGATCCCGGCCGAGGTCACCTCCGCGCGGCACTTCGACACCTGGTGGAAGAAGGCCCGCTCCGCCGACCCGGCCCTGCTGGACCTGTCCCCCGGCGACCTGATCATGCCCTCAGCCGGGGAGATCAGCGCGGACGAGTACCCGGCCACCTGGGCTGACCTCCCGGTGTCGTACGAGTTCGCGCCGGGCGAGCCGGACGACGGGGTGACGGTGGACATCCCGCTGGCCCGGCTGAACCAGGTGAGCGCGGACGAGTTCAGCTGGCAGGTACCCGGGCTGCGCCAGGAGATGGTGACCGAGCTGATCCGCTCGCTGCCCAAGCAGCTGCGGACCACGTTCGTGCCGGTCCCCGACACGGCCCGGGCGGTGCTGCCCCGGCTCGGCCCCGAGCGCGGCGACCTGCTCGACGCGCTCGGCACCGAGCTGTCCCGGCTCGGCGGCGTGCACGTCCCCCGGTCCGCGTGGGATGAGTCCCGGCTGCCCGCGTACCTGCGGATCACCTTCCGCGTGATGGAGGACGGGCAGGTCCTCGCCACCGGCAAGGACCTGGACGAACTGCGCCGGCAGCTGCGGCCCCGGCTGCAGGCCACCCTGACTGAGGCGGCGGGCGGGATCATCCGGACCGGGCTGCGCACCTGGGACATCGGCACGCTGCCCCGCGTGTTCAGCCAGGGTGAGGTCCGCGCCTATCCGGCGCTGGCCGACACCGGCAGCGCGGCCGACGTCCGGCTGTTCGAGACGCGGGCCCAGGCCGACGCGGCCATGCTGCGCGGTACCCGGCGGCTGCTCCTGCTCCAGGTGCCCTCGGGCGCCCGGGCCGTGGCCAGCCGCCTGCCGGTCAGCGCCAAGCTGGCCATGAGCCGCCACCCCTACCCCGGCACCGACGCCCTGCTGGAGGACTGCGCGGCCGCCGCGGCGGACCAGGTGATCACCGAGGCCGGCGGGCCGGCCTGGGACGAGGCCGGCTTCGCCCGGCTGCTGGAAGCGGCCCGCACCAGCCTGGCCGCCCGCACCGCGGACGTGGTGGCGCTCGCGGCCCGGGCCCTCGGCGAGGCGCACCAGGTCGAGTCGAGCCTGGCCGGGACGCCCGCTCCCCCCGTCCGGGCCGCGTTCGCCGACCTGCGGGCCCAGCTGTCCGGACTGGTTTACCCGGGGTTCATCGCCGAGACCGGGGCCCGGCGGCTGCCCGATCTGGTCCGTTATCTGCGGGGTATGATCCGGCGGCTGGAGAAGATGCCGGAAACGCTGGGCCGGGACGCCGAGCGGATGGCCGTGGTGCAGCAGGTGACCGGGGACTACCGGCAGGCGCTGGCCGACCTGCCGCCCGCGCGGCGGGACGATCCCGACGTCCGCGAGGTCCGCTGGATGATCGAGGAACTGCGGGTCAGCCTGTTCGCGCAGACGCTGGGCACCTCCGGCCCGGTGTCGGAGCGGCGGATCGGGCGCGCCCTGGACCAGCTGCACGGCTGATCGCCGGCCGGCTGGCGGTTAATTCCGTCCCGGCCATGCGTCAATAGGGGCGGAACCGGCTGACCCTGGGAGCTGACCGATCATGCCTGACCTGCTGACCGCGGACGGCCTGGACCGCTTCAGCGCGGCCGCGGCCGCGCACGTCGGGGACGAGACGGTCCCCGGGCTCGTGGCGCTGGTCGCCCGCGGTGATCAGGTGCACGCCGAGGCGCTGGGCTCGCTGTCGGCCGGCGGCCCCGCGGTGCAGCGCGACTCGCTGTTCCGCATCGCGTCCACCACCAAGCCGGTGACCGGCGCGGCCACCCTGGCCCTGGTCCGGGATGGGCTGCTGGACCTGGACGAGCCCGTGGGCCGGCTGCTGCCGGAACTGGCCTCGCCGCGGGTGCTGCGCCGGATGGACGGCCCGCTGGACGACACCGTCGCGGCCCGCCGCCCGATCACCGTCCGTGACCTGCTGACGTTCACGTTCGGCTTCGGCCTCACGACCGAGATGTTCGGCGGCGAGCGGCCGTGGCCGGTGGTCGCGGCGGCTGACGCGCTGCACCTGTCGACGATCGGGCCGCCCAACCCCGCCGAGCAGCCCGGCCCGGACACCTGGATCGCGGGTCTCGGATCGCTGCCCCTGCTGGCCCAGCCAGGTGAGCGCTGGTTCTACAACACCGGCGCCTCGGTCCTCGGTGTCCTGCTCGAGCGGGCTGCGGGCCAGCCGTTCGCGGACGTGCTCCGGACCCGGCTGTTCGAGCCGCTGGGCATGCGCGACACCGGGTTCTGGACGGACGACGCCAGCCGGCTCGGGTCCGCGTTCCGGTCCGCGCCGGGTGGCGGGCTGGAGGTCTGGGACAAGCCCGGCGGGATGTGGAGCGGGCCGCGGGCGTTCTGCGACGGGGCGGCGGGCCTGGTCTCGACGGCCGATGACCTGCTCGCGTTCTCCCGGATGCTGCTGCGCGGCGGGGATGGGCTGCTGCCGCCGGACCTGGTCGCGGCGATGACCAGCGACCAGCTGACCCCGGCCCAGAAGGCGCACGGCGGCCTCGGCCCGGACTTCTTCACGGGCGTCAGCTGGGGTTTCTGTACCTCGGTGGTCACCGCCGGGCCCCGGGCCGGCGCGTACGGGTGGGCCGGCGGGTTCGGCACCACCTGGCTGGCCGACCCGGCCCGGGACCTGACCGTCATCGTGCTGACCCAGCGCATGTTCGACAGCCCCGGGCCCCCGCCCGTGCACGACGTGCTGCAGGCGGCGGCGTACCAGGCCGCCGCCTGACCCCGCCCCGCGCCCGTCCAGCCACCGGCGCATTCCGGTGGGTGACCAGAAGTTCTTCGCCTTCGCGCTGGGACACGGCCATCGCACGACCCCCTGGCACGCTTATGACGCTGGCGCGCATGAGACCAGCTCCGGCCCCATCGTCCTGCCGTAGGCGGCAGCGGTATTCAGCGCCGCTCCCGCGGGAATGGCTCATTGTTCCCGCGGGAGCGGCGCTGAATACCGCCGGAATGATAAGCACACTGGCCGCCGGCCTGAACCGGCTGACCGGGACACGCAAATACCCGGACCGCCATTTCGGCGTTCTTTTCCCGCCGCATCCGGCCGCCCTCGCCGGCGCGGAAATTCGCCCCGCAGGCCCGCGGTGGCCCGCGCCGAACCGGCCCGGTGCCTTCGTGCAGGCCAGGGGACGGGCCCGGCACGTCCGGGGCCGGCCGGCCTGATCCCGCGGGGGCTCACCGGGCCCCGCCGCCGCGTTCCGGACCCGGCACGCCGGGCCCCGGGCCCCGGGCCGCCGGGCACCTGGCCTGGCCGGCGGCCGGACGGCCGCACTGCCATCCGACTACTGCAAATAGTTTGCAAATAGCTAATTGTCGCAATTAACATGCGGGCCATGCCCTCCCCGGCACCCCCGTCCCCCGCACCCGGTCCTGCTCCCGGCCAGCTTCGCCGGCCCCGGCTCCGGCCCGGGCGCCGCAACCCGCACGACGCGGAAATACTCCGGCTCGCCATTCCCGCGTTCGGGGCGCTGGTCGCGGAGCCGCTGTTCCTGTTCGCGGACTCCGTAATCGTGGGACGCCTCGGCACCACGCCGCTCGGCGGGCTGGGGGTGGCCAGCCAGGCGCTCACCACCCTGGTGGGCATCTCGGTCTTCCTGGCCTACGGGACCACGGCCGCGGTCGCGCGGCAGCTCGGCGCGGGGCACCGGGAGGCGGCCATCAGGCAGGGCGTCGACGGGCTGTGGCTGGCGGGCATCATCGGCGCGGTGGTCCTGGCCGCCGGGTGGCCGCTGGCACCGCAGATCGTGCACGCGTTCGGCGGCTCCCCCGCGGTGACCAGCCAGGCGGCCACGTACCTGCGCATCAGCCTCCTCGGCGCGCCGTCCATGCTCGTGGTGCTGGCCGGGACCGGCGTGATGCGCGGACTGCAGGACACCCGGACACCGCTGAGCGTCGCGGTGGCGGCCAACATGGTCAACGTGGCCCTGAACGCGTTCCTGGTCCTCGGCCTGCACTGGGGCATCGCGGGCTCGGCCTGGGGCACGGTGTGCGCGCAGACCGCGGGGGCGGCCGCGTACCTGGCCATGGTCGCCCGGGGCGCCCGGCAGGCCGGGGTGGGGCTCGCGCCCGACCTGACCGGCCTGCGGGCCGCGGCCGTGACCGGGGTATCCCTTATCGTGCGCACGATCGCGCTGCAGGCCGTGCTGATCGTGGTCACCGCGATCGCCGCCCGGCAGGGGAACGCGGCCATCGCCGCGCACCAGATCGCGTTCCGGGCCTGGAACCTGCTCGCCTTCGCGCTGGACGCGATCGCGATCGCGGGGCAGGCCATCACGGGCCGGTACCTGGGGGCCGGGGACGTGGCCAACGCCCGGGCTGCGACCAACCGGATGATCGGCTGGGGGGCCGTGTACGGGGTGGTATTCGGGCTCGCGCTGGCCGCGGCCATCCCGCTGCTGCCGGCCGTCTTCTCCGCCGCGCCGGACGTACGCCGGCTGCTGCCCGCCGTGCTGGCGGTGGCGGCCGCGCAGCAGCCCCTGGCCGGGGTGGTGTTCGTGCTCGACGGCGTGCTGATCGGCGCCGGGGACCAGGACTACCTGGCGCTGGCCGGCCTGGCGGCCACCGGGGTGTTCGCGGCCGCCGCGGCCCTGGTCATCACGCAGCACGCTGGGCTGGTTGCGCTGTGGCTGGCGTTCAGCGTGTGGATGGCCGCCCGGTTCGCCACGCTCACCCTGCGGGCCAGGTCCTCGCAGTGGCTGGTCACCGGCGCGGTCCGGCGCTAAGCCCCCGCCGGCCGAGATTCGTCCGTGATCAGCAGGAAGGACCGTCCCAGGAGCCCCACCGCCCTCTGCCGTCACCGCCGAAGGTAATCGGGCAGGCGAATTTTCGTAATCGGTGCCTGTTCGGACCGCTCTAGAGCAATACGCTGCGGATACAGAACAATTGATGGCGTGCGAACAGGTTTTTAGTTTCTGTTCCATTCAGGGTGGCCTTCCGGCTATTGTCGGCATTTGCCGGTCGTCACGTGCGCCTGGCACTCCACGACCAGCCGCGCACCGGCATCAGAGGACAATGAGCAGCGACACCAGCGCCATGGGGGGCATGCCTGCCCTGGAGCCGCAGACCGGCCTTCCCGCCCCCGGATCCCGGCAGGCTTCCGACTTCGCGGCCCTGGCCCCCGATCCGGCCCATGACCAGATTCCCCGCGACCCTGCCGCCCCGGACCCTGCGGCCCCCGGACCGGGGGCCGCAGCCCGGGGCCGCGCTCTCACCGTGGTGGCCGCGGCCGGGATCGGCATCGCCATCCTGATCATGATCGCTGCGTCCCTGGTGCGCGGCGGCTGGATGCTGCCGCCCGTGGTCATGCCGGCGGCGGGGCCGCCGTGGGAGATCCCGGTCCAGCATGTGTCCGCAGACCTGGTCACGTACGCGCTGTGGCTGGCCGCACTGCTTGGCACCGGGGGGGTGGTGGCTGGCCTCCTCGCCATCCACCACGGGGCCCGGATAAGCGCGCGGATCCTGCTCTTCGCGGGGCTGATCACGGTGGCGGTGCTGGCCGTGCTGCCGCCGACCGGTTCCACCGACGCCCTGGACTATGCGACGTACGGGCGGCTCCTGGCCCTCGGCCACAGCCCGTACGTGACGACGCCGGCGTACCTGCGCCATATGCACAACGCGTTCGCCCACTCGGTGCCCCTCGTCTGGGGTCACTACGTGAGCGTCTACGGGCCGCTGGCCACCATGGAGCAGTTCGTGGCGGCCAAGCTCGGCGGGGCCTCCGCCGCCCGGATCACGTTCTGGCTCAAGCTGTGGGACGCGGCCGCGTTCGCGGCCGTCGCCGTGGTCCTGGACCGGCTGCTGCGCCGCAACCCGGCGCAGCGGCTGCGCGCCCACCTGTTCTGGACGGTCAACCCGCTGCTGCTGTGGGACCTGATCGCGGCCGGGCACCTGGATGTGCTGCCGGTCATGGCGGGCCTGCTCGGCCTGCTGATGCTCGGCGAGCAGCACACTGGCGCCCGGCCCGCCCTCTGGCGGGTCGCGGCCGCCGGCGCCCTGCTCGGCATCGCCGCCGACATCAAGATCAACTACGCGCTGTTCGGGCTGGCCGCGGCCTGGGCCCTGCGCCGGTCCCTCCCGGCCCTGGCCCTGGCCGGCGCGGCCGCGCTGGCGGTCCTCGTGCCCAGCTACGCCTACTTCGGGATGCCCGCGGTCCGCGCCCTGCTCAGCCGGCGCAACCAGAGCAGCGCCGACAACTTCTACCGGCTGTTCATCCCGCACGGCCTGCATCACGATCTCGGGATGATCGCCGCCGTCCTGGTCGTCGCCGTGGCCATCCTGGCCCTGCGGAAGCTTCCGCCGGGCGCGGCCGCGCGCCCCGCCATCCGGCCCGCCGTGGCCCTGTGCGCCGCGTGGCTGTTCCTGTGGCCCTACCAGCTGCCCTGGTATGACTCGATGATCATCTGCGTGCTGGTCCTCTTCCCCGCCTCGCGGCTGGACTGGCTGGTGCTGGCCCGGCTCGCCGCCGGGACGATCTCCAACATGCCGGGCAACCCGTACCTCCAGCACAGCCATCTGCTGCTGGTCACCGACCACTTCGCGGTCCGGATCATGGCGCCCCTCGTCATCCTGGCCGCGGCGGCGGCATTCGTGGTGCTGTGCCTGACCGGGAAGTGGAAGCTGAGGGATTCCCCGGGGCCGGGGCGCAGCGCACCAGCGGAACCCGGGCAGCTGATACCGGCGGCTGAACCGGGATCCGCCTAGGCACGCACCGTGCCGCGGTCGCCGAAGGCCATGCTGCGCTGCAACGCCGCCGCCCGCAGGTCCTCGGCGATCTCCACCGGGCCGCCCAGCGCGGCCGCGTTGATCCCGGCCTGCGCGGCCTCCTCCACGACCCCGCCCACCGTGATGGCCAGGCCCGGGGAACGGTGGAAGACCAGCACGCCGTGGTTGGCCAGGAGCACCGCCGGCACCCCGGGGATGACCGCGGCCCGGATGGCCGCGACTGCCTGGTCCGACCCGCGGGGCCCGTATCCGGCGACGGGAACCCCGGCCGCCAGGCCGAACATCGCCAGGGCCTCCACCCAGCAGCCGATCGGCCGGCGGGCCACGGCGTATGCCGTCGCATACGGCGAGTGGGTGTGCAGCACGCAGCCGACCTCCGGCTGATCGGCGTACATGGCGGTGTGCATGGCTACCACCGCGCCCTGGATGGGGGGCAGTTCACCTTCCCGCAGCGTCCCGTCCAGCCCGATCCGCACGACCGCCCCAGGCTGATGGCCGCGCAGCGACGGGCCGGCGGTGAAGTACATCTCGTCGGCCCCGGGGACCCGGAGGCTGACGTTCCCGTGCCCGTTGGCGGAGATCGCCCCGCTGGCCACCACCCGCTGGGCGGTGTCGATGACGCGGCCGACCAGGTCCTTGTCCATGACGTCCCCTGCCGCGGCCTGGCCGGGCGGCCAGCCGGTGGCCGGCGCCGGATGCCCGGCCACATGCGCCGCTGCGCCCACGCTAGCGCGGCCCCCGCTGATTTCCTGGCCCGCGATGGGACGACGCGGCCCGTCGGGGCAGCTAACGGCTATACATGACGGGCACTCATGGATCAGTTGAGTTCTTGTCATTGGACGCATGAATGCCTGTCGGTGACACTGGAAAGCGAGGCAACCAGCCCCGAAGGAAGGAATCATGGACAGCTCAACCTCTACCGTCACCCAGCTCTGGACGACCGTCCGCGACGAGCTCCGGGACGCCCGCGCGGCCCGTGCCGCCCGCAAGGCCCTGGAGCACGACCTGGCCGGCTACACCAGCCAGGCCGACCTGAACGACCTGGGCGCGATCCTCGACCGGCACAGCGCGGACGAGACAGCGGACATCCGCCGCATCCTGGCCGCCCGCCAGTCCGCCTGACCAGCCAGCGCCCCTGACCAGCATCGGCCGGCCTGACTTCCCGCGGGGCCTGCACGGCCCCGCGGGCTCACGTCAGGGCAGGTTCCACTGCTGGTTGGCGTTGCCGGTGCAGTCCCAGATCTGGAGCTGCGTCCCCGGTGTCGTGGACCAGCCCGTATCGTCCAGGCACTTGCCGGACTGCGGGTTATAGAGAGAACCATTCGACTGCGGGATGAAGACCTGCGCGGCTGTGCCGTTGCAGTCGTACAGGTCCACCGTGGTCCCG
>Ga0182024_10015533_pt1 | contig 14557 bp, 12 predicted proteins | sample P32metaG_FD_120480 | JGI IMG/M metagenome (GOLD analysis project Ga0182024, IMG submission 120480) | Permafrost microbial communities from Stordalen Mire, Sweden - P3-2 metaG (Illumina Assembly) | ecosystem: Environmental > Terrestrial > Soil > Wetlands > Permafrost | place: Sweden: Stordalen... | reverse complement strand
CGAGGGAGAGCCGCGCATTTGGCCGCTGCTCCGCCAGGAACACCATCACTCGCACGGCATAGTCCGCGGCCCGAGTGAGTTGCATGGATGAGTTCGCTTTCCGTTCAAGCATCAGTCGGGACCTCCATTGGAGCGGAATGGTGCCTTGCACAGGAAAGGAGTGTAATCCCCCGGTGTCACAGGCGAACGTGTCCACTGTCACAGACCCGAGTTCACCAGCGTAAATAGCTTTTCGTTACGACGCTTAATTGGAGAAAAACGCTCCAGTAATGAACTGTCTTCCATGCGGCTCCCCTTAACCCGGCCGTCTCTCTACGAGGTATCGCCTTTGGGCTGCCCTGCGATAGCCGCGTGTCTACAGCGCCAATGCCTGAAAGGAACCCAATAGTCCGATGCCGCCGTTTCCCGCAGTCGATCCCATCCCTTTGCCGGCCCCGATCTGGCTTTTCAAGCTGCTCCATATCGTCACGCTTTCGTTGCATTTTCTTGCCGTCCAGATGCTGCTTGGGGGTCTCCTCATCGCGGTCGTCCTGAGCCTCTTCGGCCGCTCAGCAATGTCCCAGGTGGCAGCCCGCGCGCTTGCGCGCCGCCTGACGGTGGTGATGACCTACGTGATCAATCTGGGCGTTCCGCCATTGCTCTTCGCCCAGGTCCTTTACGGCCGCGCGCTTTACACCAGCAGCGTGCTCATCGGCGTTTACTGGATCTCGATTATCGTTCTCCTTACCCTGACGTATTGGTTGCTGTACCAGTTCAGCGGGCGTCTTGAGGCTGGCCGCTCCGCCTGGTGGATCGGCCTCAGCGCGTGGCTGCTGGCCGGCTTTATTGCCCGCCTGCTCTCCACCAACATGACCCTGATGCTGCGACCGGAGGTCTGGCGGCAGATGTACTTCGCTTCCGCTGCGGGCGTCTACCTGCCCACCGGCGACCCGACCCTGACGCCGCGCTGGCTTCTGATGCTCGCCGGCGGCCTCTTCATCGGCGGAATCTGGATGGTGTACCTGGCTGGGCGCAGCACTTTCACGGCGGAGGAAAAGACCTTCCTCGCCGGTGTTGGCGGTAAGATCGCGGCGCTCTTCGGGATGGCTTATCTTGCCGCGGGTGTGTGGGCCGCAAGCGTTCAGCCTCAGGCTGTGAAGGCGGGTCTGGCCACGCACGCTTTCTACCGGTTTGCGGGATTTGCCGGATATGGCTGGCTGGCGCTGGTCGCCATTGCCCTGCTGACGGCGGGAATTGTTGGGTTTGCCCGCATTACCGGCGCGTGGCTGGGATGGTCGCTGGCGCTGCTGGCGCTGCTGGTGGAGATCACCTTCGCCATTTGCCGTGACGGCGTGCGCGACCTGACTCTGCTGAGCAAGGGCTTCGACGTGTGGAACCGCATTGTCGTGACTAACTGGAGCGTGGTGGGTCTGTTTCTGGTCCTCTTTGTCGCCAGCCTGGGCGTGGTTGGCTGGCTGATCTCGGTCGTCGCCCGCGCGCAGAAATCGATGGAAGGAGCTGTACAATGAGCGGACACATCGTGCTTGAAGACATCAGCCTGAACGTCCCCAAGGAGGGCGTCGCTACCCGGCGCGGATTCCTTGTGGCGGCCGGCGCCGCGGGACTCTGCTACGTGGCCGCGCTCGGCTACCCCGTGTACCGCTATCTCGCGTCCCCGGCGGAGATGGCCGCCGGCGCTGCCGCCGTGACTGAGGTGACCCTGAAGGACGCGCAGAAGCTGCCCGCCGGCTCCGTGCTCATGTTCAAGTTCGGTCCTTCGCCGGCCATGCTTATCCACCACCTGAACAATACCTGGGTGGCGCTAACCGCCGTATGCACCCACCTTGGCTGCACGGTCCAGTACGAGCCGGAGGCCAACCGCATTCATTGCGCCTGTCACGGCGGCGTCTACGATCCACGCACTGGCGCGAACATCAGCGGACCGCCTCCGCGCCCGCTCAGGCTTTTCAAGGTCGCGGTGGGAGACGCCGGCGTAGAGGTATCACGCGCCTGATCGCTGTTCGCAGATCATTTTTTTGAAGGACCCCTCGATGACGACCCGAACCATGACAAACACGATCTACGGCTGGGTAGACGATCGGCTCGGTCTTTCTGAGATCGCGGCCTTCGCGCGCAAGAAGACTGTTCCCGCCCATGCCTACTCCTTCTGGTACTACTGGGGCGGAATCTCGCTGTTTCTCTTCCTGGTCCAGTGTTTCACCGGCGTGCTGCTTCTGGTCTACTACCGGCCCGGCGCCGACGCCTACGAGTCCGTCCGGCAGATCACGTTCGTGATGCACTTCGGCTGGCTCATCCGCTCCGCGCACTCGTGGTCAGCGAACCTGATGATTTTCGCCATCATGGTGCACATGTTCAGCGTGTTTTTCATGAAGGCTTACCGCAAGCCGCGGGAGTTTGGCTGGTTCAGCGGCATGGCCCTGCTAGCCCTGGCCACGCTGTTCGGCTTCTCCGGTTACCTGTTGCCGATGGATGAGCTCAGCTACTTCGCGACCAAGGTTGGCCTGCAAATTCCCGCCACTGTTCCCTGGGTTGGCGCCGCCATCGCGTCGATGCTCCGCGGCGGACCGGACGTGAGCGAGTTCACGGTGCAGCGCTTCTTCGCGCTGCATGTCGTGGTGCTTCCTGCGATCTTCGTTCCGCTTCTCGCCTTCCATCTCTGGCTGGTGCAGAAGCACGGCAATGCCCTTCCGCCCAGCGAGGAAGCCCGGCACCCCAGCGATCGCAAGAGCATTCCATTCATGCCGGCGTTTCTGCGCAAGGACTTGGCGATGTGGCTCATCTCGCTCAATCTCCTCGCGCTTCTGGCTTCAGTTTTTCCGTGGTCGCTGGGAAAGCAATACGACGCATTGTCGCCGGCGCCGCTCGGCATTCATCCCGAGTGGTACTTCATGAGCCCGTTCGAGATGCTGAAGCTGCTGGGGAACTGGCTGCCAGGTGCTTCGGGGGAGATTGCCGGCCTGCTCCTGTTCACCGCCGGCATCGTGCTCTGGATCCTGATTCCGTTCTACGACGTGCGCCGTGAAACGGGACGCCGCGCCCGCGCTGCGCATTACTTTGGGCTTGTTTCGGTCATATTGTTGTTGGCGACAACGGCAATCGGCTATTGGACGATCCGGTAAGGCAGCCTGTAGCCAGTAGCGAGAGGCCATAAGCTACCGGCTACGAGCTAGGAGCTTCGTTATGAACTATCCTTTCTGGGAAATACCGCACTTAGGTTCAGGCTGGGTTATCGGCATCATCGCCATTTTCCATGTCATGATTTCGCAGTTTGCTGTCGGCGGCGGCCTGTATCTTCCGCTGGCGCAGCGCAAGGCCATGCGCATGGCCGATAAGGAAACCGGCGCGGCCTGGCTCCATCAGCTAGTCAGCCACTCCAAGTTCTTCCTTATCCTTACCGGTGTCTTCGGCACCGTATCGGGTGTCGGCATCTGGTTCGCCATCGGGCTCACGCATCCTGAAGCGACCAGCACCCTCATTCACAACTTTGTCTTCGGCTGGGCCATAGAGTGGGTCTTCTTCATGGTCGAGCTCACCACCATCGCGGTCTACTACTACACCTGGAACCGCATCGATCCGAAACTCCACCTCGCGGTGGGCTGGGTGTACTCCATCGCTTCCGTCGCCACCCTCGTCATCATCAACGGCATTCTCACCTTCATGCTTACGCCCGGCGATACATGGATTTCAGTGGCCGGAACCGGCCAGGAAGCCAGCAGATTCTGGAACGCATTCTTCAATCCCACATACTGGCCCAGCCTGCTTCTCCGCGGCGGCGTCTGCACCGCGCTGGCAGCTATCTGGGCTCTGATCACCTCCAGCAGAATCGACGGCGACCGGCAGCCGGCGCTCAAGACCAGCCTGGTTCAGTGGAGCGTCAAATGGCTCGTCCCGTCATTTGTCGCCACTCCGTTCCTGCTCATGTGGTATCTCTCCATGGTCCCGGAGTCCCAGCGCACGCTGCTCACGCTCGGCATTGACACTATCGCCGGCGGCACCTTCTCCACAGTTACCCGCATCGCGCTCATCATCATCATCACTTCGGCTACGATTATCGCCGTCGCTTACTACCTGGCATACCGCAATCCGCGGGACTTCAATCTCGCTCATGCGGTTAGCATTCTTTTGCTGGCCCTGATGGCCACGGGGGCCGGTGAGTATGCGCGAGAGATGCTGCGCAAACCTTACGTGATCGGCCGCTGGATGTACTCGAACGGAGTGCGTGTTCCCTACGTCAGTCGAATCGATGCGCAGGGTTATCTCGCCGGCTCTAACTGGGTGTGGAATGGCGACGGCGCGACAACCCCGTCAAGCTACTCGCGCGGAGAAGCGATCTTCCGCGGCGAATGCGGTTCCTGCCACACCATGAATGGCTATCGCCCCATGCGCGTCCTGATGGACGGACGGGACCGCACGGGCATCCACAACTTCATCGTCATGCTGCACGACTACAAGCCTGACTCGCCCTATCATCGTTTCATGCCGCCGATGGTGGGTACGGCCCAAGACATCGACGATCTCACCAATTTCCTGAACGCGCAGGTAAATCCACCCGCATCGCAAGGCCAGAAGCCTCTGCTCGCCGCGAACAGATAGGCAGGAGCCTCAAGAAACAAACACCCGCCAGACCATGGCGGGTGTTTCTTTTCTCCGGTCTGCCTGCTTTCAGGAAGAACTCTCCATCGCATCGCCACTGGTTGGCTCCGGCGCCCCATCCTCCGGCGCTGGCACATCGGCCTCGCCCGCAGCCAACACCGCGCCGCCTGTCGCGATGGCGCCCGGCTCATCTCTCCACAACACCACAATCCACCACACCAGCACCGCGATGTACACCACATTGTTGGCGTTGAACAGCCGGTCACGCAGGTGGATGAGGCGGTTGTATTCGTTCGTTTCATGCACTACGGCCGAACGCGCGACGGCCTGCCAGATGGCCTCGACGGATACCTGTGCCAGCGATGCGGTCGAAAGCCCGATCGCAATGCGCTGCACATGAGATCGCCATCCCGCGCCGCAGCGGTACCCGAGCGCAACGATCACCACTCCGATACCGATGGTCTCCACGTCCGCCAGCAATCCTGCCTTCTGCGCCAGCAATTCCAGCACCTGCAGCGGAGGACTGGAAGACAGAGTCTTCCACGGCGGCCAGGTCCCCCAGTACCGCAGCACCACGGCGCCCGCGGCCATCAGTGCCAGTGCTCCGGCCAGCCATGACGCCCTTCGCGCTGTCTCAAATGCCCGCCGGGCCAGTTCCACCACCACCAACAGGGATAAGAACGCGGTCACGTCCAGCATTACAATGACGGTTGCCGCGAAAGCGATCTGCGGCAGGCGTCCTTCCAGCAGCTTGATGACCAGCAGCCGCAGCGCAATCAGCGTAATGCTCGCGGTAAACCACGGAAACCGCGCCACGCGTTCGCGGCCCATCAGCACCACCAGCAGCACGAGTTGCGCCGCGAAGGTGAGCGTCCAGAGGATCGCCCCCGCCGTAAACGGAAAATGAAAGTGCATAGTGCCGTTCCGGGCCGCCCAGGTTATTTGCGGCCAGGCTTCAGTCTAAATGCCCTTGCCGCGAAGCCTGGAGGGTTAGGAGGCCCAGGGCGTTAATCTGATTTCCGGAGGAAGCGCGCGATGGACCGTTCCGCCATGCTGGCCGCGCTGCGCGGCCGCACCGAGCCGTGGGACATCGTTGTCATCGGCGGCGGCGCCACCGGGGCGGGTGTCGCGGTGGATGCCGCGAGCCGCGGTTTCTCCGTTCTCCTGCTCGAACGAGAAGATTTCGGCAAGGGCACCTCCAGCCGCAGCACAAAACTTGTCCACGGCGGCGTGCGCTATCTTGAGCAGGGCAACGTTTCCCTGGTCATGGAGGCGCTGAAGGAGCGCGGCATCCTGTTTGAAAATGCGCCCCACCTGGTTCACGATCTCCCATTTGTAGTGCCGAACTACTCCTGGTGGGAGACTCCGTTTTACGGCGTCGGCCTCAAGGTCTACGACCTGCTCGCCGGCAAGTACGGCTTTGGCCGCTCACGCATTCTCTCGCTCGACGAGACCCTCGAGCTTCTCCCCACTATCCGCCAGGACGGCCTGCGCGGCGGCGTCATTTATCACGACGGGCAGTTTGACGATGCCCGTCTGCTCATCGCATTGCTGGCCACGGCCGCCGAATCCACTGCTACGGTTCTGAACTATGCTCCTGCTCTCGCCTTCAGCCGCGATGCCGATGGATTCATCGATGGCGTGGATATTGTTGACCGCGAAACCGGCGAACAGTTCCACGCAGGCGCGCGCGTGGTCATCAATGCCGCAGGTATCTTTGCCGACGAGGTACGCCGTCTCGCTGAATCCGATGCGCGCGCCATGCTTGCGCCCAGCCAGGGCGTCCATCTCGTCTTCGATAAATCCTTCCTGCGCGGCCAGGCCGCCATCATGGTGCCTCATACCTCCGATGGCCGCGTACTCTTCGCCATTCCCTGGCATGGCCACACGCTCGTCGGCACCACGGACACGCCCATTGACGAGCCTTCGTACGAGCCGGTTCCATTCGAGCAGGAGATCGAGTTCATCCTCGAAACTGCGGCCCAGTACCTCAGCCGGCCTCCGCTGCGCAGTGACATTCTCAGCGCCTTCGCCGGCATCCGTCCGCTGGTCAAGGCCGCTGGTTCTGACACAAGCAATACCGCCTCTCTCGCGCGCGATCACACCATTCACATCGACGCTTCAGGCCTGCTCACCATCGTTGGCGGTAAGTGGACTACTTATCGCCACATGGCTGAGGACGCGGTGAACCACGCCATAACGCTAGGACACTTGGACGACGTGCCATGCATGACGCGCAGCCTCCGCGTCCACGGTTATGTTGCCCCGGATCGATCGGCAACGGACGCCGAGTGTCCTTACCGCGGAGATGGCTGCGATCCGCTTCTTCTCTATGGCGCGGATGCTGCGGCTGTGCGCGCTATCGCCGTGTCGGACCCACTGCTGGCTGAACCGCTTGACCCGGCTCTCCCGATCATTGGAGCCCAGATCGTGTGGGCGGCCCGCGAGGAGATGGCGCGGACCCTCGATGATGTGCTGGCGCGGCGCACGCGGGCGCTCCTGCTGAATGCCACTGCCGCCGTGCGCATGGCGCCGGCCGCCGCTGCCCTTCTTGCAAGGGAATTGGGCAAGGGGCCGGCCTGGGCAGAGGAACAAGTTGCAACCTTCCTGAAACTCGCGGCTCAATATAATGTTGGCGCGGCCAATTCCGCCGCGGGATCGCCGTCTGCGCCCTGAGTCGTGGATTTCGTCACCTTCCATCACCATCAGGCATCGAACACACGGAGCACAGCTTCTTATCCCTGAACCATGAAGCCGGAACACAAAGAAGGAGCAATCATGGCCGTCGCAATTGAAGGAATCGCGCCTCTCACTACCCGCAAGGCCTGGACCGAACTGGAAGCCCACGCGAAATCCATGCGCCAGACGCATCTTCGCGAGCTCTTCGCCAGTGATCCCGCGCGTGGGGACCGCATGACCGCCGAAGGCGCCGGCCTGTTTCTCGACTACTCCAAGAACCGAATCACTGACGAGACCCTTGGCCTGCTGATCCAGCTCGCTGAGGAGTCCGGGCTTCGCCAGCGCACCGAAGCCATGTTCACCGGCGAGAAGATCAACATCACTGAGAATCGCGCGGCTCTTCACGTGGCCTTGCGCGCGCCCAAAGGGCAGTCCATCCGGGTGGACGGGGAAGACGTCGTGCCCAAGGTACATGAGGTCCTCGACCGCATGGCCGGCTTTGCGCGCCGCATTCGCAGCGGAGAGTGGAGAGGCCACACCGGCCAGCGCATCCGCAACGTCATCAACATTGGCATCGGCGGATCCGATCTGGGCCCGGTCATGGCCTATGAAGCGCTTCGCTACTACTCCGATCGCAGCATGACCTTCCGCTTCGTCTCCAATGTTGACGGAACGGACTTTGCCGAGGCCGTGGTCGATCTCGATCCCGCTGAAACTCTCTTCATCGTCTCCTCGAAGACCTTCACCACGCTCGAGACTATGACGAACGCAAACACGGCGCGGGAGTGGCTCCTGCTTGGCTTGCACGAGGAATCTGCGATCGCCAAACATTTTGTCGCAGTCTCCACCAACGCCGAGGCAATCTCCAAGTTCGGCATCGACACGGCCAACATGTTCGGCTTCTGGGATTGGGTCGGCGGCCGCTATTCCATGGACTCGGCCATCGGCCTCTCAACCATGATCGCCATTGGACCGGAGAACTTTGAGGCCATGCTCTCGGGCTTCCACGAGATGGACAAGCACTTCCGCACCACTCCCTACGAGCGCAACCTGCCTGTGCTCCTCGCGCTTCTTACCGTCTGGTACACCAATTTCTTAGGCGCGGAGACCGTTGCCGTCCTGCCCTATGAGCAATATCTCAAGCGCTTCCCGGCGTACCTGCAGCAACTGACCATGGAGAGCAACGGCAAATCCGTCACCCTCGCCGGCACGCACGTTAACTACGCCACCGGCCCCATCTACTGGGGCGAGCCTGGCACCAATGGCCAGCACTCCTTCTACCAGTTGATTCATCAGGGCACGCGGTTCATCCCCTGCGACTTCATCGGCTTCAGCCGCACCCTTAATCCGCTTGGACACCATCACGACCTGCTGATGGCCAACGTCTTTGCCCAGGCTGAAGCGTTGGCCTTCGGCAAGACCGCCGAGCAGGTCCGCGCGGAAGGCACCGCTGATTGGCTCGTTCCTCATCGCGTCTTTGAAGGCAATCGTCCCTCCAACGTGCTCCTCGCCGATCGCCTCACGCCTGCAGTCCTGGGCAAGCTGGTTGCCCTCTACGAGCACAGCGTCTTCACTCAGGGCGTCATCTGGCAGATCAACTCGTTTGACCAGTGGGGCGTCGAGCTCGGCAAGGCGCTGGCGCAGCGCATCGTTCCCGAACTCGAAAGCCAAGCGGAGCCCGAGCTGCACCACGACAGCTCCACCAACAACCTCATCCACCGCTATCGCCAATCCCGGTCTGAAGCAGCCAAGGAGTAGCCCATGTCCCCGCGTGGATTCGAGCATCCGCTCTACGTTCTTCCCTTCGACCACCGCGGCTCGTTTGAAACCGGGATGTTCGGCTGGCACGGCGATCTGACCGCGGACCAGACCGCGCAGATCGCCGCGGCCAAGCAGGTCATCTACGACGGCTTTCAAGCCGCCATCGACCAGGGCGTGCCCGTGGCCAATGCCGCCCTGCTGGTCGATGAGCAGTTCGGCGCCGACATCCTGCATGACGCGAGCCAGCGCGGCTTTCACACTGCATGCCCCGCGGAAAAGAGCGGCCAGGAGGAGTTCGACTTCGAGTACGGCGAGGATTTCGCTGCGCACATCGAAGCTTTCCACCCGACCTTCTCGAAGGTCCTGGTCCGCTACAATCCCGAGGGCGACGCCGCGCTCAATCGCCGCCAGTGCGCGCGCTTGCGCCGCCTCTCTGACTATCTCCGCAATGAGAATCGCAGCCTCTTCATGTTCGAGCTGCTTGTCCCGCCGGAGAAGGCCCAGCTCGACCGCCTTCACGGCGACAAATCAGCCTATGACCTTGACGTTCGCCCGCCCCTCATGGTCCAGGCGATCGAGGAGCTGCAGGAGGGCGGCGTCGAACCCGACGTGTGGAAGATCGAGGGCCTGGACCGCCGCGAAGATTGCGAGAAGATGGTCGCTGTCGCGCGCCGCAACGGTCGCGACTGCGTCGGCTGCATCGTCCTCGGCCGCGGCGAGAATGAGCAGAAAGTCCGCGAATGGCTTACCACCGCCGCGTCTGTGCCCGGCTTCATCGGCTTTGCCGTGGGCCGCACCGACTTCTGGGAGCCGCTCTCGGCCTGGCACGCCGGTAAGGCTACGCGTGATTCCGCCGTCGCCCAGATCGCGCAGCACTATCGCGAGTTTGTCGACATCTTTGAGGGGAGCCGCAGGGAAGCCGCGGCCTGAATAGAAAAAATCGAAGGGGAATGGTGCGCCCGGAGAGATTCGAACTCCCGACCTAATGCTCCGGAGGCATTCGCTCTATCCAGCTGAGCTACGGGCGCACACTCTTACCAGCATATCGTATTTCCGCCCGCTCCGGCTCGCATCACGCCCGTCCGACCGGCCCGCCATTGCCCGCCTCCCGCTGCGCCCGCAACTCCTCCATCACGCTCTGGATCAACGCTTTCGCGCCCTCCATCCCGCTCAGCACCGCCTGCAAATCCAGCGCCGGCTTCTGCGGGTTCCGGCTCGAGACGCAGTACACCCCGTGCTGTCCCACCATGATCAGCGAATCGGTCAGCAGGTCCAGGGCCACCGCCAGACGCCCGCGCTCCCGCCCCATCATGAACTCGTGCTGCTCCAGTTCCGCCCGCTTCTCGTCGAAGACGCTCATGTTCCAAGACTACCGGAAACGCGCGCCTCGAACCCTATCGGCTCGGACTACACGCTGAAGTTCCGCATGTACTCCGCGTCCAGGCGCAAATCCTCAATCGGATTGAACGTGTACTCCTCCTGCTCGATGAAGTACTGTTTCAACCCCGTCGCAGCTTTGAAGATCGGCCGGTAGTCGATTAAGCCTTTTCCCATCAGCACGGGTTTCCACTTTCCATCGGGCTCCTTCACCAGGTCCTTCACGTGAAGCAGCGGAAAGCGCTCCGGCGAGCGGCTCAGGAACTCCACCGGATTGTGACCGCCCGCCACCACCCAGCCGCAGTCCATCTCAAACACCACGGACTTCGGATCGGCGCGCTTCAGCAGCTCGTCGTAATACAAAACGCCGTCTTCCGTCTTGAACTCAATGGTGTGATTGTGGTAGCCGAACTGCATTCCCGCGGCCTTCACCTTCGGGCCGATCTCGTTGAACTGGTCGGCTACCCAGCGCCAGTCATCCAGCGTCAACTCGCCCTTCTTCGCAGGGTCGCGATGCATCCCCGCCCATGAGCAGATCATGTACTCAAGTCCGATCGCGTTGCCGTAATCGATCAGCTCATTGAGCTTCGATTTCAAATCAGCCAGCGAGTGATGCGTGCTGATGCAGCCTAGCCCCGCCGCATTCATTGAGCTCTTCCACTCCGCCGCGGTCTTGTTAAAATACCCCGCCGCCTCCACCACCTGGTAGCCGTCGCCATGCACCTGACGCAGCGTGCCGTCGAAGTCCTTGGGCAGCAGATCGCGAACGGAATAGAGTTGCGTCCCAATCGGCATCGATAACTTTTGCGCGTCTACGCGCGCCGCTCCCGCGCATACCGCTGCCGCTGCTGCACATGACGTCTTTAAGAATGTCCTCCGCGAAGTTCCGCTCATCTCTGTAGCCTCCCTGGCCGTGTTAGCTCTTGATCGTTTTCGATTCCGCATCCCACATCGCCAACGCGCGGTGAAAGTACGAGTGATTGGCCATGTGGCACGCAATCGCAGCATTGTTTCCAAACACCTCGTCTTCCCGCACCTTCTCCCGTGTCTCCACGGCGCGGAAGAAGTTGGCAAGGTGAGCGGCGGTATCGTCGTACCCCTGCGGCGGCGCGTATGTTTCGGTAAGCGCCGGCTCCCCGCCCTTCTGTGGATGCGCGGCCCACCAGTCGTCGTAGTACTTCTTCTTCGCCTCCGCGGTCCAGCCGTCGGTCGAGTACCCTTCCGGCTGCGGCCGCGTGTCCTGCGCAGTGAACGTAAGCGTGCTGCCCTTGATAGCCAATGTTCCCTCGTGCCCATAGAAAATCGTGCTATCACCGGCGGCGTCGTTGTTCTGGTTGCAGTGCATGCTTACCGTTACGCCGGAATAGTCGTAAAGCGTCGCCAGCAGGTCCGGAAAATCTCTCCCATCTTTGAAATGCGTCAGGCTGCCCATCGAGTACGCGCGGCTCGGAATCGCGTTGATCCCGCTCACGCATTGCATGCCACTCAGCAAATGCACGTACAGGTCCCCCGCCACCCCCTCGCCATAATCGGCAAAGCAGCGCCAGCGGAAAAACCGCGCCGCATCGAACGGCCGCTCCGGCGCATCGCGCAGCCACTCCTTCCAGTCAATCGTCTCCAGGCTCGCGTCCGGCGCAATCGGGTACACCCACGCGCCCGAATCCGAGTTGCGGTCCGTGTGGCCTTCAATCAGCGTCACCTCGCCCAGCCGCCCCGCCTTGACCATATCCGCGGCTTTCTGAAACACCACGTTGCTCACGCGCTGGCTGCCCGCCTGGAAGATGCGCTTGCTCCTCGCGACCGCGTCCATCATCGCCAACCCGTCCGCCACGTTGTGCGACATGGGCTTCTCGCAGTAGACGTCTTTGCCCGCGTCAATCGAGTCCAGCACCACTCGGCCGTGCTGAAAATCCGCCACCGCGACGATTACTGCATCCACGTCCTTCTGGTCCAGCAGTGAGCGGTAGTCGCGCACCGTCGGAATATCCTTGCCGTACGCCTCCTGCCCCGCCTTCTGGTGCATCGTATACAAATCCGCGGTCCCCACGCATTCGCAGTTGGGAACTTTCGCTGCGGACCGCAGCAAATCGCATCCGCGGATCCCTGTGCCGATCGACACAAACCGGATCTTCCGCTCAGTCGCAGCCTGCATCGCGGCCGGCAGCGTCGTCACCTTGTCCGCCGCTGCCGACGCCGCGGCCCCCGCAGCCACCGCCGCCGCGCCCAGGCGGACAAAATCCCGCCGTGAAATTGGTATCGCCATTGCTCAGCCTTTCATCGCGCTGCCCATTCTCGCTCCCGATGTGCCTTGGTGTCCATCAGGCTGAACACCAACCAGTGAAGCCCTAACGTGCGCTCTAAGTCGCTAGTCGATGCTCGTCCTGAACATTCGTGATAGAAAGATCTCGGCGATTCTTCATGTCCTGGCGACCGATCAAACGAATTGCGGTGAGCTTCCTTGGCACGGCCATCCTGTTCAGCGTTGTGGTGAGCGCGGGGACCAGCCTCGTCCTCCTTGTATCGAGCAGCCTTGGCTACTTGCCATACAGCGACCGGCCTGGGCCCGGATGGTGGGGCCATCCACATTGGCCTTCCCTTGCGGAAGCAGCCACGTACTTCGGATTCGCGCCGTTTCTTGCGTATTTCTGTTTGTTCTTCGGCCTCGGACTCTTCGCGCTGGCGTTGGTATTCGGATTAGCCTCAACATCTCGCTGGCTCACACGTGTGCTCGGTGCAATCCTCGCAGGAGGTGCCGCGCTGCTCGCCGTCTCGGCAGCCGGATGGTACTTCGCCGTCGCGTCCATAGGGCCTGACACCGCAGGCATTCTTGGTTTGCTCTATGGAGCCTTCCTCTTTCCGCGTTTCGTCCACGTCCGTTCAGACCCACTCCCTGCCTGGATGAGAATCGTCCTCGTTTCCGCCTCAAGTGGACTCTTTGCCTACTGGCTAGTCTTGCCCTTCCTGCCGCACACGCCCGCGCCGCCGATCAGCTACGACCTGATTCGGCTCACTCCTGGAAATCAGTCCATCACCGCCCCCGAGTGGCAGGGACAGGATGTAGCTCGAGAACTGACCGCGTTGAATCTGCACGGTCAGGTTCATGGCGGCATCGGAGGAACCGGCGCGTCATCCCACGACGCTCCCGAGATTCATGTTGAGCTCGTCGCGTTGGAACCAATCACCTCCGAAGCCAGACTCCCCATTCCTAAGCAAGGCTACGTCGTTTACACCCTGCAGAACGGCAAATGGACCGCTCATCCGTCCATCGAAAAAACCGACAAGCACACCCTCATCCTCCAACCCGGCACCGATCCGAAATACGACGGCGGAAGAGTCCAGATCACTGGAGGAAAGCAATTCGCTTTTACGTGGTATCCAGCCATTCAAACGGGAAACTAAGGGGCGCTACATGAAGAATCCTCTCTCTGCTCCGAAGCTCGCAATCCTCATCGCATGCATTTCGGCGGCCGCAAACCTCTCAAATTCGACCGCCGCGGAAAAGCCGTCAATTCCCAATCTCGGCTCTAACGTCCTGGTCTTCTCGCCCTCCATGCCCGCGGCCGACATGCAGCGCCAGATCGACGCCATCTATGCCGTCCAGCAGCACGGCGAGTTCGGCACCCAGCGCAACGCCGTCCTCTTTCTTCCCGGCGAGTACAAACTCGACATCCCCATCGGTTTCTACACCCAGATCGTCGGCCTCGGCGCCACGCCAGACTCCGTCCACATCACCGGCAACGTCCACTCTGACGCCAGCCTCCCGCGGAACAATGCCACTTGCACCTTCTGGCGCGGTGTCGAGGGCTTCTCCGTCACCCCCACAGGCGGGACCACTTCAGCGCCCGGAACCATGCAGTGGGCGGTTTCGCAGGCTGTCTTCCTCCGCCGCATGCACATCGCGGGCAATCTCGTTCTCCACCAGAACCACGGCTGGGCCTCCGGCGGCTGGATCTCCGACTCCCTCATCGACGGCAACGTTGACTCCGGCACGCAGCAGCAGTGGCTTTCGCGCAATACCGAGTGGGCCTCCTGGACCGGCTCCAACTGGAACATGGTCTTCGTCGGCGTCAACCATCCGCCCGACGGCGACTGGCCCACGCCACCCTACACCAAGGTCGCCGTCACACCCATCGTCCGCGAAAAACCT
>Ga0182024_10015532_pt1 | contig 14557 bp, 13 predicted proteins | sample P32metaG_FD_120480 | JGI IMG/M metagenome (GOLD analysis project Ga0182024, IMG submission 120480) | Permafrost microbial communities from Stordalen Mire, Sweden - P3-2 metaG (Illumina Assembly) | ecosystem: Environmental > Terrestrial > Soil > Wetlands > Permafrost | place: Sweden: Stordalen... | reverse complement strand
CTTGTCGGCGACGCCGCCCAGCAGAAGCCGGGCCGCCCCACGCCGCCCGTGCGTCGCCAGGGCGATGAGATCGCCGCCGCCGGTCGCGGCTTCCTCCAGGATGGCGACGGCCGGCTGCCGGCCGGACACGATGCGTGTTTGCACACGCGCCCCTGCCCCTTCAACCGCTCGGCGACTGAATAAGCCTTGCCCCGGATGCGTCCAAGCGGTTAGAACAGAGCGGCTCGAATGTTCGCAAAGGGGGGTCTTTCATGCTGACGATCTTCGGGAAGCCGCACCGTAACGGCGGCTTCTGCGACGGCCTGAGCCGCCGCGACTTCCTCACCGTCGGCGGCACGCTCGTCGGCGGCGCCCTGGCGCTGCCCAACCTGCTGGCCGCCGAGGCGCGATCCGGCGTCGGCGCCTCGCGCAAGGCGATCATCAACGTCTATTTGCCCGGCGGCCCGCCCCACATCGACATGTGGGACCTCAAACCGGACGCGCCGGCCGAAATCCGCGGCGAGTTCCGCCCCATCGAAACCAACGTCCCCGGCGTCCGAATCTGCGAACACTTCCCGCGCGTCGCCAAGATGGCGGACAAGTTCGCCTTCGTCCGCACGATGGTCGGCTGCGACGGCGGCCACGACTCCTACCAGTGCATGACCGGCCGCAAAAAAGATCCGCGTCAGGCGGAGTTCTGGCCGTCGATGGGCGCGTGGGTGTCGAAGACGGAAGGGCCGGCCGACGCGGCCGTGCCGCCGAACGTCTCGCTGATGTACCCGACGGGGCACGCGCCTTGGGGCCAGCCGGGGACCGGCGGCTTCCTCGGCCTGACGCACGCGCCGTTCCCGCTCATGGGCGGGGCGGGCAAGACGATGAACGCGGCCAACCTGACCCTCCAGGGCGTGACGCTGGAGCAGCTGGACGACCGCATGAAGCTGCGGCAGGCGTTCGACGACATCAACCGCAACATTGATCGCAGCGGCGCGTTCGACGGCATGGATTCCTACGCCCGGCAGGCGGTCGGCATCCTCACGTCGTCGAAGCTGCGCGACGCCCTGGACTTGACCAAGGAAGACCCGCAAACCCTATCCCGATACGGGGTGGACGACCCGGCGTTCATCCGCGACGGCGGCCCGCGCATGGTGCGGACGTTCTGCCTCGCGCGGCGACTGGTCGAGGCCGGGGCGCGGGTGGTGTCGATGAACTTCAGCCGCTGGGACTGGCACGGCGCCGACGGTAAGAACTTCGTCGAGGGCCGCAAGGACATGCCGCTTTTGGACCAGGCCGTATCCGCCCTGGTCACGGACCTGCACGAGCGCGGCCTGGACAAGGACGTGTCGGTGGTGGTGTGGGGCGAGTTCGGCCGGACGCCGCGCGTCAACAAGGACGCCGGCCGCGACCACTGGCCGCAGGTCAGCTGCGCGCTGCTGGCCGGCGGCGGAATGCGCACCGGCCAGGCCATCGGCGAAACGAACCGGTTGGCGGAGTTCGCCAAGAATCGGCCGGTCACGTTCGCCGAGGTATTCGCCACCCTCTACCACTGTGCCGGCATCGACCTGAGCGCGGCGCGCGTCATCGACCCGACCGGCCGGCCGCAGTTCCTGGTGGACGCGGGCGCCGAGCCGATGAAGGAATTGGTCTGACCGCCGACTCACGGCCCAAAACTTGCTCCGTAACCCTCGGTTCGCCCCGAGGAGGTGCGTCATGGCCGAAGAACGAACGACTGCCAACGATGTTCCGGACAACAATGGTCTGGAAATGAACGCGCCCACGCCTGCCCCCACCGACCCCGGCGGCGCCCACGCCAAGGGCTACTCCGCCGATCCGCGGCCGGAGGAAGTTGTTCAGGACAATGACCCGGTGCCGCTCGCCAAAGGCCCGGACAAACATCCCGCCTTCCGGGTGCCGGAGCGGGACAACAACATACAGCCCACGGGCCGCGGCGAGCCAGACAAAGGCACGCCGAACGACCCGCTGCTGGGGTAGGATCGATGACGGCTTCAAAAGCAATCCGAGCCGGAAGCGACGGTTGGGGACGAAAACCGTCGCTCACGCTCCCGGCTCGGACGGAGGCGATCCGATACGCCTTTGTCGCCGGGTAGGCGAGACGCTCACGTTTCGCCTACCCGGCCCGGGGCCGACGCCTAGTTTTTCTCGTTCGCCGCCGGCTTCTTCTCGCCGGCCTCTCGTTCCTGCCGCCACTTCTGCACCTTGGCGCGCTGCTCGTCGGTGAGGACCTTGTCCACCGCCGCGTGCTCGTCCTTACGCAGCTGCTTGAGCTGGGACGCCGGCTCCGTGGTCTTCTCGTCGTACTCCTTGTGGATCTTCTCGACCTGCGTCCTCTGCTCGGCGCTCAGGCCCAGTTCGTCCGCCAGGGCCTTGAGGTGCCCGCGCCGGGCCACGGGGTCCCGCCACTGGTGGTATTCCTCGCGCAGGACGCCCGGCAGCTTTTCCCGCTGCTCGTTGGTGAGGACCTTGGCGATCGCCTCGTGGAACTCATGCCGCTGCTGGTGGTACTGCTCCCGCGCCCCCTCGCCCTTGGCGGCCAACTCGTGGAACTTCTTCTCGTGTTCTTCCAGGATCGGCTCAAGCTCCTTCTTCTGCTCGTCGGTGATGCCGAGTTCGCCGGCCATCTTTTGCAGGTCCTTGTCCCTCGCGGCCTTCAGGAGCCCCGGGACCTTGGCGCGCTGCTCGTCGGTGAGGACCTTGCCCATGGCCTCGTGCTCCTCGTGGTGCAGCGTCCAGAGCTGGTGCTCGGCGTCGGCCAACTTGTGGCCGTAGTCCTTGTGGATTTCGCGGATCTGGTCCTTCTGCTGGTCGTTGAGGCCGAGCTTGGCCGCCATCGCGTCCAGCCGGTCATGCCCCTTCGCCTCGGGTTTCGGCGCGTCCGCCGCGAAGACCCCGGCCGCCGCCACGAGGGCGAGGGCCGCCAAAGCCGTACGGTGCCACGTCATAGAAACGTCTCCCTTGTGTGCCCGGGACCCTCCCTCGGCGGGACCCCCCCGCCAAAGTCGGCCCGGACGATTTGCTAGGCGTCAGCGGGGAATCCCCGCCCAAGGAAAGAGGAGGCCGGCACCCCACGGCCACGACTTTCGGCAGTCCGGGAAGAATCGACGGCGGCCCTGTCGATCAGGCCGACCCTCCCCGAAACCTTCCCGGCCGGAAGGTCGGGAATTGGTCGCGAATGCGACAGAGGGATTGTATTCCCCGAGGGGGACGGCGGCAAGGATTTTTATCCCGCCGGCGCCGACGGCTTCACACGTCGCACAGCCGCACCGCCTGCCGCAGTCCCGCGCGCGGGTCGCGCGTCGGGATGAACTCCTGGCCGACGTAACCCTCGTACTTGATCTCCAATAGCTTCTTCATCACCGGCGCGTACTGGATTTCCTGCGTCTCGTCCAGTTCGTTGCGGCCGGGGTTGCCGGCCGTGTGGACGTGGGCGATCACGTCCTTGTTCTGGTCGATGCGGCGGATCAAGTCGCCGTGCATAATCTGGACGTGGTAGATGTCAAATAGCAGCTTCAGCCGCGGCGAGCCGACCTTGCGGACGATCGACGCCACCCAGTCCACGTCGTCGCCCTGGTAGCCGGGGTGGCCCTTCATCGGGTGCGAGGAGTCGCGCGAATTGAGGTGCTCCATGCAGATCGTCACGCCCTTTTTCTCGGCGTGGCCCACGATCTTCTTGAAACCCCGGACGCAGTTGTCGAACCCCTCGTCGCGCGAAATCTCGCCGCTCTTGGGGTCGTCCGCGTCGCGCCACTTGTAGCCGGTAAAGGCGATCACGCTCGGAAAACCGGCGTCGGCGCAGGCGTCGATCACCTTCGTCGTGCGGTCGATTACCTCATCGTGGTACTTGGGGTTGTTGAACCCCTTCACGAAGGGCCGACCCGGCATTCCGTTCGCGGCGATGGCGCAAATCAGGCCGTGTTTCTTCAGCGGACCCCAATCTTCAGGCCCCGTCAGCTCGACGGAGACGCAGCCCAGGTCCTTGGCGACCTGACAGGCCGTATCCATGTCCCATTTGTCGCCGAAGCCGTTGAAGCACCAGAAGACGACGGATTGTTTGATGCGGCCCTTCGTCGCGGCCTTTTCGTCCGTCGCGAGGACTGCGGGCGCGACCCCGGCCAGGGCCGCGGCGGCGCCGGCCGCGGCCGCACCGCGCAGGAGGCCGCGTCGAGTCAGGGAGTCGTTCGATTCGTGCATGGCGTGGTCCTTCGGTGTTAGGATGAGGCGGCGGATGCCGTCTCTCAGCGTAGCGTGCGGTTCGGGAATTGCAATGGCCCGGCCGCGTTCGCCGGGCACGGCATTTGCGAACAATTCTCACGGTCCCATGACAAGACACATGGCACGGGGGTGTACACATGACGACGGAACAACTGCCGATCGTTCTGAAAAGCACCGCCTTCGAGGAAGGCCAACCGATCCCGAAAAAGTATACCGGCGACGGCGACGACGCCTCGCCGCCGCTCACCTGGTCGGGCACGCCGCACGGCACGCAAAGCCAGGCGCTGATCTGCGAAGATCCCGACGCGCCGCGCGGCACCTGGACGCATTGGGTGCTGTTCAACCTGCCGGCCGAGACGCGCCAACTCAAGGAGGGCGTGGCGACGACGAAGGAGCTTCCCGACGGCTCGGCCCAGGGCGTCAACGACTTTCCCAAGATCGGCTACGGCGGCCCCGCGCCGCCGCCCGGCAAGCCGCACCGCTACTACTTCAAGGTCTACGCCTTGGACGCTCGACTCGACCTCAAACCAGGCGCCAGCAAGCAGCAACTGCTGGAGGCGATGAAGGGGCACCTCCTCGGCGACGGCGGGCTGATGGGGACGTATGGCCGTTCGGGCAAGTAGGGGCGGGGTTTCCCCGCCCATTTCGCCCCCTCGCCTCGCGCCCCTCGCGCCCTCGCGCCCTCGCGCCCTCGCGCCCCTCGCGCCCTCGCGCCCCTCGCCCCTCGCCCCTCGTTCCCAAACTCCTGTTTGGGAACGCGAGGTTGCGAAACTCCGTTTCGCGTCCCGCGCGGGGGCCGGACGCGAAACGGGAGTTTCGCGGAGTGCGTTCCCAAACAGGAGTTTGGGAACGAGGGACGATGTGGACGGCGTTCCCAAACAGGAGTTTGGGAACGAGGGAAGCAGCAACTACTGGACGCGATGAAGGGGCACATCCTCGGCGACGGCAGTCTCATGGGGACGTATGGGCGAACCCCGTAGGATAGGTTTCCAACCTGTCCCTCCGAGGGACAGGTTGGAAACCTATCCTACGGACCTGAAGGGAGACTCATGGAAAAGCGCCAACTGGGCAAGACCGACATGCACGTTAGCGTCCTCGGCTTCGGCGGGGCCGAGATCGGTTTCGAGGGCGCCGCGGAGGAAACCGTCGCCCGTCTGTTGAGCGACGCCCTCGACGCCGGCCTCAACGTCATCGACACGGCCGAATGCTACAAGAACAGCGAGGAGTTGATCGGCCGGGTCGCGGCGGATCGCCGCAAAGACTACTATTTATTCAGCAAATGTGGACATCCCGAGGGGATGGGCAGCGAGGACTGGTCGAAGGCCGGGCTGCTGCGGAGCGTCGAGCGAAGCCTGAAGCGGCTGCGCACCGACCGGCTCGACCTGATGCAACTCCACAGCTGTTCGGAAGCGGAGCTGCGCAAAGGCGAGGTGATCGAGGCGTTGGAGGAAGCCAAGCGGCGCGGCCACACGCGCTACATCGGCTACAGCGGCGACGGCGCGGCGGCCCGCTTCGCCGTGGAGTGCGGCCGGTTCGACACGCTGCAAACGTCCGTCAGCGTCGCCGACCAGGAGGCGCTCGACCTCACGCTGCCGATGGCCCGGCAGCACGACATGGGCGTCATCGCCAAGCGGCCGATCGCCAACGCCGTCTGGCACCATTCGGAAAAGCCGACCAACGCCTACCATCAGCCGTACTGGGAACGTCTGCGAAAACTCAACTACGACTTCACGCGCGGCGCCAACGCCGTGGCCACCGCCCTGCGGTTCACGCTGAGCGTCCCCGGCGTCGATACGGCCATCGTCGGCACGACCAAGCCGGGCCGCTGGCGCGAGAACGCGGCGCCGTTGCAGGCGGGGCCGTTGCCGGCCGACGAGTTCGAGCGCATCCGCGCCCGCTGGCGCGAGGTCGCCGACGCGAGTTGGGTGGGGCAGGTTTGAGGCGTCATTCCGGCAACGGCCGGCCGCGCGTCTCGGGCGCGAACCAGATGACCACCAGGCCGACGACGTAGATCAGGCTCATGGCGGCGCCGGCCCGGGCGTAGCTTCCGTCGAACACTTCCTTCGTCATAAGGAAACCGGTGCAGAGGGCGCCGACGGCGGCGATGGCCCGGCCGGCGTTATAGCTGAAACCCTGTCCGGTGGCCCGCAGGCGCGTCGGGAACAGTTCCGGCAGGTACAGCGGCAACCAGCCGTAGAAAGAGGCCGTCAAAGCGCCAACCAGGGCCACCACGGCGAGAAACCATCCGTCCACCTGGGGATGCAGCAGGAGTTGCCAGCGGAACAGGTAGGCGCACGTCAGCAGGGAGCCGAGGCACAAACCAAAGTAAGTCCACCGCCGGCCCAGGCGCGCGCCGATCACCCCGCCCAGGAAACTTCCGACGATGGCCCCCAGGCCGGAGCACATCTGGGCGTTGTTCATTGCCTGCTGGTTGTCGGTCAGCTTGCCGACCCAGGAGGGAACCCACTGTACCGAACCCCAGGTGCCGATCAGCGCGACGCCGCCGAGGGCGAAACCCAGCAGGGCGCGCCCCCTCACCGCCGGAGTGAAAATATCCGCCATTCGGGGCCGCGTCCCCGAGGCGGCCGCCTCCTGCCACTTCACCGATTCCGGGACGAAGGTCCGCAAGAAGAACGTCAATACGGCGGGGAGCACGCAGGCGGCAAAGACCCAGCGCCAGCCGCCGGCGCCGAGATCGACCTTAAATTGCTGCACGGCCGTGGCCAGCATTCCGGCGAGCACGTAGCCACAGTTGCCCGCCGCCCCGATCAGCCCGGCCAGCAGCGGCCGCGTCCGCTCCGGCCATACTTCCATGACCAGCGCCACGCCCAGCGCCCATTCGCCGCCCATGCCGAGGGCGGAAACGAACCGCAAGACCGCCAGGTGCCACGGCGCGAGCGCGAGGCCGCACAGCCCGGAGAATACGGCGTAGGTGAGGACGCTCAGGACCATGGCCCGCACGCGGCCGAGGCGGTCGCCGAGCCAGCCGAACAGCCAGCCGCCGCAAGCGGCCCCGACCAGGAATGTGGCCGTGATCCAGCCGAACCATTGGCCCACTTGCGCGTCGAGGTAGTTCTTGGCCGCCGCTTGCGCCTGGGAATCGGTCGAATCGGCGGGTGATCGCGCCTCGGAAGACGCGATCAGGGCCATCAGCGCCGGCCGGCCGGCCACCGGAAAAATGCCCATCTCGAAGCCGTCGAACATCCAGCCCAGCAGGGCGGCCGCCAGCGCCAGCCACATTCCCCGCGTCCCGACTCGTCCCATGATCGCCCCGCCCGCTCAGTGCCGCACGTGCCCCTCGACGCAGCGGCCAGCATAGCGGATGGGGCGGTGCGGTCAAACAAAAGGCGGGCCGGCGGGCCGGTCGCGGCGACGAGGAGAAACGGGCGGGGAGGCTGGGCGACTGCCTACCCGCCCGCCGTTTCTTGACAACCCGCGCGGGCGAGGTCACTTTTTCGATGTGAAATGGATCTTCAGAATCGTCTTTTTGTCGGCGGCCACGTCGAGCGACACCACGGTCGCGGTGCCGGGCACGTCCTGGAACTTGCAGACGTGGCCGTCGAGCTTCACTTCGGTATCGTCGGTGATGACGAAATCCTGTTTCTGCTGATTCGGCTCCGGCGCGGGGGCGGCGGCCACGCCATCGAGGTTCGCTTTGGCGTCTTTCGCCGTGATCGGGAGAAGACTTTTACCCGGAAGAGGAGCATCGTTTCGGGGGGAGAGCGAGGCCATTGCCGCGGGGAGGGAGCAGAGGAAGGTCGCGAAAATGAGGGTAAATCGGGTCACTCCATCGTCCTCCACACATTGGGAAGGGGAAATGGCCCCGTCCACGTCGATCGGGGCCGCTGTTCGCTTCGCAAGCGACGTGCCAGCCGGGCAGACATACACATCTGCTTGCGCAACTCATGCTCCCATATACGCTTAATTTTCATCTCGGGCTAGACGAGTCCGTCCGACCATCGGCGCGTCTGCCCACATCGAAGGCACAGGCTGCTTCAACACGGGCAGCACAGCCGTCCGGATGCCAAGGCCGAGACCCGATCGACCTGTTTCTTCGCTCAGGGCAAGACGTCCACGTTGATATCGGGAAAGCCGGTCAGGCGATGATCGTTGGTCAGGAACGTGTCGCAACCGGCCTGGACGGCGGCGGCCAGATGCAGCGAATCCTGAAAAGAGTAGCGCTTGCCGGACCCGTAGGCGTGAACGCCCCGAATAGCCGCCGCCCACTCGAACATCGGAGCGGCCAAGGGAACAAAAGTGACGTTGGGCGCCAGGAACAGCCGCTCGTAATCGAGCAGCAAGCCGCCGTCGCCGCGGCCGAGCGGTTTCACCAGGCACTCCAGCCGGGTGAACTCACTGACGGCGAAGCTGTGTCCGGCCGCCTCCAGATGGGCAATGTAGCTCCGAACGCGGGCGTCGAAGGGCGCGGGTCCCTCCACCCAATAGACGACGATGCAGCTGTCAAGGTAGACCACCACCGGCTATCACTCCTTGGCCGCGGCCGGCGGCGTCCCCTCCCACTGCTCACAGCGGCGCTCGTAGTCCTCGTCGTCCTCACGGCGAGCGGCTTCCTCCGCCAGCATCTCCTCCGGCGTCCGCCCTAGGTATCCGCGGGCGCGCTGGCTCCGTCGAATCTCGTCCATCGCGTCGACGAGGCCCCGCCGCGCGGCGGGCGACGGCGGCAACGGCTGGACGATCACCTGCACCCGGCCCGGCGGCAGGTTCGGCTTTTGGTCCAGTTCGAGCGTCCCATCCGGCTTGAGCGTCGCTTGCACGATTGCGGCGGCGGTCATGGCGTCCTCCTTACCGTGGCGTTCGTCGGCACCGGCCATCTACGGTTGATTATACGCCGGCAGCCGCGCGCCACGGCGGCTGGCTTTCTTCCACCGCCGCACAGCCCGGTGTAGAACGCCACGGGCCTCCGTCCGGCTGATGGAAAGAAGCGGCGCCCTCGGGAGGGGACCGGCCGCTGCACGCCTGCCGAGTTCCGGAACCGATTTAGTGCCGAAGCGCGGCCAGGATTATGTAGAGGGTACAGTGTTTAGGCCGGCCGGGTGCCGCCAGCGTCCCGACCGGCCGCGTTTGCATTCACTCCTCGCGGCTTTCTGGCACTCCGCCTTAACCTTCTTCAGGATGGCGTTCAGCCGGAACAACTCGGCTGCAAAAAGGGGCCGCTCGATCACCTTCGCCACGGCCTCAAACCCTTCCGCCTCTTTTTCAGGCAAATTGAACAGCTCGTTCTTGAGGTCCCAGCGGGCTCGGAAGTGGTTGAAGTGGCGAAGGAGCAATCCTTCCAGTATTTCGCGGGAGCAAGGGGTGTAGTAGGAGGCGCGACACTCAATTTTGGGATCTTTAAGCTCTGATCTAAGTTGGGCGATTCGCCTCCGTAAGTCATCGGTGTGCCCGAGCTTGTACATGCCAAATTTCCAGGTCACCGGGTGGGACACCCTGGGTTCCCCGACGACTGCCTTGATGGACGGACACCACATCAGGTAAACGTACCCATCCATCAGTCCGCCACCCTTTGGCAAAGACCGACGTTCCGGTCCTGAAGCCTTCCGATAGCAATGCATAAGCTTGATCCTTTCTTGGACTTGCGCCACCTTCCACCGTTGCCACGCGGCGCGGACTTCCCTGCAGCGCCGCTCGTAGGCTTCCTGTTCAGCCGCCAACTGCTTCGGCGAGAGTTCCTCAAACCCACCTCGTGAGGGCGGTGGGATCATCGGTGATATGTCCCACGGGTCTATCACAGTTCATCCCTCCTTTCGCGGTTGCTTTAGGCTGATTTCCCCCCCGGCCAGTTCGTCCAAGCTCACGCCGAGTCCGTCGGCCGCGGCGAAGAAGCCTTCCAGGCTCGGCAGGCGTCGACCCTGTTCCCACTGGCGCAGCGTCCGGGCACGGATCGTTCGCGTCCGTTTCCCGAATTCCGATCATCGCACCGATGACGACCAGGCCTGACGGCAACCATTCCCAGGCCGCCTCGTCCGTGTATTCCACCAAACTTAGAGTTGATCCTGCACCTCGGCCCATAGGTCGGCCGCAGCCTCGACGAACCCTCTGAGAAAGTCACGATCCATGTGGCTGTGCAAGCCCTTCTCGAGCGCGGAGTCCCAAAACGCCCTTGCTGCACCGTAGCCGAGAAGCGAATTGCCGCAGGCCTTCCTGGCGACTAACAACGACATTACCCGAGGTTCATTGGGGACGAAGAACCCGAACTCGCTTAGGGGGACTCTTTGCCCCGTTTGAATTTCGGCTCGCCAGTCGTGCAACCGCTTTAACTGCAAGGCATCGGCTTTGTTCTTGGCCCATTCCGTCCCGGCTCCATAGCCCCTTTGAAAACTCTCCGACTCTTTTTCCCGCAGCGACTTGCGAAGACGTTCAACAACATCAGCCATTGTTTTTCTCTCTTTTTTGATTGCGATTTCCGCGAGTTTCTCCTCGAACGCCCGCCCGGCGAGTGCTGACCAGTTGACGGGCTCATTCACCTTGTCCATTCGCGCCTTCAGATCTCGTGAAAGCGAGATCGTCATGCGAACAAAGCTCGGTCGCTCATCCACGACTTACCACCCCACGGCCAAGATGTTAATCGTATTTTACGCAACGAACGCGTAATGACAAGTCCCACCGGCCGCGGGCATCAGGGCGACTGGTTTGTAGGCGACGCCCCAGTCGCCCACCGACCGCCACCGGCATCCATTTGCGCTCCCCGTTGGCCTGCCCAAATGGCCCCACCGCGTGGTACACTCGGCGATGATCCGTCATCGCCCGAGGCCGAGGCTCCCATGCCGCCCCTTCCGCCCCGCCCGTGTCCACCGCTAGCCGGCCAGCCCCTGGCGCGCCCGGTTCGCGCGCCGGCGCCGGAGGGGGCCGGTGAGCGCCCCTCCGCGGTAAGGCCGACACACCCCAGGCGCGCGCCGTGTCGGCCTTACGGCCTTACGCACGGCCCGGCGGATCGGCCCACGCACCCTCGCCGCCGACCGCGGCCCTTCCCGCTTGCCCCCCCCTCCCGCCGCGCCTTACGATGCCCTGTATCCCCGACCCTCCGCCCCGCCATCGGCCCGCCGTACCCAGGATCCTCCGATGAACCGCGTCCGAACCGCTCTCTTCGCCGCCGCGCTGGTCGGCGCCGCCTGCGCCGGCCGACTCGCCGCCCAGGGCTTCTCCCCCGAGGACGCCCTCAAGCGTATGCAGGTCCCCGACAACCTCGAAGTCAAGCTCGTCGCCGCCGAGCCGGACGTGCGCCAGCCGGTCACGATCACCTTCGACGACCAGGGCCGTATGTGGGTCATCCAGTACCTGCAATATCCCACGCCGGCCGGCCTGAAGGCGGTGAAGGTCGATCAGTACCTTCGCACCGTCTACGACCGCGTGCCCGAGCCGCCGCCCAAGGGGCCGAAGGGCGCCGACCGCATCACCATCCTCTCCGACCCCGACGACAACGGCCGGTTCCGCAAGGCCAAGGACTTCGTCGGCGGCCTCAATCTCGCCTCCGGCATGTGCCTCGGCTACGGCGGCGTCTTCGTTTTGCAGACGCCTTATCTCCTCTTCTACCGCTTCCGCGACGGCACGGACGAGCCGGCCGGCGACCCCGAGGTGCTGCTGAGCGGCTTCGGCATGGAGGACGCGCACGCCGTCGCCAATTCGCTGCAATGGGGGCCGGACGGCTGGCTGTACGGGGCGCAGGGCAGCACCGTCACCGCCCACGTCCGCGGCCTGGAATTTCAGCAGGGGGTCTGGCGTTATCACCCCGTCACGAAGCAATTCGAGCTGTTCGCGGAGGGCGGCGGCAACACCTGGGGCCTCGACTTCGACGCCCACGGCAACGTCATCGCCGGCACCAACTGGGGCGGCTTCGCCATGCTGCATCAGGTGCAGGGCGCATACTACATCAAGGGCTTCGGCAAACACGGGCCGTTGCACAACCCGCACGCCTACGGCTATTTCGACCACATACCTTGCCCCAACTTCAAGGGCGGCCACGTCACCTGCGGCGGCATCGTCTACCGGGGCGGGGCGCTGCCGGAGAAATACGAAAACCAGTACGTCGCGGGAAACCTTCTTTCCAACTCGCTTTTGTGGTATACATTCGAGCGCAAGGGTTCGACGTTCGCCTGCAAGCAGGCCGGTGAATTTCTCGTCGCCAACGACACGTGGTTCCGGCCGATCGACTGCCTGACCGGCCCGGACGGCGCCCTCTACGTCGCCGACTGGTACGACAAGCGCGCCAACCACGTCGATCCCATCGACACCTGGGACCGCAGCAACGGCCGCATCTACAAGGTCCAGACCAAGGGCGCCAAGTCGGCCGCGCCCTTCGACCCGCCGCTCGGCAAGCGGTCGAGCAAGAACCTTGTCGCCCTGCTCGACGACCCCAACAGCTGGCTGGTCGGCGAAGCGCGGCGCATCCTCATGGAACGGCGCGACCCGTCGGTCGTCCCCGGCCTGCGCAAGGCGGTGCTGGAAAACAAGGGCAAACTGGCGCTGGAATCGCTGTGGGCGCTGTACGTCAGCGGCGGCTTCGACGAGGACTTCGCCGGCCGACTGCTCGACCACCCCAATGAAGACGTGCGCACGTGGGCGATCCGTCTGGTGGGAGACGGCAAGAAGGTATCGCCCGGATTCCGCGACCGGCTCGTTTCCCTGGCGCGAACGGAGACGAGTCCGACCGTGCGAGCGCAGATGGCTTGCACGTGCAAACGACTGCCGGGGCCGGACTGCCTGGCCGTCGTCCGCGAGTTGTTGCGCCGCGATGAGGACGCCGCCGACCCGTTCATTCCAATGCTCTTGTGGTGGGCGATGGAAGATAAGGCTATTTCGGATCGTGATTTAACGGTCGGCCTGCTCGACTCGCCGGCGGCGTGGCGGGCGCCGATCGTGAGCCGCTTTATCGTGGAACGGCTGGCCCGGCGCTACACCGATGAGGGCGGCGACGCCGACCTCAAGGCGTGCGCCCGGCTGTTGGCCGCCGCGCCGGGGCAGGCCGAAACGGACCTGCTGTTGCGCGGCATCGACAAGGCGTTGGAGGGTCGGCGGCTGGAGAAGGCGCCCGAAGCGCTGCAAAGCCGACTGATCGCCCTGCGTTCCAAGCGGCCCGACGATCTGACCCTGTTGCGCCTGGCGGTGCGGCTGGGCGGGGCCGACGCCTATGAACAGGCCATAAAGCGGGCCGGGGATGCCAGGGCGGCCGACGCCGACCGCATCGCTTTGATCGATCTGCTCGGCCAGGTCGGCAAGCCGGACTGCCTGCCAACGCTGTTGCGGGCGCTCACCGACGCGCGATCCGACGCGGTGCGCGCCGCCTGCCTGACGGCGTTGCAGCCGTTCGCCGATCCGAAGATCGCCAATGAGGTTTTGGACCTGTACCCGCACCTGTCCGCCGACCTCAAGGGCCGGGCGCAAAGTCTGCTGTGCGGCCGGCCGGCGTCGAGCCTGGAATTCCTCAAGGCGGTGGACGCCGGCCGCATCGCCGCGCGTGAGGCGCCGCTCGACCAACTGCGGCGCATGGCGCTCCTCAAAAATGAGGCGATTGACAAGCTCATCGAAAAACACTGGGGTAAGATCAGCCCGGCGACGGCCGGCGAAAAGCTGACGCGCATCCGTAACATCGGCGTGATTCTGTCGAAGGGGGGCGGCGACCGCGTCGCCGGCAAGGCGGTCTTTCTCAAGAATTGCGGGGCGTGTCATACGCTGTTCGGCGAGGGCGGCAAGATCGGCCCCGACCTGACCGGCGCCGACCGCAAGAACCGCGACTGGCTGCTGACGCAAATCGTCGATCCCAGCGCCGTCATCCGGCCGGAGTTTTTGGCCTTCGTCGTGAACGTGAAAGACGGCCGGACGCTTACGGGATTGATGGCGGAATCGACGCCCGACACGGTGACGCTGCTGGACGCCAAGAACGTCCGCAGCGTGATCCGCCGCGACCAGATCGAAGACCTCAAGGGATCGCCGGTATCGTTGATGCCGGAAAAGGTCCTCGACGCGCTGGAGGACCAGCAACTCCGCGACCTGTTCGGCTATTTGCAGGGCGACGGGGCCGTTGCGGCGCCCTGACCGGCCCGAAGCGCGAGCGAGGTTTTGGACCGAATCCCTCGCCTTCGGGCTGGTATGGCTATGAAACCACTCTCAGCTCTCCGTCTTTTCCATGTATTCCGCGATGCGCTCCAGGAGCCGGCAGGCCTCGCCGCCGCTCAGGTTCTCGGTGTACCGGACCTTGAACATCCGCTCGCCGCGCCAGGGGCCTTTGTGTTCCTCCTCCGAGTGGACGACCACCCCCAAGAAGGTCTTGCGGCGCATCAACTCGTCCAGCAGTTGCCGGGTCGTAACCAGTTCGAGCGCGGTCGGTTGCATGGAG
>Ga0182024_10015530_pt1 | contig 14560 bp, 6 predicted proteins | sample P32metaG_FD_120480 | JGI IMG/M metagenome (GOLD analysis project Ga0182024, IMG submission 120480) | Permafrost microbial communities from Stordalen Mire, Sweden - P3-2 metaG (Illumina Assembly) | ecosystem: Environmental > Terrestrial > Soil > Wetlands > Permafrost | place: Sweden: Stordalen... | reverse complement strand
CGACCAGCCCCCAGAAAGTGAGTCTGAGCGGAACCGGCAGCGCGCCGGTCACGCTGTCCACCACATCCTTGAGTTTCAGCACAACGGCGGTGGGCTCCACCAGTTCGGCCAAGTCCGTTACGCTTACCAATCACCTAAGCGGATTGCTGACGTTTTCCAGCATCGTCGTGAGCGGGCCCTTCGGGATCGCCAGCAATAGCTGCGGGACGAGCGTCGCCGCCGGGGCCACTTGCAGCGTCGGGGTAACATTCACGCCCACAGCGACCGGCGCCGCCACTGGCACGCTGACCTTCACCGACGGCGCCGGGAACAGCCCGCAGACCGTCAGCCTCAGTGGTACCGGCAGCAGTTCGAGTTCGCCGGTCACTCTGTCCGCCAGCTCGTTGAATTTGGGAACGGTGGCTGTCAACAGCACCAGTGCGGCGGTGACCGTAACGCTGACCAATCGCCAAAGTACAGCCCTCACTATTTCCAGCGTCGGAATCAGCGGGCCCTTCGCGATCGCCAGCAACACTTGCGGGACGAGCCAGGCCGCTGGGGCCAACTGCGCCGTCGGGGTCACGTTTACTCCCACGGCGACCGGCGCCGCCAGCGGCACGCTGACCTTCACCGATAGTGCCTCGACCAGCCCCCAGAAAGTGAGTCTGAGCGGAACCGGCAGCGCAGCCGTCACGCTGTCCGCCAATGCGTTGAACTTTGGCGTCATCGCGGTGGGATCCGCCAGCATCAGTCAAACGGTGACGGTGACTAACGCCAGCGCGGCCGCCATCGGGGTGACCAGCGTCGGGACCACCGGGGATTATGCGGACACGACCACGTGCGGGTCTTCCATCGCCGTCGGCGGTAATTGCACCGTCGCGGTCACCTTCACGCCGACCGCCGCGGGTACCCGGGCGGGTTCGCTTACCGTCACTCTTTCGACCGGAGCACAAACCGTCTCGCTTACCGGAATCGGTTCCAGTTCGTCCGCCACTGGCGTGCTCAGTCTGTTCCCGTCGCCTGTGACGTTCAACAATGGTTATACGATCGGCGACAATCCCAGCCAGGCCGTCACAGTCACTAATACCAGCGCCTCTCCGGCGGCCATAGCAGGGATTGCCATGGGCGGCGATCCGTCCCTCACTCAAACGAACAATTGCCCTGCTAGCCTGGCGGCGGGCGCGACTTGCAAGATCACGGTGACGTTCCAGCCGGTGGCGTATGGCACCTTTACCAGCACGTTGACGCTTACCGAAAGCAACGGCGCTCTGGACACGGTGTCAGTAACGGGCATCAGCACCGTGAACAACTAAGGCGAACATCTGGGCGGGCGCCATTGTGTCGATGCCTCCAAGATGACGATACGCCAAGGGCATCGCAGAAGCGGTAACCGACGCAGCCCTTAGGAAGCCACCGAGACTCTCGGCGCACGGCCTTCCGGCTAAATGTCGTCCCGCGTCGGCATCGTCGCAGACGCTGGATGGCAGAGGCCATTGACCCGGTCGGTTCCGGCGGTCTTCTTGGGGCTCGATTCCGGAGAACTTGCAAGTCAGACTCTTTGGGGCTAACTTGCACGACTATGACGAGGTCGCAAGACGGATGCTTCGTCAACCCTCGCTTTGGATGAACGAATCGCAAATAATCATTTTGCAGAGATGTCGCTGAGGTGGTTTGGCGCCAGTCCGCGACGTGCTTTCGTACGGGTTCGGAAATTCCGTTGCATCCGGTGCACTCCGATGTTCCCTCCAAACCACCCAACACTGTATAGACTCGCGGGTACAATACAGCCGGTTCGAAAGAACTGCAAGACGTTCTGGAAATCTCGACAAGGGAGGCAGACGGGATCGTGAAGTACAAAACGGCCAATGGCGCCTTCAAAGATCTGGCTGCACTGGAGAAGGTTCCGGATATCGACATAAACAAGCTGTCTGAACGAATGGAGAGAATCGTATTCAAGTAGGCTCCGCGCGAACCAAACCACGGGAAATCGCTTGGTCAGACGCTCACGATTTCAATGTGCGCTAGTTTCACCGATAGGCCGATTGGACTCCTTACACCAGCCTCCTGCCCCGTGCGGATCTAGGGGCCGCGTTGAAGCCCCTGTCCCGATGCCGGCTCCGGTGCGAAAGCTCGGTGCACTGATCGCTCGCTCTCGCTTTGGCCGCGTAATGGACCGTTCATTTGCTGGCCGAGGAGATGACAGTTATAAATAGTTAGGATGCTGCGATTCGTTCGGCAACGCGTTCTCTTCTTTCTGTTCGTTGCGGTTTTCCTATTGAGCGCAAGAGCTGCGTCGGCCCAGGTGGATCGTACGGCCATTACCGGAACCGTCACGGATCCACAGGGGAATCGCGTTCCCCAATGCAAGGTGCGCGCCATCGAAGGCGCCACCGGTTTTCAACGCGAGACCTTGACCACCTCTCAGGGCAGTTACGAATTACCCGGCCTTCCGCCCGGTCTTTACAGCGTGCAGTTTTCGAAAGATGGTTTCTCGATCTTTGTGCTCCAGCAGATCGAGCAGGTCGTTGGCCAGACCCGCACTCTGAATGCGCGCCTGGAACTGGCGCGCGGCAGCCAACAAGCTACGGTCAATGAATCGGTGGTCCAGCTCGACAAAGTGGATGCCACCGTCGGCGCTGCGATCGAGGCTGCTCAGATGGACGAGCTTCCGATCAATGGCCGTAACTGGGCGGCGCTCACATCGCTGGCGCCGGGCGCGATCGATAACGGCGCGGGCGATCAAAGAACGATTCGATTCGCCGGACACGGATTGGACGACAACAACCTGACGCTTGATGGAGTGGATGCCACTGCCGTCTACAACCAGGAACAGCGCGAGTATATGCGCCTCAACATCCCGCTGGATTCGATCCAGGAGTTTCAAGTTCAGTCACAGAACTTCGGCGCGGATACTCAAAACGGCACCGCCGGCGGACAAATATCGGTGGTTTCGCCTTCCGGTACGAATGCATTTCACGGCCAGGCGTTCGAGTTTTACCGCGATGATGCACTGGACGCTCGATCGCCCTTCGACGGAGCGTCTGCCGATCCGTTTCTGCTGAATCAATTTGGCGCAGGCGTTGGCGGGCCGATCGTGCGCGACAAGACTTTCTTCTACGTGGACTATGAGGGACTGCGGCAGCGGCTGGACGGCACTCAGATTGGATTGGTGCCGAGTCCCGGGTTTGTCTCACAAGCGGCGGTGAGTTCGCCGGCACTCATTCCCATCCTGCAGGCCTTTCCGGCGGGGACGTCGCCGACCTTGAACTCGAACGTTTGGGAGTATGACGCGCCGGGCCGGCAAATCGATAACGAGGACTCCGGAATGGTTCGGCTGGATCATTATTTCTCCGATGGCACCACGGCCTTCCTTCGCTTCAATGCGGACGAGGCGGTGGAATCGATTCCGGTCGGGCAACTCACGGCCAAAACGCTGTACGACACCAAATTCAATAATGGCGTGGCCGCGCTATCGCATGTATTCGCACCGTCGCTGATCAATGAAGTCAAGCTCGGCGTCAACCAGACCATCTACCACGCCGCGAATCTTTCGCCCGTGCCTTTCGGCGTGGCAGTCTCCGGTTTCAGTTCGCTGACCGGCGCATCCACCACCGACTACCCGTCGAAGACCTTCGATCTGATCGACGATCTCTCCTGGTCGAAGGGCAGGCACATTCTCAAGTTCGGTTTTGAGACACGTTGGATTCTACTCAACCAGGGCACATCGCAAAGCGGAACGCTAACCTACAATTCTATCGGCGCGTTTTTCGACAACAGCATGGGCGCGGCGTCGTATACTGCGATTCTGCCTCTGGTCCGCCAGCGCAAGACGCAATATTTTGGCTACGCACAGGACGAATGGAAAGCGACTCCCAATGTGACGATCACGGCCGGAATCCGCTACAACTTCTTCAATGCGCTGCACACCATCGGCAATAACGATGTTCCGTTCGACTTCGGCACCTGCGGCGGATACTGCCCGCGCACGGCTTCGTTCTTCCATCCGCGTTACAACGATTTCGATCCGCGGCTCGGAATCGCGTGGTCGCACGACGACACGGTTTTTCGCCTGGGTGCGGGAATTTACCACACCGATGGGCAGGAGGACGACCAGAACCTTCCGATCTCGAACACCGTGAACCGTTACTCGTTCAGCAACACAGCTTTCCCCGCGCTCTCCTTTCCGCTGACGCCGTTCCTCGCCTACGCGGAAGCGGGCGGCTTGGGCGTGGTATCGCCGCGCGATCTGGATCGCAATCGCAAAGACGATTATGTTGCGGCCTGGACCGCTTCCATCCAGCGAAAGCTGCCGCTCAACATCATCGGCACGGCCACCTACTTAGGCAATAAGGGCACCGACGTCCTCACCACCACGTATACGAACCTGGTGAATCCGCTGACGGGCGTTGCGCCCTATCCGGCCTTCGGTCCGGTGTCCTGGCGCGGCGACGCGGGCAACAGCACGTTCGAAGGCTTGCAACTGAACGTTCGCAGGGCTTTCCAGAGCGCTCTTCTGTTTTCGGCGAATTACATGTGGTCGCATTCGATCAACGACGGTAGCATCGGCGGCGGCGAATCCGACACTCCGCAGGATTCGTTCTGCAGGGCCTGCGATAAAGCATCCAGCGATGACGACGTGCGGCAGTTGTTCAATCTCTCCGCCGTGTACCAGCTTCCGTTTGGGGCAGCGAAGCGGTACTTGCATGCCCCCGGAGTCGCGCGGGCTGTCTTCGGAGGCTGGACGCTCAGCGCGATTGGGACCGTGCAGACCGGACTCCCGTTCAATATCACCATCAATCGTTCGAATGGTTCGGTGCCGGGCGGCTTTGCGATCGGCAGTGAGGAACGGCCGAATTACATCTTTGGTGTTCCGCTCACTCCGCCGGGCGGATCGACGCCTCAGGAATGGGTGAATCCGGCCGCCTTTGCGGCGCCGGCCCCGGGCACGTTCGGGGATCTGGGCCGCAATGCATTCCGAGGGCCTGGAATTTCTCAGCTCGATCTCGGATTGGCCAAGGAAGTTTCATTTACCGAACGCGTCCGAGTGCGCTTTCGCGCGGACGCCTTCAACGTGTTCAATCGCTCGCAATATGGCGCGCCGAACGCGAATCTTTCGCAAGTCAACTTCGGCGAGATCACCACCACCATCAGCAGCTATGCCACCGGACGCGGCACCCCGCGCGAGTTCCAGATCTCGGCGAAAATATCGTTTTAAATTCTATAGTGCGCCCCAAGTGATCCGAACACTGGTTCGTTGTTTGGAAGACGTGTTACGGAAGGATCTGCTTGCACCTGCGACCTCTCAGCCGCACCAAAGTCCCTGACCATATACCGACACGCCGTGCCGAAATGCGAGCAGAGCACCGACACTCAGGCCGCCTTCCGCGGATCTGTCTAACTGATTCTTCAAGTTGCCAATGGCGCTGGTGTTGCAAACACTTCCAAGACGCGCGAGAGTACCTACAAGGGATTCAAGAATGCAGAAACCAGTGATCTTGACGGTGGATGACGACCCGGAAGTTCTGAGGGCCATCGAGCGCGACCTGAAAAAGCACTATGAGGATCGTTACCGCGTCCTGCGTGCGGAATCGGGCCCCGCCGCGCTCGATCTGTTACGACGGCTGCAACAGCGGAACGACGCCGTGGCACTGCTTCTGGTGGATCATCGCATGCCGGAAATGAACGGCGTAGAAATGTTGCAAGAGGCGATCAAACTGTATCCCAACGCGAAGCGGACGCTCCTTACCGCCTATGCGGATACCGATGCCGCCATCAAAGCCATCAACGACGTTCAACTCAATCACTACCTGCTGAAGCCCTGGGATCCGCCGGAGCGAGAGCTTTTTCCGGTGCTGGACGACTTACTCAACGACTGGTCGGCGAGCTTCCATCCGCCTTTCGAGGGGATTCGGGTGCTGGGCACGCGCTGGTCGTCAAAATCCTATGATCTCCGCAATTTTCTGGCGCGAAATCAGGTACCGTATCAGTGGTTGGATGCGGACGCGGCCACCAGAGACGAAGAAGTGGAACGTCTGCTGAAGAGCTTCGCTCCCGAAGATCTGAAGTTGCCGCTGGTGACGTTTCCGGATGGAACCTGCATGTCCGAACCGCAGACGCAGGATCTGGCCCATAAGCTCGGGCTCAGGACGCGCGCTGGATTGGAATTTTACGACCTTGCAATTGTCGGCGGGGGGCCCGCTGGACTTGCTGCGGCCGTTTATGGAGCATCGGAAGGACTGAAAACCATCATGGTTGAAAGAGAAGCCCCGGGAGGACAAGCGGGGCTGAGTGCGCGAATTGAAAACTACCTTGGCTTTCCATCGGGGCTTACGGGTGGGGATCTGGCGCGCCGCGCTGTGGCGCAAGCCCGGCGTTTTGGTGTTGAGATTGTTTCACCGCAGGAAGCGACCGCGCTACGCGTGGATGGCCCCTATCGTTACTTGCGCCTGAACGATGGAGTGGAACTGTCGTGCCACGCGATGCTGCTGGCCACGGGCGTTCAATGGCGCAAGCTCGATATTCCCGGAATGGATCGTTTGCGGAGCGCAGGCGTTTATTACGGCGCCACGGCGCTGGAGGCGGCAGCCTGCAGAGATGAGGACGTCTACATTGTCGGGGGCGCCAATTCCGCGGGACAAGCAGCGATGTCCTTTTCTCAATATGCCAGGCGCGTGGTTCTATTGGTGCGCGGGGAATCGCTGGGCGCCACAATGTCACAATATCTGATCGAGCAAGTTCAGAATACGCCCAACATTCACGTGGAATATCGTACGCGCGTGGTCGAGGTACACGGTGAGGATCATTTGGAGGCTGTTTCCTTCATGTGCGATGTCACGGGAGACGTCAGCCGCGTGCCTGCGAGTTCGCTCTTCGTCTTCATTGGCGCGGAGCCGCGAACCGCTTGGCTGGATGGAACCGTCGAGCGCGATGACCGAGGGTTCATATTAACCGGCCCGGATCTGCTCAAACCCGGCAAGCGGCCCAGGGGGTGGACGCTGGAGCGCGATCCCAGTCTGCTTGAGACCAACATCCCAGGCGTTTTCGCGGTGGGCGATGTCCGATATGGCTCGGTGAAGCGCGTGGCCTCGGGGGTGGGCGAGGGTTCTGTCGCAATCCAATTTGTGCATCAATATTTGAGTAACGTATCGTGATCTCACCGCTCTCATCGGAAAATCGGTCTCCAGAAACCGCGTTGCGGCAAATCGCGGTGTTCTCGGATCTGCGGGACGATCAGCTGCATTGGTTTGTGTCCAACGCGGAGCAGCGCAAACTTTCTGTCGGGGACACTGTTTTGCATGAAGGCGATCCGGCCAACGCACTGTTCGTTTTGCTGGAAGGGGAACTCCGGGGGCGCCGGGAAAACGGAGGCGGCGATGCTCCCGGCTTTTTGATACGTACCGGTCAGGTGACCGGGTTGTTGCCGTTCTCACGCATGACGCATTTTCCATTGACGGTGAGGGCCACCGCACCCAGTTGGCTGCTCGCTCTAAGCAAAGACCACTTTCAGGAAATGCTGCAGCGTATACCGGAACTGCTGCCCCGCTTGATCGGCGTGATGGCAGATCGAATTCGAGAATATAGCCGGGCGGAACAGCAACGCGACAAATTAAGCGCCCTCGGCAAGCTTTCGGCGGGATTGGCTCACGAACTGAACAACCCCGCATCCGCGGCAGTCCGGGCGGCCGAGGGGCTTCGCGAGTGCATGCAAGAGCTTCGCAAAACCGACAAGTTACTCGACAATGATTCACTCTCTTGCGAAGAGCGTTCGGCGCTGGCGTCGTTGGAAGGAAATCTGTTGGACCAGTTGGCTTCCAGGTCCTCACTGGACGCCCTCGAACAGAGCGATATGGAGCAGGAACTTTCCTCGTGGATGAACGGGCGTAATATCGCGAACGCGTCGCGGCTGGCTTCAGGACTGGTGGAAGCCGGGGTGGATCGTTCCACGCTCGAGAAACTAGGCGCAAAATATCGAGACGGCGTGCTGTCGCATGTTCTCGCCCGTTTGGTTTCCTCGGTGGGCGCTGAAAGACTGACACGGGAGATCGAGGCCAGCACGGGGCGAATTTCCGAATTGGTTCGAGCCATCAAAGAATACACCTACATGGATCAAGCCCCCGAGCAGGAGGTGGACGTTCACCGCGGTATTGAAAGTACGCTGACCATGCTGAAATTCCGTCTGAAACGCGGCGTAGAAGTGAAGCGCGAGTTCGATGCGACCCTTCCCCGGGTGTTCGCGCGCGGCAGCGAACTCAACCAGGTGTGGACCAACCTGATTGACAATGCTATTGATGCAATGGGCGGCAAGGGTCAGTTGGTCATTCGAACTTCCAGAGAGCTCGATTTCATTCTGGTTGAGATCATCGACAACGGACCTGGTATTCCGGATGTCCTAAAACCTCATCTCTTTGAGCCATTCTTCACCACCAAGGGTGTCGGCGAAGGCACAGGAATAGGCCTGGACACGGTCTACCGGATCGTGCGAGCCCATCGCGGGGAAGTCACTTTTGAATCCCGCCCAGGCCGGACCAGTTTTCAGGTGCGACTGCCATTGAAGGCTGCTTAGAAATTGTTCACAGCAACTCAATTTGCGCCAAATGATCCCTACTGTTCTACTGCCGCATAAATAGCTAAGACCCTTGCTAGAGGCGCCATTGTTCCCGCCAATACGTCACAATGGCCCACTTAGACGACGGAGGCACTTCTCAAATTTCTGTGGCGCCAGTCAGGCTACCCGGGAGATGAATCGCACGGTGGTTCATTTGCATCAGAAAGCACGTGCGACTTATGAAGCATCCGGCGTTCGACTATTACATACACGATGGGCCCACCGCTTTTCGCCTTCAATTGACGGGAGTTATGAACGGGGAAGGCGTGGGCCGACTGGAACAAGTATGGAAGACGGCCTCTTCGCTTTTTGGCGGCCGGCGCCTAATTATTGATATCACTTTCGTCACAACCGTCGACGATCGAGGACGCGCGCTGCTTATGGAGTGGCACCGGGCGGGCGCGCACGTCGTCGCTAAATCGACAACTTCCCGCGTGCTCGTGGAATCTATTCTCGGCGCGCCTCTTTCGGAATATGAGCCAATCCTGCGCCAGCCATGGCCGTTCCGGCTCTGCCTTTTCAGATGGGCGGCAAGCCTGCCTTTCTTAATCGCGGTATTTCTCTTGGCCTCCCCGGCGAACGCCGCGAATCTGAAACCCGAAACGGTTTCCGCTTGGGACAATTACGTGGATCGAGCTCAGGCCGATCTTCAGGGGCGAATCCAGCCCGGAGGCTGCTTTCTTTGGACCATGGAAAGCGCAGATCGCACGGAGAGGGTTCACGCCGGCGAGATCGTAGTCGCTCCCGCACCTGGACCGAATCCGAGAATCGTACGGGGTGGATTGATCCACCATTGGATGGGAGCGATGTTTATTCCAAACCGCACTATCGAGCAGATCGTAAGTCTGACGCGGAATTACGATCGGTACAAGGATTACTATCAACCGTCCGTGGTCGAGTCAAAAACTGTCGCTAGCAGCGATGCGGATGACGAATTCTCGTTGCGGATCATGAATAAGGCCCTTTTCCTGAAAATCGCATTGGATGCCGACTACCGAACCACTTACGTGCGTGTCGACGAAAATAGAATCTACAGTATTTCGCGCACGACGCGTCTTCAGGAAATCGACGAATATGGCGAAGCCGGCGAGCACGCGGTGCCAGAAGGCGAAGGCGGCGGCTACATTTGGAAATTAGCTAGCATCGCACGACTGGAACAACGGGATGGCGGCGTTTACGTGGAATTGGAAGGCATAGCACTGAGCCGCGAGATTCCACTGGCAGCGCGCTTCTTTGTAGATCCGATGGTTCGACGCGTGTCGCGCAATTCAATGTCGGTGTCGCTGCGGGAGACTCGAGAAGCCTTGCAGGAAGATGCCGGCTTTGTGCCGGTGCGTGCCAGCGTCCCATTCAGCGCGGGACGCATGGGCGCTTTCGCGGCAAAGTAGCGAAGGATGCCGATGAATCATTCACACAATATTAATATGCGGATCTGCGATGTTAGTCCAGCTCACAGTTGACAGCTTCCAATTCTGAAGTCAGCATTGAGAGTACAGAGTTGGAGGAGCAGTTTCCTTGGTGATCCAAACAGCGTCGCTCCTGTTTTGTTTTGCCTTGCTTGCTTCGGCCCAGCTCTATACCGGATCGGTAACTGGCGTCGTGGTGGATCCGTCCGGCGCCGTCGTGCCGGGGGCCGACGTCCGGCTGACCGATATCGATCGGGAAACGCGCAGCGCGGCCAAGACGGACGGGGAGGGCCGCTACCTTTTCCGCTCGCTTCCCCCAGGCAACTATGCGTTGCAGGTGAGCGCTCCCGACCTGGTGCCTTATGACGTGCCGAATATCGCGGTTGACGTCGAAGCAACGGTAACCGCCAACGCATACATGCTGGTTTCCGGTCAGCAAATAGACATCAAGGTGGCAGCGGCAGCGTCGCTACTTTCTGAAGACGCTACCATTAGCCAAACTCTAACGCGTGAGTTAATCAACGATCTTCCGCTGGTGAATCGGAACCCGTTCGATCTCGCGTTCCTGGCTCCCGGCGTGTCGCAGACGCCCGGAAGCGCTTACGGCAACGGCGTGAGTACTCCAGGATTCGTGACTAATTTTGTATCTGACGGCAGCCGCAACGCGCAGGCCGACTTGCTGCTGGATGGCGTCAGCGTGATGAATAGCGACAACAATCCTGGCGTGCAGAAAGCGCTTTATGTTCCGCCGGTGGATGCGCTTCAGGAGTTCAAGATCCAGCAGGCTAACTTCAGCGCGGAGTTCGGCAACAGCGGCGGCACCATCGTCAACGCGGTGACGCGATCGGGGACAAACCAATATCATGGCGAATTGTTTGAGTTCCTCCGCAACAACGTTCTGAATGCGAATTCATTTTTCTCTAATGCCGCCGGCCTCCAGCAGCCCCATCTGACCCGGAATGACTTCGGCGTAACCGCCGGCGGACCTATTTTTAAGAACAAGACGTTCTTCTTTTTCGACTTCAACGGAATCCGCGCATTGACGGGAGCCACTTCGTCAGAGGCAGGGGTTCCGGATGCGGCCGAGCGATCCGGTAATTTCGGGGAGTTGTGCGCGCGCGAGCAGGGCGCTTTCAATTCAGCAGGCATCTGTTCGAATCCCGCCGGGCAAATCTACGATCCTTACACCAGCAAACCGGACGCGGAAAACAACGCAACCGGACGCGCGCCAATCCCGTTTGACAACCTCGCCACTTACATCAGCCCGGGGAATCCCAACATTCCTTTCGGCTTGGGAAATTTGCCTACGACGCCGGGCAATCTGATCGATCCGGTCGGCGCCAAGCTGATTCAGGCTTTTCCGCTCCCGAATTTGAATGTTGGAGCGGCCGCTTACGACCCGTATCACAACTGGGTGGCAACCGCGTCCAGTCCTTTCAACCAGCAATCGTTCGACATCAAGTTGGATCAGCACTTCAGCGACAAGACAATTGCGAGCGTGCGATTCTCGCACGAATGGGACGCCGGCGAAAATCCGAACTTCTTTGGGAGCGTCTACGACACCAGCACACAGGGGCTCACCAAACATTCCGCTTTGGTTGGAGACCTCAACGTTCTGCACACGTTCAGCTCCGCGACGCTAATGACCGTGTCCCTGGGATATGCCCATAACTGGTATCCAACGGATGGCGTGGCGGCTTCTTATGGCGGCTTCGATCCGGCCAAAGTTCTTGGGATGCCATCCTATATAGACACGTCGGGGTTTCTCACTCCGCCGTCAATTTGGCTCTTTAGCGCATACGGTTGCAACGGCTTCAACGGCTGCATCGGTGGCCAGGCCTATTCCATTCTCAAATTCGCCAGTGAAACCGGGCATTTGGTGGGCTCAGTGGATCATGTGGCGGGCAGGCACGAAATGAAAGCGGGCGGAGAGCTTCGCCGGCACCGTTTGAATTTCCTGCAGGCGGGAGCACCCAACGGACTCTTTGCCTTCACCAGCAGCGGCACTGCATCCGGCACGGCGGGTGTGGGCGGCGACGCATTGGCTGCGCTGATGATCGGCTACGTCGACAACAGCTTCAGCGAGTATGAGATCCCACCGTTCACCTCAACGCAGAATTACCAGATTGGCGGATTCATCCAGGACAACTGGCGAGTGACCACAAAACTGACACTAGACCTTGGATTCCGCTATGACGTGGAAACGCCGCGCACCGAGCGCTACAACCAGATGAGTTACTTCGATCCGAGTGCCGCCTCGCCGATCGCCGCGCCGGGATTGAATCTGCATGGCGCGGTGGAGTACACCGGCGTCAACGGAAATTCCAGAAACGAGTTCAACACATACTGGGGTGAAGTGGGTCCGCGATTCGGCTTTGCATATCAGATTCTTCGCAATACTACGATCCGGGGCGGCTATGGCATGTACTACGATCCCTCTGACGTGGGAGTGGTTGGCAACGCGGTTAGCGGTGGTTTCCTCGGATATGATGCGGTTACTACGGGCGTCAACAATGTACCTTCCTCGCCGTGGCTGCCGCTCGAATTCCTGCGGAATCCATTTCCGTTTGGAATCCAGACAGCGGTGGGCAATCGGGAAGGTCCGTCTACGCTGCTCGGGCAGGCGCTGACCAACATCCCGATTCGAAGCTTGAATCAGGCGCCGCAGGAACAATCCTGGAGTTTCGGTATTCAGCGCCAGCTTCCCGGGTCGATCTTAATCGACGCCGAGTATATTGGAAGGAGGGGAACGCATCTCTACGCTATGGGATATGCGAACCAGTTTGACGCGCTTCCGCCCACAGTGGCCGATGCATTTCGCGCCGACCCGGCTTACTATCTCGCGCAAGTTCCCAACCCGTTCCAGGGGCTGCTTTCAAACAGCCCGGACCTGTCTAGCGCGACCATTCCGAGGTGGAAACTGTATGTTCCTTATCCCCAATACAGCAATGGAGCCGCATCGGGAATCAGCAGTAGCTTTGTACCGTGGGCCAACTCGATCTATAACGCCGCGCAACTGCGGATCGAGAAGCGTTACTCAAACGGACTGCAGGTCCTTTTCTCTTACACCTTTCAGAAGAGCATCGACGATTCCTCGCTTGGATCCAGCGGGTATTCGTTTCTGACGGGAGGATCCACCACCAGCGAATCGGCAGCCCGCGATCCGAACAACCTGCGCCTCGACCGCTCACTCTCGGTGTTCAGCATTCCACAGATCGCACAATTGAGTTTTGTTTACAAATTGCCATTCGGAATTCACCAGAGGGGTTTGTCACGCGCCCTCCTGGGTGGATGGCAAGTGAACGGCATCTATCGAGCGGATGACGGGCTTCCGGTTCAACTTTTTTTGTGCGGCGGCTGCAGTACGAACCTGCCGACTTACGGCAATCAATATCCCGATTTGCTGGCACCGCTGAGAGTGGCCGGAACGGCGGACCTCAATCAATATTTCGCCAATCCGCAAGTGGCCGTTAAGGCTGCGCCCTACACCGATGGCGATGCCCCACGCGTACTGTCGAACGCGCGAATACCGGGTACCGACAACCTGACCGCGTCGTTGTTCAAGGAGATTCCGTTGGAATTCCGCGAAGGTGCGCGCCTGGAGATGCGGCTGGAGGCTTTCAACGTATTCAACCGCGTTCAGTTCGCCGGACCCGACACGAACGTAGGGGATGCTACCTTCGGCGAAATCACGGACCAGGCGAATCAGCCGCGACAGGTTCAAGTTGGATTGAAGCTTTATTTCTGAAGCGCAGCGCATGCCTCGACCATTTTGTTGGCAAACTATCGCAGCTTTCGTTCTTAGCGCTTTCGTGTGTCTGCTGCTTGGCAGTTGCCGAACCGCGCGGAATCAAAATGAGCCTTTCGTCACGTTCACGCGCGTGCCCTCGGCTGGTGAAGGCAGTCAGGAAAAACTGGAACCCATCGAGGGTCATGTCACAGGGGCCCGGCCGGGGCAACGGATCGTGCTGTTCTCGCGGAGTGGCAAGTGGTGGGTGCAACCTTTCGCCAGCCAGCCCTTTACGACCATTCAGCCGGATTCTTCTTGGAAAACGTCCACACACCCTGGATCCTCTTATGCAGCGCTGCTGGTGGATTCGCGATATCGTCCGTCACCCACAGTGAACGCGCTGCCGGAGACCGGTGGGCCGGTGCTGGCGGCGACCACCGTGCAGGGCGGAACCCCGAGTGCCCCGAAGACGCTTCAGTTCAGTGGATACAACTGGGAAATCCGTGAGACGGGCAGCGATCCGGGCGGCTCCAACAATTTCTATGACGCGTCCAACGCATGGACAGATCCTAGCGGGCTGCTGCATCTCCACATCGCGAAGCAGGCAGACCGATGGATCAGCTCGGAAATCTGGCTAACCCGCAGCCTGGGATATGGTGTGTACCGATTTGTGGTGCGTGACGTTTCGCACCTGGAACCCGCCGCTGTGTTTGCGCTCTTTACTTGGGACGATGCCGGTCCTCCACGCGAAATGGACATCGAAATCAGCCGCTGGGGTGAATCGGCCGATCAGAACGCGCAATATGTGGTGCAGCCGTATGTCGTGCCCGCTAACACGGT
>Ga0182024_10015529_pt1 | contig 14561 bp, 15 predicted proteins | sample P32metaG_FD_120480 | JGI IMG/M metagenome (GOLD analysis project Ga0182024, IMG submission 120480) | Permafrost microbial communities from Stordalen Mire, Sweden - P3-2 metaG (Illumina Assembly) | ecosystem: Environmental > Terrestrial > Soil > Wetlands > Permafrost | place: Sweden: Stordalen... | reverse complement strand
TTCTCTATCCTCTGGGAGAACGTGAGGATGGGAAAGGTCGCGTTCGTCGTCTTTGTCCCCAGGTCGATGGCAGTCTCGTTCCAGAATGACAGATCTTGGCTGACGTCTCCTGAAGTGACGTTTGCTTTGATGCCCCAGCCCGTCACCGTGAAGTTGAACGAGTTGATCAGGGCCCTCTCGTGGGTGTCGTTCACCGCAGTAATCGGCGCAGTGTTGGCATCCCCTCCGTAGGAGTAACCGGGGTTATTTCCATCGTATCTGATTAGCGTGACAAATGGCTTCTCGTACGAGCTCGAGTTTGCCGAGTTGTACTCCATGTAAGTGAAGTAGACGAAGTACGGGTCATAGTTCACCACGGCAAAGGGCTGATTCTGCGTCTTCGAGCCAAGCAAGGCACCCTGGTAGTTGTAGGCCTTCGCCGTCACGGTGATTGCAGAGGTCCCGGTCTTATTGGCAACTGTGAATAGGAAATATCCCGCCGAGCTGGAATTCTCGTAGGCGGTGAGCTTGGCGAAGAGCGGATTGACCTGCGGCTCGACAATAACCTTGATGTCTGGTCGCGGCTGCATGAAGAGGAAGCTGTAGGTGTAGTTGATGATGAACTCGTCATCGTGATAGAAAGAGCCATCCGAATTTCTTAGAACCTGATGAAACGAGTTAGTGACGTTGCTCAGCTCCGTCTGGAAGGTCAATTCGAACGCGCGGGTTTCGACAGACTCACTGGTCGAGAGCGAGGAAGAGGACGTAACCGTCGAGTTGCCCACGGTCTCCACAATGGTGAAGGTAGCAGTTACCGTTACAGAGTAGATTCCTGAGATGTTCGCAATCACCTGGAACAGGCCGCCTCCTATATCCATGAGCACCAAGCCGTCATAGGACCATGAGAGAAGGTAGGAGGTCGTATTGGGCCCAATCGAGACAAAAGGGCTCATGGTGAACTCGTCGCCGAGATAGAGCGAATGGTCAGGGTTTGAGCGGATGTAGCCGATCGACGAAGAGATGCAGTTCCCATAGCCGTCGCAGGGGTCGCCATTGCTGCCATGTCCTGGCGGGACGAAGATTGAAAGCACGCAACAGGCCAATACCACAAGAAGGACAAGCGCGAGTTTCACCCTTTATCAGGTGAGGGCTTACGGCTGAGCTAAAACGGGGCGGAAGCCGCAAATATAGCGAAGGAGCCGAACAATCGAAGATGAAGGGCAAGCAGTTTCTAAGCAGAGCCTCGCTCTATGTCGGCATTGTCTTGCTCGCCTTCGGAATTGTGGCCACAGCCTCAATCCTGTTCGAGATCCCTTTCACGCAGAACCTGTGCGAGGGTGGGCTCAGCCCTGTTCCAGCTCAAGGCTGCGGCTACATTCCACAGTTGGTACTGTTCGTCTGGGGATACTACCCAGCGTTGGTTTACGGGCTCTACTCGATCTACGCCGGCTGTGCAGTCCTCCTTGTCAGGTGGTTGGCGCAGGTCTGGCCGAGGATTGACAAGAAGCCGCCTCCGAATGAGACTTCCTGATAGAGGCCGAGGGTCGGTTCCACCGAGATACCTTGTCGCCGTTTTATCGGGGCCGACCCCATCGGTGTATTGTCCACAGATGGAAGGAACCACAAGAAAACTCACGGGACCGAGTTCAACAAGAGGATGGGTCGATGGATATGCGGCTGTGGTTGGAAGAGCGAGCAGATAGGCAAGAAGCGACGCCGTCGAGGCAGGGCAGCGTCAGGGATACGACACGTTGCGAATGAATAGTTGTCATCGCGCCCGGACGAAGTCATCCAAGCCAGCTAGGGTAGGCCGAATTTGGCATATGACTACCTGCCCAGTTATATCTATCTAACCGGTCTTCAAACATGGCGCAGCACCTTACGGAACGAGGTTACCCGAAGCCACGCAGCCGCCGCAGGGCGGGTCAGGCAGACAATCATCGGTCCATGGTCACCCATTGCGTAGCCTGCGAGTATGAATCTGAGACAGACTTCGATATCTGCCCAAAGTGCAAGAGCGAAGGGCGAGCCGTCTGGGTTTTGAGGAAGGCATAGGGCTGTATTTTCTCAAAAAGCTGGAATCTTGTTGGAAGAACTGTGCTCAGGCCTTGAGCAAGGTTTGATTCGAGCTAATGCACAACCCTTGTGCATTACACCGTTTAGAATAATGCACAACCCTTGTGCATTAGCCAAGGGCGACATCCGTTCTCCGCTTCCTCGCTCCGTCAGGAGTCAGCAGCTTGCCTGCGATCTTGGGACAGGCGGCGCCACGTGGCCTTCATCTCGTCGACATAGGTCTCGAATTCGTGCTTACTCCAATCTTCCATGCCTCCAACATAGAAGACGTCGAGTGACGGGAACTGGTGTATGCCGCTGCGGGGCGCCTTTCTCTGGACCTCCCTCTTCAGCGTCTCGCGGAACTCGTCTGTCAGCACATAGTTCCGCCTGTCGTGTATCCGCGTCAGCACGTCCGAGTCCAGGAGAGACTTGAGGACTCTGCTTACGAGCATCCGATTGTAAGGAAGCGTCCTGAAGTCACGCGTGTCGAAGAAGACCCCCTCTAGAAGAGCCAGCATGGTAATCATGGCAGCGACTTCCTCCCTCATGCTCTTCGGCATTTGTTCACTCCCCAACCTCCGTCAGCCGCGCACCTACCGTCCCGACGACCTTTCCTTCCACTATCTTCTGCCAGGCATTTTTCTTGGTGTCAATGCGCAGGTCCACCGCCTGCACCGCATCCTTCGGCTCCCGGAACTTCGGCGAAAGCGACGCTTCTGCAGCGTAGCTCCTTCCTTCCATGGGCTCCAGGAAGACGTAGAACTCCTTCGGGCAGCTATTGCACCTGTACTCGCACCTGATCACCGCGTCGGGAGTCACTGCGGCCCTTGTCCCCCTCGGGTCCGCCGGTAGTCTCGTGACCTCAGCGTTAAGCGAAAGCAACAACATGTTCTCACCCCCGCAGGCAGGGCATGCAACGATTATCGCGTCCTTCTCGTGGACCTCGAGCGGCGGCTGCTGAGCTGGCGTTCCAGCCTGCTGGCCGCCGGCTCCGTCCGGAGCTGTCACCGGTGACGGTTGTGCCGCGGCCGGCCGCTTCTCCGGCTCCTTGAACTCCGGGAATAGGCGCTTGAACCAATCCAGCGTGTAGGCCGCGTCGGTCCTCTCGACCGTGGAGTCCATCTGCTCCACCTCAACGTCGAACCCTGCCGCGCATGCCGCAGACTGGTAGAACTCCCTCTCATCCCCGATGGCGCAGAGCCGTTCCAGGTGAGCGAGCCTGAACCTGAAGTGAGCAGCGATCTCCACCTGGAATAGCTTCCTGACCTTCTCCTCGCTGAGCTTCTCGGCCACATCGAACTCGCGCTTCAGCTCGCCGTCCAGCTTCTCCGTGGACACCGAGTCCCTGATCCTGTAGAGTCCGAAGACCTGCTCGAGCACCGACAGGCCCTGCCTCTCCCCCCTGGCGTCCTCGTTCTCCTTCCTGGCCCTGACGAACAGATCGAGGAGCGGCCTGTTCTTCGCGTCGACGTACGCGTTGAACTTCGCGAACCTCTCGTCCCCCGTCTCCTTGTACAGCAGCGTGAGGGCCTTGTAGCGCCTTATGCCGATGTAGACGTGGTAGCCCTCCTTGCCGTCCTGCCTTGGCACTACCCAGCCGGGCTCCAGCTGCCCGTTCGGCGTCATCTCGTCGACGGCGGACCTGATGAGGGATGCAAGGGACGCTACGTCATAGCTGAACCTGAGCATCAGCTTCGGGTGGGGTTCTACGAGGCCAATCGGTATCGAGACGACATGGGCGGCCAACGTCCGGACGACACCCACGCCGCTCCTGTTCGTGCTCAGCTCACCGCGTCCATCCGTTGCCAGGCATCCAGCTCGGGGATGAGCAGGAGCGAGCTCACCTCTGTTGGCTTGAGGTGATACCTCTTGACGACCAGTTCCACTACGGGAACGGGAACCTCTCCATGGCACGCCTCGATCAGCGCCTCCTCGGCGAGCTTCCTCGGCATCCTCCCGTTCCCGTATCTGAGCTTCTGCCGCAGAATCGCGCTGTACCGGCCGTTCACAGCGTTGAGGTAGCCGGTCGCACGGAGGAGCCGCTCCGTGAAGGGGAGCTTGGCTACAGAGTATTTCCTGACCACGTTGATGGGGTCGATCACGAGCTCGCCGGCCGGGATCGCGCCCGAGAGCTTCGCTTCCTCGAGGATCTTGAACAGCTCGAAGGTCTTCTCGGGAAGAACGAGGAGGAACTTGGGCCCGACCGCCCTCATTCTCTTCGCCGGATAGCGGCCCGCGCAGAGAACTGCGTTTCCAAGCTCCATGACGGCGCCTTCGTCCCAGCAGTAGACGGGGATCCTGAGCCTTCGATAGAGCCCCTCCGACTGAGACTTGAATTCCCTCTTCCGGCCGTTGACGAGGACGTCGACGGTTCCCCCGCCAGGGACGTACACTTCGATGACGAGGCTGCTGAGGCGCCCGACCCTCGGGTGGGCCCTTGAGATGTACAGGCTAGCTTCTGCCACGCTCCTGCCGAGGCTGAGGAACTCCTGCGCCACAGATGCGATGGCAGCCTTCGTCGGCCCGAGATGGGGCAGGAGCTTGACTGCGTTCCTCTCTGAACTCAGCTTCACAGAGTTCTTCGTCTGGGGTGAGGCGTTGAACTGCTCCACCATCGACTCGATGTCCTGGCGGAGGTGGGCCATCCCCTTCCCCTGCTGCATCGAGAGAGAGTAGGCGCCGAGAGCCCTCTCGCTCACGCCTCTCCGCAGCACCCTCGATAGCTCGGACTTCTCCAGCGGCGCTGCCTCCAGCGGCGCTGCCCCCACCGGGCTGGTCCCGTCGTGGAACGCTCCTCCGGAGCATGACCAGCAGGTAGCGCTTTCACCGAGGGGGGAGCCGCAGTGCTCGCAGGTTTCTCCCTGAGCCGGGTCGATCACTCCCTCGAAGGAGCCGCCCTCTTTTAACGGAGGAACGGCCTCGAAGGACTGAAAAGAGAGAGTACGATCATAGATGAGCACTTCAGCGCAGCTCACGAAAGCACTCCTTGTCATTAAGGACTGGCGCTTTCTAGCGGAATCCATGAACTTTCTATGCATTCTCCATGAAAATTGATGCGCACGGGTATTTAGTCCTAGGGTGGCTTTCTGAGAATTTGCTTAGCGATTGGAGAAGTCACGAACGGGCGATGAAGGTGGGCTCAAAGGAATGCGTCGAATGAAGCATAGAGAATTACGATTCAACTAATGGAGATTCTAAAAAGCCAGAGCCTGCGCCCATCATGACGGGCCGCTCGACGAGCCCCTCTCTATCTTCGGGAGGAGAGTCTTGAAAGCGGCGACGCATTCTTCCGACCTGTAGGTCCACTTGTTGGTTTCTCTGTCGAAGGACAGGTAGGGTATTGAGGTTCCCATGGCAAAGCTCTGGTCGGTGAACAAGAACTTCAAGGAGTCTCTGTATGGAGATACTACGTTGTGGAGGAAGTGGAGAACTTCCGATTGGTAGGAAAAGGGGATTTGCATCTCGAAATACAGGCTTCCGTCTCCTCCGTTTAGATTGAAGAGAAAGGGAATGGTACTGACCTTGTGCATTACGAGTGATTGATCTTTCTCTTTCAGGTTCCTAAGCAGCACAAGCATCGATTGGTACTTGTGTTGAGAATTGTAGAAGAGAATGTCTCTCCATTTTTGTGGACCCTCCGCCTTCTTAACAGAAGTCTCCACCCACCTAATCTTGTAACCACCGATCATACCCCGTTTCATGATGTGAGTATAGTGACGGTATGCCACGTCGTATTCCATCTTGAGGGCTCTCGCTATCGTCTGAACAGACCTTGTGGAATTTGCCTGTAGCTCCATTATGATCAGCAGGTCGTTGTAATCGAATTTGACTGGTTTGGACGGGGCAAGCGGAGGCAGCTCATCGGAAGTCCCTTCCGTCGCTGACGCCCAGTCAAACTCCCATACTCCCTTGGCAAAGTTGTAGTACTTGGCTTTCATGGGAACGAACCTTCTCCAATTTACCGGCATGACCTCGAACTTCTTGAAAACTCCAAGTGACTTCAGGTCATCCAGCGCTTTGAGGAGTTCCGCGAGGCGTTCTTTCGGGATCTGGTAGCTGGTGACGAAGGTGCCGAAGGGTAGAGTTCGGATGTAGTAGGTCAGACCCAGATAACTGGCGAGAACATCGAAAATGTCACGCGCGTATGGCAAGAACCTGTCGTCGAGGTCCGCGAAAACATAGACTCTCCTTAGCCCGAACTCCTGCTCGTCGATGAACGCCTGGAGCGCGAACCCTCGCCGGTTCAAGATGCACTGTTTGTACCAGTATCTTGCGGTCTCAGGGCTAAGATTCATCTCCCTTGCGATAGCGGTGATCCACGGTCCCCGCTTCTCCAGCAGGGCAACGAAATCTGCCCTATCGGCTGGCAATTCGACGATAATCCATGAAGATTCCGAATTTAAACCTATGGATAATTATCAAATCATATCCATGCGTGATACATCACGAGTTCCTTTCCAAACTCGCGATAAACCATAAGATTAATTAGGAAAGCTCATGGAATATTGTGGGCAGTTGCCCGAAGAGTCAGCCGTGGGCCGTGACCCGAACCAGGAGAAGATGGTCCAAATGGTCAAGCTCATCACGCAACGTGGGCCAAGGATAGACCAGATATCAAGGGCCATAGACGTCTACAAGGAAACAGCCCGTTACTGGTACAGGAACATGCTCAGGGACGGATTCATAGTGCAGGCCGCCACCAACTACGAAAAGCTGGGGATGAAGCGGGTCGTCATGGTCGTCGAGGTGGGGGAGTCGTTCGAGAGTTACGCCGACGCTCTGATGTATGCCCTAGGCGACCTGTGCTACGTCGTGAGCTTCGCCAAGACTCTCCCAGAAGGTTTCTACCTCGTCAATGCCTCGGTTCCATCTGAATGCCTGGGCTCATGGAGCGACTTCATTCTCTCTTTGAAGGAGATGGGCGTCTTCAACTCGCTCACCAGCATAGTCCTTGACTGGGTGCGCAACCCGCCGATGAAGGCTGACATGTATGACTTCCGTGAAAGAAGGTGGGATTTCGACTGGAGCAAGAGAAGGGTTGACCCTGCGTCGACAGATTTCGAGGTCGCGGAGAGGGAAAGATTCGACTCGACCGACGTCGCAATCATCGAGCAGCTGCAGTTGGATGCGAACCTCCAGATTACGGACATCGCGAAGAAGCTGAAGATGAACCACAAGACGTTGGCGTATCACTACGAAACCCACGTGGTTCGCAGGGGCATGATCAAGGGATACGTAGTGAACTGGATCGGGACAAGATACGACTATGAAGCCGAGAAGCCGGTCCACAGAAAACACCAGTACACTCCAGTCGAGATCTTCGCTAACGAGTTGGATCAAGCGGAGAGAGTCGAACTGATGACGATTGTTGGACAGTTACCCTACGCGTGGCTCGAGGGGAGCGGGCAACGGTCCTATTACGCGAAGATAGTGTTCCCTAACGACGAGATCACGGAAGCATTGGACTTTCTGGGGCGCGCCGTCAGGATTTCGAGGGGAAAGATCAGGTGCTTCACCATGGACCAGGCGCATGCGCTTTGGTTCACGCTACCTAAGCAATACTATAATGAAAAAAAGCAGCAGTGGATGTTCAATAAAGAAGAGCTGCTTACGAGATTTGCTGCGCTCGTACAGAAAATGGGTTAAGGGAGAAGCTAGGATTCAGCGCATTGCGCCGATAATTCTCCCCGATTCCCTAAGTGCCGCCGTAGCCGCCAGCAATAGCGAGAGGATCCACGTGGATTCCGAGGGTTGTGAGGAGTACACTCGCCCCGGTGAGGGCGACCATTCCATACCTAATCTTCTCGTCGAGAGTCATAATGGGGAGTATATTCTCTTACATATTAATAATCTTTAGCTATCACGTAGGAATCACAAGGATTCTCTAAGCGGATGCTGGTGATTTCTCGCAGCACGAAGCCCTCGAACCAGCAGAGTTACGCCATGCACAGCGTTCATTGCGTCTCGTCATACACTGGTATTGCGATAGCCCTCCCGAAGAATCCATTCGTTGAACTTTGTCGCTGCGGTTTGCAAATCCAGCTTGGATGCAGCAGCCGCGGCACTGGGAACGAATTTGTCGAAAAGAACGCTGGGGTACCCGTTGCAATCGAAGAAATATATCGTAAGTCGTTCATTGAGCTTTATCCCTGTATCCAGTAATTCCTCCAATAGAGTCCGGTAGGCTTTCCCGTTAAAGACCAGTGTCCTAACATTCAGTTCCTTGAGAAAATCGAGATTGAGATTGAGCCGATTCTTTAGATAGCTCCGTTGATTAGGATTCAGGGTCCCGGGAAAACTGGTCCGCGTCGAATGAAAGGGAATCAGTTCAAGTGTTATTAGATTGGTTGCGTAGAAATGCCACATCTCGGATCTTCCAGTTAGATTTTCATTGTTCAGAGGGCCAAAGAATCCTGAAAGTGTTCGGTAATAGGGAACTTTGGCATCCTCTTTCTCGAACTTCTCGAAGAAGTCCTCCATGAATCCTAGATACCCATCCCAAGTATTCAGATTCCCTATTCCCTGTTTTCGATCTATGCGAGGGTTGAAACCAGGGTTGATTCCAAAGAGGATGTCTTTCGGGAGGCCGTCGGTAATATTCCCTACGAAATAGGTGGCGCGATAGTCGTCGATGAACATTGCTTCCCCATTTGGCCTGAGAAGCTTGGAGACACGATTGATTCTGGCCTTGAACTCTTGTGGATTGTTTTGAGATAGGTCGAAGTCACGTCGTATTTCGTCAAATAGTGGATGCGTTGTGGCTTCGTGACTCTTGCAATTACCCAAGGTTTATAGCTTTTTCTGGATGGAGGGTTCATTGCGCTCCACCCCCTCATGCCGCCTTCTATCCCAACCTCGAGCCTCTAGTCCCAACAGGGAGTCGTAAATGGCGGATTTGAGACTATCGCCAAACGCGCCGCGTCAGGATAGAGAACGCCAAGACGACCAAGAGCGCTCCAATCGCTATGAAGACGAAGAAGTACAGGTAGAGCAAAGGCGACGCTGAATACGTTCCCACCTGCTGAGGTTGGCTCGCCTGCCCGAAGCTGAAACTATTCAGCATCACCTGCGTGTTCGAGCTCGTGTAGAAGTAGTATTCGTCCTGCGGCAGCGGCAACGTCGAGTTGCCTATCTGGTTGTAGAACCGGTCAACCCAAGACGTCGGCGCTCCGGTGAAATTGAGCAGCGCTTGTCCGGCTGTCGGGTGCTGTAGCAGCAGTGCGTCGTCTTGGCTCTGGTTCAGCACGTAGATGTAGACCGGGCTTGAGGCGCTCCACGCGATGCTGAGTGGGCTATTGGAGACCGCGAATGATGTGAGCGAAATGGTCGTGTTCTGAGGAATGAGCTGGCTAGAGATCGAGGCCTGCTCGCTGCTCGAGACATAGGTGGTTCCGGAGAGGCCCAATAGGCCTAGGGAGAAGCTCGCGATGAGCAAGACTCCTATCAGTATAAGCACGACCGCCGTGGTCATCTTCAGTACCGAGAGCTTCTTCTCCGCCGGAGCCCTCTCCGGGAAGGTCCTGAGAAGGCTGACGGCAAGCTGGCCGCGTTCGGTGAGACGGTATTTCCCCTCATCGTCCTTCGAGACAAGGTTTTCCAGGGCCTTGAGGTGGTAGTTGAGCCTGCCCGTGTTTGTTATCCGAAGCAGGGTCATGATCTCTGTGTAGCTGAGAGCCTGCTTCTCCGAGAGCAACTCCAGGATGCTTCGCCTCGTCGTGTCGCTCAGGATCTTGTGCAGGGATGACCAGTCTACTTCGTCCAAATCATACTATTGATGGTTGAGTCCCGATTTCAAGGTTCTTGATAAGAGCGGTTACCGCGCGGTTATCATGAGGGCCTCCAGGCAGTTGTTGGCTTGCAATTCGGAAGATATGTTACGCCATGCGTAGGGTTCATTGCCCCTCTGTCTCGGACACCTGTACGCTCTTGGATTTCTCAACGAGCCACGTATAGAGGTCTTTGTTAGCAACCGGTATCTTAGAGTTGGGTAGGTAGAAATCGGACTCGCCAGCTATCCTGAAGTGCACTGATCCGCCCCTTATTCCCATCTTGATACCAAAATAGGGCTCTCCTCGTTCACGGCGACGCCCCCGAGGCTTAGGAGGAACTAGTGAAATCTCCGTCAGGTCGGAATAAGGTCGGTCGATACGCGTCCCAGTACCGGTGATGGTCATCCGGTCTTCGAAGAGAGAAAAGCCCTTCACGGGCGCACGGACAAGTGCGATGAGAAGAGGGGTGCCCAGGATAGCAAAGGCCAATGGAACGACCAAGGCAACCCAGGAAGCACCACCGGTGATGACTTCGTAGCCGATGACAATAGAAAGAAGTCCGAAGGTCATTACGAAAAGCAGGTACACCGTCTCTGTCCCCAGATAGCTGAATTCGTAGATTGGTTTCGCCTGCACCACTTTTCCTAGTAGGTCAGGTGCTCCTGTACCTTAATGCTTTGCACTTCCGCAGGAAATGTTGAGCCATGCTTAGGGTTCATTGCGCCTCCGCGGGGAATATGATCTATCTGTTGAGCCGAAAGTAGTCCGAAGGTGTGTCGATAATCTGAGAATCTTTTCGCCTCGCTTCTCTGCGTTATATCTGGTAAACGCCACTGAAGTTGATTTGTCGTGGAACTCTCCGATCACACTGAGGGCGTTGTCACTCTTGTCGAGCTGAAGAAGCTGGCCAGAGCAAAGCTGCCCGCTTCCAGCGCCTTGAGGCAGCTGATTTTCTCTGAGCCTGATTACGTGCCCGCTGACGAAATAGTCGTCAAGGTCAAGATGTATTCGAGGCTCCTCTATCGCGAAATAGCAGCAGCCCGTGATTGACCGGGGCCGTGCCAAAATTTCAGGGGCGACAAATCACGGGTAACATCGGCCCGAAGAGACACGTGCAGACTCGTACCCGAAGGCCTAGATTCCCAGCGACGGCATCCCTCTCTTCTATTCGAAAGAATCGTTTGATTGTGAACATTTAAACTACCCATGGCAACTAGGGGCGTTGATGTTCGTAATCAATGGGTTACGGACATTTGGGGCCGTAGTCTAGTATGGTCAAGATTCCTGCTTGGGGGCCCGGCAACGGGTCAAAGTGCAGGCGACCGTGAGTTCAAATCTCACCGGCCCCACCAATATTAGTGGGTTCAAGCAACGGTTACGCATCGGTTCATAGGACATCTGATTTTGGTTCGTAGTCGCTAGCAAATTGCTTTCAAGTTTAGTTAGGCTTTCGGTATTTATGCCCAACGCAGGATTCGAACCCACATATGCAGGTTCAAAAACATGCGATGAGACAAGCCCGCCTAGAACAGAAGGAGGACTACTGCCGACGCATGTCGAACATAACCTCGGGCGGGTTCTTTTCTTCACGGATTTTTCTTTGTTGTGTCTTCTTTGGTCGGCTCAGGGTGTACCTTGCGGTCGTACTGACCACTAGCGGCCCGGAGGTGTATGTCGTGGACTAGTATCTCCCGCATCTCTCCCGCCTTATCATCAGGGATCATCATTATCAGGAGCCGCAGTATGACACCGGACAGTGTGCCCCACACCTTGAGACGTTCTCTTCCGTCGCGTTTCTTGACTTTGATGCCAAGGATTATCCTGGAAGCCTCCAAAGCGACTAACTCTCGAGGGTCGTCTTCCTTCGGGATGTCGTCCCACCACTCAATGAAGTGCTCACCTGCGCGGGCGAGTAGTTCGTGGAACTTGTCGGTGAAGATTATGTTGTCTTTGTCATCCTTGAGGTAACCTCGCTTGGTAAGCATGTCGAAATAGGCTAACATTACATCCGGTGGAATCGCCTTATGCGACTCTTTGAACAGCTCATCCGCCAGGTCCGGCTTTTTCGGCGCGCCTAATCACTTCCTTATTGGTCCGAATCTTCGGTCCATGGATGGGCATACTTACGTCATTTGAATGGACAGTATGCGCTTAACATCGTTACGTGAGATGAAGCCCAACAGATATCCCGATACTTCTGTGTATTAGTGCAACTCATTAGTAACTCTAATGTAACCGTTTGCAGCACCAGACCGTGCTCAAATGGAAACGATTTGGCGGTCATTGATATAGCAGTTTCATGGAATCAGAGCGTAGTGCGCAAACGTGCAAATATCAGTATATAGGTAACTAAGCGTGAAATACGAATAATCGCTTGCGTCAGAGAAATGATGGATACACCATGCAAACTGCATAGCATTACAAATAAATAGCGCATGCAAAGTGGTATCATGGGCTCTGACCCAGTATAGTAAACGAAATCTCGTGTGGGGCGACAGGATGGGAAGGATGGTTGGCCGCCATGCCCATCCTGTCACGAGCCCGCCTTTCCTCTTACTCCTGCGTGTGTGAAGTATGGGCTTAAATCAATTCTCAGCCCGCATTGTTCTAAACTGATTCGAATGAGCGTGGAAAGCCGTTCAGAGAGCCGTTTCATAGTCCGTTTATTCGTCAAACTATTCTCTCTAGTCGTGGGTGTGGTTCTTGCTATCGTTATTGGCGCGTTCGTAATCTACCTTCTCGCTGGCTTCAACAGTGTGATGATCTACAACCCGACGCTCGGGCGCCTATACCCTATCCTTCATCTACAATGTTGTGGAGCTCGGCGGCGTGGTCCTTGTGGCCCTGTTTGGCTTCGGTATATTCCTTCACCAGATACCCAAGATTCGCGAATAACTGGACAGGCTTGTTGATGGCCATCCGAAGGAAAGACAACCTACAAGCGAAGAACCCTGAAGCGGTGATTACACTCTCCTTCTCATCGAGAAAGGGTCCTGGGAAAGCATACATATTATTCCCGTTCCTGAGCCGAAGAAGGGATCGAGTATTTTGCATGCCAAGTAGAAGCGAACTCGGTTCAGCGGCGGGGGCAGGAATTAGCGCCGTCGGAGCTGGTCTCTCATATGTTTCCGGTTCAACGTTTCTGACAGCAATTCTGGCTGCACTAACTGCCACTTTGTTGACGATCTACTTCAACGGACTGCAGCAGAAGCAGGCGTGGAAACGGGAGACCGCAGTGAAGTTCGTGGGTGAACTTTATGGTCCGTTGTATCTCGACGTCAGCACAGTACTACAGACCTATTCCAGGCTGGACAAGCTTGTCTGGGGGCGTTACTCGTCTGACAGGTGGACTGAGTACCGCAGGAGTTTCTATTATTTGGTTATTGAGCAATCGCTGCTGAAAGAGCTTGAGGGATTTTACGCACTGCTAGACCAGACGAGTAAGAAAGCGAATGGTATCAGTCAGCTGGCTGACAGCTCGCTTCTGACGGCAATCAGGACAAAACTTGGAGCTGACACATTAATGGCCACTTGGTTAGTCACTGCCTTCAGGGATGGTCTGTCTCAGGGGAACCTGAGCGTGAACGCACTCGAAGCCGTGGTCAATCAGATGGACCTTGCCTCGCTGGCAAGACAACAGTACAGTAGATACAGGGAAGACGAGTTGGTGATCAAGGTCGGACTTCAGAAGAAGGGTTCTCAGGAGGTGCCTTACGTAGATGTCAAGCCTGAGGTCGTCAAGGAGATATTCATCGAGGCTGGCAAGACTCTACGGGAATCTCGTGAGTTCGAGGATTTGAAAGTGGATTACGACGACCTCGTGTTGCAGGGTGAGAAGGTGAGGACTGCCCTCGCGAGCGTCGTCAAGGCACCGTGGAACGTGTAGAACCTTACTTTGTATGACAATGCACACCCTAGTGCCGTAAGGAATCGCTTCTTGGCTCGCCCATCATTACCCCAAACGAGAAGGTCGGGACGCTTCCACGGTTCAAATGTCACGTTCTCACAGTTTGTTTCCGAAGTTCGGTTTGAGTTTGTGATCTCTCACGCTCTCGATTCGCTCAACTAGCGCGTCTTGGTCGGCTGCCCGCAAGACAAGCTCCACAAGCCTTCGTTGGAGTGGGTTGTCCGTGCTCTTTTCTGACATTGACAGGAATCCTGACAGGTTATCCAAGGCGAAACGTTCGAAGAGGTCCTGCTTACCGTATTTCTCTATGATTTCCGTCGTATACTGAGGTAGGGATTCAGGGTCTGAAAGAAGGTCTGCGGAGAACCTTAGGAGATGTGCCGTGTTGTCGGCGCCCTCTCCAGTCAAACCGTCCGCCCTATACCGACGGTCGGGAACTCCGGCGACTTCTACCGCGAACCTTCTGACGACACAACCGTAACATGAACCACAATGAGGAGCGCTGGAATCTGCGAAGCTGGTCGAGCGGCACGAATACGTCTCTTTCAAGTACTCAGGCATCGGGCTCGCTGCTGCGACCTCTGCCTTGGTCAGATCCTCATTGGGCTTGATAATTGTGATAGATTGACCCGTCACGGCTTCGGCGATTCTCTTCGCGCTTTGCAGGATGTGCGGCCTGGTAGTAACTGAGATTTCATCGAGCAACGTGAAAGGTGGTTGAAACATCGTCGGGCCGATTTCAGGGACAATGATGTTTCGATTACCGAGTAAAACGGCATTCAGGACATAAAGCACCCCCCGTGTCATTCGTGTCGTTGACGAATGTCGAGGTGCGCTTATCGTTCTTA
>Ga0182024_10015528_pt1 | contig 14562 bp, 10 predicted proteins | sample P32metaG_FD_120480 | JGI IMG/M metagenome (GOLD analysis project Ga0182024, IMG submission 120480) | Permafrost microbial communities from Stordalen Mire, Sweden - P3-2 metaG (Illumina Assembly) | ecosystem: Environmental > Terrestrial > Soil > Wetlands > Permafrost | place: Sweden: Stordalen... | reverse complement strand
GCCAAGCTCACGGTACGCCGCCACGGCGTCCGGATGGCGCTGCAGGGCGCGCGCAACCGCGAACACTGTAAGCGGCAGGCGCCTCCGTTCGAACGCGCGCAGCACGCGCCACAGTCCCGCACGCGCACCGTATTCGAACATCGATTCCATGCTCATGTGGCGCATGGGGAATGCCGTGGCGCCGATGATTTCGGACAGGAAGGTCTCCGAAGCAGCATCGCCGTGCAGCACGCAATTCTCGGCGCCTTCCTCGTGGTTGAGAACGAATTGCACGGCGATGCGCGCGCCGCCGGGCCAGCGCGGGTGCGGCGGCCGGCGCCCGTAGCCGCGCAAGTCGCGAGGATAACTTTCAGTCATGGGCGGTCTCCGGCGGCAGGCTGTGGTCCATGATGGCGCTCCAAATGCGCTCGTGAACTTGGGCGTCAGTGAGGCGTGCCACGCCGTATCCAATCGAGCAGTTGTGTGCGCTCGGGTTCGGTCATACCGGTCAGATTGCCGATGGGCATGACGCGGGTCTCGACCTGCGGCCCGATCACGGGCGCATGGGCCAGGAGCGCCGCAGGCGTATCGAGCAGCACGCCGTTGGGCGCCGCGGCGAAGCCAGGCTGGGTTGGCTGCGCGGCGTGACAGGGCACGCAACGCTGCGCGACGATTTGCCGAACGGCGGCGAATTGCGCCGCCGGACTCGCGGTCGCCGGGTTGCCAAGCGCCGCGTCCGGCGACGCAGGTTTTGGCACCAGCGCAGCGGCGGTCGCGGCGATGATCAAGAGGCCGATGAGCGCCGGCCATGGCGATGTTTTGCCGCCGCGTTCATGGCGCCTGTGGCGGCTGACGAAATACGCACGTATCAGCAGTCCCGCAGCCGAGATCGAGATCAACACCAGCCAGTTGTAGCGCGCGCCGAAGGTGAGCGCGTAATGATTACTGATCATCGTGAACAGCACGGGCAACGTGAAATAGGTGTTGTGCACGGAGCGCAGCTTGCCGCGCAGGCCGGCCTGCGGATCCGGCTCGCGGCCCTGCTGCTTGGCGCGCACCATTTCGCGCTGTCCGGGGATGATGACGAAGAAAACGTTCGCGACCATGATGGTGCCCAACATGGCGCCGAATTGAATGAAGGCACCGCGGCCGCTGAACAGATGGCATAGGGCGTAGGCGGCGCCGCTCAGCAGCAGCGCAATCACCAGCCCGAGCCATGCGCCGCGCCGCGCAAGACTCGTGCGGCACAGCGCGTCGTACAACAACCAGCCACCGACCAAGAATCCAAGGCTGATGGCGATGGCAGCGGGCTTCGAAAGCGCGGCGACGCGCGGGTCGATGAGATAAACATCCGCCTGTGCGTAGTACAACAGGCACAGCAGGAAAAATCCGGACAGGAAGGTCGAATACGCTTCCCAATAGAACCAATGCAGCGAGGCCGGCAAGGCTTGCGGCGCAATCCGGTATTTCTGTGCATTGTAGAAACCGCCGCCATGCACGGCCCACAACTCCCCGCCCACTCCTTTGCGCAGCAGCGATTCATCGGTCGGCGGCAGCAGATGATTGTCGAGCCATACGAAATAGAATGACGCGCCGATCCAGGCGATGCCGGTGATCAGGTGTACCCAGCGGCCGAGCAGGCTCAAGAATTCGAGCATGAAGGCGCTCATCGACGTTCGCCGCAGGCGCTGCACGCGCCGGCTCCGGCCCCGGCGTGGGCGCATGCTTGGGCGTTGCTCGCGGCCGCGACGCCGGCGCCACCGGTTTGCAGCAGCTGTGCGGCGATCGCGATCGCCAGGGCCGCGGGCAGCTTGCTCGCAATGCCGGGAATACCAATGGGACAGTGCAGACGCGACACGGCCGCTTCAGGCAGGCCTTCGCGCAGCAACCGCGAGCGAAAGCGCGCCGACTTGCTGGCCGAGCCGATGAGCCCCAGCCAGAATGCATCCTCGCGCCGCAGAATCGCCCGGCACAATTCGTAATCGAGGCCGTGATCGTGCGTCATCACCACGAAGCGCGTGCTCGGCGGAGCGGCGCTCGCCAACTGTGCCGGCGCCTCGCTGAGGACCGCGTGCACTCCGGCGGGCAGGCCTCCGGGCAGCAATTCGGCGCGCGGGTCGATCCAGGTGATCTCGAACATCGCAAGATCCCCCAGCAGCCGCACCAGGGCCTGGCCCACGTGGCCTGCGCCGAAGATGTGCAGCGGCGGCCGCGATCGCTGCAACGTCTCGAGCAGCCGCAAGTCCTCGCCGGCGCCGCGCATGAGCCGCAAGCGAACCGTGCCGGGGAGCGGGGGCAGCAGCCGGTGCGCCACCGTACCGCGCTTCACGTCGGTGGCAAGGGCTATGCTGCGGCCGGCCCGCAGCCCGTGCGCAGCCTCCGTCAACCAGCGAATGTCGTCGCGCGTGAGTCGCTCGAGCCATAATTCGACCCTGCCGCCGCAACACTGCCCCAGGTCCGGGCCTAAGACCAGATCCACCAGGCGCACGGGCGCCGCATGCGGATCAGCGAGTTGCTCGCGTGCAAGCACCGTTGCACGCCATTCGAGTTGGCCGCCGCCGATGGTACCCACGGTACCTTCGGGGTCGACGAGCATGCTGGCTCCCGGCTCGCGCGGCGCCGATCCACGCAGCGCCACGACGGTGACGCGGACCAGCCGTGCATGTCGAGCAAGGTGGCTGCTCGCGGCCTCGGTCCAGTGCCCGGTGAGCGGTGCGAGCCAGTAGCCCGCCGTCGAATGCCAAGAGGCGGTGGGCCGAATGATGTTCTGCCGCCGTACGCTCATGCGGCCGACCGCCGTGACAGCCCGTCGATGGCACGCAGTACCGCTTCGGGGGTGGCGGGTGCGGTCAGCGCGGGCAGCGCTGCGTCGCCGCAGGCAGCGCAGGCATCGCGAATGGCGAGGAACACGGACAACGCCAGCATCAGGGGCGGTTCGCCCACCGCCTTGGAGCGATAAATGGAATCTTCGTCGTTGGGCGCCGCTGCCAGCAGTTCCACACGAGCAAGGGCCGGCCAGTCGCGCGCCGTCGGGATCTTGTAAGTCGAGGGAGCGTGCGTGCGCAATTCCCCGGCGTCGTCCCACACCAGTTCCTCGGAGGTGAGCCAGCCAACGCCTTGCAAGAAGCCGCCTTCGACCTGGCCCATGTCGATGGCCGGGTTCAGCGAATTACCCACATCGTGCAAAATGTCGACCCTCAGCATCTGAGATTCGCCCGTCAACGTATCGACCGAAACCTCGGCCGCCGCCGCGCCGAAGGCGTAGTAGAAGAACGGTCTGCCTACCTTGGTGTCCTTGTCCCAGTGTATTTTAGGCGTGCGATAGAAACCGGCCGCCGACAACGAGATGCGGGCTTCGTGCGCACGCCGAGCCATCTTGGCGAACGGCAGCCGTTGCGTACCCGCCTGCACGTGGCCGTCGGCAAAAATGACCTCGCTCGCGTCCACGGCGAAGTGCTCGGCGGCGAGCGTCGCGAGACGGTCGCGGATGGTGACTGCCGCCGCCTGCGCCGCCTTGGCGTTGAGATCGGAGCCGGATGAGGCGGCGGTGGCGGAGGTGTTCGGCACTTTGCTCGTGTCGGTAGCCGTGATGCGTATGGCCGACAGCGGCAGCCCGAGTTCATTGGCGACAACCTGCGCCACTTTGACGTGCAGTCCCTGGCCCATCTCGGTGCCGCCATGATTCAGCAGCACCGTGCCGTCGGTATAGACTTGAATCAAGGCACCGGCTTGATTGAACAGGGTGGACGTAAATGCGATGCCGAATTTGACCGGCGTGAGGGCCAAGCCACGCTTGATGAAGGGCTCCGCGGCGTTCCAGCGGCTCACCTCGGCGCGCCGCCGCCGATACTCGCTGCTGAGTTCCAGTTGATCGAGGATGGCGGGTAATCGGTTTCCCTCGACGGTCTGGCCATAGTGCGTAACATTGCGCTCCGTGATGCCGTAGAGATTGAGGCGGCGTACATCGAGCGAGTCCAACCCAAGCGTGCGCGCGATGTCATCCAAGACCGCTTCGATCACCAGCATGCCCTGGGGGCCGCCGAAGCCGCGAAAGGCCGTATTCGAGACGGTGTGCGTCTTGCAGCGGTGCGAAACGATCTCGACGTTTTCCAGGTAGTACGCGTTGTCGAGGTGGAACATCGCACGATCGTTCACCGGCCCGGACAAATCAGCTGAATATCCGCAGCGCGAGGCCAGCATCACGGACAACGCGAGCACGCGTCCCCGGTCATCGAATCCGACGTCGTAGTCGGCCACGAAGTCATGACGCTTGCCCGTCATGAGCATGTCGGCGTCGCGGTCCATGCGCAGCTTGACCGGCCGTTGGGTCTTGCGTGCCAGCACGGCGGCGGCGGCGGCCATCAACGCGGCCTGGCTCTCCTTGCCGCCGAAGCCGCCGCCCATACGGCGGCAATTCACGACGACGCGATTGACCGGCATGCCGAGCGCATGCGCCACGACCGCCTGTACCTCGGTGGGGTGCTGGGTGGAACTGTGCAAAAGCAGGCCGCCGTCCTCTTGGGGCAGCGCGACGGCAATTTGACCCTCCAGATAGAAATGATCCTGACCGCCCATCGTGAATGTGGAGCTCAAGCGCCGCGGCGCCGAGGCCAGCCGCGCCTGTGGTTCGCCGCGGCGCATGCTCTGGCTGGGCAGAACGAAGCTTTGTGCGGCAAGCGCAGCCCGTATGTCGAGCAGCGCGGGCAGGGGTGCGATATTAAACTTGGCCAGCAGCGCCGCCTTGCGCGCGGCGCGCATCGAGACGGCCGCCACGGCAAAAACCGGCTGACCGGCATATTCGACCAGATCTTGCGCAAAGATCGGATCATCGTGCACAGCGCCGCCGTAATTGTTCTCGCCCGGAATATCCTCGGGCAGCGCAACCGCCGCGACACCCGCCGCCGCTGCGACGGCGGACAGATCCATCGAGATGATGCGCCCATGTGCGATCGGACTCATGCCGAAGGCCGCGTGCAGGGTATTCGCAGGCAGCGCGATGTCGTCGCAGTATTCGGCGCGCCCGCCGACATGCAGCGCCGCGCTGTCGTGCGGGTGGGACGCAGCGGAACTCATGGGCGGCCGGCTCCGAGCGATGCATCCGTGGTACGAAGCGCCACGCCGCCGCGCGATTGCAGATAGAAGCGCTTGAGCAGCGCGCCTGCGGTACGCAGGCGGTAATCGCTGCTGGCGCGCATGTCCGACAAGGGCTTGAAATCCGCAGCGAGGGCCTTGATCGCGCGCTCCACGCCGGCGAGGTTCCAACCCGCCGACTCGAGCGCGCGCTCCGCGTGCGCGGCGCGGCAGGCGATGGCGGCCATGCCGCCGTAGGCGAGACGGGCGCCCACGATGCGCTCGCCCTCGAGCTGCACACAGAAAGTGGCGCATACGGCGGAGATATCTTGGTCGATGCGCTTCGACAATTTGTAGCTTGCCAGCAGTTGATCCGCGGCCGGCGCCGGAACGGCGACGCCGCTCACGAACTCGCCTGGGGCGAGCGCCTTGCGCTGGTAGCCGAGGTAGAAATCCTCCAGCGGCAGCCGCCGTTGCGCGGTGCCGCGGCGCAATTCGATTTGCGCGCCCAAGGCGATCAGCGCGGGAATCGAATCGCCTATCGGCGAGCCATTGGCAAGATTGCCGCAGAGCGTGGCGGAATTACGAATGGGCGGCGAGGCGAAGCGGGCCGCCTGTTCCTCGAGCGCGGGAAAGCAGCGCAGCAATGCGGGCCACGCATCGGTCAATGTGACGGCGGCACCGATCCAGATTTCCGTGGGATCGCTATGGATGCGCGCCAGTTCAGCGACGTCTCCAAGGTAGATGAGCGTGGGCAATTCGCGCAGCTGCTTGGTCACCCACAGGCCAACATCGGTGCCGCCGGCGAGCAGAATGGCGTCCGGGTGCGCCTCGAGTGCGGCACTCAGCTCATCGAGGCTACGCGGCGCGTGATACCCCAGATATTGCAGCGAGGCGTCGCGGCCGGGCTCGCGTACCAAGCGCTGCAGTGCCTCGACATGGATTGCCGATTGCGCCTCGGCGCTGCTCCAACGAGCGGGCGTCGGATAGCTCCATTGGCGCAAGCCCGCGTCGATAATGGGCCGATAGCCGGTGCAGCGGCATAGATTTCCCGCCAGCGCGTCGACAACCTGGCCGCGCTGCGCATCGCTTCGGTTCAAGTACAAGGCGAACAGCGACATGACGAAGCCCGGCGTGCAAAATCCGCATTGCGAAGCGTGGTTATCGATCATGGACTGCTGCACAGGGTGCGCGGCGCCGGATGGCTGCCGCAAACTCTCCACCGTGACGAGTTCCTTGCCGTCCAGTGTGGGCAAGAATCGAATGCAGGAATTCACCGCGCGATACTGCACGCTGCCGCGGTGCGGCGTCAGTTCGCCCAAAACCACGGTACATGCGCCGCAATCGCCCTCGGCGCATCCTTCCTTGGTGCCGCGGCGGCCGGCGACTTCGCGCAAATACTCGAGCACGGTCATCGTCGCGGGCGGCTCCTCGATGGCGACCTGCTGCCCATCCATCACGAAGCGCAGGGTGCGCGCGCAGTTTGCCGCGGCGGTTGGCGAGGCTTGCCCCATCAGCTTCCCCGGTAGGTCGAATAGCTCCAGGGCGAGACCAGCAGCGGTACGTGATGATTCTGCGATGGATCGGATATGCCGAAATCGATCACCACTTCGTCCAGAAAGGGCGGCTCGCCCAGGGAGAGACCTTGGATGCGAAAATAGGCGGCAACGTGGAAGGTCAAGGAATAGCGGCCGCTGCGCAGTTCAGCACCGGTGAGCAACGGGGCCGGACAGCGGCCATCGGCATTGGTTTGCGATGCCCCGATGAGCGTGGCCGTGCCCGCATCGATGCGGCGCAGTTCGACGCGCATGCCTGCGGCCGGGACCCCGGACGCGATGTTCAAAACATGTGTAGTCAGCTTGCCCATGGTATCTCGCGCCGCAGGCATTACAGCACGTTCGCAACGGATTTTGTACACAATGTGCCGCATCGATTGTGCGCAATGAGACGGGCCGCCGCGGCGATTCGAAAATCAATCGGCCGCTTTACAGCGTAAATAAACGCCGCTAGTGTGAAGCGGCATCGAACGAGCTGGGCGAACTTCAAGCGTGCGGTGATCCATTGTGGAGCAGCGGCTGCTCTTTTTTGCAGCATAGGGAAGGGCCGTGCGCGGGAACCACACGGCCAGGGGTGCCTTAGGATGTTGAATCGCTTTTTCGGTCTCAATGCTCACGGCACGACGCTGCGCACGGAGTTGCTGGCCGGTTTCACGACTTTTCTCACGATGGCATACATCGTCGTGGTGAACCCCGTGATACTCGGAGATGCCGGCATGCCGGTAGCCGCAGTCGCCGCAGCCACGTGCTTCGCCGCGGCCTTCGGCAGCATCCTGATGGGTCTCGCATCGAACTATCCGCTGGCACTGGCGCCCGGCATGGGTCTCAATGCCTATTTCACCTTCACGGTGGTCAAAAGCATGGGCGTGCCTTGGCAGACGGCGCTGGGCTGCGTGTTCATTTCCGGTGTCGCGTTCCTGATCCTGACGCTCATCGGCGTTCGTCAGCTCATCATGAACGCCGTGCCGCGATCGCTGTTTGCGGCGGTCGCGGGCGGGGTCGGGCTGTTCATCGCCTTCATCGGCTTGGCGGACGCCGGCGTGATCGTTGCGAAGCCAGGCACCATGGTCGGCCTGGGCAATCTGACGACACCCACGGCCGCCCTGTCATTGCTGGGACTGGTGGTGATTGCGAGCCTGCAAGCGTGGCGCGTGAAAGGCGCCATGTTGCTCGGCATCCTCGTCACGGCGGCGATCGGTTGGAGCATCGGCCTGGCCCATGTAACCCCCGGCAGTTACGGCCTGTCCGACTTGTCGGCCACCGCCTTCAAACTCGATGTGCCCGCGGCCTTGAACATGAAAGGGGGCATCGGACTGTCGGTGCTCGAGATAGTGCTCGTGTTCTTGCTGGTCGATTTGTTCGACAACGTCGGCACGTTGGTTGCGGTCACCAAGAAGGCGGGCCTCACGGCCCCCGATGGCACCATTCCGCGGCTCAATCGCATTCTCATCGTCGATTCGCTGGCCATGACGGTAGGGGCCATGGCGGGTACCAGCCCCGTCTCCAGCTATATCGAGAGCGCGGCCGGAGTCGCGGTCGGCGGACGCACCGGTCTGACCAGCGTGGTCGTCGGTGTGCTGTTTCTCTGCACGTTGTTTTTTGCGCCGCTGGTTCAGGCCATTCCGGTCGCGGCCACGGCGCCGGCGCTGATCCTGGTCGGCGGCATGATGATGGGCGCGCTCGCCGAAGTGGACTGGGTCGAACCGACCGAAGCCATCCCGGCATTCTTGACCGTGATCATGATTCCGTTGAGCTACTCGATCGCCAATGGGCTTGCCTTCGGCATCACCAGCCACGCAGTCCTGAAGTTGCTGCGAGGCCGCGCTTCGTGGCGCGACTGGCTCGTCTATGTACTCGCGGCGCTGTTCGTCGCGCGGTTCATTTACCTGGCTTGAGCGCGGCGCGAGGCGTCGGTGCCGACATCAAATCGACGAACATTTTGCTGAAGCGGGGCAAGTCGAGGTCTGTTTGTGCGTGCACCAACTGCAGCTCGACGGACGGCTTGAGCGCTTCGCTCCAGGTCAGCGTTTCACCGTAGGCGGGGCCGTGGCTGACATCCACGTCCATATAAAGCTTGAGTTCATGGGTGATGATGGACGGATCGAGCCACGCACATGCGGCCAGCTCGTCCCATAGGTAGTAGCGTTCATCGGAGTACTTGGCGATGTAACGCGCCGCCGGACTCGCGGACGCGGCGATTGTGTCCAGCATCTGCTGGGTGAACATCGCTTTGATGGAAACATCCACGGTGGTGATGTCGATGCGGGCCCAATGCGCGCGCAAGGTGATGCGGACCGCCTCCGGATCGAACCAGAAATTGAATTCGTGACGCGGTGAGGTGGCGAACTCCGGATCATCCGTGTGCGGATTGAGGCTGCTGCCCATCACGACGAGCCTCTGTGCCAGTTCGGCGAAATGCGGGTCGATGGCGATCGCGAGGGCGATATCGGTGAGCGGTCCCGCCGCATACACGGTTACTTGGTGCGGGTGTTCATGAACCTGGCGAATCAAGAAGTGGACGGCATCTTCCGCGATGGGTTTGGTGTGCGGTTCACCCTCGGCCAACGGCGGCGTGTCGAATGGGCCGGGCTGCACGGCAAGGGGCGGGGCGACCACGGCGCCCGCCGGCGTCTCGGTGAGGGGCGACTTCTGTCCCCAGGCACCCAGCCATGCCACCTGGCCTGCCAATGCACTCGAAAGGCGCGTCTCTTGCTGGGTACGGACCAACGGAAATACTGCACCGAGCGCGACCGGAACGTCGCTGCGCCCGATCAACTCCAGCATGCGCAGCGCGTGGCGGGCTTCGTCATCGCGCCAGGCGTTGCCGGTCACGACCGTGATGCCGAGCACATCTACCTGCGGCGATTGCAGCATCACCAGCATCGACATGATGTTCGATCCTCCGGGCCCGGAGGTGTCCTGGTCGATGACGACCAGGCGCTTCTGGGCGGCGGCGGGCGCGGCCAGCGCGGCGGCGAGCGCAACGATCCGAAGGGAATTTCGCAACAGGTTCATCGCGGGCAGTACGGTCATGGTGTTTCGAAGAAATTGGCCGTCACAGGTTTGTGTTCCAGTATCTCCTGCGGCGTCAGCCCGACGAGCTCGTGCGGAAATACCAGCCATTTGTCGGTATCGAGCACGTAGTAGTCCGGCAGCAGTGAGCTGCGATTGCGCGTGGACTTATAATAGACGGTCGCGATGCGAAATTGCTCCGGCCAGTTCCGCCGGCAGCGCCCCTTGAGTTCCGTGATGACCGCTTCCAGGCTTCGCCCCGAATCGAACACATCATCGACCAGCAGCAGCTGGTCTTCGGCAGTCAGGCGCGAAACCAAATAATCGACGGCGTGCACACGAACGGTCTTGTTGCGCGTGTCGATGCCGGTATATGAAGAAGTGCGGATGGCAATGTGATCGACCTGAATCGAATGGTATTCGAGCACCTCTTGCACCGCGATGCCGATCGGCGCGCCGCCGCGCCACATCGCCACCAAGAAGGTGGGCCGAAATCCGCTGCTGACCACGCGCCGCGCGAGTTCCATCGAATCGCGCAGCAGGGAATTGGCCGAAATGAATAGCTTGTCCATGCATCATTCTGGCACGCCAGCCTCCCAGTGAGCCCAATCATTCGAGATCGCATCGACGAGCGGCTTCGCGGCCTTGACCAGGTTGTCGGTGGACGCGCGAAAGGCGCCGCTCAGCTTGCGTTGTGCGCGCAGGCAATCGATGGTGGTTTGATGTTCGTAGGGTCGATCGAAATCCGAGCCGGTACGCAGCAGGGCGACTCGCTGGAAATCGATGAGCCCGGAATGCGCGCCGCGGGTCAGTGCACCGAGAGTCGCGTTGTCCTCCTCTTGCGAGGTGCAGTAATTGCCGGCACCTTTGGTCAAAACCTTAGTCCAGGTGCGCGCGTGCTCGCCCAGGTGACGTCCCACCCACCAGGTATCGGTGGAGAGCGTGTCGCACTGAATGACGCTCGGCGGCCGGCGTGCCGCCGGCTCCACGTAGTGGCGGCGGTATTCTTGAATGTCCTCGCTGTCCTCGAGGACGGCCGATCGCGTCACGGCCAGCGCTTTCCGCAGCAGCGCTTCGTTGAGTTGAAACATCTCGGTGTGGAAGGAAAACTTCGGCACCTGACCGGGCGCATCCGTGTCAACGCCGAAATAACCGTCGGTCCATTTGGGCGGAAGCTCGCGCGCGTCGATCTCGTACGCGATACCTGAATCCACGGCATAGCGGGCCCAGGCTGCTGAACCCAAGGTGCCTTGCTTGGGATCGATGCCGGCGATGCCGGCGATGATGAAGTAGGTCTTGCGCAAATCGAACAAGCCGCTGTATAGCACGGCCATGATCGACGCCGCGGCGTTGGCGTGACCCATGCCGGTGGTCATCTGGCAAACCCCGCCTTGCGTGCAGTGCACGGCGGGATATTCTTCGGGAAGACCAGGTACCGTGATGTCGTTATCCGCGTGCAATACGGCGAGCCACGGTGCCGCTTCCGGCTGGAACATGCTGATGATCAGCACCTTGACGGGCAGCGGAGCTGCTTGTGTTGGCGCGCCCAAGGCGTTCGCGCGGTCGCGCGCGGCCACGCCCAGAATGAGCAGCAAACACAAGGCTCGCAAAGGAACGAATCTAACCACTTGCCAAGGTCCTCCGTGGCTATAAGAGATGATGAAGCACGAACTCGCTGCCTTCCCAATACGCATCGGTAAGGTCGTCGAACGTCAGATACAGGTCGTGAGTCTCGTTGGGAAACACCTTCTCCACGATCTCAACCTTTTCGGCTTTGGCACGCAGCGCTTGGATGAGCAGGAGGGTTTGATTGAAGTCCACATTACGATCGTCGTCGCCGGCGGCGAAGTATACCGGTGAGTGCCAACGCTCGGCGAAGGCGGCGGGCGAGTACTTGAACGCATCGTGCGGAAACGAATGCACTCCCGCCATGTCGAATCCAACTTTGAAAACGTCGGAGTTCCTGGCGAGCGCCTGTGCAGTCAGATAGCCACCCCAAGAAAGTCCGAAGATGCCGATGTTCGCGACGTGCAAATCGGCACGCGACTTCAGGTAGTTCGCGCCCCCCAACACATCCTGGTACTCGCTTGCTCCGGCGGTGCCCCAGCCCGGCGCATTGCGAAAGGCGTATCCGCGCATGATGCTGCTGCGGTATTCGACCGACAGAACGACGCAGCCGCGGGAGGCAAAATACTGATTCAGCTCGTATAGATTGGAATACGCATCCATGTAGTGAAAGCCGAGCAGCATCTGCCGCTTGATCCCGCCGTGCACGAACACAACCCCGCATCCGCTTTGAGTTGCAGGCAGGAACAATTGACCGAAAGCGGTGCCGCCGTCCGTGCCATGAAAGCTCACCGCTTGGGGTCGTAGCATTTTGGCCGTGGGAAAGGATTTTGGAACGCCAGGACCCGCGCTGGACACGTGGCGTTCCGCGTCCTGCCATACGACGGTCGGCGGCGCAGCCCATCCCGCCTCGATGTAGGCAAGGCTGCCGGCGGCAGCGGGGGTGGGTCCCCACTGGCTGGTCGCACCGTCGGTCAATCGATTCGCGGCCGTGCCGCTGAAGGACACTGCGGCGATGTGGCGCCGCTCAAGATCGCCGATGTTCGTGCTGTAGATGAGCCGGCTGTGGTCGAGCGACAATGCAGCCGCCTCGACCTCGCCGTCGCCCGGAGTCAGCAGCCGCGCGTTGCCGCCCTCGGCCGAAACCGCGTATAAATGCCGCCAGCCATCGTGTTCCCACGCAAACGCGATGTTGCCATCGCTCGACCAGAGCAGTTGGTCCGTCTGGCCGCCCGCGTCGGTCGCATCTTGATCGAGTTCATAGTAAGCGGAACCCACGCCAGGCGCGGCTCGCCACACTGGACGGACTTCGTGGGAGGTCGGATCGGCCACCCAGATGGCCCATGGCTGTTTCGCGACGAAGGGCTCGGCAAACCCAGTCTGGGTGTCCGGTTGATGTGCGTATTCGCGCCGAAATGCGATGCGTCGTCCATCCGGCGACCAAGCCGGTCCTAAGTCCGCGGCGTCGGATGGTTTTGCCACGGCCCACATCGCCTTCGTGACGAGATCATAGACCTCGATCTGCAACGAGCGTTGGTAAGCGATCCGACGCCCATCGGGCGAGAACCGCAGCGTCGCCGCCGGACCAGGCAAGACATACTCGACCGGTCCCAGCTCGCTGCCGGGATCGCCGCTTCGGTTCAGCAGCGCGCTCGCTACGCCGCGCTCGGAGAGCCACAGCAGCGCATGGTCGTCGGGGGCAAATTGCGGCTCGCTGCCCGCAGCAACCAGCTGGGGAGCAGCATTGGCGGTGGTGTTGACCAGCCAGATCTCGCGTTGCGGAGGGCGGGCGAGCGAGCGAGGATTGGGCACCTCACCCTTGCCGTTGGGAGGACCGCCACGAACGTAAGCGACCAGCCGGCCATCCCGGGACACGGTTACCTGGGATAGTTGCTGCCCATCATCGTCGGGGTAGTTGACCAGAGCCCGCGCGGATTCGCCCATGCGCGCAAAGTAGACCGCCCGACTCCGGCCTTCGCGCGCGACGAAGGCGATCGACTCCCCGTCGCCCGATCGCGCCGGTTGATATACCAAGGGCGCGCCCAGCAAGGACTCCAGAAACTTGCGGTCGGGCGATGCCGGAGCCGCGGCAGGCTTTACGGGCGAGGTCAATTCCACGTCTGGCGATCCCTCGACTCGGCGGGTGAAGGAGATGGTGCCATCGTCCAACCAACGCGGACTTGCGTCCCTGGCGAACGCGGGACTCACGTAACTAATGCGGCCGTCGGTGAAATCATAAACGGCGATGAATCCCCAGGTGTAGGCACGCGAAGGGCCCCAAGGATTCGGACTCTGGGTCGAATAGCCGCCGCGCGAATTCTCGAATGCGATTCTCCTGCCATCCGGCGAAAACACAGGATTGCCGACCACGCCGCGAATGCTGATCTCTTGGGGCGGCGCCCAGTCCGTGGCGCGTGAGCCTCGTTCGCTGATCCAAAAGCCGGAGCCGTTCTCGTTGGGCCAGGCCGCATGAGTTCCATCCGCGGAGAGGGTGGCGGTGCGCGGCATGGCGCCTTGTCCGGCAAAACCGCAGGTCAGGAGCACGGTTATCAGCGCGCACAGCGCGACATGGGCAAACCGCCGCTGCCTCAGCCGACCCGCGGAAGCGCCAGGGACCTTATACTGTGCGAGAGCGATTCGATTCGACATGAACGCGGGAGTTTACGCGATGCGAGCGACGTTGAGGTCCTTGTTGCTATTGCTGGCGGCATGTCCCGTGCCGGTTCTCGCCGTCGGCGACTACGCTGCGCTTGCGCAACTTGCACAGGATTGGCGCGCCTTCGAGGGGCCCGCGGTCAGCCAGTGCGTTCCTGATTACGGGACCGCGGCCATGAGCGCCAAGGCTGCGGGCCTGCCTGCTTTGCGCGCACGCCTTGCCGGCATCGACACGCATGGCTGGCCGAGCGATCAGGTCGTCGACTACAAGCTGATCGAGGCTGAAATGAACGGCCTGGACTTCGATCTGCGCGTGCGTCGTCCTTGGGCCCGCGATCCTTCCTTCTACGCCACCGTGATCGGCGAGCGCAGCGACGTTCCGCAGCACGAGGGTGTCACGGCCGCACCCACGATCGATCTTTACGCCTACGCCTTTCCTCTGACCCGCGCCGCGCAGCAGACCTTGACCTGCTCACTAGGCGCCATACCCGCACTGCTCGAGCAGGCAAAAGCCAATCTGCGCGACAGCAACGCGCGCGATCTATGGGTTTACAGCGTGCGCACGTGGCATGAGCAAAGCGAGGTCCTGACTCGACTGCAGGCAGGCAACCTCGACATGCGTACGTTGGAAGGAAACAATCATGCCGATCTCGGGGGCGCGAATCGTGCACTCATGACGGCTCTGCAGCGTGCACGGATTGCGACCGACGGCTTTATCGAATGG
>Ga0182024_10015527_pt1 | contig 14562 bp, 10 predicted proteins | sample P32metaG_FD_120480 | JGI IMG/M metagenome (GOLD analysis project Ga0182024, IMG submission 120480) | Permafrost microbial communities from Stordalen Mire, Sweden - P3-2 metaG (Illumina Assembly) | ecosystem: Environmental > Terrestrial > Soil > Wetlands > Permafrost | place: Sweden: Stordalen... | reverse complement strand
GGCGTTTTTTTCTTTCACCCGAAAGCGAAGCGAAGGAGAAAACGTACCCACAGGCGGACAGAGCAGAACGACCAAGCGGAGGAAGGTAGGGACGAGTGGTGGGCGTGGCCCATGACAAACACGCTCGACCGTTTGGCGGGGGACGCGCTTGCCCGAAGGCCCGGCCCTCAGCCGCCAGGCTGAGGGCACCTTCCGCTGCGCGGAAGTGGTCCAAGGTGCGCGCAGCGCCTCCTTGCTTTTTTGTATCTGGGTGATGTTATGGGATGGAATGAACGTGATGGATAATATCCGAACGGCCGTCAGCCGGAAATCTGAAATCCCGCAACTTCTCCGCAGGTAGCAAGGATCCGGAGCATGAAGACGCCCCCGCTGCGCGATTGCTTCCTGGTCTTCTCAAGCCGTATCGGGCGTTCTGCGGGGGACTAGGAGGCAATGTTGTGGAACTGCGATGTTATGAGCGAGGCACGAATGTCCGATGGACTTGCTTCTGGTGTGAGCCAGAGGCGCCGGTGAAAGTATTGACCACACTCACGTCGAGGTTGCCGCCATCGGGGTGGACACTCACGGCGGCGGTTCTTGCTTCTCCCGTCGACGAATCAGGTTTGAACGTTGCAGACGCCGTGTTTCCATCCAGGGACGCCTTCTGCAATCCCCAGTCGCACGCCTGCGGCTGACAAGCGCCCCAGGCATGGATAGAAATCTGCCCATCCGAGGTGTCGATCTCAAGTGCATAAAGGCTGTCGCCGGAGCGCGCGTTGGTGTCGATCCAGCGTCCCAGGAGCGGCGAAGGATTGGTTGGCGACTGCGAATTGGCCGGCTGTGGCTGGGTGCCTGAGGGTGCCGACTGTTGCGGCCCATTGCCTGAGGAACTTGAGCCTCGGAGCATATAGAGGATCACGAGAAGAACGACGACCGCTGCGACCGCCGCACCCAGAATCAGAGGCGTCTTCGACTTCCTCGCAGGACTGGCCGGCGGAGCCGACGCGGGGTGCGGCGGCGGCAGTTGGACGGGGACGGTCGCGTGAACCGTTTGCTGCTCGGTGAGAGGATTCGGCGAAACGTATGCCTTAAGCGCATCGATCAGAAGCTGTACATCGGAGTTCCAGCGCGTGTGCGAGAGTTCGACGCTGTTGTGAAAACTCAGCTCCCGCAGGAGCTCGGGCAGCTTTTCCGCCGGCGGCATATGCGCCTCATGGACGAGCACGGGAATCACCGGTACCTCACGTTTCAGAGCGGAGCTGATCTCGAGAGCAACGAAGTCATTGGGGTTGTCAATCCTACGCTGACCGTCGCCTCCGACGATCGTGAGCCAGCTCGGCCCGATGACAGCGAGGAGCACGCCGCATTGAGCAACACTCTCATCGATCACGCGGCGAAAGTCCGCTCCAGGCCTGATGTCTACCACATCCATGAAGACGCCATCGTCGCCAAAGACACGCGTCAAGTCGGCGAAGAGCCGGCCCGCTTCGCCTTCGGTGTCGTCGCGCCGGTAACTGATGAAAATTGCGTGTGCCATGCCTCTCCCCTGGGGCTGCGGGAACTCGATGGAGTTGCGAGGGAATTGCGAAAGGCCAGAATAGGCCGTACTCCTGAAATGAGCAAGCCCATCCGCGGGACAATGCTTGTGTAGGATGGAGCCAACACGCTCATTCCGAATCCTCCGCAATCCCCCAGTTACGGAATCGAAGACGGATGAGTCTCGTTGGCCGAGCGCCGGAGATGAGCAGCGAAGACAGCACAGTACCGTTTGGCCCAAGCCAGGGAAACCGGGCAGACGCGCCGCCGCCAGCCTCATCGTGGGGTAGCTTCAGATTGCTTGCGCGCGTTGGCGAGGGCGGATTCGGCGAGGTCTATCGTGCGTGGGATCCACACCTGCAGCGCGAGGTAGCCCTCAAGCTCCTGCTCCCGGGAGCAGTGACCGGCGAAGCCGAGTACGAAGCCATGCTGCGCGAGGCGCGGGCCATGGCGTCCGTACACCACCCGAACATCGTTCCTGTCTATGGCATCGACCGCCAGAATGGCCGCGTGGGCTTCTGGACCGACTTCGTCCACGGGAAGACCTTGGCGACCCTCCTCCGAACACAGGGAAAGTTCGGCGCGCGCGAGGCTGCCTCGATCGGCCTCGATGTCGCCAAGGCGCTCAGCGCCGTGCACCGCGCGGGCCTGTTGCACCGCGACATCAAAGCGGAAAACGTGATGCGCGAAGAGGGTGGACGCATCCTGCTCATGGACTTCGGGCTGAGCTCCGGAGGAAAGCACCAGACCTTCGTCGCCGGTACGCCCAACTACATGGCACCCGAGCTCTTCCGTGGCGCGCAGAACACGATCGCGACAGACATGTACGCGCTTGGAGTGCTGCTCTACTACCTCGTTGCTGGGGAGTATCCCGCACCACTCTCCGGCCTCAGTGCATCGGAAGTCCTCTCGCGGCTGGAGCAACGCAAGCCGCTGGCGGACATGCGGCCGGATTTGCCGGACTCGCTCTTACGGACAATCACTACGGCGATCGACTTGGATCCGATCAAGCGCTTCGCCAGCGCTGGACAGATTGTGTCGGCATTGGCTGAATCGTTGGGAGCCTCACCCCAAGCGGAGTTCGTCACGCCGCCGAGCAACGATCTGCCCAAGGGGCGGCGTAGAGTCAAGATCCTCGGCGGAATTGCTATCGTGGCCGCGCTTGCCGCCGGTTTTGCTGCGTGGCGCGGATTCCTGCCACAACGTTTTCGCACGAATTCGGAACCAACCTCCGTCTCGTCGGGAACTACCTATGACCAGTTCCAGAAGGCACAGGATCTGCTGCTGCGCTCTTATAAGCAATCCAATGTCGCCGGGGCGGTGAAGGGATTTCAGGAGGTACTTGCGGCCGATCCTAGCTTTGCGCTCGCCCATGCCCGACTGGGTCTCGCCTATTTCATTCAGTACCGCAACAGCCACGATCCGAAGCTACTCGACATGGCTCAGCAGTCGACGGGCCGCGCGATGAACCTCGATCCCAATCTGGCCCCTCCCTACATCACGCTCTCCCGAATTGCGGCCACGCAGGGGCAAACCGCGCTCGCCATGCAGCAGGCGCAGAAGGCACTCAGTCTCGATCCACGCAGTGCTGAGGCCTATGGCGCCTTGGCCGAAGTGTATGCCGCGCAGGGCAAAGATCAGGACGCGATCGGCGCGTATCAGAAGGCCATCGACCTGGCGCCCGATGACTGGCGCTGGCCGGTACGACTGGGCAATGAGGAGATCGGGAACGGCAACCTGAAAGACTCCATCGCGCAGTTCCAGCGCGGCGTGGACCTGGCGCAGGACAATGCGATCGCCTACTACGATCTCGGAGTCGCCGACATGCAAGCCGACCAGATGGATGAGGCGCGTAAAAACCTCGAGACCGCTCTCAAAATCGAGCCCACCGCGAACGGGTATTCGGCCCTGGGATCTGTATTTCTGCTCAATCACCAATACGAACGAGCGGCTGAAATGTACCGGAGGTCGATCGACCTCAATCCAGCGAGCTACAACGCCTGGGGAAACCTGGCCCTTGCATACAGTTGGAGCGGCGAGCTGCTTGAAAAATCAGAATCGGCCTATCGCAAAGCAATAGCGCTGGCAGAAGCGGAACACGAGAAGAATCGCGACGATCCCGAATTGTTGGTGGCACTCGCAGATTTCTACGCTTCCATCGGGAATTCTGGGGCTGCTAATCCCCTCCTGCGGCAGGCGCTGGCCCTGGCTCCAGACAATCTCTACGTGGCCTACGAGGCGGGCGAGACCTATGAGGCGCTGGGCCAACGCGACAAGGCGATTCCACTCATCGCGCGGGCCGTGGCCAACGGCTATCACGCCTATGAGGTTGAGAGAAACCCGGATCTGGCGGCGCTGCGCGCCGATCCCGCATTTGCGACAGCCCTGCATGGCGCTGGCAAAAAGAAGTAGACGGCGCAGGGAAAAACGATTAGCTTCGGTCGCATGGCTAACACCAGTGTCACATTGATCAACAACGGCGGGGTTTATGTGCCCAGCGTGCCTAGCGTCGCAGTGAACAAGGGCGATACGATTTCCTTTGCGACAAGCGATGGCAGCGCGGCACAGCTGTTTTTCTCTTCGGCTGCGGCTGCGGTTCTTTCCCCTGCGCCTGGCAGTGCGTTTCCAATCCCTGCGGGCGGAAGCGCCTCGTTTTCCTTCACGTCGTCCGGTCCCGGAGCCTACAGCGCCTTTGTCGGCGCCAGTGGAGATGCGCCGCCGACCAACTTCCCCAGCCAGGTGTCGCAGAATCTGTCTCTGCTCATCAACGAGACCGCGGGAGCACCGGGCTTCGGTGCCCCACACGATACGACCTCGGGCGGATCGTAGAGGCGACGCCTTACTGAAGGTCGGCGACGCGCAGCCGCACGGCAGGGTCGCCGAGCAGAATGTAGTTTCTCGCATCGTCGCGGGCGATCGTGAGCCGCGGGATCGCGGGTGAGGTCGCTGCAACGGGCTGAGCAGGGCCCACCGAAGCCGCCTGGGCCGCGCCAGCCGGGGCGGCATTCAAACTCAGCGCCAGACTCAGCTGCGCCGAAAGCGAACTCCATAAAACACTGAGCGAGTCGGCTGCCAGGCCGGCGCGCTTGCCGCGCAGCAGCAGTTCGAGCGGAGTTCGCACCGCCTGCATCTGTGGAGTTCCATTCACATCCTGAAAAGCATCCGGGAAGGCCATGTCGACGTGGCCAATGACGGCCAGCGCGCCGTTCCGCAACAATGCTTGCGGAAGGCTGGCGATCATTGGGGCCGGGGCAAGGGAGATCGGCGAGCCGTCTGGTTTGCGATAGTAGCTGTCGATCGTGGGGCAACCGCCGCTATAGCATGCAAACAGAAACGCAATCACGCCCTGCAACCGCGCATCGGTCGGCACATCTTCGCCGGAATACTGGTTGGCGCTCCCGGTTGGCGTGCCCGGCACCCACTCCTGCGTCACCAGAGCCCCCTGATAACGCTGCTGCGTGGCCGGATCAGAGCCTGAGTAGTCGCACCCATGCGAGCCGGTAAAGAAGACGGCAGGCGCGCCGCCCGGTAGATTGCCCCGCAGAATCTCGGCGAGCTGCGCCTTTGTCGCCTTCTCATTGGCAAAGGCATCGAGGTTGAAGCCCGGGCGGCTGCCGAGCGCATTGGTCGTCGAGAGAAAGTCGCCGCAAACTGCGCCCGAAAGCATGGCCGTCGCGATGTCGCCGTAGTTGCGCGTGACCCAGACAGCCGCATTCTTGCGCTGGAAGGGGCGGTAGGAGGGATCTTCGTATTGCACGACGGCCTGTGCGTAACGGCCGTAGTCCTCGATTTCGTCGAAAGCTAGACGGCCCACAGCCCACTGCATCTTGAGAAGCGCCTGAAACTCGAAGGGAATGCGATCGGGCGAGCCGACAATGAGCAGATAGAACGGCACGCCGCCCTGATAGGGATCGACGGGCGCCGTGAGTGAAACGCCGCGCTGCTGCGCCCAGTTGTCGGCCGTCTGGCCCGGAAGCACGCCGCCATTCGCGGGTCCGTCAAAGACCTTGAAGAGCTTCGGATCCTGCACCTGGCGGCTGCGCAGATCGATCAGCGGCTGCAGCTGTGCCTTGATCGCCGGATCGGCATCGGACGCAAAAATGATTCCCCAGCCGGCTTGGGTAAGATCGTTCGGATCGTCGACGCTGTAGTCGGTACCGAGGTGCGTGGAATTGGCGATGCGCTGCGTCGCACCGGGAAGGTCTTGGGAATGTGCATCGATACTCTCAAGCGACAACGCCGGCGTGGCCACCCCTGTGAGGGCATTGACCCGAAGCGGAATCGGGAGATTGGTTGCCGGGGAGCTAGGCGTGGTGCTCATGTCGTCCTTTCGCTGTGGATTGGGCGATGAGTCGAAAAAAGCTCCACCGCGAGAACATTTCAGGTAAAGGTGACACGACGGTGCATCCTCCTTGGGATGAGTCTGAAGACACAGCGAATTGGCCTTTGCGGTGCGTCGATCAGAATAGCGTATGATGGCGTGATTCCATGCATCTGGAACGAAGAACAGCAGTGGTTCAGTTCGAGCTGTTCAGCGGGGCGACCGAAGGCAGCCTGCCGCTGGCCTGCGAACGCGACTTTGGCGTCATCCTCAGCATCGATGGCACCACATGTCCTGCTCAGAACTTTCGCTCGCCGATCAACGACGAGCAATGGCGGGACTTTATCCGGAAGCTCCGCGACTGCAATGTCAACCACGATCCCAGCGGCTATCGCGGCGCGGCATCGATCCGGAGCCTCGGTCAGCAGTTGTACCAGGGACTGGTTGGCCTCAGTCCCGCGCTCCGTGAGTTCCTGGGCCGTGATGGAGTGGCCCGCCGACTGGTGATTCAGACGACTCGGCCAGAGCTGCATCTGCTGCCCTGGGGCGCATTAATCGACGATACGGGACACTTTCTCGCCGCGGGGAATTTGTCGGTGGTCCAGTCATGGAGCGAGTTCAGCACTATGCCCACGATGACTGAGGACATGCTGCAACTCATGACGGTGCTTGGTATCGACACGAACCTCATGACAGCGGGATCTCTCCAGGGGCTGCCGCCCGAGATCCGTGTGTCGGACGCCAGTTCCGCTTTCAATGCAGGTACAGCCGTAAATGGTGCGGGTATTCTCCACCTCGAAGAGCACGGCAATGCAGCTCTCAGCGAGGTGGGAGGCGTCTTTTCGCAATCGCTCGCCAACTCCTTCAGCTCTGCGAAGCTGGCGCTGCTCTGGAGTTGCTACTCCGGGGCAATCAACTCTTGGGGCGAGTCGCCCGCGCTTTGCCTGCACCGCAATGGCGCGGGGATTGTGCTGTCGTTCCTGGCTGAACTGCATAACCTGGACGCGAAGTCGATTGCCGAGGAGTTTTATCGCGATGTCTTTGGGCCAGCGGCGAGCCGCGACCCTGAGAGTGCGTTAGTGCGCATCCGTTGCGCGAAGTTTGCCAACGAATTCGCGAATGCCAACTGGGCATCGATGACGATCTACATGCGCTCTCCGCTCGATCTGGGCGCACTCCCGCTCAACGGGCCCCGCGTTCCCAAGTCAGGCTGGAAGATGGACCTCTCTGCGGATGCACCTGCCGCCCAGGTCACGCACGTACCAGTCTTCTCATATACCCATCCGCCGGCAGTTGCGGGCGCGCCGGACTCAGGGACAGGCGACGACGCAACGGACTTGCCCGGTTTCGGTGAGGAACTGGCCGAATCTCCGCCGCCGCCCGTCGCCCCACAGCCCATCGGCACTGCGCCGCCCACAGAAGCTGAACTCTGGAGCATGCTGGCAACGGCCGTGACCGAACTGCAGCCGGGAACGGTGAACGAGTTTCACGGCTTCGACACTGCTTCGTCGCCGACCATCGTCACCCTGCCAGCATCTGTTTTTAGGCCGTGGCGCGGAAACGTCATTCGGATCGATGGAGGGAATGATCCACTCCGGGCGGACACCCTCGACGAGCTGAACTTGCCACCGGAAGGATGTCCCAATATTGACGGAGCGGAGAGACTGATATGGTTTTTCGGCCAGATCCAGCACTACGGATCGCCGCTGATCGTGTGGACGAATGCTGCACCCCGCCACCAGAACTTTCTCAAAACCATCGAGCCCAGCACTTCGCTCACATTTCTGCTGATCTATGGCCAGCAAACCGAACCGACCCTAATGGAGCTCGTAGATTTCGGCGACCTGGATAAGGCCCGCGTCGCGGCAGATGCATTGCCGCAGGTTTGCTCCGATGAGGAGCTCTCGGCGGCATACTACGCATTTTCCCGGCTGGAAGACCCGGAGCGTGCCGTCACGTTCCTGAAGCGGATTTCCAGTCCGGCGGAGATGATGCTGCTCATCGGAAACTTCATCAACCGGCGCGGCTCGATTCCCAATCCGCGGCCCGACTGGCTGCTGAATCATCCCGACGGAAAGCTCACCAACCTGCAACAACAGCACTGCCAGGAAGACTGTTTTCGGAAAGTCATGACAAACCCGGGCTCCGAGGCTCCGCAGCGCGAGGCAGGCAGGGCCAGGCATGAGCTTGGATACCTGCTGAAGAACGCGGGCAAGATAGGTGTTGCCGAGAGGCTCTACGCCCAAGCTCTCGATAGCCTGGAGGCCTGTCCGAAAGAGCAGCACGACTCGCGCTGGCATGGCGCTCTTGGCCGCTTGCTGCGCGACTGGGCAGATCTGCTGGCGACTTCGCCCGCCCGGCTGGAGAAGGCCAGCGACCTGCTCAGGCGCGCCATGGCAATCCATGCCTTCCGCGGACGCCGTTTGCAGATCGCTTACTCGTTCGATACTGCCGCGCGTATCGCGCTCACCGGTCGTCGCTTCAACGAAGCCATCGAACACGCGATCGAGTCCGCAAACTTGTTTGAAGATCTGCAGAACTGGCGCGGATGGGGCGAGGCGATCAAACTCCTCTTCGACTGCTTCGCCGAGACGCGCGATTCTACCAACATGCTGAGCCTGGCAGAGCTGGCGATCGACAAGCTTCATGCGTCCAACTTGCCGGATGATCAGCGCGAACTTCTCCGCATGGCGTTCGTTTATGAGAAAGCGAATGCCTACTGGATCGCTGGCAAGTTTGCCGACGCACGATCGGAGCTCGAAAAGCTCGGACAGGGCACAACCCCGGAGTCAGCGTGCGTGAACCTCGATCCGGACTTCGAGTACCAAGTGAAGCGGATGTGGAAGTTTCTTGCTCTCTATCCCGCGAAGTGAGTCTCCGATGATCGAGACGGGTTCAGGTGCGGCAGTCACAGGCTTGCCATTCGACCTCGCGCTGCTCTTTACCGGACACATGATCGACCGACCGGGACGGGCGCAACCGCGATTTCCCGCACAAGCCGAGGCGCGCGCGCGCGCCGCAATCGATGATGCGGTTGCGACGATCTGCCACGCGCAGATCGGCTCGACTGTCGGACTCGCCGGAGCCGCAAGCGGGGGCGATTTGCTGTTTCACGAAGTCTGTGGGGAGCTCGGCATCCCCACCCAAGTCTTGCTCGCAAAGCCGGTGGCCGAATTCGTCATAGAGTCCGTGGCTCCGGCGGGACCCGCGTGGGAGCGGCGTTTCTATGCGCTCCTCGCCCGACTCGACCACAAGAATGTCAAGTGCCTCGGCGCAACGGACGGGCTGATCCAGGGCGAGAAAGACAATCTCTGGGAGAGGTCCAATCTTTGGATGATTCAAGAGACCGCGGCGCTAGCTCCCGAAAGAACGCTGCTCGCCCTGTGGGATGGCAAGGCCAGCGATGCACCGGGAGGGACGAATGACTTTGTGCAGTTGGCGCAGCGCTTCGGCATCAAATTGGCTCCGGTGATCGACATGCAAAAGCTAGTGCGGAGCTAGCCACGATCCTGACTTTGGAGGGCTGATTCCGGATCGCGATCATGCCACCCGTTCAAGTTCACAACCAGGACAATAGAGAATAGTGGTTTTCAGTTCAGACTTCAGCGCTGCAACAAGCTTCACTGGGCTGCTGAGACGAGGCCGGGCTTGCCACTTTGGACCGCCTGTAATGTGAATCCGACCGTGAACTGATGGTCAACCAACGTAAAGAGTGGAGGCAGCTCTCCATATTCATTCTTCGCGGTGAGGGACGATTTCAGGAATGGACTCGATGGACGTGCTCGATCAGAATCTAAGCATCCTTCGCGATTTTCAACCTCTTGGCGAAAGGCAATCAGCTGAGTTGCGCGAGCATGGCAGACAGGAACGATGGGCGATACGAGCTGTTCAAGAGCACGGTGAAATACGATGGCGATCTGGGCCGCGAGCAACATAACTATCCCACGTGGATGGGATTGCCTGCGTAGCTGAACCGGCACGAGAGGTCGGGCATGAATGACGGATCTTTATTTCACTATTCTTGCACTCGGCGTTTCAGGAAAGAGTAACTTAAAAATTCGGACAAGTTTTCCGATAGGACTTTGTTCCAAAGAAAGTATTCCATTCTTTTGGCGTGAGATTCCGATTTGCGATGCCGCAGGCTTGAGTGATCCAGTCGTCGAAATCCACATTCCACAAAACAATGGAATTGTCTTCACCAACGGAGGCCAGAATCCCTTTTTGCGGTTCAAATGCGATCGAATTCACTGCCTCCGGCGGCACGCCAAGACTTCCGATCAGTTCGTGGGCCGGCACGTCCCAGATGCGAATGTCGCCGTCCGCACTGCCGGACGCCAGAACTTTGCCGTCGGCCCTGAACGCAATGCTTGAGACGGCCTGGGTATGGCCATAGAGTACCGGAGGGATCGGTTGCCAGCCTTTCACATTCCAGAAGGTGACGGAGTGACCTTGCGTGCTTGTGGCCAGCATCGTGCCTCCGCTATTAAAGCTGACGCCGGCCGGCGTCAGCTCGAAATCTTCGCTTTGAACGGGAGCGCCCAGCGTCTTGAGAAACTGGCCTTGATGACCATTCTTCCAAATCGTTGTGACGAGATTGTTGCCCGCCGATGCCAGTAAGTCTCCGTCCGGGCTAAAGGCGAGCGCCCAAATACGATCCTTCTGCGACGTGACGGGCGGTCCGAGTTGCTTGCGAGTAGTGAGATCCCAAAAGACGAGTTCGGCATCGCCACCGGCAGCGACGGTTTTGCCATCTGGACTGCAGGCCAGGCTCCAGACCGGAGAGCGAAGCGCCTTCACAGGCGGTCCGAATGCAGTTCGAGATGACATATCCCAGAAGATGATGTTTCCGTCCATACTCCCAGAGACCAACACCTTTCCATCGGGCGCAAAAGCAAGACTGCTCACTTGGCGTTCATGACCGGAAAGTGGGGTTCCGTTCATTTCACCGGTTGCAATATCCCAGAGCACGACATCACCAAACTCGCCCGCAGAAGCGAGCAAGCGGCCATCCGGGCTGAATGCAACGTTTGACGAACTGCTATCCGCGGCGTTGATGCGATGGCCCAGAGGCGGGTCACCGTTTAGGTCGAGAAGGATGACTCGCTCCTTATCGAGGGCCAGTGAGTTCAGATGTCCGTCAGAGTTCGAGAAGATGGAGGAGACGGATGCGCCGAAGCCCTTGATCAGAGTGGCAAGCGGCTTCATGTTCTCCAGATCCCAACGAATGATCGTTCCGCCGAGGCTGCCCGAAAGCAGAGTTTCTCCGTCGTGCTCAAAGAGCAGACTTGACACGGTCTCCGTGTGGCCTACCAGTGTACCGACGGTCTGCCCACTTTCAACGTCCCAAAGGATGATCGTTTTGTCCTCGGCACCCGCGGCCACCATACTTCCGTCAGGGCTGAATGCGATGGTTGAAATGTTCTTATTGTGACCGGTGAGAGGTTTTTTGAAGATGCGATGCTTGGGAAGGTCGCACAGGACCAGATCCCCATACTGGGCAACCGCAAGAAGTGAATCGTCGGGGTTGAAAGCGAAGTTTGCCCCAAGAATAGGATCTCCCATCAGCTGATGATTGGTGAGCCTCCATAAGAAAACGACCGAGGGGTGATTGCCGTAAGCTGCGGTGCTCGCGGCGAGCATGTCGCCGTTTGAGGAAAATGCGACGTGAACGAAATCTTCTTTTGCACGAAGAGGCTCCCCGATGGGCTGACGGGACTTTGTATCCCAGAGAACAATTGACCCGCTTGATGCGCTGACGAATTGAGAACCGTCAGGACTGAACGCAATACTGACAAGACCTTTTGGCGCAGGAATGGGTTGACCTATAGGCTGATGTGTGGCGGCGCTCCACAACACGATGCGATCGTCCCAGCCAGCGGAGAGGACGGTTTTACCGTCAGGACTCAAGACGGCTTTTGTTACCGCATCTGTATGTCCCCAGAGAAAGGCTTCTGCATTCGGCAGACGCTCAATCGCGGAAAGCAGGGACCGCCTGGATTCGACTGTATCTTGAATCCTTCGGGATTCGATGCTCAGCAGCAAGGCTAGAGATCGGTCATCTACATGAGATGTGGCCTCGGATGCCAAGGCGCGTGATGCGCCGATCTTCTGACGCTGATGCGCCATAGTTATGCCTACTCCGGCAATAAGCCCGAGGACAACAATGAACAAGACCGCAGCCCAGGCGGTGCGTTCTGCCTTGCGATGGAGACGAATCTCCTCCCCGTCCAAGTCATCTTTCGGCCGTCCCATCAATGGCGCGGCGACATCGAGGAGTGCATCCCGAAAAGCCGGATCGGATTTGGAATACTTGTTGGCAGCTTTGGCGGCGTGGAAGTCGGCGTACAGCGGTTCAGAGGGAAAGGCACCCTTCAAGCTCGAAGGGATGGCGTTTGTTTTCTCCCAATCAAAGTCTCCCGCCTTGTCGTCCCAAAGAATCACTCCGTCTGTCAAACAAATGACAAGATTCTTGGCGGTTTTGTTTTCCAACCACCAGTGAACCTCTTGCTGCACCCACCGTGAATTTGCGGATGTGGGTGATGCCAAGAGAAGAAAAAACTCAGACTGACCGAGCGCCCGCTCGATGGTTGGCCAAAGGGCCGGATTTGCAGAGAGGCTGGTTTTATCCAGAAAGACTCGCATGGTCCGGAGGCGGTACCAAGGCTTTGCGAACCGACTGAGCGATGACTGAAGCGACGCGGCGAGTGGCGCGTCGGATTCGTGGCTGTAGGACACGAAGGCCCGATATCTCAAGTCAGTCAATCCGACCTCCTATGACGCCAGTGCCTAGAGGTTCGACTCTGATTGTGCCGCATCCGTTCTCGCCTCGGCGCTCCGGCCCGCAACGAAACCGTTCTTCACTGGGCTGCTGAGACGAGGCCGGGCTTCCCGCTTTGAACGGCTTGTAATGTAAAGCCGACGGTGAACTGATGGTCAACCAAAGTAAAAAGTGGAGGCAACTCTCCATATTCATACTTCGCGGTGAGGGACAAATACTTGAATCCCCACGGGACGTAACTTACATTCGCCTGAATCCAATTTCGCGGCTTTGTGGTCATCGACACCCGCGTCACTTGGTGAAGCGTCTCAACATAGGGTTCGTCGAACGCCGGCATGCGCGCACGATAGCTGCCACTTACCGAAAAAACATCCGAAGATCTGTCTTGGGAGGCCACGGCAAACACCGCATCTAAACCAAGAACGCCCCTTAAGATGGCGTTGTAGTGGCTCAGGTCAATCGGGGTCATCGCGATCGTGCTTGGCTTGTTCAGGTTTTTTCCCGCTTCCACGGCAAGAACCGGATAGATTGTTCCATAGAGCGACGGGTGTTTTGACGAAGAGATTGAGCTGAAGCCAAACAACAGACTAGATCGGAAAACGATGTTGCTCGAAGGATCTGTTCTGGAAAATTCTCCGCTCGGAAGCGCCTCATCGAACTGAAGGCCATACAATCCGGCCCTCGGCTGGCTGAAGGTTTTAAGGCGCTGAAACGCGAGCGCTGCAGTGATGGAATCCGGATCGATGGTTGTTCGATTGTTGGGGGGTTGAGCATCTTGATTGATTTCAACCGTTGCGGTAACACCGGGGTGAAAGCCCAGCAAATCCGGTGCCTCATCTCTTTTGTAAAGTCCGCCCTTGAGCTCGAATGAGTAAATGGGCTTTGTGCCGCCACCCGCCAAAAAGCTTCCGCTCAGGCTTACGTCCGCGGGGGCGCCCTCGGCTGGTGCACAGAAATACGGCTTCGGAGCAGGCGGAGTGTTATCGCAGCTCGGTTTCGCTTTGGTCGCTCCCTGGTTCGTCGGCGTCTCGATCACAGCATTGACTGTTGAATCAAAGGACAAACCTTCAATGCCCGATGCTTTGGACGGATTGAAGAGCGCGTGCCAGGCAGATATCACAACGTCATTGCCGGCCGGGAGATCTCCAGATAGCGTCAGGCGAAGCTTATTGATCGTGAAATTGGTACTAACAATCTTTCCAACCGCTGTTACCTCCAACTCTTCCGGCTTGGCATCACTAGGCCGTTTCACCCAGACGCGCCATGCATTTTTACTCAGGTAGGCCGAAGGATCGGCGGGAAATGTCCCCGTGTAATTCACATCCAGCGCCGTCTTGTAACCTGCTTCCGGCACGATGCCAGTCAAGCTGAAATCACTCTGCCCCATCGCTATCGTTGACGCGGCGATCAATAGTACTGCAACGATACTTCTATTCTTCATGGGAATCATCGGAGAGCGCGCCGGTCTGGACCGAGTCCGCTGCTTCCTGCACGGTGTTGCTGCGAGAGCTGAAAATGCTGGAAGCGTCGATACGCCACGGAGTAATCCGTGTTCTTACGTTCTGGACGAACAAAGCCGAACTGAGCGTATCAACCACGCCGAGATCGAAGAGTTTCTTCACAGCCGGGTCATCGGTCTTCAAGAAGCGGTCCGGATGCGGAGTCGACTCAATTACGACCTCCAGGCAGAATTCCGCCGTCATCATCATGGGGGAAGGGGGCATAACACCTTACCGAGGATCGTTTCGCTGCGGGGATCATAACATCCGGGTTAGTAGTTCATTGCGAGAATAATGAGCGGAACTTTCGGTGACTCAATTTGGATATCAGCCTTTCCTTCTACGCAGAGCCCATCGGCGGTCATACGAGAGTTTTGCCGCAGGTAGCCTTGTGAAGATAACGAAAGAGCCTCTCCGCGTCTTTCCAATGTAAGTGGTAAGGCATTGTG
>Ga0182024_10015525_pt1 | contig 14563 bp, 14 predicted proteins | sample P32metaG_FD_120480 | JGI IMG/M metagenome (GOLD analysis project Ga0182024, IMG submission 120480) | Permafrost microbial communities from Stordalen Mire, Sweden - P3-2 metaG (Illumina Assembly) | ecosystem: Environmental > Terrestrial > Soil > Wetlands > Permafrost | place: Sweden: Stordalen... | reverse complement strand
GCGAAAAGCCCTCGCGCTCGACCAGTTTTTCGCAAAGATGGTGATCGTTGAAGCCGACGTAGGTGCGGCGTGCCAGCAGCATGATGCGCTCCGTCTGGGCCTTGGGCAGGCGCCGGTGACTGGGCCGCCCGCGGTTGGCGTGCGCCAGAGCCGCCTCCCCGCCTTCGCGCATACGTTTCTTCAAGCGCTTAATCTGGCGCAAGCTCAGGCCCAGGAGTACGGCGGCTCTGAAGGGGTGACAGAATTATGGAGCTAAGACACGCAACCGGTCTCAATCTTCCCTTTTCGTTACTTTAAAACTAAAATAGTCGATGAGTAACATCGTTCCGACGGGTGCTGCTCTAGGATTTAGCGGCCTTTGGGCCTCGGCCAATCCTCGCCAAGGTAAAACGTTCAACTGAAACATTTTGAGCGGCTCTGGCGTATGTAGTTTATATCTGTAGGCAGTATAACGACTGGGGTCGGCGGCAAAACCCTTCCGTCAGAGCACGCGCTTAAGGAATCGAGCCATGAAAACTTGGCAAAAGGTCACTCTCGGTGTGGGCAGTGCCATTGTGCTCGGCGGAATCATTTTATTCAGCGTCAACCAAGCCAACAAGGGCGTCGTTACTGTGCAAACTTCCAAGGTGGCATCCCAGGACACCCTGATTTCCGTGGTCACCGCCTCCGGCGAAATCAAACCCACCACCTACACCAACGTGACCGCGCAGGGATTCGGCAGAATCACGCAGATCCTTGTTAGAGAGGGCGATAAGATTAAGAAGGGCGACCGCCTCCTCCTCCAGGAAGATGTGCAGGCCAACGCCGATGTGCAAGCGCAGGCAGCCGCAATAAACTCCTCCGAAATGGGTGTCGCCGCCGCGGAAGCCAGCTACCGCTCGGCCCAAGCAGACCTTATCCAGCAGCAAGCCAATCTCGAAAAGGCGAAGCTTGATTGGGAGCGTGGCCAAGGGTTGTTCAAGGATGGCTTGATCCCCAAGCAGGACTTCGATCAGCGCAAATCTACATTTGACGCAGCTTTTGCCGCCGTTGATTCGTCAAAAGCCCGGATGCAATCACTGAAAGCGCAGTTGGACCAGACGCGCTCGATGGTCAATCAGAATAAGGCGGTGCTCGTCCGTACCAAAGACATCTTGAGCAAAACAGCCTACGTGTCACCGATCAACGGGATCGTCAGTTATCTTCCTGTGCGACTCGGCGAGTATGTGGTGCCCGGCATTCAGAATTCGAATGGAAGTTTCTTGATGACCTTGTCGGATATGTCGGTGGTAACCGCCGAAGTGAAAGTCGACGAGACCGACATCGTTAATGTAAGGACCGGCCAGGATGCCGACGTCACCATTGACGCAGTGCCAGGCAAGATCTTCAAAGGTAAGGTCACCGAAATCGGATCGCAAGCCACACTGCGCAGTTCAGGGCTTGCCACCACCCAAAGCACTACCAGCACCCAGGAAGCCAAGGATTTTAAAGTGGTGGTCACACTGGCAAACCCTCCCGATAATCTGCGCCCTGGGCTTTCCTCTACTGCCAAGATAAAAACCGCGGAGAGGAAAAACGTCGTCGCGATTCCCATCCAGGCGCTTGCTGTCCGTACTCGAAAAGATTTAGAAGAAGCCGCGAAGAACGCGAAAAAAGACTCGAACTCAAGTGTTACGCTGGCTGCACCACCCCCGCCAGCTCCCGGTGATCCCAAAAAAGAGGAGATACAGGGCGTTTTTGTCGTTAGCGGAAAGAAAGCTGTTTTTCGTCCGGTCGAGACGGGTATCAGCGGGGTCACAGACATAGAAATCACCAAGGGCTTGCAACCGGGTGACCAGATTGTGGTCGGAAGTTACAAAGCCCTTCGAACTCTCAAGCCCGCGTCCAACGTCAAAGTGGATAACTCCCCACCCAAAAAGCCCGAGGACGACCAGAGCTAACTGAAATTATGCGAGGAGATGCATATGGCTGTTGAAACAGCTTCGACGGATTCGTATCGCGAAGACTTGGTCTTATCCGGCATCGTCATCAAGACCCACGAACTTGCCAAAGTTTACGAGATGGGCTCTGAGCAGGTTCACGCCTTGCGTGGAGTGGATTTGGAAATTCGCAAAGGCGAATATGTCGCGATTATGGGACCTTCGGGCTCCGGTAAATCCACACTCATGAATCTAATCGGCTGCCTCGACTCCCCAAGCTCCGGCAAGTATTGGCTCGCCGGCCGTCTGGTCAGCGATTTGGATGACGATGACCTCGCCTACATTCGCAACAAGGAAATCGGATTCGTCTTTCAGACTTTCAACTTGTTGCCGCGCGCCACGGCTCTTCACAACGTAGAGCTACCGTTAATTTACAACGGCACTCCTGCGGAAGAACGCATCGAAAAAGCCAAAACGGCGCTTGAACGTGTCGATCTCATCGACCGTATGAATCACAAGCCTAACGAGCTATCTGGAGGACAACGGCAGCGCGTGGCCATCGCTCGTGCCCTCGTGAATTCTCCCTCAATTGTTCTCGCCGATGAACCTACCGGGAACCTTGATTCGAAAACCGGGGATGAAATTATGCTGTTGTTTCAGAACCTTCACTCGCAGGGCAATACCATCATTTTGGTCACACACGAGCACGATATCGCGCAGCACGCTCATCGCATCATCTATATCCGGGATGGAAGAATCGCTTCGGACGAAGCAGTGATCAAAAATCAAAATCAAGCCGTCAAAAACTAGGGACACAGCCCAGCCCCCCACCAATAACGCCACCCAAATCCTTCATTGAGATCGCGCAAGTCGCAATGCCGATTTTATTGGCAGGTTCTTTAGCACTGCTCAGTGCGGGTGCGCTGCCGTGTGCGACTCGATTTCTGCATAGGTCTGGGCGGAACTCAGAAATGTTCCCGAGAACCGATCATGCCAGGTGAGTTCGTCTTCGTCCCATATTGCCCATATAAACCCCATGAAGCAGGTACCTGCAGACATCATGTAACCGGCGCTGCGCAAAAGCATCTGTCGTGGCGTAGGCGCATCTCCGGAAAAGCTCACCACGTGCAATCCGCGAAGCATCATTCCCGGCGTTGTACCGCCAAAAATGGTGAACAGCGCGAAGTACTGGAAATAGACCACCGCTAACGCCGTCGCGCAGACAGCGGCGCTTAATTTGCTGAACGTGAAATGACCTCCCAGCGAACCAAACAGGGTCAGAAAGCCCCCGCAGGCAAATAGCAAACAGGCTGCGTCGATGATTCCGGCAAGCCGGCGTTCTCCCAAGGAGGCCACTGGGTACAAGCCCTGATGATCCGGCTCTCTGCCTTCGGATATTTGGCCTTGACAACGACCAGCATCGACAGAATTCGAGACATCTATCATCAGGCGCCCGTCGGCAGCCTTCGGTTCTGTAGCGATACGTCCAATCGCGATAGTGAACGAGAAATCGTCACTGTCCTTCGGTAACAGTTCCCCGAGGACGAGTTCTACCGAAGCGGAGGTTGGCTGCTGCATTGTTTTTGTGACGTTCGCCGACGGAGTGACAGCCTCTGCGAAAGGCAGTCGCGATTGTGACGCGTCGGGGGAGACTTTTCGTCGTCGCAAGCGATACGCTTCCACGCGATTAGCCACCTCGCCTCTCCAGGCAGAACGTAATTCAGCCTGTTCCACGGCAACAGCGTCCTTTTCGGTCAAAAGTCCCGCGGAAGAAAGATAGCTCGCGCCATCCGGGCACAATTCATCCTTTGGGGCGATCGCGTCCATGTCAAACGGCGACAGGACCGAAGCCCTTTTAGGCGGAGCGAGTTTGGTTTGAAAAACGGAGTCACAAAAATGGCAAACGGATATGCCGGAGGGCAGTATCGCGCCACACTGCAAGCAAGTTTTAGTCACCGGTTGTTTTTGCGCTGCGGACGCATCCACTCCGGCGAGGAGAGAACACCGCGAGAATATCACGGCAAACTTATGCAATCCAGGAAAGAAGGATCGCTGTGGCTAATAATACAGCAGCAAAGCTTGAGTTCGCTTCTTGCGGAGAATTAATTGAATACCTACGCGGTCATTTGCTCAGCGAGCATGTCGCGGCTGTAGGCGATACGGCGATCCAAAGCGACGGCTGCAAAATACGCGCACTGGGAACGCTCTGATTCAATCCAGGCGCGCAGAGAAGGAATGAGCTTACCAAGCGTCTTTCCGACGGCTCCCAGTAACCGGAAATATGCGCCTATCGCTTGTATCCCATTACGATCTTCCCTTCGTTCAGGGCAAAGGTGCAGGAATTGCATCACTCGTTCGAAATCCTCGCTCTTGGCGCTTCTTGTGATGCCCACCACGTCTTGCACATCGAGTGACAGGGCGCGTCGTGCCGAAGCCGCGATCAGGGAGCGGCAATAAGACACAAAAAACTGCATCATCGCCGCCAGTGAAAAAACAAAGATTAGACCTGCCATCATCGGGGCACCACTGCGAGGCGAGCAGGCGCCAGCCGCGCCTCGTCGTCAAACCTCATGAATGCGTAAATCCAAGCGACCGGAAGCAACATGCCGGTCACCGGCGGCAAGTACTCCCACACCACACGCAGATTCGGATAGGCGTTGTGCAGGGCGTAATTCGCGGCGTTAACGCTGAAATACACTCCCAACGAGAGAACGATTTGTATCACGCGCACGCGACTCTCGTGCAGCTTCAACAGTGCGGCCCACAAAACGTAGGTAAGCACTAATCCCACGAAATAAAGGTTCTGCGAAATCTCCACGATGTAGTGGGTGAGCATCCGCGCTTCGGATTGATGCACCACGCTGAACGAAAATAATGTCGTGCCGATCAAAAGCAACATCATAAAGACGCGCAGCTTCAGTGCCGCTCCTAGCTCTTCAAACACAATGGCGTAAAGTCCCATCAACGCGAAATACAGGCAAATTGTGAGAGTTGCGTCGGAATAGTAGTAAAAATAGGTGTACTCGGGAGACAACAATCCGTGCCGCGTGAAGACTAGATATCTACCTAGGCTCACGAAGAACGACATGGACATGTAGAGATTAAGAGTGAAGTATCGGCGGAAGGGACCACGAACCAGCGAACACACCACTACGGCGGCCTCAAAGAGAGCGCCCAAGAACCAAATTGTATATTCGAATGGGCCAGGCACGTTTTCTTCTCACGTCCCTGGCCCTCGTGCGGCTTTTATACCGCTTCGAAGCTAAGTATTACCAGGGTGTCGGCGGTACCGGAGCTGAGCCGTTCCACGGCGTCGGCGGAACCGGAGCAGATCCGTTCTTCCATGGTGTCGGCGGTACTGGCGCTGAACCATTTCTCCAAGGCGTCGGCGGTACTGGCGCCGAGCCGTTGGCCATCAACACGGAGCCATCTCCGTGCGTGCTAGCTACTGTTTTTAGACCCATTGCTCCGGCTAGAACGAGCATAGCCAAGAGCACAACCGTTGAAATGCGGGACATAGTGCCTCCGAGGGAGTAACCCCACGGCGCACTCTATCCATTAGTTTGGCAAAGTCAAGTCTTTAGTGTGCCAAACTGGTACACACCTCCACGGTCACTTGTTTCGATAAGCTTTCGCCTCTCCGCAAGTGGGTCTGTGGTCGAACAACTGGAGATTAGGTTCCGGGCGCGTTGGGGTCAACGGTACCTTAGTACTGGCTAAATTAGGACCCGAGAGGCAGAAACGGTCTATGCGGGTACAGAACGGTGAAGGTCCTTCGTGTCACTGAGTGGCTTGACACAGTCCTCGACGACTCCGTAGCATGTTCTTCCTGTGCCGGCGTAGCTCAGTGGCAGAGCGAGGGTCTCATAATCCCTAGGTCGGGGGTTCGATTCCCCCCGCCGGCACCAAAGCAGTTTGGTCCGGCCCGGAGACATGGGTTACAGGAATGTACTGGCTACATGGGTAACAGTTTTGGACCGAACGGATTATCGATCGGTTCCAAGATCCGCGTATCGAGATCGAAGTATCCCAAATCACAGTCCATAAAACTAAGCAGTCAGATATCGTCGTGCACTTCTTTTACGCCCACGGCTTGGCCAGCGAAAACCTGGCTGAAGTTTATTTTTTTGTGGCCCAAACAAATGCGTCCGCAATTGGTGACTACAATGACCTTGTCATGAAAAGGATAATCGATATCCGGCAGTCCTTTGTAGATGCGCGTTTCCGGTCGATAGTCCTCTGCCGGACACTCCATCCCCAGAGCTTCATGGGGACGCTCGTTGTTGAAGATCTCCGTGAAGTGGTCGAAGCAGGCCTGTTGTTGCAGGAAATTTAGACCCGCGGGCTTGGTCGTCTCTTTTTTCAAAGTGAGATGCATGCGTTCGTGGCGGCCGTTTTGTTGTGGATGGCCGGGCTGGATGCGCTCGATGCCAATGCCTAGCCGCAGCCAACAAACCGCCAGTTTGCTCAAGTTGAACAACGCTTGCGACGAAGCAAAAGGAATACCGTTATCGCTGCGGATGTTGGATGGCAGTCCCCGCTCCTTAAAAAGCCTTTCAAATACAGTGAAAGCGTAGGTCTCTTTGGTGGAGGAAAGGGCTTCGCAGGTGAGCAGATAACGGCTGGCGTGATCGGTGACCGTCAGCGGATAACAGTACTGCCGATTACCCAACAAGAATTCACCCTTGTAATCGGTGCACCACAATTCATTGGGTTGCTGGCCCAACATAAGATGGTTCCTTGCGCGCGGCGGCGCACTCGGCCGCGCCGCTCGACCAGGCCGTAGCGATCTAGTACTGCATGAATGGTGCTTTTGGCGGGGATCTTGATGCCGGAGAATCGGCGCAGGATACGCTCGCGGATTTTGCGGGCGCCCCAACTGCTGTGCTCACGTTTCATGTTGAGAATAAAATTTTCTACTTGAAAGGGAAGCTGATGAGCATGACGGTAGGGACGACACTTCTATCCCTCAGTCCTTTGGATGCCGCACGCCTGGGAGCGATCAAAAATCTTATAGCCAGTCTTGCGAGAAATTCCAAATTCCCTGCAGAGTTCAGCCATCGACTAGCCGGCGAGCCACAAACTGCAGTCTCTCATCCATTACCGAACACTCCTTCCAAGCCTCACTCCCTCCCCAAAAGAGGAAAAAGTGTAACCTATGTGTCCGGTACGATCTGTTACCTATGTCTCAGGTCGCTCATTTGTTTTTGGGGTACGAATAGCGATTAACTCAGAAGCGCGTGAAAGCGTGGATCAGACCGCAGGGAATCCAGGTCAGAATCCTTGGCCGCCCAATTCTTGAAGAAGATTCCGTGCTCCATGACTTTTCCCAGGCAAGAGAGCGCGTCCTCGGTTCGCCCTAGTAGGGCATAAACGCACGCAACATTATAAAGAATTGAAGTTTCATTGGGCTCGATAGCCAGGGCGCGGCGAGCCCACTCGTACCCTTTTTCAGTTTGTCCCATGCGCGCCAAGATTCCCGCACCCAGATAAAGGGCGCGTGCATCCTCCGGGTGTCTCTCTAGATGTCGTTCCGTTAATTGAATCGCGCGGAGTTGCGTGGCTTCCGCCTCCGCTTCACGCCCGAGCCCGTGGTAAACGCCCACCAACAAGCTGACGGCCTGATAGTCGTCTGGGTTTAGGCTGGAAGCTTTTTCGTAGAATTGGGCGGCTTTCACCAAGTCTCCGCGCTGGAAAGCCGTGCGCGCGTAAAAGTAATGCGCTTCGTAGAGCTTGGGATCCAACCGGATAGCCGCTTCAAATTCCTTTTCCGCTTCGTCGAACTTTTTCTTCAGAGCCAGGGCAATACCGCCTGCGGCATGGGCTTCCGCCAGTTCTGGATCTAATTCCAGGGCCTTGCGGCTCGCCGCCTCCGCTTCGTTCAGGTTGTCTTCGGTGCTGTCCCAATACATGTAGAGGAATGAACAGCAGTCCGCCACTCCGGCATACGCGCGTGCATACTGCGGATCGATCACAATGGCACGCGCAAACATTTGCCGCGCAAAATCAAAACTCTTGCGCCGGAACTGGTAAAAGAACTGTCGCCCTCTTAAGTAATAATCATAAGCCTGCGGATTGTCCGTTTGTTTCCGCGCAATCGCTTTCTCTTCCTGTGGAGAAAGCTTGATGCGCAGGGCCTGGCTAATGCTCCGCGCAATCTCATCCTGCACTTCAAAAACATCTTTAAGCTCACGGTCGTAACGCTCAGCCCAGATCGAATGCCCGGTTTGTGCGCGAATCAACTGGGCCGTTATGCGCAGACGATTTCCTGCTCTTCGCAAACTGCCGCTGAGCACGCATGCCGCGTTTAACTCCCGGCCGACCTGCGGCCCTGTCACCGGTTTGTCGCGATACGCGAGTACAGCCGCGCGAGGGAAAATCTGAAGTTCCTTCACCTTCGATAGTTCCGTGATGATGTCTTCCGTCATCCCATCCCGGAAATACTCGTCATCCTTGCTGCCTCCAAGATTTTCGAAATAGAGCACCGCAACCGATTTCTCCGGTGCTACTGCGGCAGTCTGGTCGCCAGGCGTTTGCCTATAGCTGTCACTGATACGCCCCGCGGAATCGCGGTCGCGCTTCAGTCGTTTCAGGTCCGTCCTGATTTCCGAAGCAGTCTGGTAACGCAGATCCCGGTCTTTCTCCAGCGCTTTGTTGATGATTCGTTCCAGTTCTGCCGGTAACGCCGGATTCAGCGCGCTCACGCGTTTGGGCATCCCATGGAGAATCGAATCGAAAATGGCCGCGGACGCATCTCCATGGAAAGGCAGTCTGCCCGTAGCCATCTCGTACAGCACCGTGCCGAACGAGAACAGGTCGGTGCGCGCGTCCAGTTCTTTGCCCAACGCCTGCTCCGGTGACATGTACACCATTGTGCCCAGGGATGTGCCCGGACTCGTAAGGAAGTCCGTGTCCGTCGCAACCGTGACCTCTGCGGCAACATGTTGGCGCGGCGTCATCTTGGCGAGACCGAAGTCGAGAATCTTGGTCTGCCCCCGATCCGTGACAAAAATATTCGCTGGCTTTATATCTCTATGCACGATTCCGCGTTGATGCGCGGCTGCCAGCGCGTCGGCAATTTCAATCCCCAGATCCAGGATGGTGTCGAGTTCCAGGGGTCTTCCGCCAATGCGCGACTTTAGCGTTTGCCCCTCAAGCAACTCCATTACGATGAAAGGTCGTTGCGCGTACTCCCCTACGTCGTGAATCGTGCAGATATTTGGATGATTTAACGCCGAAGCCGCTCGTGCCTCGCGTTGAAATCGTTCCAGCGTTTGGGGATCATTCGGTGTATCTTCCGGAAGAAACTTGAGAGCTACGCTGCGGTCAAGTCGGCTATCTTCGGCCCGGTAAACCACGCCCATCCCACCACTACCAAGTTTCTCCTGGATACGATAGTGGGAAATTGTCTGTCCAGTGAGATGCTTTGGCTCCGGCATGGCGCAGTAAGTTTAGGGGTGAGATAGGAAACAGTCAACGGACGCTACGGTGCTGCCCGCTACGAAGTTCCTTTCTAACGTGGATCGGGCACTCGGAACAACGCCACTTAACGTGCGGTCTCTGTCCCCCCGGTGAACACGACGGCGTTCTCAAACACTTCATGGTTCGGAAAGGAACTATACTCATGCCATTTGGCGGGAACCGTCGCGCAATCTAGGCACACAATCGCGCAGGCAGGAGGATGTGGCTGGGTCACGGCGTAACGCTCGCTGAGGTTATGCACCCCCGCAAACCAGGCTGTTCGTGTTCGGCCATCGGCATGAATTAGCGCGAGAATCGGATAAGTGAAAAATGAATCCGGAGTTCGCTTTATGTCCGGATCACTTAACGGTGAGTACGAATCAATCCCGACATTCGCGCAATCTGTTCTGTTCACTGCCTTGGCGGCCGCAATATACGATGGCGCCATGTTATCGTTTTCGTAAGCAAAATACATCAAGGAACGCGGTCCGTACGCACTCAACCATCGGCCTACGGGAATCAGCGACCGGTAACGATTCATCGAAGCATTCAACAGCGCCCACGAAACCATCACGATGGCGATGATGGTAACGACTTTGCGCGGCACGTAACGCATTAGAACCAGTGCAATGATCACTGCTCCCAATACAAAAAACGGCAGATGATATCGGCTCGACCATCTCTGCCACTTCAAAAGTGCGCTGAAGGATATGAAGGCCGCTAGCAATCCCAGTGAATATGAAAGCAGCGCACGATTTCGCGGGTCACCCGCTTTTACAAAAACAATTCCCAGGGCCAGCAGAATCAGAAAGAAATGCATCGGGTTTCCGGCCAGCAGTTCCTGCATAGCCAAGTGATTTACAATAAAGGGCTCACCCCAAATCACTTGTCGTGGATCGTCCGCGTCCACTCCAATGGCCCGCATCGCCCCGCGATAGCCACGTTCCTCCGCCATGTTGAGTGATTGAAAGGGCGTCCCCGTATGCAACGAAACATTTCGCAGGATGCTCGCTAGCGTACTTCGTATTCCCATGTCTTCAATTCTAAACTGCACGCCGCCGTAGTCCATCGGCAGGCCCAGCGGCTTGCCGTTGAATTCGTAATTTCGTAAGTACTGCGGTGCGTTTGTAACCATTATCAGCGCGATAAAAACAACGGTGCGTTTCAGGAATAGAATCTTCGAACTTCGCGAAGCCACCGACCAGCACGCCAGCACGATGAAGGGCAGAATAATGTACGTGGTACCCTTCGTGAATATCGCCAGTCCCGCCGCCAAGCCAATGCACAGTGTGTTCAGCCAGTCTGCATCAGCGTTGGCCATCAACAGAAATGCCGTGGTTGTCGCAATCCAGAAGGAATTCGAATACGTGGTCATGGGCCCGGAAGCCTCCAGCACGCCTTCCGGTATACTCAGGCTAATCAAAGCGCCGAGAGCTTGAGCCCGTGAGCCGCCGCCCATCTTTTTTACGATGTAAGACACTGCCACCGCCGAACCAATCCACGAGAAAAATTGCACCATGTTGGTCAGCCGATCGCTGCCCCATAGCAAGATCGACTGCATGATCGAATATTCCGCAAACGACCCGTAAATCAGTTGCGTGTAATTTCGCGTCGGGAAAAAACTTACGTTGTGGTTGCTGATCCACATCGCCACTCTGGGCATGTGGTAGACCATCGCGTCGATGCCGCTAGGAGGCGCCAGCAGCGCAGTGATTCCTACCAACACCACCATTAACCCGGCAACGCCCAGCAGCGTTTTGGTTACTCCGTCTAGTCTCTCGTTCTCCGGTTCCTCGGCTCCCTTCCAAGGCAAATCAATCGCTGGCGGTTCAATCTTCCGGTACACCAGCAGGCAGATCACACAGACCAGGAACCAACTGATTGCTACGCCACCGCGCGTCACCAGTCGCGGAACGCTTAAACATTCGGTGATGACCACAATACTCGTGCCAAAAAACGTTGCAGCCGCAAGAAACGCCCTTCGCTCGTCAATGCCTTTCTTGCGAAGAATCAAATAGAACAACAGGAAGGCAAATACAGGTAGAACAATCATGCTGCAAAGCCTCAAACGTGCTGATCTTCTTCTCGTTCTCGCAGAACTTACAATTTGCCCTGCCTCGAATATACCGTACGCCGAATCACCTTTAGACCGGTTTGCGGGAACTGTTCTTCTTTTAGTTATGAGGCTTTTGGTCAAGGACGGTGCTCATCTGGGTACATAAGGTCTTCTCCCGATATGGAGCGCCGCTACCGCAGGGTACAATCCCCGCGGGTTGAAGGTTCGAAGTTCTTCCCCGAGTCCACTACTGTCCAGAGAGTCGAGGAAATATGAGCAAGTTAATCTGCGGTTTGGCCTTAGGTCTGTTCTTTATCCCGGCAGCAAATGCCCTTCCCCAAGGCGGGCGAAACCAAGATGGGCAGTCCACCTCGCTTATAAACATTCATGTTTCCCGGACTGTTCAAGCTGTCAACTATCGCGATCGCACATCGACAAAGATTGATTTTCAGGGCACGCCACTCATGCCCAGAGCCGAAGGTAAGGCCGACATTCAAGCCAGAGGTGGCCGCATCGCCATCAAAGCGGAATTTGATCATCTCGAGCCCGCGTCCGGCTTTGGTTCTGCTTATTTGACTTACGTTCTGTGGGCCATTTCTCCGGAAGGCAATCCCAACAATCTAGGCGAACTGATTCTCGACGCCAGTAAAGGCAAGCTCCAGGTCACCACGAATCTTCAGACTTTCGCCATGATCGTCACTGCTGAGCCCTATTTCGCTGTTAGTTTCCCCAGCGAAGTAGTTGTCATTGAGAATGTCGTGCGAGGCGATACCAAGGGAACCGTCAGCACCGTTGACGCGAAATTCGAGCTTCTGCAGCGCGGCACCTACGACAATATGCGCCTTGAGCGCTATGCCACCGATTCCAAGGTGCCGCTGTATCTCTACGAAGCTCGCAACGCCTTGCGCATTGCCAAAGCTCAGGGCGCCGATCGCTACGCACCTGAGTCCTGGGTTAAAGCCGAAGACGCTTTGCATCGCGCTGAGGATTATCAGATGCGCAAGGAGCACAAGGCCGTGGCCACGGCTTCACGCGACGCGGTGCAAGCCGCCGAAGATGCCCGCAACATTGCCGTAAAGCGCCAAGAAGACGAACGCGTCGCTGCACAGCAACGTTCCGCTGACGAAGCCGCGCGCCGTGCCAGGGAAGCTCAGGAAGAGGAAGCGCGCCAGCGTGCTGACTCCGATCGTCAAAGAATGCAGGCAGAAGTGGCCGCCGCCGAGGAAGCCAAAGCTCGCGCGGAAGCCGACGCTCAACGCAAAGCCGCCATGTTGCAGGAGCAGCAGGCCCGCGAGCAAGCTGCCCAGTCCGCTCAACAAGCAGCCCTTGCTGCGCAGCAAGCTCAGGACGCGCAAGCCCAGGCGCAGCAGGCTCAACAGCAAGCCGCCCAGTCCGAGCGTGATAAGCAGGAATTACGCGCGCGGCTGCTTGAACAGTTCAGTCGCATTCTCGAAACGCGCGACACAGTGCGCGGGCTGGTCGTGAATATTGGCGACGTACTCTTCGACACGGGCAAATACACTCTTCGTAGCCCGGCTCGCGAAGCCCTCGCGAAGCTTTCTGGAATTGTGCTCGCTTATCCGGGCTTGAGGCTTCAGGTCGAAGGCCACACCGACTCCACCGGCTCCCAAACTTTCAACCAGAAACTCTCAGAACAGCGCGCCGCAACGGTGCGTGACTTCCTTGTGCAGCAAGGTGTGGATATGAACGCCATCAGCGCTGCCGGCCTCGGGGAAGGCATGCCCATTGCCGACAACTCAACCGCCGCCGGCCGTCAGAAGAATCGTCGCGTGGAAATCATCATCAGCGGAGAAGTCATCGGTACCAAAATCGGTGCCTCAACCCAACCTGCGCAGCAGCCTCTGGCTCAGCCGCAGTAATGAATACTCGTCGCCAAAATGAAAAACGCGCCGCACTTACGGCGCGTTTTTTTATTTCCAACAGTACGGGGCGGATTCGATCGGGACAAATCATTCCCCGTGCAAGGCGTGCATCTAGCTCTTCTTCATGTCAATCTTCAAATTCACGACAATCTCCTTGCGGCTCTCAAAACTCGAAATCGCCCGCGTAGGTGACTTGGCCCCATCTTTCTCCGCATGAATCTCATAGTCAGCGTTAGGATCGAGTCCGCTGAACTTGTAATTTCCCGTTTCATCGGCGATGTAGCTGCGCACCGCATTGGTGCGCATATTCTTCAGAAACACCACTCCAGACGGAATCGGGTTCTCGGCTTTATCGCTGACCACTCCCTGGACGCTGCGCGATTGTGACTCGTGCTTCCCCTCTTGCGCGTTACCAAATGCTGCCAGCATGAAAAGAGATGCAATCGCTCCGATAAACGCTCGTTGGTACCTCACTATTTGCCCCCCTTCGGTGGCTCCATGTGAAAAATCACTTTTTGATCCGTGCCTTGATTGGCATCCACTGTGCGCGATTGTTTCGCAAATCCTTTGGTTTGTACTTCGACCTCGTAGTCTTCGCCCTGCGGCACACGAATAGCGAACTCCCCCCGAAAATTGGTGTACGTCTCCCAACGATTTTTCTTCTCACTCTCGCGCCGAATTCGTAGCCGTACGCCCTTCAAAGACAATCCGTGATTATCGAAAACGGTGCCCGTGATTAGAAAATCGTTGGCATGGCTACCAGCTTTCTTATGCGTTGAGGAGCTATCAGCAGTCGCGGGTTGTCGCGGCTGTGCTGGCGGAACCGCTGGCTGCTGAGTTGTCTCAGGTTCCTGCGAACTTGTCGGCTTTGCATCCGACAATGCCGGACCTCGCCGGGCCAAAAGCGGCAAGATGGGGAAGACCAATGCGGCAGAGAGCACGCTGATCCAGCGCTTCCGATGCATCACGCTGCTCCCGGGGTGCTTACATGTGCGCAATTTCGCTGGAGGTACGAGCATACTCCAAAAGGAAACAACCTTCACTCTTCGTCTAGCTCTTCCTCTTCTTCTTCCTCGTCGAGTAAATCGCCGTTTTCGGCTACCTCAACTTCCTCCTCGTCCTCTTCTTCGTCATCATCTTCTTCATCGTCCGAGATGACGCTCAGATGCACCGGGTGGATTTGCGAGACTTCCATCTCCGATTCGCACTCCGGGCAGCTCAAAATCTCGCCTTCTTCCACTTCGTCTTCGTCGACATCAATTTCG
>Ga0182024_10015524_pt1 | contig 14563 bp, 7 predicted proteins | sample P32metaG_FD_120480 | JGI IMG/M metagenome (GOLD analysis project Ga0182024, IMG submission 120480) | Permafrost microbial communities from Stordalen Mire, Sweden - P3-2 metaG (Illumina Assembly) | ecosystem: Environmental > Terrestrial > Soil > Wetlands > Permafrost | place: Sweden: Stordalen... | reverse complement strand
TGTCGTGCCGCTTACCATCGGCTGCGGTGAGTTGCCATCCAGGTGCACCGGACGTGCACCGGCGAAGTGAGCACTCATAACCTTGATGACCAGGCCCGCGGCAGTGTGGCCTACGGCGTCGCCGGTGTTGTCGACAACGATCTGGCCGAAGGACGAGGTCGGGGTACTGGCCTCGATCATGTCCGAGTGGCGGAACATCTCGTGGAGAAAGAGCGCGTAACTCATGGGCATCACCATACCGGTTCGCCGCGTCATTCCCGTTCCATTCGCATTGGGAAAGCGAGTGCCCCACTCATCGAAGATGAACTTGAAATTTTTCGTCTTCAGATCGGGCAGCTTCTCCTTGTAAATCTCCCACGAGTCAAACGCCATTCCCATGCGATTCGTCATGCGGCGCGCCTGGGTTTCGAGTGGATCGTGGAGATCGACAAAGAGCTGCTTCTTCTGGTCGAACGACAGCTCAGGATAGGCGTAGGTGTGCTCCGAAATGTTATCGATATAGTCCGCGCCGTTCTTGAGCATCCAGTAGTCATAATCGTTCTGGCTTTCGAACTTGTACGGCAGATCGTTGGGGAACGGCGGCCACCAGAAGTTCGGAATGAACTGCTTGTTCTCCTGGGTCATCATGGAGAGTTCCCCGGGCGTGGCGCCGCACGAGGTCACCTTGATCGTCGGATCCACCTTTTTCATGGCTCTCACGATGCGATTGTGCTTCTCGGAGTACTGGTTTGCCATCATATGGCCAGTCTGCCAAAAGCCGTACATCTCGTTGCCGATGCACCAGAGACGGACCTTGAAGGGCTCTGGATGGCCGTTGGCCGCGCGCAATTTTCCCATCGGCGAGTCAGCAGGGCCGTTTACGTACTCCACTTCCTGAGCGGCAGAGTAGTCGTCGCCGTATCCGCTGTCGATCGCCAGATAGGGTTCGGCATTGAGAAGTTTGCAGAACTCGAAAAACTCGTGGAGGCCGACATCGTTCGAGTCCCTGTTGCGGGGTGGCCGCTTGTCGCGATCGCCGAGGCCGTCGCGCCAGTCATACGAGGAGACAAAGTTGCCGCCCGGCCATTTGGCCATGGCATATCCGGCGTCCTTGAAGAGATTCACCATTCCGGGATGGAAGCCCTGGATGTTTTCCGATGGCATGAGGGAGACGGTGCCGATGTGGAAGCTGCCGCTGCCTGTTCCCACAATCTCCAGCCGTGCATCTTGTGTATCCACCGGTGATGTGAACTTCAACGGGAGCTTGCGGTATTCGTGCGAGAGAGAAGAGGCCGGCATAGTTTGCGAATCGCTTGCGCCGGGTCCCCATACCAGCCGGACCAGAACCTTTGTTCCGGGATCGCCCGCAAGATAGACTCGGCCAACATACGACTTACCGCTGGCCAGTCGCAGCCCGCCCTGCTCGATGCCGTGCGCTTCCGTCGCGTCCAGCGTAATGCGCGGGCTCTGCTCACCGACGAAGGGATTGACTTTGTCCATCTCCACCGCAGTTGCCGGGCCGAAGGGTTTCCAATTGCGCCCCATCTGGAAGCGGCCCCCACCGAACCCTTGGGGCGGAGGCGTGGTGTCGTTGATGGAACGGATGAATTTGCGGTCAGTGAGCATCTCGGCCCACACGCGTGTGGTGGCCGGCTCCATATAGCCGCCGAAGAGAAGCGGGTTGACTGGCTCGCCGACCTTGGTCGCATCGATTGTGACCTGCAGATCTCCGCCCGGAGCGGCCAGCGCCTTCATCCCTTGCTGCATCATCGCGGCGCCTGCCACTGACCCTACTACAAACTCCCGTCGGTTCATTGTCATATCCTCTCTCCTTCTGATCTGTTGTGATGAATGGCATTCTCGCGGTAATAGCAGGATCCGCCTGTTTCCAACTACGGTGCGATTCAAAATGGTTGTTAGCATCAAACGAGTATTTGTTTCCGGTGCATTCAGCCGTTGCCCACCTCGTTCTCATCAGGAACTTGAACCTGGCATTCTCCCCGTGATCGAAGCAGCACGCGTGTGTTGCTCGTACTTCTCGGCGGTATTAATATCTACGTCAGCAGATAGCCAATACGACTGAGTGTTTACCTGTTCGGTTACCTGCCTGTATTTGAAGTCGCGGATCATCAGAATTTCTTCCGCGCTGTAAGGAGTTCCGTCGGGATAAAGGAGGCAATGAAACCATTTCTCTGGTGGGGGAGAGCCCATCGGCCAGCCCCACGGGAATTGATACTGAGCCGGCCCGACAGCACAGAGTCCCCATACAAACCAGCCGACGTGGTATCGCTCAAAAAATGGCAGTATGGCTTCAATCGTGTTGCCGAAAGGGCGCGCCAGCCACTCCGTACAAAGCATCGGCCGTCCCCAGGCTCTTGCCCAATCCAGCTCAGTCAGGAAATCCCATCCCAGCGAATTTCGATTCGCTGTCTCGAAGCCGGGTCGACCATAAGTGTGAAACGTGATGACGTCAGAAAGATCATGCCCCTGCCAGCAAACAGAGAGCGGCTGCGATGGATTCACCTCGCGTGCCCATTGAAAGATCATTTCTACAACGGGTCGGGCTGCCTTCGGAGCCTCATTGTAGAGATCCCATAAAATGATTCGTTCATCCTTGGCGTATCGGCTCAGCGTGCTGCGGATAAATTGCTCAGCCGCTGGCCTCGATTTCTCCCACGCGGCCAGCGTCTTCTCGGAAATTGATCCCTCGGGCTCACAACATGTCCAATGGAGCCGGCCTGGGTAACGCCATCCTCCTCCATGCACTGAAGGTTGAAAATTCATTACGCCCTTATTCGCATCCTGCGCCCCGAAATCATAATCAGGATCAAGCATTTGCTGAATCGAAAGCACGGGAAGAACTTTGATCTGATTCTCATCGCAGATCTGAAGGAAGCTGTCAAAATTCTTCAAAACCCCTTCCTGATCGAGCTGGTATTCAGCGAGCCCAATCCACACGCGCACGCAGTTCAACCCCACGACGTCCCGTGCCCAGCGAAGTTCTCTCCCGATCAATTCTTTGTTAGGAAGATGCAAGATGCTGCTGCCATCGCTTGGCACATAGTTGCAGCCCTTCACTTCGCCGAAGGTCCGCACATATTGGAACGCCCTGCTTTCGTCCCACCGGGCATTCCTCAACTTTGCAAGATCAACGACGGTGCCCTGTTGAATCTCTTTGGCAAGATCAACGGCGGTGGTCGGCTGAACCGCTGCATGGGACTGTTGCAGCCCCTGCGCAGAAAGCTTTAGAAAAGCCCCCCGGGACCCTACACTCAGCACCGCGCCTTTTAATAAGCTTCTTCTGTCCATTCCCATGTTCCGCGCTACTTGCAGTTAAAGAGCACTTCCTCCCATGAGGCGTTTCTTTGACAGGTTACGAGTCCTCGCCCATCACCGATCGCAATAGCGCGCTCCATACGACACGGCCCAACCCAAAAAGATCAAACTGCAAAGAAGACAGGATTGACAGCGAACATGCAGAATGTCGCCGGACCATTGGTCAGGCGAACGAGCCGGGGATATCCAGCACTTTGCGGTAATAGGGTGCCTGAGGCAGCCCAGGCGCACAGGGCAACGCCTAATAGAAAGAGTGCACATCCGAATGGGCGAAAAGGCTTCAGCCATTCCACTTTTCGACCTGACAACACATGTCGCGCCATCTTTCCCCGTCTCCTGCAACTTAATGTTGAACGCGATCGCTCAGAAACTATCTGTGTTCCCAGTGATCGGCGATCGACTTCGTACAGGTGCCTCTTCGATCAAGTGTCCAGGTCAAAATTGTTGAAGTTGCCCAGGAGCTGCGGTGTGGCGTAATTTCGCTTCCGCCATGTCGGATTGATTGAAGCCGATCATATGCGGCGTGGGAGAAATCAAACAAGATGGCTTATGAACCAATCCTTAATGTTTGAAGGGGAGGGCAAGCGCTTACCCTCCCCCCGGGTAATCCATGTTGATCAGCTCTTCCACTGGTTTTGGTTGTACCCCGGAGAGCCCCTTTTTGTGCCGCCTTGACAAGGCCCCCCATGCTCTAGCGCCAGACCCTTAGAAGCGGATCTGGACCTGTATGTTCACGTTCCGCGGTGGAGCGTTAGAAGTCGCCGCTGCTCCCGGCAACACGGTTCCAAAGAGAGTGCCATCGTTTGGATTGGTGTCGAAAGTTGAGTAAGGAAGATTTTCGTGGTTCAGCACATTCGTAGACTGGAGACGGATGGTGCCGCTCCACGATTCCCAAACCTGGAACGTCTTCTGAATCGCAGCATCGGATTCGATCTGCGGTTTCATTCGCAGCCCATAGCCGGCGTTCGTGGGGTTCGCACGCTCGTTGGTCACTACCGGAATCTCCAACCAGTCGTACTTGCTCATATCGGTTCCGCACTGCTGCGCCATCGCGCCAGTAGGACCGCCGAGAATCGAAATAACCTCATTGGTTTGGGTAAGGACACAATTGGTCCATCCCTTCACAAGGCCGTTCCCCGTCTTCTCATTGTTCCAGTTTGGTTTCAGGAACTGATTGCTCGGCAGCATTTTTGCATTCGCGGGAAGCGGAACGCGTTGGCCACTCTCCACAACCAAGTCGGGCGAAAAATTCCAGCCGCCGGCAATCCAATCCGCCACACGGCTGCCGTTAAAGCTCACCAAACGGCCCTTCCCAAACGGAAGCTCGAAGGTACCGCTCATCTTGAACTGCTGTGGCAGACTGAAAGTATACGGACTTCTCTCGAGTATATTGAGGGATTGGCTCAGCCAGCCACTTTGGTCCATTTGGTTCGAATACACGTAACCAAGGTTGAACGCGACTCCGTGGTTCATCCGCTGAACATAGTTCACCTGCAGGGCGTTATACCATTCCTTCCCCAGGTTGTAGCCGCCCGTAGTTACCCCCAGAAACTCCGGATCGGGACGATTCAAATCCAGCGCGTCGTAGGTAGATGCCGTGTAGTAATTGGTCCCCTTGAAAGCCGGTACTCCCTGGAAAGGATTCGGCTTCAGCGCCGTGCAATTCTTGGTCATCCCCGTGGGTGCGCCGTAGAGTTCGTCGCAGGTCTGCAGGAAACTCCAGTTGGGAAGGTTCGCGTCCGCCGTGATGATAAAACCGATGAGCCGGTTGCCCACGTAGCTGACATCCAACACTCCGCTCTTCAGAAGACGATACTGGAATCCCAACGAGAATTCATTTGCATCCGGGACGGTCGAATTCCGGTTGAACACGGTGATGGCCTGTCCAACATTGGTAAGTGTTCCCAGCGAGGATCCGGTTGGCGGAATCAGGCCAGTCGGAAGAGGATTGTTGAGAACATTCGGAATGGGCGTCTGTCCGCCGTTATTGGAGGTAATGAGGTTCGTAGTCGATGAGAAGCCATTTTGGCGTATAAAGTTGTTGTTCTGGAAGTTCGTATAGAACATTCCATAGCCGCCGCGCCATACCAATTTATTCGACATCTGCCAGGCAAAGCCGATGCGTGGCTGGATATAGTGCAGGTAGGTCGGCAGAGCGGAGCGGGGATTTCCGCCCACGCCTGCGAATTCTATGCCGCCGTTCAGACTCGTGGCCTGTGGAAGCAGGGCGAGAGAGCCAGAGGGGATCTGCGATTCGACAGCATTCGGGACGTTCGGATTGAAGCCGATAATCAGATTATTGTACTTATCGATCGGGCCGGTCAATATATCCCACCGGGCGCCGAAGTTGAGTGTCAGGTGTGGTGTTATCCTCCAGTCGTCCTGGACCCATGGCGCGATATATGCGCTTCTGATGGTCTCGACAGCATCGTAGTTTACGGTGCCGGCGGAAGGAGTTCCCAGCAGAAAAGTGGCCGCTGCATCGCCGCTGGTAGCCTCTGAAGCGGTACTCGAGTAGTTCGTGCTGGTGAAATCGTTTACCGACTGCATGGTTTGGAAACCCGGGTTGATGTACGTAAAGTGAATATCGCGTAAGTCCCATCCCACTCGAAGGTTATTGTGTCCCTTGGTTTTGGAGACATCCCCTTCTATGTAATAGGTGCCGGTATCTTCGTTGCTATTAATCCAACCAATCGGGCTGTATTCCGCTGCTCCTGTAGGTGACCCGGAGGTAAATGTGTATTCGCCAAAGTAGTTGGGTATCTGCAATCCGGTGTTCATGTAGGCCGGATATCCAATACTCGTATTATCAAAGGTGTTCTCCGGGCTCGTCCACACTACCCGGAAAAAGGTGTATCCGGCACGAATGTTGAGCACCGTCGACGCATTCATGATGTCGACGAAGTCCGCGATCCAGCCCTTGCTCGCACGCGAAAAGGTGCCGCCTTGGTCGCCGGGCTTCAGCGCGCCGCCGGCATTGCTTACTTCAGTAAATCTTGCATAAAACGGCCGCACGAAGAACTTGTATTTATCGCCTACACTGAAGTCCCAACGCCCCATTTCGTTTTCAAACTGCCAGAGATAGAAATTATTTCCAATGGTGAGATTGTTCGTGCCGACCCGTTGGCCGGCTGGAGAGTTGCCGACGGCGGGCATAAAGTTCAAGACCTTTTGCGCAATTGGGTTGACTCGTCCCGGAGGGATGATGTTGCCGGGAAAAGGAGTACGGATGTACTGGTTATAAGTCGAATCCGCGGGGTTCGTGTCGAGGAAGGTGCTGCTGGGGTCGGCGATCACGATGTTTTGATATCCCGTGTATTGATTCAGCAGTTCCGAGAAGTCGCCCGTCCGCATCTTCGCCGTCGGATAGGACAGCGTTAGCCCGCGAGGCAGAACTTCCGCATAGTGATCGAAGGCAGCGAAGAAGAAGTTTTTGTATCGCGGAGAACGCCCGGTTATAAGCTTGGGGATCCTTAGCGGGCCGCCACCCTGAAGGCCAAGCTGTGTTTGGCTGTCGAATGGGGTCGTGTTGATGGTGGTTTGGTTAATGGCGTTCTCATATTTATTCTGAAACGTATTTGCGTTCCAGCCGGTGCGGCGGAAAGATCCCCACAACATACCGTGGAGTTTGTCCCCACCCGACACCGTGGACAAGTTGACGACTCCGCCGCTGGTGTGCCCATACGATGCATCGTAGTTATTGGAGCTGGTGCTGAATTCCTTGGTCGCGTAAACTGGCGGCGTGTAGGCGTAGGTGTTGCTGCCCAACTCAGCATCGTTCGGGCCACCATCAATCTGAAACGTGTTCAGGGACATGAGGCCGCCATTGATCTGATACTGGGAAGTAACCGTCCACGGATCGGTGTAGATGCCCTGCCAGTCAATATTTACGCCTGGAACCAGTAAGCCGAGCGCCACCGGATTTCCGTTGCTCACGACTATGTTTTGCACCTCAACCTGGTCGAGATTCCAGGCGCGGGTCGCGTCCTCGGTTTGCAGCAGCGCCGCCTCTGTGGTGACTGTCACCGTGGTGCTTGTCGCTGCCGGTTTGAGGTTCACGACGATGTTGGACGCGCCGTATGCATCGAGGGCAATTCCATTCACGGTGGCGGCGCTGAACGTGGGCGCGGTTACGTCGAGCCTATAAGTATCGGGCTCCAGGAACTGGAATATAAATGTTCCGGTGGCATCGGTCTCTGCTGGAGTGACGGTTCCGTTGCTGGAGCGCAACAATTTCAAACTGGCATTCGGAACCGTTGCTCCTTGAGCGTCGACAACCTGAACTGTCAGCCTGGCGCGAGCATCCTGAGCGAAGGTCTTACTGGCGTCCAAACCCACTGTGATTAGACACGCAAGAAGTGTGATTACAACTTGAATTGGCACTGAAAACCGGCTGCGCTTGGTCACGACGTTGTGTCCTCCTTAAAGATCGAGTCGCCCTTCAACATCAACCCTCTTGCAAAAACGTTGCAAGTTTTGGCATCTGTGCCGGGTCGTGTCATTGACTTGGCAAGGATAATACGCACATTATGCAAACTCAGGCAATGGTTCGGAGATACCCCTTTGTGCTGGTTCATTTGTCCCATCAGCACAGGGAGCCTCACAATCTGTTGAGTCATTAATAGTTGCAAATAGCGATAACTTGCTCTCTCGTAAGGCATAACGATTCGCCGTGGACGTCCAAAGGATCACGAGTTGTTAGTGAATCAGCCCCGGAGCACGGAACTGAAGCGTCTCGCGAGCCGAACCATTCCGGAGTTGGGGGGCTGCCGTCCGCGAATTCTTCGCCGCCCGGCTTCCCAAGATCCTTGGTTTACATCACGATCACGGTAAAGTTTTGAGACCCTGTACAATACCTGCCGTAGAGGAAGTGAGGTATCGACGTGCCTTCTGCAACAGGCCGCGGTCTCGGAATACTGACGACGTCATTGATGTGCTGCATGATCGCATCCTGTCGGTCCCCACATCCGCAGGTCGTCGCAGTTGTTCCCGAGACTACCGCTCGAGAGGTATGGGAATCAGAACATGCGGGGGCTGAGCGCGCGGCCCACGCACTTGGCTGGAGCATTTACTGGAACGGTCCTAGCCGCGAGGATGACGTGGCACGACAGATTCAAATCGTGAACTCAGCCATAGCGCGCCATGTCACGGGCCTCATTCTCTCTCCCGACCATGCTGTTGCGCTAATCAGTCCGGTGCGTTCGGCGCTGGCTCAGGGTATTCCAACAGTCATTCTCGGTACTCCGCTTGCCATCGCGCCAGGGGGCAAGCTCTTCTTCGTAATCAACGATGATGCTGCCACGGGTCGGCTAGCCACACAGCCTCTGCTGCATCATCTCAGAGCTGGTGACATTGTCGCAGTCCTCGGCGTTAACCCCAATATCATTGGTCAGATCGAACGGGCAAATGCCATCGAGGATTCGATTCAACACACTTTTCCGGGTGTAACAGTCATCGAGCGCCGCAGTACCTCTTTCGCCTTTTCTGAAGAAGAAGAGACCGCCGAGGAGACTGTCCGCACAATGCCCAAACTGCGTGCCATGATCACGCTCGACGTCATCGACACCCGTGCCGCGTCATTCGCGGTGATAGGCAGCCATGCGCGCGAACGCATTATTCTCATCGGCTGTGATCAGGATCTCGACCTCGTACGCCAATTGCGGATGGGAAATATTGACGCGCTTGTCGCCCAAAACACGTTTGTCATGGGATATGACGCTGTACAACTCATCGCCAGCGAGCACAAAGGAGAGCCCACCGAGGCAAAACGTGTTGTGTTGCCAATCCTCGTCACTCGCGACAACGTGGATCAGCCCGAGGTGCAGCAGGTACTTGACATGAACTGGAGAGCATATTAAGCCGTGCATCTACGCCGAGCAAATATAATCCGCTTTGCAATAGGCGCGGTCATCTGCGCCTTTATTGCGCCTGCTATTTGGAGTTGGCTGAATAATCGCGCCGTAACTCTTCGCTCCGGTCATGCATATCACCTTGTATCGGGAAGCATGAATGGGTGGAAGGCCTTTGGCGGTGCCTGGGAGATCGTCGACGGAGGGATCCACAACAACTCCGACGATCGCGGTGCCAAGCTGTTGACAGGCTCCACCAACTGGACTAACTACACCCTCCAGGCCGATATTCGTTTCGACAGCGACAACGGCGACATGGGCGTCATCGTCCGTTCCAGTGAAGAAGAAGAAGGCGTAGATGCGTATGAAGGATACTATGCTGGCCTGCGTACTACTGACGGAACCCTGGTGATTGGTCGCGCCGATTATGGCTGGATGGAAGCGCGGCCGATATCTATGCCTGGAGGCATCAGCGATTCCAACTGGTATCGTCTCACTGTCACCAGCTATGAATGTCAAATTGCCGCGGAAGCTCAGAATCTTACCACGCTGCAGAAAGCATGGATCGTTCTTGAAGAGCATCCATGCATCGAATCCGGGCGCATTGGCCTGCGTTCACTCTCTACCGGCGGAACCTGGCGTAATATATCGGTCACACCTGCCGGACTTCAAGATTATTTGCGAATCCGGCAGCATGTCGACGCCATAAGCGAGCCAGAGTTCCCGAAGCGCGAGGCCGACTACAACCGCATATTTCCAACTTTGCCATCCACAACACCGGACTCGGAGCCACCCGCAACCTTATTCGAGCCGTTCATTCAACAAACTCACATTGGAGACTTGTTGAGTCTGCCTCGCAACGCGGAGAAAGAAGTCGTGATACGCGGCGTTGTCACCCTCACCAGCCCTGACCTCTATATTCAGGATTCAACCGGCGGTATTCTTGTCACGCACTCCACTACGCCAATTCTCAACGTGGGTGACGTCGTGGAAGTCCACGGCCGCGTTCAGCCAGGCTTTGGCGGCGCCTTGATCAAAAGCGATACGATCCGCTTGCTGTGGTTCAGCACGCCCGAGCCATCCATCGCCATCACTCCTTCTCAGGCCGCTTCTGGTATCTACGACGCGCGATTTGTCGAGATCGAAGGTCGACTTATTCGCAGCGAGGTATCCAACGGCGGTAATCAAATCTTCTACATCACCGATGGCATACAGACTTTTCAGGCAATCAATATGTACCGGACCGGTGAGTCCCACCGCAAGTTCGAATCCAATAGTTTCCTGCGCATTCGTGGCATTTGTACGCTCAGCCAGGCATACACTCAGGGCCTTACTCCTTTTGTCGTACTGCTGCCTTCCAGCGACGACATCCAGTTACTCGCGGACCCTCCCTGGTGGACTCCGATGCACGAAAGTTTTCTCTTTGCCGGTGTACTCTTCATCATCCTGATCATCCAGTTGCTCCACTTTCGTTTTCAGCGCTGGAAATCCGACGCCCTCACGCGTGAGCGCGAACGGGTCGCCCACGAAATTCATGACACCATGGCCCAGGGCTTTGCTGGCATCGGCTATCAGATCCAAGGTATTCGCAAAACCGTGATGCATAGTCCTCGTCTCGACGTACAGCATATCTCCGATCAGCTGGGCCTGGCCTACCAAGCCGTGCGTAGCTGTCATCAGGAGGCCAGCCGCACCATCGCTATGCTCAGCAATGCCTCGCCAAGCATCCAGGAGAATCTTCTAGGCACTTTTTCGGAGGCCGCGCACCGCATCGCCGGCGATCAAATTCGGATTATTACGCATGTCGATGGCAATCCTGTGCCGCTCCGCCTCCGCATTGCCAACGCAGTCATGCAAATCGGTCAGGAGGCCATTACCAATGCGGTCAGCCACTCCGCGCCCACCGAGCTCACGATAAGTCTGCGTTATGAGGATCATTGCGTTGAACTAATCGTGAGAGACAATGGGCAGGGCTTCGACAGCACACAAGTGCAAGCTGGTTTAGGCATCCTGAGTATGCAGAAGCGGGCACGCGATATCGGAGGCATCCTACGCATCTCTAGTACAGTTGGAAATGGCACTGAAGTATACCTAAGAGTGGGTCTACACAGCCAAAGTATCACAGGCCGCATAGTCAAAATGCTCAAGGACCGCACTAGATCGCATAAATGACGTCTGAACGCACAAGAGCTATGGATTTAATCTGCAACTCGAATCAATCCCCGCACAATGGCTGTAGTTGCCGCTTGCGTTCTATCACTCGCGTCAAGTTTCTCAAGGCAACTGGCAACGTGATTTCGCGCTGTCTCGTCGCTGATGAATAACCGTTGAGCGATCTCCTTGTTGGTTAACCCTTTCACTACTAGAGTTAAAACTTCAAGTTCGCGCTGGCTCAGTGACTTACGTCCAACTGCTTCCAGTAATCGTTGCGCGATGTGCGGCGGTACGCAGTGTTGATTCTTGTGCACTAGCTCGACGGCTCGTACAATCTCTTCCTGCGGCGTACTCTTCAAGAGATAACCGAGCGCACCCGCCTGAAGTGCACGCGAAATATATTCATCCGACTCATAGTTCGTGAGAACCAGGATACGCACACCTGGCTGAACACGACGCAATTCGGCGATCGCCTCTGTACCCTCCATTTCTGGCATACGCAGGTCCATCAGAACCACATCGGGCCGAAGCCGTTGCACTTCCGTGATCGCCTCACGGGCAGTGCTAGCCATCCCGATCACCGAGATGCCTTCTTCGCTGTCGAACATAGTCTTCAACCCGAGGCGAACTACCGGATGATCGTCCACGATAAAAACCTTAATGGTGGACATTTGGGTTGTCATAACTTCAATCTTACCTCCGAGAGGTTCCGTTCAGGCAAGGGCAAATTCCGCAAAATGTTATGCAGGTGGAGCACCGGTCCAAAAGCACCTACGGTTCCGCACGATCGCGCCACTTGGCTGCGAGATTCTTGTCTGATAGCGCTTTGATGTAGACTCCGCCTACGACCGAGCGGGCCTGAAAGCCTCGCTGGACACCGCTCGTGGTCATGTACCAGTCAGTGAGTGGAACGCGGCTGGGTCCTTCATTAATCCAGCGGCCGATCGGAGCCATCAGCGTGGCAAAGGCATCCGGCACGCCAGGCTCCGACTTACCAGCAAGCGTCGCGGTCCAAATCTCCCAGTCGAGCTTCGTATAGTCGGCACGATTGTCCAAGGGCAGGCCGAACTTGTTTAGGTGCTGCAGATAGAAAGCGATTTCCGTCTGCCGCACGTTCGCCGGGAAAAGATTGAGATCGAGGATCTCGTCCCAGACGAGATTATATTTTTGGCTCCAGGTTCCAGGGTTGTCGAAGGCAAGCTTGTAGTGGTCGCCATCAATGGCCATGGTCTGCCATTTGGCAGCCATGTCAGAGGCAAGACGAGAATACTCTGTTGCAACGTCGGGCTTGCCCACGCCTTGCGCCATGAGTGCGTAGGCCGCCAGACCCTCGATTGCTTTGATCGAAAGATTGGCATTGTGCGCTAGATGGCCAGCAAAGTCGTCGGTCGAGAGTTGGTCGGCCGGGTCAAGGCCTTTATCGCGTAAATACTCAGCCCAACTCGTGAACTGCGGCCAGTATTGGCGCACGAAATCCCAGTTGCCCTCTTCGCGGCTCATGGCAGCGGCCATGATGAGCAGGTTGCCGCTCTCCTCGACGGGCATCTGCCTATCCTCAGTCAGCTCGCCGCCGCCATAGACCTGGCCGTCGGCCAGCGGATAGGTGCCGAGATCGTGCGGCGCGAACGGCCATTTCCAGCGCGGCAATGCTGCATATTCAAGCACCGGCTTCAGCTGCGCCTCAATCAGCTTAGGGTTGAAGAAGAGGAAAAACGGCGCTGAAGGATAAAGCACATCGACAGTTGAAATACACCCGTTGGAGAAATTCTCTTTGGGAAAAAGCATCGGCGTTCCGTCGACGTCGGCAGCGAAGCCGTGCGCGGCAAACGTCTGGCGGTAGGCCAGAGTGGCGAGCTGAGCGTAATCCTTGCCGCCCGTCTTTTCGAGGTCCACGGTCAGGTCGCTGTCGAATTTCTGCCCCCGCTGCTCGAGACTGGCATATTGGCTCTCCGCCGTAGCCAGCATCTGCTCAACGGTCATCTGATTGCGCTGCCAGTAAGGACGCAGCTTGCGGCCGAGATACTCGATCGCATAATTCTCGGTGTAGGCGAACAGCACGTGACGGACGACGGGAGTCGCAGACAGCTTGCCCATCGGCAACATTACATCCAGATGCGCGGTGCGATCGCGGGGTCCGGGCGTGCGAGGCATGTCCGTGTCATCGGCTTCAGGCAGCGTGCCGGAAGACGCGAAGCTTCGCATCGCGTCGGGGGACTCAGCAAACTCCGCACCTTCTCCGTCAGGTGCGGCGAGATGGAAGTAGCCCCAATCGATGCGAAGATCGTCGCCGGAGCGATTCAGGATGCGCTGATCGCGCGAGCCGGCATTCAGAACAGTAAGCCCCTTAGCTCGTGAGCGGCCCCAGATAACAGCTTCATCCGCAGTATTGACCGCGATCACAGGGTCCACGTCGATCAGCGCAGAGACCTCATGATCGCCCTGCCCGGTGGCGGAGAGAGTCAGGTAGGTAACAGGCCGGGAAAGCGCATCGAGATCTTTAGGAAATGCCGGAGTGAAAAACGTGACGGTAAGCGTTACCTGATCGGCCTGGAACGTGTAGATCGTGTGGGTGGGAGTGACTTTCAGCGCAGTCTGTTCCATGGCAGGAACGCCGCCTCCAGGACCGCCGCCGCGACCCTGCATCCCCATAAATCGGTAAGTCTTGCCGTCGATGCGGGCCACGCCGACGATAGGTTGCCGCGCGCCGGTCCAGTGCTTCGTGTCCTGATCGGTAAGTTTATCGGCCATCGACCAGACGCTGAAATAAGGGTTGCTGGTAATCAGTGGGACGGCTGGTGGACGTTGTTCCGGCCGCTGCGCCAATGCGGGTATGATCGTTAAAAAAGCCGACATAAATGCGGCAAAGCTGCTCTGAAGTCGCATCTTTCTCACTCTCTTGATATTGCTGCCGCTTTAGCGTACCACCCCCGCAGATAATGGCAATAGGAAGATGGACCCATTCAGGAATGGGTTCAATACACTAGCTTGTTCGCAATCTCCTTGCGTGTTCTATAATTTGCGAGCAAAATCAGGCCGACACTTTTTGACGCATTCAACTAACAACGGGGAACACGGGAGGCTTCTTTGCATCCACCGAAAACTGTTTGGAGCCGGCGCCAATTTGTTCACACCGTGGGATCGATTGCGGCTCTTACCGCGGCCGAGCCCATGAAACTTGTCGCTGCTCGATCCAGTGGTGTCTCCATTATTTTCGCGCCGGACGATAGCGTGGCCGGTTCGGCGCC
>Ga0182024_10015523_pt1 | contig 14563 bp, 11 predicted proteins | sample P32metaG_FD_120480 | JGI IMG/M metagenome (GOLD analysis project Ga0182024, IMG submission 120480) | Permafrost microbial communities from Stordalen Mire, Sweden - P3-2 metaG (Illumina Assembly) | ecosystem: Environmental > Terrestrial > Soil > Wetlands > Permafrost | place: Sweden: Stordalen... | reverse complement strand
GGTCAAGCGGCAATCCAGCTTCGGGCCGTTCCTTCTCGATGTCCCCGCCCTTGGCCAAAAACGCCGGCGCCGAGGAGAGCCTGAGTTCCTGAATCACGGCCAGGGCCAGGGTGTCTCCCTGTAGGATAGAGGTCTCGGTCTGCAGATCGGTAAGCAGCGTGTCGGATCCCCCGCCCAGGGCGCCCAATGCGTCGCCCAGCCCGAGATCCATGCCGCCCTGATTCTTGTTCAGTTCAATGGTCGCGGTTGCCTGATAGGTGGGCTTCATGACCAGCGTCACGGCCAGGGCAAGCAACTCGCAGATCACAATCGAGCCGATGATCCACTTGCGGCGCTTTCCCATCACCCGCATCAATCCGAGCAAGGCGCCGGAGCTGGCCGATGACGTGTGAGAGGGAAGCTCCAGGGAACCTGCCGGCATCTCAGGTCTTGCGTGGGAGGATTCGTAATTACTCAATGGGCATCCTTTGAAGTACGGCAATCCATCAAGGCTTGAAGATCGCGGATTGGGTTGAATGCGGAGATTTCGGCAACTGAACTTCGGGTTTCAAGCAGATTCGCCCGCGCAAGCGGTTGCTTTTCGTTGAAAGGCTCTGGCCGCCAGACTTGCGGCGAGCCCGATGAGCCCGGCTGGCGGGCGAAACCGAGACAGTGAGCATTCATCGCCATCGGCGATTGCGACGGCGCACAGCCGCCAGCCGTCTCACCAGCCGCCGAAGCGTCGATCGCGGCACCGCGGGCAATTGGTTCTTTCTCGCAGCCCGGTTGCCTGGAATCGATTTGCGCCAGGCTACAGGGAGCGATCAGTTCATTTGCGTGACCGCGGTCAGCTTTGCAGCCACCGGGCTGTCGGCCTGTCCGTTTGGAATTTGAATTTTTCCCGGCCCGGCATGGTGGTTGGGCTCGATCGACAAAGCCGTCTTGAGGAGTTGGGAGCCCGGATTGTAATCCGGGATCACTTCTTTGAGCAGCAGAACCAGGCGGGGAAGATCCTGGGTGTTCACGATCTGCTGCAGTTCCTGCATGTACGCCTTGATCTGCCTCACGTTGGCGTCGTAAGGCGACATGTAGCTTCTGATCTGGGTGTGCGATGTGGGAACCAGGTGCTCATCCTCGAGATTCAATTCCTCAAACAGCTTTTCTCCGGGGCGCGCGCCGGTGAATTCGATCTTGATGTCGCGGTCCGGCACCAGGCCGGAGAGAAGAATGAGATCCCTGGCCAGATCGACGATCTTGACCGACTCGCCCATGTCCAGTACGAAGACCTCTCCGCCCTTTCCGATGGCGAAGGCCTGCAGCACCAGTTGAGCGGCCTCGGGAATGGTCATGAAGAAGCGACGCATCTCGGGGTGCGTCACGGTAACCGGGCCGCCCTGGGCAATCTGCTCCTTGAAGATGGGAACCACGCTGCCGTTCGAGCCCAGCACGTTGCCGAACCGGACCGCGACAAACTTGGTGCCGCTCTCCATTTCGAGCGCGCGAATGACCAGCTCGGCCATGCGCTTGGAGGCGCCCATCATGCTGGTCGGCCGGACCGCCTTGTCGGTCGAGATCATGACAAAGTCCTCGACGCCATGATTGGCCGCGGCGAGGGCGACCTGCCAGGTGCCGAAGATGTTGTTCTCGACGGCGGTGAATACGTGCCGCTCCATCATGGACACATGCTTGTAGGCGGCGGCGTGGTAGAGCACCGACGGCTGATAATGCTGCATCACCCGGCGCAGCGTATCGGGCCGGGTGATGCTGCCGATCTCAGGATGAAACACGAGGTCGGGAAAGGTCCTCTTGAGTTCGCGGTCGATTTGGAACAGCGGCGTCTCGGCGCAATCGAAGCCGACCAGGGCCAGCGGCCGAAACTGGGCGATCTGGCGGCAGAGTTCCGACCCGATCGAGCCGCCGGCCCCGGTCACCATCACAACCTTGCCCTGAATCCGATCGCGGATGCTGCGCTGATCGAGTTGCACGGGTTTTCTGCCCAGCAGGTCTTCGACGGCCACATCCCGGATCTGCTTGCCCAGGTCGGCGCCCTGAATCAGTTCGCCCAGGCTGGGGACCATCTTGTAGTCCAGGCCGGCGTCGATGGCCAGCTTCAAAATGCGCACAATCTGCGGACCGGTGGCCGAGGGGATCGCGATCAAGATCCTCTTCACGCCGTGTTTCCGTGCCACCTCGCCAAGGTCCTCGCCGGCGCCGAGCACCGGCTTGCCGTCAAACAGCAGGCCCACGGTCTGGGGATTGTCGTCGATCAGGCCGACCACGTCGAACATCAGCGACTGGTTCTGGCGCAGTTCCCACAAAAGCGCGAGTCCGGCGGCGCCGGCCCCGTAGATCAGCGTTCTGGTCCGCTGGCCTTCAGCCACGCGGGCCTTCCTGGCCGTGGCCGCCACGCGCGCCATCAGCCTGCCGCCCAGCATCAGGAAGCAGGACGCGCCCCACTCGATGACGTATACCGAGCGCGGAATGCCGAAAGGACCGAGGAGCAGATAAATGGCCACACCGCCTGCGATCGAACCGGCTGTATTGGCCACGATGATCCGCACCGCCTCGTAGATCGAGGTGTGGCGCCACTGCTCCAGGTTGACGGCGCCGATGAAGAATGCGGCCGTCTTGGCCGTGGCCCAGATGCACAGTGCCACTGCCATCGGGTAAAGGAAGCGCGCCGGCAGCACACCGTCGAAACGCAGTTCGAACGCGAGAACCGCAGACAGGGCAAATACGGCCAGATTCTTGAAATATGTCAGGAGCCGGCGCCGGATGCGTTGCGCGCTGTACCGTCGAGCCGGCAATGAAAGGGAGGACATACGCTTCTCCTAGTTTCGTTTGCGATTGCTGATGTGGCTAAGTCGGGCTGCCGGCTGAACATCGGGCCGGGGCGAAGCAAAGTCCGATTTCGATCACTTCAGGCGAATGGTTCCGAGTTGCTGCGCTCAAGGGGCCCAGTGGGCACCAAGGGTCTTGGAGTCAGGACATCCAGCCAGAATCTCGTGTACGCGTCGGCCGCCTCACGGCTGCCGGGGTAGGATAACTTGTCGCCACCGATCAGCCGCGAAATCTCCGCGTGAGCCATGACCGTGGTCACCAGAGCGGCGGTTACCATGGTGGGATCGAGTCTGCGGACTTTTTCGCTTTTCATGTTCATCTCCACATAGTGGCTGATTGCCGACAAGATAGGCGAGAGATACTCCTGGCAGAAAGCCTCCGTTTTCCAATGCAACTCAAGAAATGCAACCGCGATCAATCGCAACAGTTCAGGCTTGAAGATTACAGTATCTACCAGCAGATCGATAATTTTGGGCAAAACAATTTCGGGCTCGCCGCATTCGGTAATCCCATCGAGAAGATCGCGGCGCAGCTTGAGACCGGTTGACCGCGAGCGAAGGGCGGACCAGAACAGGTCTTCCTTGTGATCGAAATGCCGGAATAGCGTGTTCTCGCTCACGTCGGCAAGACGGGCGATTTCACGGGTGCTGGTCCCATGATACCCCTGCCGCGCAAAAAGCTGCACCGCAGCCTGCACGATCTTGTCGGTCCGTTGCGAATTTTTGGGCGCTAAAGGCATGTGCCACTCGTGGTGCGAGCTGGGTGGAAGGATCGGAGCCTGGCGAAAAGCGGGGGATTTAGTCCCCGCATAAAACCGGCGGAATGAACGGGGGCATGAGCCCTGGAAGGAAATTTGCGCCGGGACGGTGCCGGCCGGGCCCATCAGCCGGCCACGGGCTCGATATCTTCGGCGCTCACTTCAATGGCCGCGTGCTGATTGATCAGCTCGATGGTGAGCACGAACCGGAGGCTGCTGGAGCGCCGCACCAGCGTGCCCTCGACGCCCCGCATCACGCCGTTGGTGATGCGCACCTTTTCGCCGATCGCCAGCTCGCCATAGGGTTCGAGCCGATCCCTGCAGAAGCCCGATCGCAGCATTTCCACTTCGGCATCCGGCAAGGGCAGCGGTTCCCGGTGATTGCCCACGATCTGCAGCACCCCGGGGCACTCCAGCACCTTGCCTCGTTCCGCGCGGCTGATATGGACAAACAGATAGGTGGGAAACAGCGGCAGGACGATCTTCATCCGCTGCCGGTTCTTCCATACCCTGACGGTTTCGTAGGTGGGCAGGAAGGCTTCGATTCTGCGCAGGTCCAGTTGCCGGGCAACCGATTTCTCATTTTGGGGCAGGGTAAAGGCCGCGTACCATTTGCGCTCCGCCTGGGGCTCGACGCTCGGATTGCCAGCGGGACAGTCGGCCTCCGGGGCCGCGCTTTTCGAGCTCACCTGTGACGTCCTCCCACCGAAGCAACGAGAAGTGAAACAGAAAGTAGCGGCTCCGGCCTACCGCTGCCCGGTTGCCCCCGAGGCTCGATATTGCGCAAGGCTTCGCCAAGCTGACTTAGCAAGCGCACTCTCGCTAAGCCCATTGTCCAGTCGTCGCTGAAGCTTTGTAGCCAATCATGAGGACAAGACCGCCCTCATCGAACGCCGGTTGTGTAGCAAAGATGAAACGAATGCCCATCGTTGAGGTTGATGCTCGCGAACGTAGTTGCCTGGTGCGGGAACCCTGCGGAACTGATTTAGCCTTAAAAAGAGAGTAAGCCGATGCACACTTTTTTGGAAGCGCTAAAAAGCGACTATATACGCCAAAGCTCGTCATATTCCCATTTTTTTACGGTACATTATTGTGATAACGTTACTTCCAATGCTTCCAGTACGGAGGCAAGCACATGCTATTGCATGCGGATTTCACTTGCCTTCGACCCCTCTTCCACCGGGCTGCGCTTGACCGCCATTTCCAATGTTTTGCCCCCCGCTCCAAGTCCTTCCGCAGCCTTTGGTTGCACCAGAATATCGAACTTCGCCGCTGCACGGATGCCGTGCAGATCAAAAACACAGCGCGGGCCGATCCTGGATCAAGCTGCTCTGGTTGACGCGCTACGCACCGGCGACATTGCGGGAGCCGCCCATCGCGGAAGAGAATGCTATCCTCACTTCGCGCTCAATTGCACGGGCCGAGGAGCTCTTTCGCGACATGGTACGCATCGACTGCGAGGGAGCGCTGGCCGTCTATCGTGGCGAAGCGAGGAAGCATATCGTCAATTCGAGGGTACTCGGGCGACCGCGATTTCAACAAAAAATCGCAAGGTACAAGGTTGCATTTGCGGCAGCAGGTGAGAGGCAATGATCGGCTTTCGACAGCGGCTACAACAGGGCGAACTGGTGCTCGGCCAGATGGTCCTCGAGCTATTCACTCCGGGCATCGGTCCCATGCTCGATGTGTGCGGCCTCGATTTCGTGATCTACGACATGGAGCATGGCCGCTGCGACATTGCTCTGCTTGCGGAGATGGTCGCAGCGTGCCGCGGGAGCGGCATCTTTCCCATGGCTCGCGTTCCCGATGCGGCTTTCGCACCTTTGTCTCGCATCCTCGACGTAGGCGCCCGCGGAGTCATGGTGCCGCGCGTGGAAACCCGGCAGCAGGCGGAGGATATTGTAAGTCAGCTCAAGTACGCACCAATGGGGCGCCGTGGAGTGGCGACGGGCATTGCACATGATCTCTACCGCGCCGGTGGGGCGGAGTTTTTCGCGCAGGCAAATGAAGAGACTTGCGTGATCCTGATGCTCGAAACAGAGAAAGCGTTTGAACATCTCGACGAGATTGTCTCTGTGTCAGGAGTGGACGTAGCGTGGGTAGGACACTACGATCTTACCGTTTCGATGGGAATTCCATTGCAGTTTGAGCACCCGCGACTGCTTGCGGCGATGGACGCATTGGTTGCCGCATGTCAGCGGCATCGCGTTGCTCCCGGATTCATGCCACCGACTCCCGAGTCGGCCACTCACTGGATCGGCAAGGGATTTCGCGCAATCAGTCTCGGCAGCGATATCGGCGTATTTCTTGACGGGATGCGAAGATTTCGCGCACAAGTAACGGGGAGCAAAGACGCGATTCAGTAGTCGCCGGCGCGGCATTCATACGGCGTTCTTCGATAAGTGAGAGTTAGACGGGGGAATCAGAATGTATCTCGGCAATGAACAGCGTTACGACGCGATGCTCTATCGCCGTTGCGGACGAAGCGGCGTGAGCCTGCCCGCGATTTCGCTAGGACTCTGGCATAACTTCGGCGGCGTGGATGTGTTTGAAAATGGGCGCGCAATGCTGCGGCGTGCCTTTGACCTCGGCATCACGCATTTCGATCTTGCCAACAACTACGGGCCGCCTTACGGAAGCGCGGAGAGCAATTTCGGCGAATATATGCGGCTTGATTTCAAGCCGTATCGCGACGAACTGATTATCAGCAGCAAGGCCGGCTACGATATGTGGCCGGGCCCCTACGGTAACTGGGGTTCGCGCAAGTATCTCCTGGCCAGCCTCGACCAGAGCCTCAAGCGGATGGGCCTGGAGTACGTGGATATCTTCTACTCGCACCGGCCCGATCCGGAGACGCCAATCGAGGAGACCATGGGCGCGCTCGATCGCGCGGTGCGCTCGGGAAAGGCTCTGTATGCCGGCCTGTCCAACTACGATGCGACACAGACCGCTGCCGCAGTGAAGATATTGCGCGCGCTTGGGACGCCTTGTCTCATTCATCAACCGAAGTACTCAATGTTCGAGCGCACGCCCGAGACAGGGTTGCTGAATGTGCTGGGCAGCGAGGGAGTGGGCGCAATCGCATTCTGTCCGCTGGCGCAGGGTTTGCTCACGGATCGTTATCTCGACGGGATTCCGCAGGGATCCCGCGCCTCCAAACCGCATGGGTATCTAAAGAAGCACGATGTTGATCCTCATCGCGTGGCGCAAGTGCGCGAGCTGGGCAATATCGCCGCCGGGCGCGGACAGTCGCTGGCGCAGATGGCGCTGGCATGGGTGCTGCGCGATAGCCGCTTGACGTCGGCGCTTATCGGAGCCAGCCGGGTGGAGCAAATCGAGCAGAATGTCGCCGCGCTCGCCAACTTACAATTCTCGACCGACGAACTTAGCCGGATCGATAACATCCTGAGCGATTCGGAGTAATTCAACTGTAAGTCAACGGTTTCAGACTAATCCTGGCCCGTGAACGCAGGAAGGGAACCGGGCCGATTCAGACACCGGTCCGCTGCTTTACAATCGGATTCGCGCGGAGGATCGATCATTGCGAGTCGGTTTATTTACTCGAGAGTACCCGCCGCAGGTCTATGGCGGCGCAGGAGTGCACGTCGATTACCTGAGCCGGGAGCTGGCGAAGTTGATCGAGGTAGAGGTGCATTGCTGGGGACCGCAGCACTCTGACGATGGGAACCTGCGCGTGCGCGGCAATGAGCCCTGGGCCGAAATCAGCGATGGAACCGAGGGCAAGTTCAAAGGGGCTCTGGAGGCGCTGAGCCTGAATCTTACCCAGATCAAGGCACTCAGCGGCATCGATATTGTGCACACGCACACATGGTACGTTTCGATGGCCGGGTACCTGGCGAAGAAACTGTACGGCGTTCCGTTTGTGCTGACCACGCACTCGCTTGAACCGCTTCGCGCGTGGAAGGCGGAGCAACTCGGCAGCGGCTATGCGATGAGTTCATGGATGGAACGCACGGCGGTTCTCGATGCCGATGCGATCATCGCCGTCTCTCGAGGAACCAGGGCCGACATTCTCACGGCTTATCCCGATGTCGATCCGGCGCGCATTCACGTGATCTACAACGGCATCGATCTCGATGAGTATCAAAAGACCGCCGCCACGCAGGCGCTTGTCGATTACGGAGTCGATCCGGCCGTGCCATATGTATTGTTCGTTGGGCGCATCACGCGGCAGAAGGGCGTGACGCATCTGGTGGACGCGATCAGCTATCTGCCGGCGGAGATGCAGGTGGTTCTGTGCGCAGGCGCCCCGGATACTCCTGAGATTGCTGCCGAGTTGCGCAACAAAGTTGAACGGGCGCGCAGCAGTCATCCGCGCATTGTGTGGATCGAAAAGATGGTGACCAAGCCGGAGGTCATTCAGCTCTACAGCAATGCGCGCGTCTTTTGCTGCCCGTCGGTCTATGAGCCGTTCGGCATTATCAACTTAGAAGCGATGGCGTGCCGCGCGCCGATAGTTGCCAGCGCCACTGGAGGCATCAAAGAGGTTGTGGTTGATGGAGAGACAGGCTACCTGGTGCCATTCGATCAGGACCCGGTGACGGGTTTTCCTATCGCTCCCGACAAGTTTGCGCGCGATCTGGCGGGTCGCATTGGTCAGTTGCTCGACGACCCAGAGTTATGCAGGCGGTTTGGCGATGCGGGCCGGCGGAGGGTAGAGGAGACATTCAGTTGGAAGTCGATCGCGCATCAGACTATTCAGTTGTATGAAGAACTGATCGCGAAGAGCAGGATTGGCAAGTAGCATTGCGGCTAGATCGATCTATCAGGAGGCGGCAACACCTATGCACCTGACTTATGCCCGGCAAGCGCCTACAATGAAAGACAGACGGCTATGAAACAGATTCGGATGGAAGGACGCAGGCGCGTCATTATTGAAGGAATCGCGCCGCAGATAGATGGCGGCCGATTTCCGGCCAAGCGCGCGGTGGGCGACCTTGTTCGTGTGGAAGCGGATATCTTTACCGATGGCCACGACTCGATTGCCGCATCGCTGCTGGCTCACCGCGAGGGGTCCGATCGCTGGGTTGAAATTCCAATGCGCGCTCTGGTCAACGACCGCTGGACGGGCGGTTTCAGGGTCGGCGAGCTGGGCCGCTACGGATTCAAAGTGCAGGGCTGGGTGGACCACTTCGAGACGTGGCGAGCGGCGCTGCTGAAACGCATCAAGGCCGAGAGCGATGCGGCTGTCGACTATCTCATCGGAGCCGATCTGATCGATGAGGCTGCCGGCAGAGCGGTCGGCCCCGACGCCGACCTGTTGCATGAACGGGCGTTGACTCTGCGTTCAGACAAAGAGCCGAAGGAATTGCGCATTCACGCGACCGATCACATGTTGAATGAACTCATGGTTCGCTATCCTGACAAACGCTATGCAACCGAATCCGATCGCGAGCTCGCGATTGTGGTCGAGCCGGTGCGCGCGCGTTTCAGCGCATGGTATGAGTTATTTCCGCGCTCGACGGCCGAGAAGCCCGGCGTGCATGGCACATTTGCCGACTGCGAACGGCGCTTGCCATACATCGCCGAGTTGGGTTTCAATGTGCTCTATCTGCCGCCGATTCATCCTATCGGCCGCATGTTTCGCAAGGGCCGCAATAACTCGCCGGAGTCGCAGGCTGGCGATTGCGGCAGTCCATGGGCTATTGGTTCGGCCGATGGAGGGCATAAGTCGATCCACACAGAACTTGGCACTTTAGGTGACTTTCGCCACTTAGTCGCTAAAGCCGCGGAGTTTGATATGTTAGTGGCGCTGGACATAGCGTTTCAGGCGGCGCCCGACCACCCTTATGTCAGCGAGCATGAGTCCTGGTTTCGCAAGCGGCCCGACGGAACCATTCAATACGCGGAGAATCCGCCCAAGAAGTACCAGGACATTTATCCGTTCGATTTCGAGAGCGAAGACTGGGCTGGTATGTGGGAAGAGTTGAAAAGCGTATTTCTCTACTGGGTTGAACAGGGAGTTACGATCTTCCGCGTCGATAACCCGCATACCAAGGCATTTGATTTCTGGGAGTGGGTGATCGCCGCGATCAAGCGCGACCATCCCGAAGTGCTTTTCCTCGCAGAGGCTTTCACACGTCCCAAGATCATGTACCGGCTGGCCAAGCTTGGCTTCAGCCAATCGTATACTTACTTTCCCTGGCGCAACGGGAAGGCGGAACTCACAGCTTATCTGACTGAACTTTCTCAAACGCCGGTGCGTGAATTCTTCCGGCCCAATCAATGGCCCAACACGCCGGACATTCTCACCGAGTTTCTGCAGATCGGCGGACGAGCGGTGTTCGCGATTCGCTTTCTTCTGGCGGCTACGCTGGGCGCGAACTACGGCATTTATGGACCCGCATTTGAACTGCTCGAACATCGGCCCGTGCGCGCGGGGAGCGAGGAATATCTCGACTCGGAAAAGTATGAGATCAGGCACTGGGACCTCGACAGCAGTGAGAACCTGCGGCCGCTGATTGCGCGCGTGAACGCGATTCGCAAGGAGAATGAGGCTCTGCAAGCAGACTGGTCGCTGAAGTTTCACGCGGTCGACAACGACCAGCTTATCTGCTACTCGAAGGAATCCAATGACCGCTCCAACCTGATCCTTGTGGTCGTCAGTCTCGATCCGCATTACACGCAGTCGGGGTTCGTCACCCTGCCGCTCGAGGAACTGGACATTCCGGCCGATCGCGGCTACGAGGCCGAGGATCTGCTGACCGGCCAGCGGTTCATCTGGCAGGGATCTCGGAATTATGTCGAGCTGAGCCCGCAGCGGCTCCCGGGGCACATCCTGAGAATCCGAAGGCGGATCAAGGTCGAGACGGACTTCGAATACTTTCTTTGAGCCGCTTTGGCCAAGAGCGTAAGACCTTGCAAATGTGCGACGTAGCGCCGATGGCGAAAGGGGAGCGTGACTCCCGTGTGGTCAGACGGGCGGCTCCGCGCCGTCCAGAATGCTTAGAAAAACAGCAAATTGTTGGACGGAAAAGCTTCGAATCCTCGTTCTGAGATGTGGGACGAGTGTATCAACACTTGACACAGGCTGTTCAGGCTAGGAAACTGGTGTTGAACCTAAATCGCGGAACAGAGGACCAATATGCGAGACGCAGCGCCGCAAGGTACCTACAAAGTTCAGGCCCTGGACCGGGCATTTGCCGTGTTGGACCTGCTTGGAGAGAGCGAGACGCCCCTGGGCCTGGCGCAGGTGGCGAGTTCTCTGCAACTGCACAAGAGCACCGCGCACCGGTTCCTGATGGTGCTGGAGCGGCACCACATGGTGGAGCGCACCACCGGAGGCAAGTTTCGCCTGGGGCTGCGGCTGTTTGACTTCGGCAATCGGGCCATCGAGCAATACGATCTGCGCGATCGCGCGCAGCCGCACCTGCGCCGCCTCGTGGCCGAGACCGAGGAGACCGCGCACCTGTGCATTCTGGAGCAGGCACACGTGATCTACATTGACAAGATTGAGCCGGCACGCTCGGTGCGGATGATCACGCGCATCGGCGCCAGCAACCCGGTGCATTGCACTTCGGTGGGCAAGGCGATGCTGGCGTTCCTGCCTGAGGAGCGGATCGCCGACGTAATTCGCCGCACAAAATTTGAGCGCTTCACACCCCGCACCATTGCCACGGCCGAGGCGTTGCGCACTGAGATTGAAAAGACGCGGCGGCGAGGGTATGCAGTGGACGATGAGGAACTTGAAGAAGGCCTGCGCTGCATCGCCGTGCCTGTGCTCGATGCGCAACGACTGCCGGTGGCTGCGGTCAGCGTGTCGGGTCCGTCGTTCCGCGTGACCGCGCAAAAGCTTCCCGCCATCGCCAACCATCTGCTGCAATGCGTACGAGGCATTTCGGTCGATATGGGATTCAGTTCCACGGCGCGCGCACACCGGTCCGCGTTGTCGGCATAGTAAGTAGTACTTGCGTTCTAAGTAAAACCGTGGTATCTAATAAGTGAAGGATTGAAACCAATGCGCAGCACGCTACTCAACGCGAATCAACTCAACTCGGATCGGCACTCATCTTTCAGCAATTGGCTGGAGTGGGGAGGCTTCCTGCGCTGACGCCATTGGATTGGTCAGTACCGAAGCCCTCCGAGAGATCGGAGGGCTTCTTGTTTGTGGGCTAAACACGTTGTAACCGCGGGAGCGTGGCGAAACTGGAAGCCGCACTTGACTTAGAATCAAGCGCCTTCGGGCTTGGGGGTTCGACTCCCTCCGCTCCTACCAGGGTTATGCGCGAAATGTCGCGCTAAGCTGTAACAAGTACGGAGAGTTGGCCGGGTGGACTAAGGCGCCGCACCGCTGACGCGGAACACCGTCGAGGTGTCATTCGTTCGAATCGAATACTCTCCGCCAAGTTGCGCATGTGTGGCAGATATGGCTAGCTGCAGCGGTCCGTAAAACCGCCACCCAATCGGGTAAAGGAGGTTCGAATCCTCTCACATGCACCAGAATCTTGTGTTTATTGCATCTGGGGTGGAGAAGCGGTCTATCTCGCTGCTCTCATACGGCAAAGTCCGCACGTTCGAAGCGCGCCCCCAGAACGGCTACGTCGTCTAGCGATAGGACGCCTCACTGTCGAGGAGGATGGCGCGAGTTTGAATCTCGCCGTAGCCGCCAGTTTCGCCGGTGTACGCTAAGTTGGCTTGGCGAGTGCTCTTTCAAGGCATTGATTCGCGGGTTCGATTCCCGTCACCGGCGCCATTGTTGCCGCTCGTTTCATCAGGGACCAATAGGTCAGTGAAGAAATAATGTGATCGGCACTTGACTTATCACTTGAAATCGCGGTACTTTGTAAATGCCATGATGAATCGAGCGAGCAATCACGGATTTACACCAGCGACGGCACAACCGCGCCAGGGTGTACCCATGTAACCGCTCGGAGGATTCTGAATCTGGATTCCATCTACCCTCTGAGCCGATTGGCCAGAGGGTTTGTTGATTTTGCGCAATGTTCCGAGATAGCTCAAGGGTAGAGCGGCTGCCTGTTAAGCAGCGAGATGTCAGTTCGAATCCGACTCTCGGAGCCACAATTCGAGTTATTCCCGGTTCGTTCAACTGTGAGGACCGCACGCTCTGAATGTGCTGATGGGGGTTAGAGTCCCTCGCCGGGAGCCAGACTACCAAGGGCAATTGAAGTTAGTCTCGGATCGGCTAAATGGCAGGCCAGGGGCCTTTGAAGCCTCGAATGGATTGGGTTCGAATCCCCCTCCGAGAGCCATATTGGCGGTGATCGTACAGCGGCAAGTACGGCGGTCTTTTGAAACCGCACACGCGAGTTCGAGTCTCGCTCACCGCTCCAGGGTTGTATTGCCCCATTAGCTCAACGGGAAGAGCTCGTGTTTCGTAATCACAGGAATGGCGTTCGAGGCGTCAATGGGGCTCCAAATATCGCATGGCAAGGAGGATGGCAATGAATCTGATGCGCAGGCCGGTCTTACAATTGAATGCTTCGTACGAGGCGCTGCGCATCATTCCTGCCATGCGAGCGCTGAAGCTTGTAACCAAGGGGAAGGCGACGGTTGAGTTAGCAACGAACAGGTTGATCTATCCCGGCATCTATCTGCCCAGCGTGATCCGCCTCGTGGTGTACAAGCACGTGCCGGTCAGGTTGCAAGTTACCACGCGGCGCAACATTCTCATGCGGGACGCTTATCGCTGTCAGTATTGCGGGCAGAAGTTTCACGGCAGCGATCTGACGCTTGACCATGTCATTCCCAGAGCGCAGGGCGGAAGGAATGCATGGGAGAACCTTGTAGCTTGCTGCTACAAGGATAACCACCGCAAGGCGGACAGAACGCCGGAAGAGGCAGGGATGCCGCTGCTGCGCAGGCCGCTGCCGGCCAGCGTCCACACCAGCAGATTCATTTTGCGGACGATGGGTCTGGAGGTAAATGAGTGGAGCCGGTATTTGTATGCCGACTCCAACGGCGACCGGCGCTTTGCCGTTCGCGGATGAGACGGGCCGGAAAGGCAAAGTCATCGGCCGCGCGAATCTGTCTGTTGAATGCCGAGGCATCCCAGGTCTCAGAATCGAGATCTGGGGCACCCATTGTCGTGTGAGATCGAGTGGTAACAGAACAAGTTTGACCAACAAGGGGAATGAAGCCAAACGGTGCGGCGCGTGATTGTGGATCACGTTCTAGAGGATTCGACTTCCTCCATTCCCTCCAATTTTCATGTGGGCCTGTAGCTCAGTTGCCTATAAATCAATTGCATGACCGCCGCACTTGCAATTGTGAGGTCGAGATATCGATATTCTCCAGGTCCACAAATGTAGGGCTTCGTAGCTCAGAGGGTAGAGCATCGCGTTGAAGGCGCGAGTGCCGCGGTCTCGAAATCCATCGAAGCCACCAAATTGTCTGCGCGTAGCCTAGCCTGGCCTGAGGCACTCGCCCTGGGAGCGAGTTCACGGGAGTTCAAATCTCTCCGCGCAGACCATAAGTTGAGCACCTGTGGTGTGAACTGGATGAGCCGCCGCGCTACGAACGCGGGCTGAGTTACAACTCTATGCAGGTTCGAGTCCTGCCAGGTGCTCCATGAGAAAGAGGGAAGTGAATGCAGCTGATCGGCGGAAACATACCTGTGTTTGGCGAGGCGGATGAGAAGACCCTGAAGCAGATCCGTACCTGCGCGAAGACTGCCGACAAAGTTGCACTCATGCCCGATAACCATCTCGGCAATGGAGTGCCGATCGGTGGGGTGGTTGCTTACAGGAATGCCATAACTCCAACGGGCGTGGGCTACGACACAGGTTGCGGAAACAAGGCTGTGCGGCTAACAGCCCGTGGTGCAAATCCGGATTCTCTTCGCGGAAGTGGTCGCGGTATCCAGAGGAATTGCGGGTAAGCTTTTTTCATGGCGATGGGCAGGCGGCGGCCTCGTGAACGGCATCAGGATTTGTGGTTGGCGCATGGGCAGTTGGCCACCTCGCCGGGGCATCCATTTTATGAGCGGTTGAACGCGGTGCTCAAGCG
>Ga0182024_10015522_pt1 | contig 14564 bp, 12 predicted proteins | sample P32metaG_FD_120480 | JGI IMG/M metagenome (GOLD analysis project Ga0182024, IMG submission 120480) | Permafrost microbial communities from Stordalen Mire, Sweden - P3-2 metaG (Illumina Assembly) | ecosystem: Environmental > Terrestrial > Soil > Wetlands > Permafrost | place: Sweden: Stordalen... | reverse complement strand
GTCGCCAACGGTACGCCGTGCTGTAGGCCCATGCTCACCGAGATAGCAAAGGCGTCCATGATCCCAGCCAGAGTCGAACCCTGCTTGGAAACACTGATGAACACTTCCCCGGGCCTGCCGTCTGGGAACTCGCCGACCGTGACGTAGCCTTCGCAGTCGGCCACGCGGAACGAGAACGTCGAGGAGTTGCGTTTGCGTGGCATGTGCTCGTGGACGGGTTTCTTGACCACGACTGTCTGCATCTGCAGCGCTTTTTCGAGTTCGGCAACCTTCAGCGCCAGTTCGGCGTCGTGAGCCTCAGGCTCCGAAACGATCTCCGGTACCGCTGTCGCCTTCTTCGTCGTCGCGAGCGGTTGGCCCACCTTGCAGTTGTCACGGTATATCGCGATGGCCTTGATCCCCATCTGCCACGCCTCGATGTGAAGCTTCTCTACTTCCTCGACCGTTACTTCCTCAGGCATGTTGACGGTGTTGTGGTTCATGATCCCGTTGCCGACGAAGGAATGGCTGCGTGGAACGGAGACGTCGAAGACTTCCCGTGTGCCAGCATCGGTAACAGAGGTGACGGGGCTGAAGTGGAGGCCCTGCGACAGCACGGTGTTGAGCCAGGCCGGCAGATGGACACCGGCAACCGCGGATACCCGCTCAAGCGTGCGGCGGCTCACATGGTGGGTCCTAGACTCTGCCAAGGAAGAGAACTGGGCGTTCATTTCTTCCCCGTGCTCGCCCTGGGGGATCATCGCAAATAGTTCCGGGGCAGTAACTCCGGGAACTACGTCGCTTGTCCCATGCGAAGGGGACCTGCTCAGCAAAAGCACTGCCGCCTGCTGCTTGGCCTGTTGCAGGAACGGAACGAGAGTGATCACCCGCTGCGCGTGCTGGCCGGACGCGTATACCTCGTCGTAACCGACGCCGTGCTTGGCGCTGCGCTTGGCGGTGCGCCCAGTCATGATCCCTAGGTTGGTCATAACTGCCTGCAACTCGTCCAGCAGCCGCGAAGGCCCGAGGGAGATGGCCCATTTGGCCATCGCACCGCTCGAAACGTAGGCGTCGATCGTCAGGCCCTGAAGGAACGACACGACCATCCGGCGAGGTGAGCGCAAGACGGTACCCGGGATCCGCTTGGCGGACCCGCTCACCCCGCACCCGAGGTGCTCGATCAGCTCGACAACGGTCCGAGACGGCACCTCGACATAGGGAGCCCCCTCGACCGGCCTGCGCACCATCACGTCGGTCTTGAAGCACTCGCGCGCGGCTTGGCCGACCTTTTCCAGGACCAAGGGGTCCGTATGGGCGATCCTCACCGTCCAGGTGGACCGGGAGATGTGGCCGCTTGCTGCATAGGCGCCCAGGAAGAACGCAAGTTCCTCGGTCATTTCCCCGGGTACCACAACCTGCTTTTGGCCGGCCTGGAGGGCAGAGGGCCTGAAGTCGCCAAGCCTCGCAGGAATTGCCGACCACATGTCGGTCCCGTAACGCACCGCTACGTAATCGCCTTCGGCGAGCTCGTCGAGCCGGCGCCACTGCAGGCCACCTTGACCCGCTGTGAGCACGCGGTGGTTCGGGGTCCCGGTGACCCGCAAACCCGAACGCAGCACTGCGCTGCGGACCGGTCGCCGCCCGCCGTAGTAAAAAGCGTCCGTCTTGCTGGTACCGTCGAGCGAAGCGACCTCGATGACTTCCTCGCGGAACGACCCTGGCTCCTCACCCTCGTAGAGCGACCCGATACGCACCATCCCGTCGGCGGTAGTCACAAGGGTCTCTCCGGTAACGCACTTGGAGATCGCTCCCGAGATAAACGGCTGCACGGCCGCCATCATCCGGACATGGCCCCGGTAGTGGATCGTGTTGTCGCCCATGGAACACGCAAAGACGGCCAAGTGGTCCGGCGTAAGGTGCGGCGCGCCGAGTATCGACTTGTGCTCGTCGATATGGGCGACGATGTCAGCGATCTCCTGCTCTGCGTAACCCAGCCGGCGCAGGGCACGGGGCACCGTCTGGTTGATGATCGACATCGTGCCGCCACCGACAAGCTTTTTCGTCTTCACAAGGCCGAGGTCGGGCTCGACACCGGTGGTGTCGCAGTCCATGAGCAGGCCAATAGTCCCCGTAGGCGCCAGCACGCTGCACTGCGAGTTCCGCACACCGAAAGAACCCGCTGTGTCAACCGCATTGTCCCAGGCCTCCTGCGCCGCAGAAAGCAACTCGGGCGGCACAAGGTCCTCATCGATCCTGGCAACTTCGGAGCGGTGCATCCGCAACACTTCCAGCATCGGCTCGCGGTTTTCGTGGTACCCGGCGAACGGGCCCATCCTGGCGGCGGTACGGGCGGAAACGGTGTACCCATGCCCGGTCATGAGCGCGGTTATCGCTGCCGCCCAAGCCCGGCCACCATCGGAATCGTAGGGGAGGCCCTGCGCCATGAGGAGGGCTCCCAGGTTGGCGAACCCGAGCCCAAGCTGGCGAAAACGCCGCGAGGTGTCCCCGATCGACTTGGTCGGGTAATCGGCGTTGCCTACGAGGATCTCTTGGCCGGTAAACACGACCTCGATCGCCGCCTTGAAACCTTCAACGTCGAAAGTGCCCTCGGTGTCGATGAACGTGAGGAGGTTGAGGCTCGCCAGGTTGCAGGCTGAGTCGTCCAGGTGAACGTATTCACTGCACGGGTTGCTTGCATTTATGCGCCCGGTGTTCGGAGCTGTATGCCACTTGTTGATCGTGGTGTCGAACTGCATCCCCGGGTCGGCGCACTCCCAGGTGGCCTTGGCGATCTGGCGGAACAGGTCTCTCGCCTTCATCGTCTTCAGGACCTCGCCGGTGGCGATTGCCCGCAGCTCCCAGTCCTTGTCGTCGATGACCGCCTCCATGAACTCGTCGGTTACCCGCACCGAGTTGTTGGCGTTCTGGTACTGGATCGAGTGGCTGTCCTTGCCGTCGAGGTCCATATCGAAGCCCGCGTCTTGAAGAGCTCGCGCCTTTCGCTCTTCGATCGCCTTGCACCAGATGAAATCTTCGATGTCGGGGTGGTTGGCGTTGAGGACCACCATCTTGGCGGCGCGCCGGGTTTTGCCCCCGGACTTGATGGTCCCGGCGGAGGCGTCGGCCCCCCGCATGAAGCTCACCGGTCCCGAGGCGGTCCCACCTCCGCGCAGCTCCTCCTTGGAGGAGCGGATCTTAGAAAGGTTGATCCCGGCGCCCGAGCCGCCCTTGAAGATCTTGCCTTCCTCCACGTACCAGTTAAGGATAGAATCCATTGAATCATCAACAGATAGTATGAAACACGCTGAGGCTTGCTGAGGTACACCAGCGACACCGATGTTGAACCACACCGGCGAGTTGAAGGCTGCCCGCTGATGGATGATGAGCCACTTCAGCTCCGCCTCGAACGCCTCGGCCTCGTGTTTGTCGGAGAAGTAGCCGTCCTTCTTGCCCCACGCCAGTATCGCCCCGACGACCCGGTCGGCGACCTGCTTCAACGACCACTCCCGCTCCGGGGTGCCGAGGGTGCCCCGGAAGTACTTCTGAGCAAGGATGTTGGTCGCGTTGACGCTCCAGCCGCTCGGGACCTCGACGCCCAACTGCTCGAACGCCACAGCGCCGGTAGCCCAGTGGGTGATACGAGCGTCGCGCCGCTCCCAAGTCACCGTCTCGTAGGGGTCCGTCCCCGGTGTCGTGAAGTAGCGACGGATGCCGATGCCGGTCCGCTCAGGGGCTATTGCCATTTGGAGTCCCTTCTATCCGGGAGATTTGACTTAGAGGTCGCCCCTGCCCGGGGCGACTGGCTCGCTTGCAACCTTGTTCGCGCTGACCGGGGTCTGGAGTTCATAGAGCACAACCTGTTGTGGTCGCGCTCCGCGACTATGTCTTCCACACACAAGATACGGGACTACTCTACACGTAATTACACGCTTGTCAATAGGTCACATGAGCCACTCCCACACGGTAGAACCACCCGCCTGTGGGCTAACAGTGGGAAAAGGTTGTGGATCTCCTGGGGGTCTCTCGGCGCCAGGCCCAGCCGGCCTGTTCAGGTACCGGCGCCGTCGTCCAAGGCCCGCTGGGTGAACTGGTCCGGTGGCTGAACGGCCGGAAACAAGCAGCATGCGTCGATACGACAGTCCTGGACGCCTGAACCACGTCCCGCCGACATATCGACCTTCGGACGTACCTGTTCGACCTCCTGGGGGTTGGTGCCGACGGAGCGGGCCAGTAGCTGCGAGATGGGCTCGTTCCGTAAGGACGGCCCGGGTCGCAGGTGCTGGCCGCTCTGTTAGCCCCAGACCACCCCCGAAGGCAGAGTCAGGCCGGTGCTTTGGGAGCAGCGGAAAGCTGGGCCGAGGCAGAAGTCGAGGCGAGGGCCGCTCCGCCGAGCAATGAGGGTGTTCCGGTCCGGGTAACCAGTTCCACCCAGCGGTTGTCTGCGATCCTCGCCAAGGCTGAGAGCTGGCGGCGCTCCCGGGTCCGGAACGGGCGGCCGTCACGGCCAAGCACCACGACCAGGGACGCCACCGACATGTCGGCCCAGGCGACGTCGGAAGGGCTCGCTGCGCCGCCACCGCCCACCGAGGCCCGCGCGCCCTTGACGAAAGCGAAAACCCACGCTTCGGGGGGCATGGTGCCTACCGAAGTGAGCGGTTGGGGAGCGACGGGGTCGACGACAGCAGCCCAGTCCGCCTCGAAATCCTTGACGGCATGGGTTGCGAGGGCGAGCAAGACCTCGCTCGGGTCGTGGCGTTCGACGATATAGGCGGCAGTCTCCAGGGCGTCGACACGCGGGTCGGGCAAGCTGCCGGGGACTTCGCGGACGTCCTCCACATCCACACCGTCGACCTGGTTGACTTCGTTGACCATGAGGTCGAGCAAGCTGGCGTGAGGAAGCTCGATCAGGAGCTCGTCGATCGCTCGCCCTGCGCCCCGTTCGAGGATGTCGATCCCGACCAGGTCACCTCGCACCGCACCGATCCTGCTGGCAACCGCGCCGAGCGCGCCCGGTCTGTCCGGTAGCCAGACCCGCACTACGTAGGTCGCCATCGACTTAACATTATGGCCCCGTACGTGAACGGAAGGTTTCAGTAAACGCGCTTAGCGGTTAATCCCTGATGGCAAATGGAGCTTCACTCCCCCGCGTGTCAGCCGAGCTTTGTAAGCGACCGCCGGAGGTTGCGCACCGCCTGGCCAATGCGCTGCTCGTTCTCGACGAGCGCGAAGCGGACGTAACCCTCACCACCAGTGCCGAAGCCAACCCCGGGCGAGGTCGCCACGCCCGCGTCTGTGACAAGGTACTTGGCGAACTCGAGCGAGCCCATTTCCTGGTAGGGCTCGGGCACGGCTGCCCAAACGAACATGGTGCCGACCGGCTTGGCAACCGTCCAGCCAATGCGGTTGAGGCCCTCGACGAGGGCGTCCCGACGGGACTCGTAGATGGCGTTTACGGTCTTCGGGTAATCCGCCGCCTCGTTGAGTGTGACGATGGATGCGATCTGGATGGGTTGGAAAGTCCCGTAATCCAGGTAGCTTTTCAGCTTTGTGAGCGCGCCCACTACCTCGGAGTTCCCCACTGCGAAAGCCACCCGCCAGCCGGCCATGGAAAAACTCTTCGTGAGCGTGTAGAGCTCGACGGCGACTTCTTTACCACCAGGGACTTGGAGCACCGATGGCGGTTCGTAACCGTCAAAATAAGTGTCCGAATACGCGAAGTCATGCACGAGCACGACGTCATGGGTTTTGGCAAAATCCACGATCCTGCGCATCCATTCCAGGTCGACGCACTCGGTCGTCGGGTTATGGGGGAAGGAGAACACGATCGTTTTCGGTTTTGGCGAGGCATCTTCCCACGCCTTGGCCAAGTTTGCAAAGAAATCCTCGCCTGGCCCGACCCTCACCTCGTGCACATCTGCTCCAGCAAATAGCGGAGCGTAAATGTGGATCGGGTAGGACGGCGACGGCACGAGGGCCGTGTCACCAGGGCCGACCAGTACCCACATCAGATGGGAAAGCCCCTCTTTGGCGCCGATTGTGAACACGACCTCGGTCTCGGGATCCAAGTCCACGTCAAATCGGCGTTTGTAGAGGTTGGAAACCGCGAGGCGTAGGTTTGGCAGGCCGCGTGACGACGAGTAGCGATGGTTGCGTGGGTTACGCGCCGCTTCCGCTAACTTTTCGACCGCTATCGGTGGGCTCGGGATATCAGGGTTGCCGAAACCCAGGTCGATGACGTCCTCGCCGGCACGGCGCGCCTCGTCGCGCAGTTGGTTGATAGCTGCGAACACATAAGGCGGCAGCCCGTTGATCCGGCGGAACTCCACAATTGCCTCCTCGACCGGGCCTTCGTACCGGTCCGGCTTAAGGCTAGCGGGCCGAGTGCTCGGGCTGGTGCAGGTTATTCGCCGCCGTCTTGCTGAACGGCCAGCAAACCGGCGCCCACAGCACCGGCGCGCTCGCCGAAATGAGCGGGCAATATTTCCACTTTTCTGGCCCCGGGGGCCTCGGCCAGCTCTGCGAACGCATCCCTGATGCGGCCTATAAATAGCCGTTCGGCCTGGATTACACCCCCGCCGAGCACGATGACCGCGGGGTCCAGGGCATTGGCCAGGTTCGCCAACCCGAGCGCCATCCACCATGCAAAGGTCCCCATCACCTCGAGCGCCTCGGGGTCCCCCTCGAGTGCCGCTGTCGTAACGTGTTCGCCACGCACCGCCTCCGCGTCGCCGCCCGCGAGAGCGACCACCGTGCTGAGCTGCCCGGCTTGGGCCGCCTCCCGGCCCAACCTGCCTAGGGCGCTCCCCGATGCGTAGCGCTCCCAGCAGCCCTTCTTCCCACATGGGCACGGCGGGCCATGCGGGTCGATAACCATGTGGCCGATCTCGCCGGCAAAGCCGTGGGCGCCCTCGACGAGCCTCCCGCCGAGCACCGCGCCGCCCCCTATCCCCGTCCCGAGTGTCACCATGAGCACATCGTCTGAACCCTTCCCGGCACCGTTGGCGTGCTCAGCCCAGCAGGCGGCGGTCGCGTCGTTGACAACGATCGTCGTCGTTGTCGCCGGGCGGCGTCTCGCTAGCTCGTGGCGCAGGTCAATGCCGTCGAAGGCATGGAGGTTCGGGCAAAAATGGGCAACCCCCTCGCGGTCGACCATGCCGGGACAGCCCACGCCGAGCGGGAGGGTAACGGGGGCCCCAGCGGCTGCGGTCACCGCAGCCGCAGCGGCAAGGACTATCGCGATGACATCGTCGGTCGCCGCGTCCGGCGGTATCGGGAGTTTCTCCACCGCTTCGATTTCACCAGCGGCGCCGAGGCTGACGGCGAGCACCTTCGAACCGCCGATATCAACACCGATCGAAGGGCCCAAGGGAGCTCCTGCCCGGCTCAACGGTCGCCTCCGAAACAGTGCAATGCCACCGCGGTAGCCGCTGCGACATTGAGCGAGTCGACGCCGCCCGCCATTGCGACCCGCGCCGCCCGGCACATCGTGAGCACAGGCGCGCTGAGGCCACCGCCCTCTGCGCCGACGACCAATGCGACCCGGGATCCTTGGAGCTCGGCAGAGACCACTTCGATCCTCTCGGCTTGAGATGACGGGGTGAGCGCCACGGGGACAAAGCCCCATTTTCTCACTAGTTCGAGCGACGCCGGCCAGGGCGACAGACGAGCGAACGGCACTCGTAGCACATGGCCGAGAGAAACCCTGACGCTCCGGCGGTACAGGGGGTCCGAGCAGGTGGGGTCGAGCAGGACCGCACCAGCACCGAAAGCTGCCGCGTTGCGGAATATGGCGCCGAGGTTTTCCTGGTCGTTCACTCCCTCAACGACCATCACGACCCGCGAAGCCAGGCGTGCGAGCAGCTCCTCAGGCGAAGCGCCCGGCAACCGGCCGGCCAGGCCGAGCAGGCCACGGTGCACGTCGTACCCTGTTGTCGCAGCCATGACGTCCTCGTCGGCCACGTACACGGGCAAACCGTCCGGGAGAACCAAGTCCTCGAGCGAACCAAGGCGGCGGCGCAACACCAGCAGGGAAAGCAAAGGGTACGGCGAGGCGAGCACGGCCTGCAGAGCGAGCATGCCTTCGACGACGAAGACGCCCCCCGCTAGCTCAGCGCTGCGCCGAAGGGCTGAGTCCTTCAGGTCTCGGTAGAGAGCCAGGCGCGTGTCGGACGGGCCCGTGACCTCGAAAAGCTCGACAAACGAGCCCTCGGGCTTGGCAGGGCTCAGGTTTCGACTCGCGCTCTCAGCTCTTTCAGCGCGGCATAAGCAATACGGCCCTCCGCCCGACGTTTGACGAACACAGGCAGAGGCACCTTTAGGTCGACCACCAGGTGGTAGGTGATGTCGGCCGAGCCCTCGTCGCTCGGGTAGATGTCGTAGCTCCCGTCGAGGCGACGCGTCACGTCGCCTTCCACCTGCTCCCAGGACAGCCGCGAAGGTGCATCGCTGTAGTCGTAACGCAGCGTGTACGAAGTGCTCCTTCCAAAGGCGGCGGCCCGGAACGTGACCTGTGCCGGTCGCCCCTCGGCGTCGCGCTCATCGACAACAACGGCTTTGATGTCGGAGGCCCATTCGGGGTAACGCTCGAAGTCTGTGAGGACCTGGAAACAATAAGCAGGGCTAGCCCGGATGACCATCCTCTCAGTGACCTGCTCCTCCACTTGCACACCTCCTTCGAACATGACCTTAGTGACTCCCCAGCAGTGCGCCGGCGTTTCAGAGATGCTCGAGCGCGGCGGCCAGCTTGCTTGCCAGGATGTCGTAAGAAAGTTCCTCTTCGGCTCGGCGCCGGCCCGCTTCCCCCATGCGACGCGCAAGGACCGGGTCTGCCAGCACCGTCTCAAGGGCTCCTGCGACCCCAGCGACCTGCGTCGCCTTAGGGCGTGGCCCGTCGCGCCACGCTTTGCCCCCTCCGGGCGCCTTCACCACGATCCCGGTCTCGCCGTCGCGCACGGCTTCTCCGGCCCCGCCCGAGTCGATTGTTATGCATGGGACGCCGGAAGCGGCCGCCTCGACGAGCACGATCCCAAAGCCCTCCTCTTCCAGGCCCCACCAGCGCGACCTGCAGCACAGGGCGAACACGTCGGCGCACGCGTAAAAGTCGGGCAGGTCGGCATCGTCGAGCTTGCCCACGAAGTCGACCCTGACCCGCGCCCGAGAAGCTACCCTCTCCAGACGATGCCGGTCCCTGCCGGCGCCGGCGATGGCGACAGACATGCCGGGGAAACGGCCCGCAAGCGTTGAAGCGGCTCTGATCAGGGTGTCCATCCCTTTGCGGGGCACAAGCCTGCTGACGCTAACCACGAGAGGCCCGGAGTGGGGCAACCCGAGGCGAGCTCGCGCCGCAGCGCGGTCGATCTGTGGGAGCGGACGGAAGCGCTCGGTGTCGACTCCGGGAGGGATCTGGACCACGGGGGGGAACCGGTCGGCACTTGTCCCCTCCTCCCCTTTTGCGCCGTGGCGCACAGCCTTGCGGGCTTCAGCCTCGGGATAATTGCCCGCCGCAATGACCAGGGCGGCGTTGCGGATGGTGCGTGCGAGCAGTTGGCGGCTGACGGGGAGCCGCCCGGGCACCGTTACCTCCGCGCCGTGCAGGACCACGGCGTAAGGAAGCCCGAGCGAAGGCCCGACAAGGCCGAGCGGGACGGCCGGGTCGATCACCACGGCGCGAGCTCCCGAGCGCCGGGCAACTTTCCGGGCGCGGCGGGCAAGGAAAGGCTGGGGCAGGAGCACAGGCTCTCTTGCCCGGATGACCCGGAACTTCTGCTCTTGGTCCCACCACTGTCCGCCCGGGTAGGCCGCCGTGAGCACGGTGACGTCGTCTGGGGGCAGCCGGCGCCAGAGTTCCCACAGGTACGACTGGATGCCTCCGAGCTTGGGAGGAAAGTCATTGGTCAGTAGGAGGTGGCGCATCAAGACCTGTCTAGCTCGTCCCGGACGAGCGGCGAGGGGTCCTCGGCGAGGGCCGGCCGGCTCGCAACGAGGTCGCGGCGGCCTAACGAGATCGCCGCCCAGATCGCATGCGCTCGCAGGAGGTCGTCGGCGCCGTCGAGGTAACGCTCCAAGGTGGCCTGGACTTGTCTTGATTGACCGTCGCCTACGTTGCCGAGGGCGATAAGCGCGTTGCGGCGGAGGTAGCGGGGATCGCGTTCGGGTATGTACCAGCGCCCGTGGCGAGAAAGCAGGTCGGGCCCGCTCGAAGCCAGCATTTCGAGCAGGTCGACTTCGGCCTCATCGCTGTTCGGGCCCTGCTCATGGATCTCTTCGGGCGCCGACAGCCCCGCAGCAAGACGGTTGGCGGGGCACACGTCCTGGCAGTCGTCGCAACCGTAGATCCGGCCGCCAAGGGCGGCCCTGTACTCGAAAGGGAAGATGCCCGTTGCTTGGAGCAGCCAGGCAAGGCACTTGCGCGCGTCCAGCACGCCGGGAGCGACTAGCGCGCCGGTCGGGCAAGAGCCGAGGCAGCGCTTGCACGGCCCGCAGCCGTCGTCGACGCGGGTACTGACCGGGAGCGGGGCGTCGGTGACCACCGATCCGAGGAGGAACCATGAACCACGTCCCGGTAGGAGGACGTTGCTGTTTTTGCCGAACCACCCGATGCCCGCCCTCTCGGCGGCCGCCCGGTCCACTAGGGCGTTGTCGTCGAAGACAACCCGCGCCTGCCAACCTTCCTGCTTCAACACTTCAGCGAGCCCGCCGAGAGCAGCGCCGAGGTCGGCGTAGTGGTCCCTTGAGGCGTAGCGGGCCACTATCCCCTTGGGCCGATCGTCCAGGGGACGACCGGGTGAGGGCGTCCCTTGCGTGCCCCGCCCGCCGTAAGGCCAGGCTCCCACGACGAGTGAAGCCGCTCCTGGCAACAGCCGGCTCGGGTCGGTGGAACGCGCCGGGTTCCGGTAGGTGAACTGCATGGTGGCTGAAAGCCCTGCAGCCTTGCGCTCCTCGAGGATTCGCCGCGTCTCGTCCATCGGCGTGGCTGGCGCAATCCCGACCGCGGCCAGCCCGGCTTCCTCCCCGTGCCTACGAAGCTCGCCGACCAACGCCGCTGCGGACCTTTGTCCCACCGGTTACAGCTTGGCAGGCCCCGCGGTCATCCGGACATGAGTGCCTTCCCGCTATGGCGCAAGGGAGGCACCAGGCCGTTGCGGCCGAGCACCCGGAGGGCTCGCTCCTCGGCCACGTCGAAGACAACAGCATCTTCGGGCGACCTGTCACAGATGAAGGTCACGACGCAGTCGCTGCAGGCGTCGCTGCCCTGCATGATGCAGCCGTCACACTCGATTGTCAGTGTTGCCATGTCGACAGGCTCTCGCGAGCCTGTGACGAAAACCCCTGGGACCGACAGCCGCAGCTGGCAGCCCCGACGAGTGGGCGAACGGAAGCTACGGGAGGTTCGGGATCGTGACGACCGTCGCGCCGGGCGGCGGGGCGAAGGTCGACGCTGCCGGGTTCGCTGTGTACCCGCCCGCATGGATCGTGATCGTGGAGGTCTTGGTACTGCTGGACGACCCCTGCGAGTAGGTGAGCACGCCGTAGGAGTTGGACGCGCAGAAGGTCCCCGTGCCGTACAGCTTCGGGCCGGTCACCTTTATGCACTCAGAGGAGTATTGCGTGCCCGAGCCGGTGCCATAGCTCTGCGAGAAGCTCTTCAGCGTGTACCCATGAGCGCTGGCCTCGGTTTGTAACGTCCCGACCGCGCTTTCGATGTTGCCCGGCGCAAATGCGTTCTTGACGGCCGTCAGGGTGGACGCCATGTTCTGCGGCAACTGCGTGCACGCCAAGTGACCTGCCTCTGTCCTGCACGCCAGGGTCTTCGTCGCCGTCAGGTAGAAGGAGCCGCTCGGGGTGATGAGCGCTATCTCCTTTTTGGAGGGGTCCTGTGCATAGGTGATGGCTTCGTTTTCGGTCATTTTGCCGCTCGTCGTCTCCACAATTTGGTAAACGGCACTGAACGAGGTGTTCTCGCTCTTGGTGAGGCCATGGAGTATCGGGTTCCAGGGCGAACTTGATGTGCTGGCAGAAGCTACCGACGTCGCGGCCAGCACCATGCAGGCGCTCAAGATAGCCACGGATGCCAGTCGGGCAACCCCCGCCTTGGGAGAACTTACGATGGAGCGGCTCGAGCTCATTTTTGCCCTTTCGGTCTCGTCGTCTAGTCCCGACCGTAACCATCGGGACGGCCGGACGCGTACGGCGTCCTTCACTCTCGAAGGTACCATCACCCGGCCGATCAGCCCAGGGACCGCTCAAAACGGAAATGTACCTTGACCTCCTCCGTGCTGCGCACACCCACGCCGATGAGCGCTACGTTGGCTGAGTGGTCACTGCCTTTGTCCTGATAGACGCTGAGCCAGCCCGCGTTGCCGAGCTGGCAGAGGAGGTCGCTGCTGTCGAGGGGGTCGCCGAGGCCTACTCGGTAGCCGGCCACGCCGACGTCGTCGCTATCATCCGGGTTCGCCAGATCGAAGAGCTGGCCCAGGTGGTGACCGGACGGCTGGCGGCGCTGCCAGGCATAACCGACACCCGCACCCTGGTCGCGTTCCAGTCCTACAGCCGCAAGGATCTCGACGAGATGTGGGAGCTCGGCGCCGAGGGCTAGCGCTTCCCTAACGACCACCGCCAGGCGAGAGCCCGCCTTTGGCCGTACCATCGGTTCATGGACTGGCTGTTGCTGATGCTTTTCGTGGTCCTGTTCTTGCCTGTGGCCTTCCTGACGGCGCTCGCGACCTGGGGCGCTCTGGGCGTTTCTACCTTGCGCCGCGCCAACAAGGTCGTGCCCAGCCGCTCGGCAATATCGGCTCCGCTGCGCTGGCTGTGGAGCCCGAGCCCGGCGGCGACGCTCCACCGCCGGCTGCGCGCGGCGTGCGCCCTGGCGGGCTCAGTGGAGGGGTCGCTGCCGAAAGACCGCTGGCCACGACGCAGGAGGGGACCTGTTAACGACGGCATCGTGAACCTGGCGCAAGAGGTCCTCCAGGAGGCAGTCACGCTGGACCACCAGATCCTGTCGGCGAGCATGCTCCCGCGGGGCGTCCCAAGGGACCAGGCCGTGGGTGCCTTGGACTACGAGGTGAGAGGGCTCGAGGACGCGGCGCGCCGGGTGCACCAGCTCGCCACCAGGCGAGCCCAGCTTGCCCGCCCGGCCGGTCCCGCTACCCTCAACCTCGACGAGAGGATCAGTGCCATGGAGGCGGCCCTCGGTGAGCTCACACCGCGCCCTCCGCTCCCCTAAGCAGGCTGTCTAAGCACGCTGTCTGATCAGGCGCTCAGTTGGGACGGGGCGGTCAAACCGTGCGGGCAGCTTCTTCGTTGGAGAGCACGACCAGGCGGTCCAGGCAGGCCCGGGCCCGGCCGCCGTCGAGGGACTCCTGGGCCAATGAGAGACCTTCCTCGAGGTCGCTTGCCTCTCCGACCACCACAAGCGCGCCGGCCGCATTCAAAACGACGATGTCGCGCTGGGGGCCTCGGGCACCCGCGAGCACAGCTTGAGCGGCCTGCGCGTTGTCCATTGGGTCACCGCCCATCAACTCCTCGGGCCGAGGCCGCTTGAGGCCCAGGGCGGCTGGGTCGACCACGAAGGTCCGGACCTCTCCTTCACCGGCAACCCACTCGACAACCGTCGAGGGGGCCACGGTAGAGAGCTCGTCCAGGCCGTCATGGCCATGGACCACCCATGCGCGCTCAGCGCCGGCCGCTCCGAGCACCCTGGCCAGACGTTCGGCAAGCCGGCCATCGCCCACCCCTACCAGCTGGTAGGGCGCCCTGCCAGGGTTGGCAAGCGGGCCAAGGAGGTTGAACGCCGTCGGGACGCCGAGCTCGCGGCGCGTCTGGGACACGTTGCGCATCGCGGGGTGATAGCGGGGGGCGAAACAAAAACCGATCCCCGCCTCCTCGATGCAGCGCGCGACAGATGCCGGGGGCAGCGTGATCTCGACACCTAAGGCTTCAAGCACGTCGGCTGACCCCGTTCGCGACGATGCGGCACGGCCACCGTGCTTGCACACCGGCACTCCTGCTCCCGCAACGACGAGAGCCGCGATCGTCGAGACGTTGATGGTCCCTGAGCGGTCGCCTCCCGTCCCGCACGTGTCGACGAGCCTTCTGGCGAGCCGCTCGGGAAGAGGGACGGTTTCTGAGACGTCGAGCATGGCCTCCAACATGCCCGTCAGTTCTTCGGATGTCTCCCCCTTGCAGCGCAGGCCGAAAATGAAAGCCGCTATCTGCGAGGTGGTCGCCGTGCCCTCCAGGATTTCGCGCATCGCCACACCAGCCTCGGTGGCGGTAAGGTCCTGGCCAGCCCCCAAACGGCCAAGTATGCCCGGCCAGCCCCCGATGTCGACGAGCGAAACCTTGACGGCCGGCTCGTTTTCCCCAAGACCGTGCACCTCCCTACGGTACTAACTGAGGCGGCTAGGCGGTGGATCTTGAGGGCGCACGCGCCAGTCGCTAGCGTCCTCCTCGTCCGGAGCCTGACCAGGTGGAGAGGGGCCAGCCATCAGCATCCTCGTGATCGACATAGGCAGCAGCGCGGTGAGGGCCGGTGTGGTCCGCCCCGACGGGGCTCTCACGGCCAAACGACAGGTCGACCTAGC
>Ga0182024_10015521_pt1 | contig 14564 bp, 17 predicted proteins | sample P32metaG_FD_120480 | JGI IMG/M metagenome (GOLD analysis project Ga0182024, IMG submission 120480) | Permafrost microbial communities from Stordalen Mire, Sweden - P3-2 metaG (Illumina Assembly) | ecosystem: Environmental > Terrestrial > Soil > Wetlands > Permafrost | place: Sweden: Stordalen... | reverse complement strand
TTTGCACCAAGCGGACCGCTTCCTCCGCAAACTCCTTCGTAAACCGTCGTTGCTGTGTCATCGAGTTCCTCATTGCTCACAGGGAACTCTCCACTTTTCCGAAGCAAGTCCAATGACTGGCGCAAAAGCCGGCGAGGAGAACATCGCTGCGGCGTCCGTTGCCACGGTTCAACAAACCGGTATTGCGTTCGGCGCAGCGATTGCCGGACTGATTGCGAATGCCAGCGGTCTCGGGGACGGCCTGCATCCTGGCTCCATTCTCCGCGCTGCTTTTTGGGTACCCATGGCGTTTCGTCGCCGCTCCGCTCGCTGCCAGCATAATTGGTACGCGATTGGTGGCGCTGGGGTCCGTCCGGGAACCGGCGATTGCCGCGAATAGGGTTTAAGGTGATCTGGAACGGTCTGCTTCCGGCATTTCCCGCTGCGGCAGTCGCTGACCGCTTAGCTAGCGCTCCTCAGCGCCGAGATCGCCAACGGCATGTATAAGAAGCCGGTGGAAGCGCTCGTCAGGGAGTTCCGCTCTGAGCCGCTTCTTGATGAGGTTCGCGCAGTGATCATCGCTTCGTGGAAGCGCGGCGGACTTTTGCCGGCGGCAACCGTTGAAAGGATGATCCCGCAGAAGGCGAGCGTACAACGACGTTATGGACTACGAGCTCGCAAAACAGCTAGGGGACGCTGGATTTCCGCAGGGCGGCAACGGTAGATGGATCGGCTCTCCGGATCACATCGTCTTGCGACGCGGGGATCGTATGTACGTGCCCACGCTTGAAGAACTGATAGCGGCATGCCGACGCGATATTGAGAGCCTTACTCAAGAACGGTCTTTGGCGGGCGACGAATGGGTCGAGTACGTTCGGCGGCCGCAGCAGTAAATACGCCAGGGGAAAAACACTCACCGAAGCCGTAGCGCGCCTGTGGGTAGCACTCTATGGAGGCACTGGAGCTTGAGGCCTACGACCTCGTAAGCGACCCGGAACTTCGCCGCGCCGCTGCCAAGACCCTCAAGGGCTTCTGCCTCACCTATCTCCCGCACCATTTTCCGCTCGATCCGTCCGACTTCTTTGATGAGATGTGTGCATGCTCGCGGACACGCGCAGCCAGGCGAGCATCAATGCCGCGAGCGTGCAGCACGAGCTGCGCAACAACGACCTCATTCTCAGGGACTACGGCCACCTCAAATACCGGCGCACAGACGACCCGCGGCCGGAACCGACCTTGGAAAGCGACGAAGACTGGCAGGCGATGAACTGCGTCCTTGATAACGGCGTGCGCATCCTGTCGCGCTCCCGCGGCCAGAAGATACGCGGGCTCAAGCACCGCCAGCACCGTCCGAAGCTCATCGTTGCCGATGACGTGGAGGACCTTGATTGGGTCCGCACGCAGGAGAACCGCGACAAGAGCGACCGTTGGATGCGCGGCAACGTCCTACCCTCGATCGACGAGCACGACGGCCGCATGGTCATCATCGGCAACTGGCTGCATACCAACGGCCTGATGGCGCGGCTCAAGAAAACGGCATCTTCAAGGTGCTGGAGTTTCCGCTCTTCCGAGAAGGAGACAGGACGGACGTAGAGCGATGCACCTGGCGCGCGAAATGCCCGACTCAGGAAGCCATCGATCGCAGGCGCGAGGAGCTCGGTGACATCGGCTTCCGCCGCGAGATGCTCCTCCAGGTCGCGCCCGAGGAAGGCCAAGACGTTCACCCCGAGGACATCCACTACTACGACGAGCCGCCGTTGGATGACGGCAATCACCTGGCGCACGGCGTGGACTTGGCCATCAGCACGAAAGAGAGTGCGGACTACACGGCGATAGTGAGCGGCGAAGCGACGTCGCCCGGCGGCAACCTAGAAATCTACATCCAGCCCCAAATCCACCCTACATCCGGATTGTCGCTGCTACCTGAGGCCAGAAGACGTGTCCATTGAATAGGAGGTATGCGAAGACACTTACTAACTACATTTTCAGCGCAGTAATATTTTTTTCTTCTTTTTGCAATGCGTGCGGACGCGGCGACCGTCTGCAACATCTTCAACGGTTGTACTGGAACCTCTAGCGCCCCGGCGTACGGCCAACTCCTCATTGGCGGCAAGAACGGAGAGTATGAATACGTCGCTTCATCGACCTTGGGCGGCGGCGGAGCAGGGACCGTCACATCGGTTTTCGGCCGTACCGGTGTCGTAACAGCGCAGACGGGCGATTACACGACCTCGCAAGTTCCCGAGGGCTCAAACCTCTACTACACGCTTTCCCGGTGGGCAGCGGCGCTTGCCGGCACGACGACCGACGCTGCTGGAAGGCTCGACCAACCTCTACTTCACCAATGCGCGCGCCGACGCGCGCGTGGTCGCCGAGATCGCTGCGACCACATCGGTAAAGTCCATCACGGCCCTTCCGAGCCTTTCCCTGCCATACGCGCAGCTGACCGGTGCGCCCGACCTCACAAGGCCGGGGTATAGTGAATGCCACATTATTCTCTGTGGTGTGGGAGCCTACGCGGATTGCTCCGCATACGTTTTCCGCCCATAGGAATAATAGCATCCCAGAAGTGTAAATCCAGTGGACGAAGGCGGTTGCGCGCGGAACTGTGGATATCGTGTGGATATGTGGACAACACATCCACGTTTACCTCCGGGCACGCTTCCGTGCTCTCTTCTGGGTCGCTCTTTTGATCATAACCGACTCTTTCGCAACGATGCGCCGTATCCGATGATCCTCGCGCTTCCTCAATTTCTCTTTCCGCTTCGCCCTCCGGCTCGCGAACCACGCGGCCATCCGGCCGAGCCACGTCTTTGTCGTACTATCGCTCATTGAACGTTCCTACTTATACAAGTTCGGATGCAGCACCTTAGCCACTTCGTTCACATCATCGGCGCCGACAATCTTATTCCATGGCGGTTGTTCGCAGTGCGCGAGATAGCTCTCCCATACATAATTCACTCGCGACGGATTTCCGTAGGCAGGTGGTCTAAGCTCCAATTTCCGCACGAGGGCGGCGCAGTCATCCGGTGCCATCACTTGTGCCCTAGCAGGAGAGGGAACGAAGGAAAGTACGATGCCCCCTGTTCGGGCGAGGTTTCGTAGATTGATCACCTTCCGCGCGCGGTAGCGTCGCTTGCGGCCGATCCGGCCTGCGATCCGTCGGGACACGCGCGGCGTCAGAACCATCACGTCTGCGACCCTGCGGCCGACCCACGGCAGCCGGCGGTATAGAGCCCACTGGTGTCGGGTCCAGGTGCGCTTCGGCTTTATGGCAGGGAATCCATGGCCCTTCATCACGCTCCCCCCGAGCTGGTGACCGGCGTAGCCACTATACTACCCACTGTTGCCATGCCCAGTAGCTATGTTCCGCGGCGACGAACGCCGCAGTTTCCCTAGCATTTCCATTCATTCGCCGTGGCTTCCAGCCCCGACTTATTTGCTTCTCTGGGTTTCTTTTCCTTCGTCCCTTTCCCCACTCACGTGGGGACCCCGGTTCAGATCACGGGCAGGCCAAGGCTAGTCGAACACCTCCTTCGTCGGCGTCCGATAGCTTGTCCTGGTCCGTGATCTGTCCGTTACCGTTCTGTCCTATCGGACACACTTCCCGCAGAAGCAAATAAGTCGGGGCGGCGCCCACGACGCTCAGGATGGACAGTTGACAGTCCCAACAATTCAACGTCCGTCGGGTTATCCACATTGCCGCTTACCGCTAAGCTGATACATTTCAGTCATTATCAATTGCAATACAAAGTATGTAGTTGATGGACGCGAGTTTGAAAGCCTTAGAGACGTGCAACGGTAAATGTTTGGACACCGACGCAGAGCGGTACGAAGTGGCAGAGAAAATCCTGGAGGCGGTGAAGGAGTGGGTGAACAACGCGTAGCTTATGCCCGCTGCAAAACCTGCGAACACCGAGGCGAAGATCACAACTGGAAATTTCCCCAGCTCACGCAGCGGGAGCAGAGCCGAACAGCACGATATCGCAAGCCACGAGGACATTGTCTGGTGTGCCCGTGCCTGAAGTACGTTCCGCTGACGGGTAAGCCGCGGCCCGTGAACACGGTGGCGGGGCGGGCGATTTATAAGAAGCGCAACAAATAACAGTATGCGAGAAGCTAAATTTCGGGCGTCGGACGGAAAAACCATATCAGACGTTATAGCTTGGACATCGGACGTCAATCTGACGCTTCGGGATCAAAACGAATTCGGCGCTCGCAGCGTATCGCGTAGCACATGTGTGATGCTGCAATTCACCGGCCTCAAAGACAAGAACAGGAAGGAGAGTTATCAGGGAGATTTAGTTGAGGTCGATAAGCATGGGCCACGTGAGGTGTTTTTCGAAGGGGGTGCCTTCTACACTCGTGCCCGCCACCCTTACGATTCGGATTCCTTAGTAGCCTATTACGAGATTTCTGAGATTAAAATCATCGGCAACGTCTACGAGAACCCCGAGCTGCTCCAATAGCTATGAACCACAGAGAATTCAGCAGCCGCGGCGGCAAAGCCCGTGCGCGGAAGCTATCGAAGAAACGCCGCAGCGAGATTGCGCGGCTAGGAGGGAAGGCTGGAGGAGGCGGCCGGTCGAAACGGAAAACCGAGAACGTAGCCGGTTAATGCACCGAGGAGGAAGGCACTGTTGCGGCAAGAGCGTCGTCGGCGCCGTGCGTGCGGCGCCAGAAGTAAAAGCAGAGATGGGAGCAGAAGGGCAATGACTTCCCTTCCCCTTCGAGATGACGGCCCAGTCCATGCTGGTCAAAGTCGTTCCCGCAGCCCGCGCACTCTACTATCTCCGGCATACCTACCTCCCGGTGCTCTGCCAATGTGCAGGCTAGCCATTGAGGTGCATCACTTGTAGCGCCGGAATCTACTTAGGAACTCTCATGCCCCTCCTTACGTTGGAACAATAACCGACGAAGGAGGCGCACATGTTGTCGCCCTTGAAGCGAGGACTCGCCATCGATATCGCCGACAGGCTCATTGATCTTTACACCAAACGCGCTGAGGCGTGCGGGCAGGAAGATTGGCACCGCGTGCGGCGATTGGAGCAAGAGATCGAGAATGAATCGGCGCGCCGCCAGGCACTTATCGACCGAGGTAATGTCCCAAGGAGGTCCTAATGGCAAAACCCCGCGAAGCCGCGCAACGGCGGCACATACGCGAGAAGGGCGTCATCGACCACCTCGCTGACAAGCTGTACGAGCCCTCGGCTTCTATTGACGAGCAGCCCCATCACAGTCCCTCAACCCCCACCGGGCAATCGGTCGAAGGCCAGGTGCGTAAGGAGTGGAATCCGCGCAAGGGCGGCCTTCCGACCTTTTTGGGCAAAGCAGACTGTACCGGCTAGTTTAGCCGTGCCGATGCGGGTGCGGCCGCGAGGTCGGAGGCGCGGCGCGCCCGGCGCCACAGAAACTCGCAGAGATAGGAACAGAAGGCGTGAGATGCCTCCTCCCATTCGAGGAGGCGGCCGAGACCGTGCTTGTCCACATCCTTGCCGCAGTGCGCGCATGCTGATTCCGGCATGATATTCCCCCGTTACTCGCCCAGCGACATCCCCCCGCTGTTGGCTGAGACTATCCGTTCGAGTGCATCGCTTGCAGGGTCGGAATCTACCTAGGCCGGGAGGGCTGAAAGCGAAGGAGCGGAACGCAGCCTAAGTGTGCCGCAACGAGAATGGACTCGAAGCGGTTGCGGCGCGGAGCTGGTTGGCATGGTGTGCGCGCCGCCATAAGAACTCACAGAGATAGGAACAGAAGGCGCGCGCGGTGTCGGTCCAGACGAGATGCCGCGCAAGTCCAAAACGATCCACTTCCTCGCTACACCACGAGCAACCTATAGGCTCTTCCATTTCTGTCCCCTTGTCCGCTTGCCGCAAAAAAATGATCAGGTGCGGCCGGAGTCAAGGCTTTGCTCTCGCGCATAGGTTGGGCCTCGATATTGGAGGTCTTGAAAGGCATTTAGAGCGAAATGCACCTTTGATCGATTCGGGAACGGTGCTCCCGATACGCTAAAATGAACGCAGACCGTTCTTTTGTGAGTTTACGAGTGCCTGGTGAGGGCGTGGCGGGGCCGCAACAAGCCCGTTAGCGGACGTCGGTATAGCGGCGGAAGAGCGCCGTTTGCGGACCCTCGAATGGGCGAGGCTTTGGTGAGGCCATTCCGTCGGAGGGTCTCCGGGATCGCGGGTTACTGAACCGGATCAGAAAGATTCCGGCTGCTGATTCCGCGCCTGGCGCTTCGTCGCTACGGTCAATGTCGACAAAGACGGATGAGTGCAGCTAGCCTCGTCGGATGATTTCGATCCGCGAGGAAATCACCATCGCTGCGCCGCCGGAGACGGTATGGCCGTTGCTGTCGGACCCGGCCCGGGTCGCGTCGTGCATCCCGGGCGCGGTGCTGACAAAATCCGACGACAAAGGCGGGTACCAGGGCACGATGCGGGTCAAGTTCGGCCCGACCGTGGCACAGTTTCGCGGCGAGGCAAAGCTCGCCTACGACCACGCCGCCCGGCGCTGTTCGATCGAGGGGCGCGGCATCGATGGCCGCGGGGCGTCGCGTGCCAATGCCACCGGCATGGTCGAGGCGAGCGGCACCGACACGACCCTCTTGCGGGTCGAGGGCAATTTCACCGTCACGGGGCCGCTCGAAACATTCGCCAATGCCGGTGGGGTTCATCTCGCGCGCGCGATCCTCACCGAATTTACCGCGAACGTGGCGAAGCTGATCGCCGCGCCGGACGGCGAGGCCGAGTTGCCGGGCGAGGCGGCAGCGCTCAGCGGCGGCAAGATCCTGTCGCGCGCGGCGGCGTCCTGGGTGCGCGATAAGTTTTCGGGGAAAGAGCCACAATGAGCGAAAATCAGGTTTCCGATATTTTGGCCCAGGCCATCGCCGCCGAGGGCGTCGATACGGTCTTCACCCTGATGGGCGACGCCAACATGTACTGGTCGGCGTCGATGGCCGACAACCAGAACGCCCGGCTCATCCATGCGCGCCACGAGCATTGCTGCGTCGCGATGGCCGACGCTTACGCGCGGGCGACCGGCAAGGTCGGTGTCGCCTCCGTCACCTGCGGCCCCGGCTATACCAGATCATGACCGCGCTGGTCATGGCGGCGCGCGGCAATGCGCCGGTCGTGGTCTTCGCCGGCGACGCACCAATCGGCGCATCCTGGTACATCCAGTCGATCGACCAGGCGCCGCTAGCGCTGGCGACCGGCGCCCATTTCGTGCCGATCCGCACGATCGACCGGGCGCTCGATTGCGTCCGCGAGGCGTTCTACGTCGCCCGCGCGGAGCGCAAGCCGGTCGTGCTGAGCGTTCCGCTTGATTTGCAGAAGGAGGGGTTCCCCTATCTGCCCGACTACACGCCCTCGACCGAGCTGATGCCGCGGCACCAGCTGCTGCGTCCCGATCCCGAGGTGGTCGACGAGGTCGTGGGGATGATCGCAGAGGCGGAGCGGCCGATCGTCATCGGCGGGCGCGGTGCGACCTGGTCGGGGGCCAAGAGCGCGCTGGAGAGCCTCGCTGAAGAATCCGGCGCCCTTTTGGCGACGACCTTGCTGGGAAAAGGCCTCTTCGGCGGCAACCCGTTCGCGCTCGATATCGCCGGCACCTTCGCCACCGATCTCGGCCGCGAATATTTCGCCGAAAGCGACCTGGTGATCGCCGCGGGGGCGGGTCTCGGCCATTACACGACCGAGGGCGGCTATCTCTTCCCGAGCGCCAAGGTCGTGCGCATCGACACGCAGCCGCGGGGGCTCTGGCAGCGGTTGCGCACCGCCGATCTCCATGTCCAGGCCGACGCCAAGGCCGCGGCCGAGGCAGTCGTCACCCGGCTGAAGGAACAGGGCATCCGCCGCCATGGGTGGCGCAGCAACGAGATCGCCTCGAAGATCGCCGCGACCGCCGAAAACCCGGACCCGAAACCCTATATGCCGACGCCCGGCACGCTCGACCCGCGCCCGGTGATCAAGGAGCTCGACGACGCCGTTCCGAAAGATTGGGACGTCATCGTCGCCGGCGGGCACTGCTTCAGCTTCGCGATGACGCATCTGCGCGGCCGTCCGGCCGGCAAGTACCACATCCCGATCGACTTTGGCGCGATCGGCTCGGGGATATCGGCCGCGATCGGGGTCGCGGCGGCGCGCAACAACGGCAAGGTGTTGCTGATCGACGGTGACGGCAGTCTCTACCAGCATATCCAGGAGCTGGAAACGGTCCAGCGCCACGGCATCAAGCTATTGATCTGCATTATCAACGACGGCGGCTATGGCGCCGAGACGCACAAGTTCCGCGCCTATGGCGTCGATCCAATGCACGCGACCCATGGGCGCGGCGACTTGGCCCAGGTGGCGCGCGGCTTTGGCCTCAACGGCACCAAGGTCACGACGCTCGGCCGCTTCAAGGATCTGTTCGGCGAGCACGAGGCGCAGAACGGCGCGACGCTGTGGGATATCCACGTCGACGACCTGATCCCCTCGCGCAACTTCCGCCGGGTGCATTACGGCGAAGCGTAGCGCGGCGGTCGGTATCAGCTCGCCTCGTCGATGAATGTTGAGCAGCGGCTGATCGGCGGCGAAGCGGCGGCGACCGCCCCATGCGGGGTGATCGGCACATTGGGCATGCGGCATAGAAGCCAACGCCTCTCGAGGCCGCTAGGTGTGCGGCGGCTTTCTCAATGTGTGCTGACGAGCCGAATTGCATTTAGATCAGGAATATTGTCATATTATCTCACCAGCCCGACGAGGATTTCTCATGACGGCAGTGAGGGATTGGGAACCGGCCTATGCGCGGCGCGCCGAGGGCATGAAGGCGTCGGAAATCCGCGAGCTCCTGAATTCTGGAGCGGCCCGACATCATTTCTTTTTGCCGGCGGCATGGCCACGCTAAACACTCCGTGGGCCCCCTTCGATAACACGGAGGGCGGGTTGGGTGGCCGCGAGCGGCACGTCGTAGGCCACTACCGGCTGCGCAAGACCCTTGAGCGCCAACGGGCCGACTTCCTCTAGCACCGCCATCCCCTCGACCGCTGCGGCGACGCGCTGGGCGATGAGGATCTGGCCGTCCTTGGCCTCGGCGCAGAGGCGAGCGGCGAGATTGCACACCGTGCCAATCGCGGTATAGCCGGAACGCTCGGCGAAGCCGATCTGGCCCAACGTCGCGTAGCCTTGCGCGATGCCGGCCCCAAAGCCCAATTCACGACCTCGCCGCCGCCACGCGGCGGTCAGCGCGCCGGCCGCCTCGCGCATCGCCATCGCCATCTTGACCGCGCGCTCCGCCGGGTCGGATACCGGCACCGGGTCGTTGAAAAACACCATGATCCCGTCGCCGGAGAACTGGTCGAGCGTGCCCTCGAACTGGCTGACAAGCGGCCCCAACGCGCCATGGTATTCACGCAGGAAGTCGAGCACCTCCTCCGGCTCGGCGGTCTCGGTAAAGGCGGTGTAGCCGCGCAGATCGCAGAACACGACGACGATCTCGCGGCGGTGGCTTTGGAGGATTTTTTCATCGCCCTGCGAGACGATCAGCTCGGCCAGTTGCGGCGCGAGAAAGCGCTTCAGCCGTCCGATCCGGCCCAGCTCGTCTACCTGTTCGGCGACTCGCGCTTCGAGACCGCGATTGAGTTCGGCGACCTCATCGGTGCGCTGGCGCAATTCGCCGAGCAGCCGGGCATTTTCGATCGCGATGACCGCCTGCGCCGCGAAATTCTCGACGAGCGCAATCTCCTTATCCGAAAACGGCCGCACTTCCTGGCGGACGGCGACGATCTGCCCCAGCAAAACCTCATCATTGCGCAGCGCCACATAGAGGATCGTGCGCACGCCGCCGACCTCGACTCCGATGCGCGCTGTCGGACTGTCAAATTCGGCGAGATCAGCCAAATGGACGACCCTCTCACCTTCAACGATCCGCCGGCACGGCATGTCGGCTGGGCTGTACCCCTGGCGCAGAGCCTCGACCATTCCCTCGCGAAAGCCACGCATCGCGACACCGCGGAACTTCTCGCCGTCCCAGAGCTGAAGGCTGCCGGAAGCGGCGTCGCAAAGCGTGTGCGCCTTGTCGACGATGGCCTCGAACACCGGCTTGGGGTCGCCGGGCGAGGCGTTGATGACTTGGAGAACTTCGGCGGCCGCGGTCTGCTGGTCGAGCGCTTCGCGCGTTTCGGCGATTAGGCGGGCATTCTCCATCGCGATTACCGCCTGGGCGGCGAAGTTCTGGAGCAGGGCAATCTGATTGTCGGAGAATGGCCGCATTTCTCTGCGGTAAATAGTCAGGGCGCCGAGGAGCGTCTCGTCCTTGCGTAGTGCGACCGTAAGCAGGGTACGGCCAATTCCATGTTCGACAAACCTTCGTGTCTGCTTGTGGCCAGTGCGATAAAGGTCTGTATCGACAACGTCCGGCATATGAACGACGGGGGCGCCCGCGACGATGCGCGGCCATGTGATACCCCAATCGACTGGCACGGGCGCGAGTGCCAACTGTTCCTCGGCAAAGGTTACCTCACCGTGCGCCGCCACAAAGCGGAAGAATTCCCCATCGTAAGTAGCAAGTTGGCCGCGAGGCGCGTCGCAAAGCTGCGTCGCCTTTTCGAGCATCGCATTGAACACCGGCGCAAGATCGCCCGGCGACGAGTTGATGACCCCTAGAACCTCGGCGGTCGCGGCTTCTCGGGCCAACGCCTCGTCGCGTTCGGCTCTGCTCTCGGCAAGCTCTAGTTGGAGATCGGCGATGGTCTGCCGAAGATCGGCCAGTGTGAGGTCAGGCGCCGGGCTCATTTGCGAATCTCGTCAGGAGCGTCCTCTCCTGATCCGATCATACGTCGATCACCGCCGCCACCACGAGCCTCTTTGCTGAGTTCGATTAGCTTGGTTTCGGAGCGGCTTCGGGCTTCGGGGAGGTTTTTGAAAAAGGGGTAAGTGCTGCCGAACATCGAACAACAACAACAACGCGGCCTTTAACGGGTTTTTGAAGTCGTCCCTGAAGGAAGGCCCGGGGAGGGCGCATGGGCCGCAGATGGAACCAGCGTTCGAGGGCAAGTGCCGCGCTAGGTTCCTCCGCGGTAGGCCGAACCAAAGTTGGCCGCTTTACGCTGTTCCGATGTTGCCCATCCACCCGACTCGAAGACCCGCTATCCGCTCCAGCGCTGATTGGGCTTGGCGGCGGCGATCGGCGGCATTCGCGCTGCCGCGCAGCGAGGCCCCGCACCTCGCTCGCCAAATCTGCGAACATGCGCCTCCTATGGGTGTTCGATCGGCAAATTCTGCGGTAGTTCGATCTGAACCTTCGAATCCGCGCACGGATCGTGAGGCAAATTTACTCCTGCGGCCCACTGGATCGACACCGCGGCGATGACCTTGATATACGTGCCCGAATGTGCGTCCGTTTATTGCCGCAAAATTTTACTTCGGTAACGCCACTGTCACCCGTGATGAACCAGCGGAGCGGGCCGCGCGTTCATTTCGTCTCCCAACCCACACCTACCTGAGCGCCGTCGCTCCCGTCGCGTTCCTGTTCGGATCCGGCGTGAGTCTTGACCTGGCCCTGCTGACGCCTGGTGTAATCTTCGAGTTGACGCCGCAGGGCGACGAACGCATCGCGGACCGCGACGTGGGCATCTTCATGCGCGTGGTGCTTGGCCGGGTCGCGGCCAACGACGAATTCGTGCCCCGGCAGAGTGACATCGATACGGACATGGAACAGCCCGCCCTGGTGATGGTGACGATGCGGCGCATCGACGATCACGTGACAGGAGGTCATCCGATTGAACACCCGTTCGAGCCGCACGGCCCTCTCGCGGATTCGAATTTCGAGGGCCGCTGACGGCTCCATGTCACGAAAGGTGATCTGCACCTGGTTGAGCATGATGGCGAACTCCCTACGGTTTGCGGAATTTATTGCCGGCTTCGTCAGGCCGTTGCGGATGCCCGTATCGGATCGCCAAGCTCATTAGAAACGAAATGCGTCGGTTGCTCACCAATGAGCGGCTGTTGCCCGGATTAGGTCGCAGCGTCGTGACCATCCGAGTGAACGATTCTTTATCCTCACACGCCCTCTGGGGCGTCCGCCGTGAGCGGGCCCCGCGTGGCGCCATTGCCGGTGGCGACTCCGGCCGGCTTGCTGGATTTGTCAAACAGCTCGACGAACGGCTTGATGATGTCGATCGGCATCGGGAAGACGACGGTGGAGTTCTGTTCCGCGCCGATCTCCGTCAGCGTTTGCAGATAGCGCAGCTGCATGGCCGCTGGAACCGATGAAAGAATTTGCGCGGCGTTGACCAGGGTTTGCGCGGCCTGGAACTCGGCCTCCGCGTGGATGACCTTGGCGCGCCGGTCGCGTTCCGCCTCCGCCTGCTTGGCGATCGCACGCACCATGTTGTCGGTGAGTTCGACGGTTCTGATCTCGACGTTGGTTACCTTGATCCCCCAGGTTTCGGTCTGGGCGTCGAGGATGCTCTGGACGTCGGCGCTGAGCTTCTTGCGCTCGGAAAGCATCTCGTCGAGTTCGTGCTGCCCCAGCACAGCGCGCAGCGTCGTCTGCGCGAGCATGACGGTCGCGGGAAGGTAGCGCTGGACCTGGATGATCGCCCGTTCGGGATCGACGACGTTGAAGTACAGCACCGCGTCCACCTTCATCGAGACGTTGTCGCGGGAGATCACGTCCTGGGTCGGTATCTCGATGACCTGGATGCGCAAATCCACCCGCACCATTTCCTGAAAGAACGGGATCAGCAGCACCAGGCCGGGTCCTTTGACCGCCTGAAACCGCCCGAGGGTAAAGACCACGGCTCGCTCATATTGGCGCAGAATCTTTACGGTCGCCATGATTACGGTGAAGGCCAAAATCAAGACAATAGGAACGATAAACATAGCTGTGAAAGACATGGCCTTCTCCTCAGGGGAACAGAGGGCCTTGATCCTCCACTCCGAAGTCATCATTCAACGTGAACTTATTGGTACCTCACATTTGCAGAATACTGTCGCAGATGGAATTAGATAGACTCGGAAACTACGCACGACCTACAGCGTCTAGCTGAATACGGCGACGCGAACAATCGGCTCCTCAGCAGCACGACCGCCGCCGATCAGCGTGAGGGGGCCACTCCTGATCGAGAGCGGTAAGAAGCCGGCCCCTCACTCGCCCGTCTGATCCAGACATTATTCTGATCGGCGGGAGCGATGAACTTCGGCGTCACGTCGCTTGCCGCGCCAAAGGCCGCATCGTCGAGGACGGCCAGGTATTCCTCGACCGCACGCCCGGCGGCGTCCGGTGGTAGACCCGCGGCACCCTCGACGCGGTTGCGCTCGCTCGCGTCGGCCTGGATCAAGCTGGCGTCGACGGCAAAACCCTCGACCAGGCGCGATGCAGCGTTGCAGGACGGTCTCGAATAGCCGTCGCAGCAAATCGCTCTCGCGAAAGCGGCCGTGGCGGTTCTTCGAGAAGGTCGAGTGGTCCGGCACCGCGCCGTCGAGCCCGAGCCGGCAGAACCACCGATAGGCAAGGTTCAGGTGAACCTCTTCAAATAGCCGCCGCTCCGAGCGGATGCCGAAGCAGTAGCCCACGATCAGCATCCGGATCATCAGCTCCGGATCGATCGAAGGGCGCCCTACCTCGCTGTAGAACGGCGTCAGCTCCCGCCTCAGCCCGTCGAGTTCGACAAACCGGTCGATCGATCGCAGCAGGTGCCTCTCCGGCACGTGTCGTTCGAGTGAAAACTCGTAGAACAAGGCTTCCTGCCCACTCCGACATTCCCCCATCATCGGCCGCACCCCAGTCCCCCGAAGCGAATTGAATCAGCACTGCCACGCGCCAGCAACTCCTACTTTTTCAACACAATCGCCCCACTCCGACCATTCGCGATCGCCGCCGCGGACGCTCGAAGCTGCGCTCAACGGAACGCCGACTTAACCTCCCGCGCCAGTAGCCGGATCGCCTCTCGCTCCGCCGCGTGATCAGCCAGGCCCGCGCAATTCGTTTCCAACTGCACGCCCGACAGCCCGATGTCGCGTTGTAGGTCTTTCAATTTCCCCACCACCGTATCGGGTGAGCCAATGAACACCGAACCGCGCAACGTTTCCTCGAGCGTGATTTCAGTGAGGCGCCGCGAGGTTTTCCAGCGCGGGTGGTCCGGCGGGCTATTTTGCCGACGAGAGGAGTCAGCGAGCAGGCGGCTTTGGTTCTGGAAATGCCGCATCAGCGTCGGCCCGTAAGTTTCCTGAGCCGCCGCATCGGTTTTGGCGACGAAACCAGGGCAACGGAGATAGACGGGCGCCTCCCCCGCGTGTCCGGCGTCGGTCCAGGCTTTGCGGTAGACGTCGATGTGCTGCTTGAACATCCGCACATCCTCGTGCCGCACCGACAGGAACAGCCCTTGGCCCGCTTTGCCGGCCGCGGGGAATGTTTCGACGCTCACCGCCGCGATGCGGATTTCGGGCGTTGGTTGTTGCACCGGCTGCGGCACGACCGTGACGTCTTGGATGTCGTAAAACTTGCCCTTGTAGGAAAAATTGTCTTCCTGCCAGGCGCGCTGGATGATCTCGAGACACTCAACCTCGCGGTCCTTGCTTTCGGAATACGCGATGTTCAGC
>Ga0182024_10015520_pt1 | contig 14565 bp, 12 predicted proteins | sample P32metaG_FD_120480 | JGI IMG/M metagenome (GOLD analysis project Ga0182024, IMG submission 120480) | Permafrost microbial communities from Stordalen Mire, Sweden - P3-2 metaG (Illumina Assembly) | ecosystem: Environmental > Terrestrial > Soil > Wetlands > Permafrost | place: Sweden: Stordalen... | reverse complement strand
GACGTTCTCTTGTACATCGTCGCGGGCATCCTGGGGATGGTGATGGGCGCGGGTCTCGTCGGCACCGCCGCCGTGCTGCTACTGCTGGGGATCGCCCACGGCCTGGGAGAACTGTTCCATCACGCCTGGATCGGCGAGGTTGTCGTGGGGGTAGTGATTATCGGCGGCATCGCCGGAGGACTGCTGTTCGGCCTGAAGTGGTTGCCGAGCATCATGCGAAAGCAACTGGTATCCAAGTATGAAGCCCGACAACGCAAACAACGCAACGAGTTCGGCCGCGACGTCGCCGAGCAAGCCCGCGCCGGCCGCAACCGAACCGCGGGCCACAACTAGTGCCGCGGGCGCGCAGGACTCGAACCGCAAGCTCAGCGAGGCGGAATTTCTGAAGCGTCAAGCGGAGGATGCCAAGGCCGCATTATCACAAACGCTTGCGGAAATGAAGTCCAAGTTCGCCGAAGGCGCCAGTCCGGTCGAATGGGCCCGCGAATACCCGTGGATCTCTATGGGCCTGGCCGCGGCGGCTGGCTTCATCGGAACGACGCTGGTCGTTCCGTCGCGTGACCAGCAGGCGCTGGCCAAACTTGCCGCCATCGAAAGGGCAGTAAACCCGCCCAAACCCTCCAGCACAAACCATGAGGCACATGTCAAGCCGGCGGATCATTCCTTGCTGATGATGATCGTCCGCGAAGTGCTGGCGATCGTCCGACCCGTCCTGTTGAGCCTGCTGACCGCCGGCCTCGCCGGCAGGCAGGCCCGCCCGAGCGAGGCGGAAATGGAAGCCGCCGCCGCCAGAGAGAAGGCAAAAGAGCCGGCAACCAACCCCTCATGATTCTTTTAGATGGATGAAGTGGAGCAACTGGCGAGGATCGTCCGCGATGCCGCAACGCGCCCCGAGGTGCGCGATGCGGTAGCGCGGGTCTACGCCGCCGTGCAGGAAGAAATCGACGCCCGCCGGCCTCTGTGCGTCATCTCCGGCCGGTGCTGCCGGTTTGAGGAATACGGCCATCGCTTGTATGTCACCACAATGGAGCTGGCGGCATTCACGCATGACTTGGAGAAGCCGCCGCTCGCAACGAACCAACCGACGGAACACCCCGCTACATTGCCGGTCATTGGCGCGCTTCCCCGGGCAGCGAGTTCCGGAGGCTGCCCGTTCCAGGCCGGCAAGCTTTGCGGCGTGCATCCCATCAGGCCGTTCGGCTGCCGGATGTTCTTCTGCGACGCGACGGCCGCCGAATGGCAAAATCAAACGTATGAGCGTTTCCACGCCCGGCTCAAGACGCTGCACGAGGAATTGAGCGTTCCCTATTACTACGTCGAATGGCGCAGCGCCCTGTCGGCACTGGGGCTGAACGGATGACGCGCGGGGTGATCCCGTCGGGTACAGCGACCTCGAATCCCGTGGGGAGGGCAACCAGGTGGGGAAGCGGGACGAAACCGGAGCGGCGCTGCGCTCCCTGCTGTTTCGCCGCGACGCGCAGCGTAGCGCTCGTTTGCGACAATCAGCGCCGCGAAGCGCTACTACGCTGCGCGTTGCGGCGAAACGGGCGTGGGGGCGCCTTTGGTCCATGGCACTCAGCAGGGGCTCTGAAGCCGCCCTAAAAGAATCCAGCGCGTCAATTCACAATTGGCTTGGAAGACGCGGGAGACGCCGCCCCATCCGGCGTCGGCGCCGGTTGCGAATGGATCACCGGAACGTTTCGAACCGGGGCAGTCTGGTTCCCGCCCCGCGACCCCGCCCCGAAATGGATCCAGGCACCCACGGCCAACGCCACAACCGCCGCCGCGGCGATCGGCGCGAACCGGCGAAAGCGCAGCACCGTCGCCCGGAGTGCACTCCGGCGTGCCGCCGAGCGCTCAAGGCGGTCCAGCTCGCCTTCGACCTTGGCTGCGATGCGATCCAGGGCCGGCGCGGAAAGCTCGGGCCGGTCGGCACGGAACGTCACCGCGAACGCGGCCAACTCGAAGTCGTCCGGCTCGCCCGGCCAGCCTTCGGTCAACAACTCGATCTCTCGCTCAGAGCGCGGCAGCGGCATGGTTCGTTCCTCGGTTAAGCACCTCAGCCGGCTCCCGCGCCTCGGGGCGTTGCGGCAATAAAACAGGGCCATTGTCCCGGGTCATCAACTCGCGCAGCCGTTTGACCGCACGGTGGACGACCACGCCCACGTTCGACGGCGTCATGCCCAGCGCTTCGGCGATGTCCGTATTGGGCATGTCCAGGAAAAACTTCATGTAAACCAGCGTCTGCTGTTCATCGCTGAGCCGCTGAAGGGCATTACCCATTCGGGCATCGGTCTCCGAGCGTTCCGCCAACCGCCGCGGGTCGGCGGAATAGTCGGTCGGCTCGACGTCCAGCGGCGCCACTTCATGCCGGTCGCGGAAATAGCGGGCCACCTCGGTGCGGACGATCGACCAGAGCCACGCCACCGGCGAGCCGCGGCATTGGGCGAAACGCCGCACCACCAGCAGGAAAATGCCCGCGGTGATCGATTCGGCCAAGTGCGGGTCGCCGACTCGCGCCAGCACGAAGCTCCCGACGCCCTTCCCATAGCGCCGGTAGAGCCTTTCGATTTTTTGCCGGCGGTCGTCGTCCAGCAATGCAGTTCCTCGCTCTTGGTAGTCCAATCCGTTCGCGCTTGCTCGACCGCGAGGCCCGTGGCACTCTCATAGATGCGCGGGGCCGGCGGCCATTACAACTACCCCGCGTACGACGCCGGCGTTGGCCCGGCGGGCTGATCCGTGTGAAAGATTGTTTCTAGGCTCTGTCTGAAAACTCGACGGGCCGTGGCGAGCCGGAAACGCCCCGTCTGCTTCGTTGTCGCTCCTCAACGACTCTTTCGGTTGAGTCGCTTCGTCGCGACGCCTCGCATACGGGGCATTTCCGACCCGCCGCGATCCCGACGAGTTTTCAGACAGAGCCTAGGCCGGCTTCCGCAGCACAACGATGAACCCGCCAATATCCTGCCCGTTCTCGGCGCGGAGCGGCGCTGGTGCCATACTGACCCGTTCGAAGCCGGTTTGCTCGGCAAGCTCGGTCAGGTACTCGGCGGAATGGGCGTAGCGGCGCGTGGGGCGAAGTTCGTACGGTCCTGGGCCGTCAAACGCTTCGACGGAGTAGCCGAACAGGCCGCCGGGGGACAGTGCTGCGAAAGCGGCGCGGTGCACCTCAGCGAGGGTGCCGAGATAGACAAAGACGTCGGCGGCAATCAACAGGTCGTATGCCGCGGGGGCCTCGTTCAGGGCCGACAGGAGGTCGCGCACTTCAAGCCGGTCGTAATGGCCGGCATCTCTGGCCTTGGCGATCATGGCGGCAGAAAGATCGACGCCGGCTAGTTTTGAGGCGATGGGGCGGAACAACGGCCCGCACAGGCCGGTGCCGCAGCCAAGGTCCAGCACGCGTGCCCCGGCGCGCGGGCTGGCGGCGTTGACGGCGTCGAACAGGAGTTGCGGCGTGCGATAGCCGAGCGTGCCGATCAGGTGTTGGTCGAAGCTCTCGGCATAGCGGTCAAAGAGAGCGGCGACGCGTGACGCCGGTGCCGCCGGAGGCGCGGGCCGGCCGGTCAGTGCGGCCAGGTGGAACTGGGCGTCGACGTCGTCGGGGCGAAGGAGCAGCAACTGCTCGTACTGGGCGATGGCTTCGCCGCGCCGGCCGGCTTTCTCCAGGGCATTGGCCAAGTCGCCCCGGGCGGCGGCATCCTTGGGCCGGAGTGAGACCGCCCGCTCGTATAATTCGATGGCCTCGTCGGGTTTCTGCATGCCGGCACAGGCGATCGCCAGCCCGCGCACCGCATCAAAGCAATCCAGCTCCAGGCGCAGGGCCTCGCGGAAGGCGCGGTCGGCCAAGTCGAAATCGCCGCACAGGACCAGGGCCGAGCCCAACCCCTGCCAGGGAGCGGCGGCGTCGGGGCGCAACTCGACCGCTTTGCGGAAACTGACGACCGCCTCGGCCGTCTTGCCGAGCCGCACCAGCGCTTCGCCCAGGACGTGGTACGCCTCGGCAAAATCCGGCCGCCGGCGGATTGCCTCGCGGGCGGCAGCCGCGGCGGCCTTGGCTTTCTGAGCATCGAGCCCGGCGCGGACCAAAGCGTGGGCCAATTGGTAGTACACGTCGGCACTGTCCGAGCCGAGCGTCACCGCCTGGCGGAAACTGTCGGCCGCTTCGTCAAACCGCCCTGACCGAGTCTGTGCAGCGCCGAGTGCAGCATGGGCCTGCGGGCGGCCGGGCCGCAGCGCTACCGCCCGCGTCAGGACCGAGGCGGCCTGCTCGGGCTCGCCGGCGGCCAGCCAAGCGTCGCCGTATGCCGAATACAACTCTCCGACCGCCGGCGCTATCTGGATCGCCCGGCCCAGGTAGGCCAGGGCCACGTCCAGCTTCCGCAGCCGCAGGGCGACTACGCCCAGGCCGTGCAGGGCCTCGATGCAATCCGGGTCGGCCTGCAAGGCCGTGCGGTAGAGGGCCTCGGCCGATTGCAGGTCGCCGGCCCGGTGATGGCGCACGGCCTCGCGGAGGTCGTGCGAGCGGTTGTCGCGGCGCGACGGATCGCTCGGCTTTTCGGGGTCAGTGGAAGATTCAGGCATTGGTGTGGCCATGGGTCAGCTTCCTTCAGATACCCGTTTATATAACAGTGGCAAACGAATAACTGTCACTGGCGCTTGCGGTTTCGCAGTCGGGTCGCGATCGCGCCACGACTGCGAAACCTCCCATTACACGGGTACTCGGGCTGACGGCTTGAAGTCGTCAGTTTCGAGACAGAGCCTCCTTGGTGTCAACACTTCCCTCGACCCCCAGCATGTCGTTGAGCCGGCGGGCGGCATTGCGAAGCATCTCCGGCGGCAGGCCGGTGAGGACGCCGTGGATGCCATCGAGGGCGCACACATACAGGGTGAGCGGCGCCAGTTGCGAAGCGGCGCCGACATACAGGCCATAAACGCCGGCACAGGGGAATTCGACTACGCCTTCCTGCCACACCACCTGGATGCGTGAGACGGTGGCAGAGATGAACGCGGCATGGGCGGCGCCATAATTGAACCAGAGTACCATGCCGCCGGGATTGAAGTCATCTCCTCGATACAGGCTGGTCCGGCTGGCCCGTGCCCGGGTGGCGTAGGACAGCACGGGCACCGCCGGCGCTCCCGGCGCGGCCGCCGTCTGGTCTGTCGCCATCCCATCGGTCGTCATGTCTGCGGGGAGCGGAACGACTGGCGAACGCGCCGTCGCGTCAGCCAGCACCGGAATCGGTGCTGCTGGCGCCTGCCCGGAGCCGGCGGCCATCCGGCCAAACCAGGCGGCCATGCGCTGCGTGCGGGAGGGCAGGCCGAGCAGGCGGCGCAGCGTATCTGCCACCACAAGAAGATCGCCCGGGTCCTGCTCGGCAAGCAGCAGGAGCGGCGTGCCTCCGCGCCGGCAGAGCGTCATTCGCATGTGCGGCACCGTGCGGTCGATCCCGCCATGGAAATCGACGCGCACGTCGGTGATTTCGCGGCCGTTGACTTCTTCCGGGCCATATGGGATATCGGGGCCGCGTAGCGTAAGCGTTCCGCTGCGCCACAAGGCGCTTAGGCGCAGGCCCGCCTGACGTTTTGCCGGCGGCCTCACCGATGACCACACGAGAAACGCCAGTCCCACCGGGAACCCCATACACAGGACGATGGCCAGCGGGAGCATTTCCCGAGGGCCATCCAACAGGGAGATGCCGGCCGCGGCGTACACCAGGGTCGCCAGCAAGGCGACTACCCGGCCGACGAACGGGAACGCCGGGGCGCGCGAGGGCGGCACGTCGATGACTTCGCCGCCATCGGGCAGCGAGGCGACCTTGACTTTCTTCGCGGCCAAAGGATCTGCGTAGTCGAGTCGGAGTGGCATCTGACGTCCATCTTATACGTACTAAGTCACTCAGCGCGTTTCGTTAGCAGGTCCCGATGCCGCTGACCAGCCTGGTCCACGACCGTCTGACTGCCACGGTGGCCAAAGGAGTTACGGGAGTGGACGGGACGGTGTTTGTCGAGGAAGTGTCGATCGCGGCAGGGCTGGAAACGCCGAAAAACCCGTCACATGAATGAACTGTTAAGGGAGAAAAACTGTAGCGGACTTGAACGGCGTCGATTTTTATGGGACGTTGATCGGCGTTTCGGCCGATAGTGGCGAGGAGTTCGTGCAGGGGCGGCTTTAGCCGCCGTTTCTGTCGGTGTTCCCACCGCAGCGGCGGCTAAAGCCGCCCCTACAAAAACCTCGAAGTGATTTTCGACCCCACTCGTAAACAGTGACTGTATTTGTGACTGTCGCAAAAACCATCCCAACATCGCGCCCCGTCGGTTCCCCCGGCGCTAACCGCCGGAGTTGGCGCGCCATGCTTCCGCCGCGCGGGCGGGTCCTTCTGTTCGTCCTGCTGGCGGCGTGCGTGGTGCTGATCGGCGGCTGGTTCGCCCAGCCGACCGGCACCGCGGCGGGCGGGCCGGTCTCCCTTGCCGGCGTGACGCCGGCCACCGGGAAGAGCACCTTCCGCGTCGCGATCTTTAACATCCATAGCGGTATCGGGACCGATGATGTCCTCAACCTGGGCCGAGTGGCCGACTCGGTTCGCGATACCGACTTTTGCGCACTGAACGAAGTCCGCGGCCGACTGTTCGGCCACGACGCCGACCAGGTCCACGACCTAGCCGCCGCCACGGGCCGGGCCTGCGTTTATCTCCCCACCGAGCGGCGCTTCTGGCACGACCAGTTCGGCAACGCCTTTCTCACCCGCCTTCCAGTCGAGCATTGGTCGCGGATTCCGCTTCCCGCCGACGGCCCGGACGGAGGATATCGCAACTTCACCCTGCTCCGGCTCGAGGTCGGTGGGCAAAACGTCAACGCCGTCATTTCCCACATCAACCCGCTGGCGATCCAACCGACCCAGATCCAGACCCTTTCGGCGGTCTTCCGGTCGTTGCAGGAGCCGGCGTTGCTGCTGGCGGACCTCAACGCCGACTTCAAGCAGCCGGACGTCAAAGCGCTAATCGAAACGCCGGGCGTACACGATTGCCTGGCCGAAACCGTCGGACGCAAGAGCGGCCGGGTGGACTGGATCTTCGCGCGCGGCCTGAAAACGGTCACCGGCGGGAAGGTAGACAATGGGGCGTCGGACCACGCCCTGTTCTGGGTGGACCTGGAATTGCCGGTCGTGCATTCGGATGGGACGACGTCCGGTAACGATCCGTCGGCTCACCTACAGGACTTGAACGAGCACGCAAGTGCTTGTCATCCTGAGCGCAGCGAAGGATCTCTTACGTCCGCGACAGAAGAGATCCTTCGCTGCGCTCAGGATGACGGCTTGAAGCCGTCGCTTCAGTATGACGCCGGTACTACGTCACTGGTATTGGAGCCGCTGCCGTGAGGCTGACGACCGCTGGCCCCGGCGACGCGGGCGCGACCGGCATGGCGCTCCACTATGCGCCCCCTCGCGGCGGCAAGGCGCCGATTGGCGCCGGCTCTGTGCCTGTGGGCAAGCCGCTGTCGATTCTCACGCTCATCTTCGTCGCGTTGTTCTGCGCCACGATGTTGCTGCCCACCCTGGGTGGGCGACGCGTGCTGACCCGGCACGAGGTCTTCGCGGCCGAACCGGCTCGCGAGATGCTGCACGGGGGCTCGGCAATCAACTGGGTCATCCCCCACTTTGCCGGTATTCCCAGGACCGTCAAGCCGCCGACGACCGGCTGGCTCATCGCCGCTTCGATGGCGCTGTTCCACAGCGAGGCCGAATGGGTGGTCCGGCTGCCCAGCGGGCTGTCGGCCATCCTGATGACGGTGCTGATCGCCGACCTGGCGGCCCGCTGGCTCGGGCCGCGGGTTGGGGTGATGGCCGGGCTGATGCAGGCGACGTTTGTGTATGTCTTGATGCAGGGCCGGCTGGCCGAAGCCGACATGCCGATGGCCGCCGCGGTTTGCTTGGCGATGTATGCATTCGCGCGGGGTGTTGTCCGGCCAACAGATCCCAATTCCGAGGTAGTCGGTTTCGAGGAATCCGTAGGGTCCGCACTGCGGACCGTTCCTCCCGGTGCGGGCGAATCGGTCCGCAGTGCGGACGCTACAGGGGATTTTCTCCCTCCCTCGGTACTCCGGGGGAGGGCAGGGGAGGGGGCTTCGATAGCGAACACGCCACCGGAACGCCCCCTCCCTAACCCTCCCCCGGAGTACCGGGGGCGGGAACAAGACGCACACTCCAGGTCTGATCGCATCCCGCGCTGGCTGCCGATCCTGTTTTACCTGGGCGCCGGCCTGTCGTTCCTTCTGAAAGGCGTCGGAATCGCCTTCATTCTGGCGGGTGTCGCCGCGTTCATCATCTGGAGCGCGGGGGAAGGCCGGGACTGGCGTCGCTGCCTGCGGTTTCTCCTGAGCCCGGCGGGCTTGCTGCTCCTGGCGATCATGCTGGTCGCCTGGCCAGCGGCGGCCTGGCACGCCGATCCAAACATCTTCAAGACGTTCCGAAAGGAACTCATCGGCCGCGCTTCGGGCGAGTTCGGCGAAAAACAACCCTGGTACTTCTATGCCGGCGTCGTGCCGGTGATGCTGATGCCGTGGCTGCCGTTCGGCATTGGCGCCATCGTGCAAGGCGTGCGCCGCCGGGCCTACCGCGGGCCGGTGGGCCAACTTCTGATCTGCTGGTTCGTGCCGGGGCTGTTGATTCTTTCCGCCAGCGCCTGGAAACACCATCATTACGTGATCCCCATGATGCCCGCCGCCACGCTGGTTACGGCGGCAGGCATGGAACTGTGGCTGCGCAGCTTGAAGCCACAGAAAGCGTGGCTCGGCACGCTGCTATGGATTTTCGGCTGCACGATCGCCATCGCCCTGGTCTGGCGATGGGCCAAGACGGGCCGGAATGAAATCGTGATGACGGTCGGCGTGCTGGCCGTCGGCGGGGCGGTCGCCTCGCTGTTCCTCGCACGCGCTCGCGGGGCCGCCAGCGCCGCGGCGATCTTCGCGACGGCGTGGGCCGCCTCGTTTGCGGTCGGATTTGCTGTCATCCCGGAGTTCGAGGACTATCGTTGGTCGGCGGAACTGGCGAAACGGGCGAACAGTGAGGTGCCGGCGGGTCAGCCGGTCTACCTGCTTGGCCTTGGCGAACACAACACCGCCTTTTACCTGCGTCGCCCGATCATACGTGTCGATGACTTGGACAAACTCAAGTATCGGAACGCTTTGTCGCTCGCGGATATATACGCGCTGTGCCCGGAAAGCATGATCGAAGAGCTGTACATGACGATAGGCTGGTTACTCCACGCCAAGGTCGAGGTCACTGAGTTAGATCGTGCTGAAAAACCACATAAGACGGAGGGCGAAGCGGGAAGGCCAGTGCTCGTGCATATCAAAATCCGTCCGACGCGTATAATCAATGGTGTTCTGTTCCCAGATCCGAGTTCCGAGAAGCCCTGATCTTATGTCCACAAACACCATCGCCTCTTCTGCCATTACGTCGTCGCCACGGGAAGAGCCGATCCGCCCCCGCCTGCTCCGCTGGCTCATCTACCTGCTGGTCCTCGCCGGCGTGCTCTACGGCGGCTACAGCCTCTGGTCCGGCGAAATCCGCAACCTGATCTGGCCGCGGAACTGGGGCGTCGTCGAGCCAGGGAAACTTTATCGCAGCGCGCAGATCTCCCGGCGGATCATCCGACCAACCTTGCAGGACAACCATATCGGCGTGGTCATCTTCATGTCCGGCGACGACCCGACCCGCGAGGACACCACCATCGAAGCCAGGACCTGCTCCGACATGGGCATCAAGCGGTTCAACTTCAACCTCAACGGCAACGGCACCGGCAAAGTCGACAAGTACATTTCCGCCCTGACGGAGATCATCGAGTCCAATCGCCGCGGGACGCCGGTGCTGGTCCATTGCGAGACCGGCGCGCAGCGCACCGGCGGGGTGGTGGCGTTTTACCGCGTGCTGGTCGAAGGCCGCAGCAGTAGCGAGGCGTATGCCGAGCTGCTGCAGTACGGGCACGACCCGGGCAAGAACCCGCATTTGATCCCGTACCTCAACGAGCACATGGGCGAGGTCGCCGACGCCCTGGCCAAGCAAAAGCTGATCGACCATGTGCCGAGCCCATTGCCGGTCATCAAGCCTTGAGATCAGCGCCAACCATGACCCGTCCCTCTGCTCCTCATTCGCGGCGCTCCGCATGCCCCGCAGCGGCCCTGTTCTTCGTTCTCGCCCTGGTCATGAACGTGCCCTACCTGGGCATGACGCCGCTGGCCGAAACTGAGGGGCACCGGGCATTGACCGGGCACGAGATGGCCCGCTCCGGCCAGTGGCTGCTGCCGATGCTGTACGGCCGGCCATACCTGGCCAAGCCGCCATTGCATTATTGGATCATCGCGACGGCTGAAACGATCGCCCGCGCAGCGGCACGCGTGGGCAGCGGCCCGGCGCACGACCGGCTCATCGCCAGCATCCAGAAACTCGTCGGCCTGCCCAACGTGTTCATCTGGCGGATGCCCTCGGCCATCGAAGGCGGCATCCTGTGTGCCGTCGTCTGCCTGTTCGCCGCGCGCTGGTTCGGGCGAACCGCCGGCGTGGTGGCCGGGGGGTGTGCGGTGGGAATGATCGCCTTGTGGGGGGAGCACCAGGTGACCGATATCGATGTCACCAACACCCTCTGCGCGACGATCGCGGCACTGTGCGGCATCGAAATCCTGTTCGGGCGCGCCGCGGGTTCCGCGGGGTCCGCACCGGGCGTGGGAATCGTAAGTGCCGCCGGTGCCCCCACCGGCGGTTTCGCCGTGTCAGGCAGCTTTCCGCCGGTGAGGGCACCGGCGGCACTTGAAACGTTATCACCCTCACTGCGGACCGATGCGACCGACGCGAGCGGATCGCTGTGCGGTGAGGATGGCGGTTCTCTGCAACGTGTTCCCTGGATCATCCTCGCCGGCGTGGCTCTCGGCGGCACGCTCATGACCAAGGGGCCGGCCGGCTTACCCATCATCGTTGCCGTATGGGGATGGGCGGCGTTCACGGCGATTCGCGGCCGTCAGCCGGGCCGGCTGGCTGCGCCGGCATTCTGGGCGCCGCTGCTGATTGGCATCGGACTGTTCGCCGGCTATTTCCTGGCGGCCAAATCGTTCAGCCATCGTCACGGCCTGCCCATCGACACAAGCGGCGTGAACGAAGGCCTCAAAAACCTCTACCCCAAGACGCTCAAACAGGTCGGCGCCGCCCTGATGCTGCCCGGGTATCTCCTGCTCTATTCCGTGCCGGTGTCGCTGGCGTTGTTGCTCTGGTTCTCGTCGCGGGCCATTCGCGACGCGATGGACCGGCCGCGGAGGGACCGCTTGGCGGCCATCGCCGCCGCGGTGCCGGTTGCCTGGGTCATCTGTCTGCTGTCGGGAATGGTAAACCCCCGTTACGGCTATCCCTCGCTGCCGCTGTTGTGCCCCCTGGCCGGCGCGATCGCGGTAACCGCGGCGCGGTTGGGCGGGAGTCCGGCTGAATGGGTCCGGCGGATCGCCGCCGTCGCGGGCTTCGCCTTGGCGGTCGTCGCGGCGGTCCTCGCCTTATCGGCCTGGAAACTCTCGCACTCGGGGAACGTCGTCCTGGAAATCAGCGCCGCGCTGGCGGTCGTCCCGGCTCTCATCGTCGCGGTGCGAATTTCCCGATCCTGGGCCGCCGCCTGGTGGCTCGTCCCGATTGTTGTGCTGGCTTCGGTCCCGTTCGGCATCCGCCAATCCCGGGCACGAACGCCCGTTTCCGGCATTAATACCGCCCGCTACATCAACCAGATCGCCGGCGCGCACCCGCGCATCACCGAAGGCATGGGGCTGACTTTCAAGCCGGAGATCTTCTATTACGCCCGGGCTCGCGCCACGGCCGTCATTCCGAGCACGTTCGACCCGGCCCACGTTCAACCCGGCACCTGGCTCTACATGGACAACCACGAGCACGACCGCTGGAAGCGCCAAGCCGGCCCACTGCTCAACCACGACATGCTCATCAACCCCAACCCAAAGGGGGAGTCGACGTACTACTTCGCCTGGTACGGCCCCAAAGACGACCCCGCAGCCCGACTGGCGGACAACGCCCCTGCGGTTGCGCCTACGCGGGGGAAGTAGGGCGTTTTGTAGGGCGTACTTCAGTACGCGATCGGTTCGCACATGCGCGGTGCCGCGTACTGAAGTACGCCCTACGTGACGCGCTGCGTTTCGGACATTCGTGATCGCCCTGGATTACTTTCCTCCCGCTGCTGCTGGTCCAGGCTGCGTCTGCGGCCGGCGGTCGAGGACCATCAGGGGGATACGTCGCGGTTGGCCGCTCAAACTCGGTCCCGAAGCCCACATCATGCTGGTCCGGTGCAATCCGTACTTGCCGTCCATCCACTCGTAGTGGAACCCGATAAACACCACGCCGGGCACGGTCTGAAAGTCGGGTTTGGGATCGAAGAAATCAAAGGCGAATAAGGACCGGTGGGCGCGTTTCCCGTCGCCGACGGGCCAGACTTCCGGCCGGCCGGGCGCATAGAAGGAAATCTCCGCCGCGTCCTGATATCGCTCGGCGACCATGAGCCGGCCGTCGTTGGCCGACCCGATGACTTGGCCCAGTTCGCGCCAGCCGTAGAGTTGATCGAATTTCCCCAGCACCGCCGGCCGCCACTTGGCGGGCGTCACTAGGCCCAATACCTCGGGGGCTTGCAGCACCACCAATCCGATCGCCGCAACGATGGAGCCAGTGCGAATGAGGCCGATCCTGCCGTTGTCCCAGGTCTGGGCCAGCCAGCGCACCATTAAAATGCTCAAGGGGAAAAAAGCGAACGCCGGCCAGTTCGCCTCGCTCTGGGCACGGGTGGCGGAATATGCAAAGAAAACCAAGGGCACCGTTGCCGACCAGAGCAGCAGCCGGTCGGCGGCCGGCAGCGAGCGGAAGCGGCGCCAGAAAGCCGCCAGTACGCCGATCCCGGCTAGGAACAGCACGGGTGTCCAGACAAGCATCTCGCTGCCGAGATACCGGCCCAGGCCGAGCAGCGCCTTCAGGAACTGGGCCCACAGCGTCAGGGACTGCTTACTCGGCTGCAAGCCATGGTTCAGTTGGTATCGGAACGATGCCCAGTCGTGATCGCGGTTCCAAAATATGACGGGCAGGAAAATGGCGATGGCCGGCAGTGCCGACAGGTATGGCCACGGTCGGCACAACTGCCGCCGGCCCTGGGGGGACGTTAGCAATGCCAAGCCGACGGATGCGGGAAGCAGGATGGTGGTGTACTTGGAGAGGAAAGCGAGGCCGCAGAAGATGCCGAACAGGAGCCAGAGAAGGGCGTCAGCCGCGTTCTTCCCCCTCTCCCGGTACTCCGGAACAGGGCTGGGGTGAGGGGTATTTTGTCCTTGGCCGGCCAGTCTCCGCGACAATTGAAGACCCTCACCCTGACCCTCTCCCGGAGTACCGGGAGAGGGAAACGGACGCTCCAAATCGGCTGTTTCCCGTGGTGTCAGCACGACCACGACGCACGCCAATGCACAGAGCGAAAAGAAGATCGACGGCGGGTCAGGAGTGATGAGAGTTCCCAGGCCGGCCAGGAGTGGGCTGGTGAGCCAGATGATCCCCAGCCAGACCACCGCCCGCCGATCGCGCAGGACGCGACCGGCCATCAGGAGCAGGATTGCCAGCGATGCCGTCGCCAGGAGGGGGCTGAAAAACCGAACGCCGAACTCATTTGTGCCAAACAGGCTGACTGACCCGTGAATCAGGTAGGCGACCAGCGGCGGATGGTCCAGATACCCACCGGCCAAGTGCCGCGACCAGGACCAGTAAACCGCTTCATCCTCGACGAGCTGACGGAATGAGATGTACCAAAGTCGAAAGACCAGGGAGACGAGTAACAAGGCCCAGATCACCCAGAGCCGCCCGGTCCCGGCGGGGCGAGGGTCGGGGGCCGTTTGTTCCTTTGTCGATACAAGCATGCCCTCCATGGTCGATCATCTCCTGGGCCTGTCCTGACGGCGTTCCTGCGCAACGTCCAAGGTGGACATGGTACACGCCGCGACCGACGGATCACACGTTTTCACGTCCCCATGTTTTCTCGCACGTTTCCCCCGCCACGAACATGCGGCTATACTGGCGGTTTCTCGTAAGAGTTCGTCGCCGCAAGCGCATCGAACTGCTTCCATAACCGAACCGTCTCCGTCGGCGCCTGGTTGGGCTTAGGAGGCCGGTTCAATCGCGGAGGTCGTTGCCCATGTCGGAAAAGACCGCTCAACCCCCGTCAGCTCATCCCACGCAGCCTCCGGGCGGCGACACATTCGCCGCCATCGAATCGACGATGCAGGAAAAGCGGGTTTTCCCGCCGCCGCCGAATTTCGTCACCGAGGCGAAGATCAATTCGCGGCAGCAATTTGACGAGCTGTACCGCGAATCGATCGACCATCCGGAGCAGTTCTGGGGCCGTGCCGCGGAAGAACTGTTCTGGTTCAAGCGCTGGGACAAGGTCCTGGATTGGGACCTGCCGCACGCCCGCTGGTTCGTGGGCGGACAGACCAATGCCAGCTACAACTGCCTCGACCACCAGATCGACCTGGGACGGGGCGACAAAGCGGCCATCCTT
>Ga0182024_10015519_pt1 | contig 14565 bp, 14 predicted proteins | sample P32metaG_FD_120480 | JGI IMG/M metagenome (GOLD analysis project Ga0182024, IMG submission 120480) | Permafrost microbial communities from Stordalen Mire, Sweden - P3-2 metaG (Illumina Assembly) | ecosystem: Environmental > Terrestrial > Soil > Wetlands > Permafrost | place: Sweden: Stordalen... | reverse complement strand
GGTGCGGGACGTGGGCGGCATCATCGTCATCGACTTCATCGACATGGTGCTGGAGAGCAACCGCGACCTGGTGCTCAGGCGGCTGCTCGAATGCCTCGCGCGGGACCGGACCAAGCATCAGGTGGCCGAGGTCACCTCGCTGGGCCTGGTGCAGATGACCAGGAAGCGGGTCGGGTCCGGCCTGCTTGAGGCGTTCTCGGTGCCGTGCGAGCACTGCAACGGACGCGGCGTGCTGGTGTCCCTTGAGCCGGTTGATCACACGCCGGCCAGCCCGCGCGCGCTGGCCGGCGATGGTGACCGGCAGTCGGGCGGCGATGGCCAGGCCAGGAACGGCCGCCGCAACGGGCGCGGTTCCGGCCGGGGCAGGAAGGGCGAGCAGGCAGCCGCGACGGCTGACCCGGCGGGCAAGGCGACGGCGGCCGCGGAGCCCCCGAACGTGGCTCGTCCCGCCGACGTGGCGGCCGCGATGCATGCCGCCGACGTCGTGCATGCGGCTGGTGCCGGGCCTGCTGCAGTGCCTGCGCCTGACGCCGTGCCCGCGACTGGTGCCGAGGCCGAGGCCGCGGCTGGTGCCGAGGCTGCGCACGCGGCCGGCCAGCCCGCCGCATCCGCGGTCCCCGCTGCACCCGCGGTCCCCGCTGCGCCCGTGGTCACCGTAGGCCCTGTCATGATCAGCGGCGCCGTGGCTACGGGCGGCTCCGGCTCCGGCAGCACTTCCGCTGGCCGGGCCGCATCTGGCCGGGCCGCGGCAGCTGGCAGCACCGACGCCGATGGCGCCGGGCACCCAGATGACGAGCCAGCAGAGCCAAAGCGCCCTGCCACTCGCCGCCGTCGCCGGCCAGCCACGACGGAGCCCGCACCGGAGTCAGCCGCGGAGAACGGCGATGCGGGGGCGAGTGCCGGGCCGGCCGGTGACCGGGGGACCAGGGAGGCACCGGCAGCGGCGATCTGAGGGTGCGCCGAGTCTGGTAGCCTTTGGGGTCGGCGCACAGGATAGATCCAGCGGCGGTCCTGCCGGTGGTTGTGCCGTGTGCAAGACAGCAGCCCGCTCGCATCGATGTCGAGCTCATTCCGCGAATCTCGCGGCGGGCACGCATAAGGGAGAGAGAGTTCACGGTGTACGCGATCGTGCGCTGCGGCGGCAGGCAGGAGAAGGCGTCCGTTGATGATGTCCTGACCGTTGACAAGCTCGCCGGCGAGGTCGGGTCCAGCCTGACGCTGCCCGCCGTGCTCGTCGTCGACGGCAGCAGTGTCATCAGCGACCCGGCTGTGCTCGGCGGATATCAGGTCACCGCGGAGATCCTCGGCCCGGTCAGCGGACCCAAGATCAACATGATTCAGTACAAGAACAAGACCGGCTACCGGCGCCGGCTTGGTCACCGGCAGAAGTACACGCAGGTGAAAATCACCAAGATCAGTGCCGGCAAGGCCAGCGCCAGCTCAAGGAAGAAGGGCTGAGATGGCACATAAGAAAGGCGCCTCGTCCAGCCGTAACGGCCGGGATTCGAGTGCTCAGCGGCTCGGCGTGAAGCGGTTCGGCGGCCAGTTCGTCGGTGCGGGCGAGATCATCGTGCGCCAGCATGGCACCCACTTCCATCCCGGACCTGGCGTCGGGCGAGGCGGGGATGACACCCTGTTCGCCCTCGTCACCGGGAAAGTCGAGTTCGGCACCCGCCGCGGGCGGCGCGCCATCAGCGTGATCCCCGTCGCGGCCGAGGCCGTTGCCGCGGAGCAGGCCGGATAGCCTGCAGTAGCAGTTCACCAGGCGTTGCCTTGAGGGCGGACCGGGTTCCCGGCCCGCCCTCGGCGCGTCTTATGGTCGCCGGCGTTCCGGGGCGGCAGCGTAAGAGGAAGCAGAGGAGGTGCGGCGGTGGCTGAGTTCGCTGATCAGGCTGAGGTAAGAGTGCAGGCGGGTGATGGCGGCCACGGCTGCGCCTCGATCCACCGGGAAAAATTCAAGCCACTCGGCGGTCCGGACGGGGGTAATGGAGGCCGCGGCGGCAATGTGATCATCGAGGTTGATCCCAGCGCGGCGACGCTGCTGGATTTCCACCGCCGGCCGCTCCGGCGGGCAGGCAGCGGCAAGCCCGGTGCAGGCTCCCACCGCAGCGGCGCCGAGGGCGAGGACCTCGTGCTGCGAGTCCCGGACGGCACCGTGGTCAAAACCCAGGACGGTGTCACCCTCGCCGACCTGATCGGCGCCGGAACCAGATTCGTGGCTGCCCAGGGCGGCCATGGCGGGCTGGGCAACGCGGCGCTCGCGTCGGCCCGGCGCAAGGCCCCTGGCTTCGCGCTCCGCGGCGAGCCCGGTGTCGCGCAGACTCTGGTACTCGAGCTCAAGACCGTCGCGGATGCCGGCCTGGTCGGCTTCCCGAACGCCGGCAAGTCCTCGCTCATCGCCGTGCTGTCGGCGGCCCGGCCGAAGATCGCGAACTACCCGTTCACCACCCTGATCCCGCACCTGGGCGTGGCCGAGGCGGGGGAGACCCAGTTCGTGGTCGCTGACGTGCCCGGGCTCATCCCCGGGGCGAGCCACGGCAAGGGCCTGGGACTCGACTTCCTCCGGCATGTGGAGCGCTGTACGGTCCTGGTGCACGTGCTCGACTGCGCCATCGAGGAGCCCGGCCGCGATCCGCTCACCGACCTGGACGTGATCGAGCAGGAGCTAGCCGCCTACGAGGCCGCGACCGGCGCCGTCATGAGCGACCGGCCGAGGATCATCGCGCTGAACAAGATCGACGTGCCGGCTGCCCGGGAGCGCGCGAACCAGGTGGCGCCGGTTCTCGCCGCCCGCGGCCTGACCGCCTGCGCGGTATCAGCGGCCACCAAGGAGGGCCTGCGTGAGCTGGCATTCGCACTCGCCGCGGTGATCTCCGCGGCCCGCGCGGCGGCGCCGAAGGCCGAGCCGACCCGGTTGGTCATCCGCCCTGAGCCAATCGCCGGGCCGGTGTTCGATCTCGTCAGGACCGGCCCGAACAGCTTCACCATCCGCGGCGAGAAGACCCGGCGGTGGGTGCAGCAGACCGACTTCAGCAACGACGAGGCCGTTGGCTACCTGGCCGACCGGCTCGCCAAGCTCGGGATCGAAAACGCGCTCGCCGAGGCGGGTGCCATGCCCGGCGCCGAGGTGCTGATCGGCGAGGAAACCAACGCGGTGGTGTTCGACTGGGATCCGGACCTGCCGACCGGGGCGGGCTTCGGCCCACGCGGGACCGACCGCCGCCTGTCCGGCTGACCCGCCTGTCCGGCTGTCCCGCCTGTCCGGCTGTCCCGCCCGTCTAGCGTGTGTCCCGCCGCCAGCCCGCCGTGTGACTCGCTATCCCGGCCGTGCAGGGCACTCCCGCCAGTCCACAGCCGCCTTGCAGACCCCTTCAGCCCCGCTGGCCTCACTGGCCGAGCCGACGGAGAGTGTGCCCGGCGCTGACGTCACTAGCGCGAAGGATTCGCGTCACGGGTGGCGCCGAATCCTTCGGGATCATGGTCGGCCGGTCGCTTATGCGGGCTCGGGCGGGGACGAGAGCAGGCGCTGGACCTCGTCGTAGCCGACCGGGCCGGCCGGCGCCGCCGGTGCCTCGCGCGCTTCCGCCGCCGCCCGGAGCGCCGCGCCGAGGGCCGCCCGGTAGAGCGCCGACCCGGTGCTGACCCGGGCAACGCCCGCAGCCGCCAGGTCGGCCAGCGGGGTGCCCGGCTGCCAGAGCACGTTCAGCGGGACGCCGGCCCGGGCCGCGACAGCGGCGGTATCGGCCTGGCCGGTGAGCCCGGGGACGAACACCCCGTGCGCGCCAGCGTCCCGGTAGGCCTCCACCCTGCCCACGGTCTCGCCGAGCCGGTCCGCCGGGGCCGGCGTCCGCAGCCAGTAGGTATCGGTGCGGGCATTCACGAACAGGCCGGGGACCGCCGCGACGACGGCGGCGATCACCGCAACGTGCTGGCTGACCGGACGGAGCGCGCCGCCGCGCGCGCCGTCTTCCAGGTTGATGCCGGCCACGCCGGCGTCGGCCAACTCGGCCGCCAGCGCGGCGACGGCCGCCGGATCGTCGGAGTAGCCGTCCTCGAAATCGACGGTGACCGGCACCCGCAGCCGCCGGGCCAGCGTGCAGCCGAGGTCAACGGCGGCGTCCCGGCCCGTTCCGGCGGCATCGGGCAGGCCAGCGGCGGCATTCACGCCGAGGCTGGTCGTCCCAACCGCGGCGAAACCGGCCTCCTGCAGCAGCAGCGCGGAGGCCACGTCCCACGCGTTCGGCAGGATGAAGGGCCGCTGACCGTGATGCAGGGCAGCGAATTCCTGATGCTTTGTCATGATCGCTCCAACAGTACCGAGACCGGAATCCGGAGGTTGGGCCTCGGCTCGTAGCCGGGTGCCAGCCCGGGCACCGGGCGCCAGCCGCCGTCGAGTATCGCACCGACGACGCCGCGGGCCAGCGCGGTCGCGGTCGGCCGGCCTGGGCAGGCGTGCGGCCCGCCGCCGAAGGTCGCGGGCGGCCACGGATCACCCCGGTCCGCCGTTGCCAGCAGTACCCACACCAGGGCTCCGGCCGGGATGGTGACGCCGCCGATCGTGACCGGCCTGGCGGCCACCCGGCGAGTGCACTGCACCGGCGGGTCGGCACGCTCGGCCAGCCCGACCAGGTCAGCGGCGGTGGCCTGCGGATGACCCGCAGCGGCGGACAGCGCCAGCCCGATCAGCCCGGCCGTCGCGTCCCTGGCCTGGAACAAGATGCTCGCCGCCGCGACAGCCCGCTCCTCGCCATGGACTCCTCCGAGCCCGTGCTCCCCGGCCGTGCCAGCAGGCTCATCGGCCTCACTTGATCCGCTCGACCCTCCCGATCCGTCCGACCTTCCCGGCCCGGCTGGCCCTCCCGGCCCGGCTGGCCGGCCCGGAGCCGCCAGGGCAGCCAGCAGCGCCGTGGCTGCGGCATCGCCCTGGGCGGGCACGCTGCCACTGACCTGTCCGGCGTCGTCGGTGCGAGGGGCGAGCGCGGCGCAGAGGTGGCCGGTCAGCCCGGCCACCGGTCCGACCGCCTCCGGCGCGACGCCGAGCGCCGCGGCAAGGACGGCGCACGGGACCCACCGGGCCAGCTCCATGGCATCCCGCCGTCGCCGGCGGCCAGCCAGCCCGGCTGACGTCATCGACCAGGCGGCCCGCTCGAGGCCGGCCGCGTCCGGCAGCAGCGCCTGGACCAGCGCCCGGCGGCGCTGATGGGCCGCCCCGTCGCTGAACCTGGCCATCTGCGCCTGCAGCCGGTGCGCTGCCCCGGACGGCTCGCCTGCGGCCGCGACGGTGAGCGCCGCCGACGACAGCGCGGCGGCGACGTCATCGGGCCCGGCCACGACCCATCCCTCGGCGTTCTCGTGCACGGGCTGATAGCGGAGCGGCGCGTAGCGGCTGATGTCCGCGGTGCTCGTCGCCAGCCGGGCGAGGGCAGGCCCGGTACGTAGTCGCGCTTTCATGCCAGCCAACGTAGGCGCCAACGCTTCGGCGCGTGCCGAACCATCACCGGCCTACAGTGGCCAGGTGACCCGATCCCGCATTGCCGAGCTCGGCGCCCTCATCGGCGACCCGACCAGGGCGCAGCTACTGACCCTGCTGCTGGACGGCCGGGCCAGCACCGTCGGCGAGCTCGCCCGCGCCTGCCACGTCGCGCTGTCCACGGCCAGCGAGCACCTGGGCCGGCTGCACGCCGCCGGCCTCGTTCAGGCGCAGGCGCAGGGGCGGCACCGCTACTACCGGCTGGCCGGCCCGGAGGCGGCCGGGCTGCTGGAGGCCATGCAGGCACTGCCAGTCCCCGGCTCAGCCAGCGCGCCGGACGCCCCGGCCGGTCAGAGCACCAGGTATCAGGCGGCTGCCGGGAGCGATGCGCTGCAGGCGGCCAGCCGCACGCCGTCCGAGCTCAGGTTCGCGCGTACTTGCTATGACCACCTGGCCGGCAGTCTCGCCGTCGCGCTGTACGACCTGCTGATCACGGGCCACGGCGGCGCGCCCGAGCTGGCCCCGGCGGCGCCGGCCGCGCTTGCCCTGCTGGGCGTCAGCGACATCCGGGCCGCTGGCAGCCGCCGGCCGCGCCTACGCAGCTGCCTGGACTGGTCCGAGCGCCGGCCGCACCTGGCCGGCGCGACTGGCGCGGCGCTGCTCGCCCGGCTGCTGGACACCGGCTGGCTGGCCCGGCGGCGCACGCCGCGGGCGGTCCAGCTGACCAGGGCGGGTCAGGAGGCGCTCGCCGCCGCGTTCGGGCCGCATTCCTGCTGGGCGCCCGCGGCCGGCCAGCACGGACTCCGCAGTTAACCCAGCACCGCAGGCCAGCCGGAGCTGACGCACCGCGGAGCCAGCGCAGCCGGCCCGGCGGAGCAGGCCCGGCGCTCAGCGCGGCCGCGGAACTATCTCGGCCGGGAACCCGGTCCAGCGCAGCGCCGGCTGCAGATGGCCGGTGTCGTTGAAGCTGATCAGCGAGGCGGGCATCCCGGTGCGGTACAGGATCACGGTGATGCCGCCGTTGCACTGGTTCAGGCCCATCCACCGCCAGTCCGGCGCATCCAGGGCGTGCCGGACGAACCAGCCGATCAGGAAGTTGTGCGTGACGATCAGCTCACTGTCGTCCTGCCCGGCGGGCCGGGCATAGCGCTGGATAGCGGCCGAGGCCAGTTCCGCGCCCTCGGACCGCTCCTCCGGGGAGTAGCCGCCGAGGAAGCTGGCATAGGGCTCCGGCACTTCCGGCTGGCCGGGAACCGGCGGCAGGTAGTCGCCGAGCAGCCCGGACGGGCCGACGGGGACGCCGGGCAGGCAGTCCGCGATCAGGTCAGCCGTTTCCTCCGCGCGCTGCATCGGACTGTGCCGGATGGCCGAGAAGCGGACATAACGCAGCCGTTCCCCGGCTGCGCTCGCCTGCTGCCGGCCGGCCGCCGTGAGCGCACCATCGTCATCAGCCTCGCCGTGTCTGACCAGGTAAAGAAATCGGCTCGGCACCATGCTCCTTCCGGCCGCGGCGCTGATCGGGTAATCAGGGAGGGGTAGTCAGAGGAGAGTCAGGACCTGCGGGCCGTCAACGGTGATGGCGACCGTGTGCTCGAAGTGCGCGGCGCGGCTGCCGTCCGCGCTGCGCAGCGTCCAGCCATCGTCGTCGATACGGTAGCCATCGCGGCCGCCGGCCATGAACCAGGGCTCGATGGCGAGCACGAGCCCGGGCCGCAGGGGCATGCCCCGCTTTGCCCGGCCCTCGTTGGGCACCGACGGATCCTCGTGCATGCGCCGCCCGATCCCGTGACCGCCGAAGTCGGTGTTGATCCCGTAGCCGCCCTTACGGCCGACCTCGCCGATGGCGTGCGAGATGTCACCGAGGCGGCCACCTGGCGCGGCGGCCCCGATGCCGGCCTGCAGGGCGCGGCGGGTCGTTTCGGCCAGCCGGGCATCGGCGGAGTGCGGCTTGCCGACGATGAACGTGACGGCCGCGTCGCCCGCCCAGCCGTCGATCTCGGCCCCGCAGTCGATGCTGACCAGGTCACCGTCGGCGAGCCGGGTGCCGTCCGGGATGCCGTGCAGCGCGGCGTCGTTGACCGACGAGCAGATCACGGCGGGGAACGCGATAGGGGCGAACCCCGGCTGGTAACCGAGGAAGGTCGACTTCGCGCCGTGCTCGGCGAGCACGGATCGCGCCAGCGCATCCAGCGACCGCAGCGTCACCCCCGCCGCTGCCTGCGCCTGCACGGCGGCGAGGACGGCGGCGACCGCCCTCCCGGCCTCGCGCATCGCGGCGATTTCACCGGCGGACTTCAGCTCGACCATGCATGCCTCCCGTCTGTAGCCATCCTCCTGCACCCGGCCGGCGGCCCGCTGACCGGACCCGTCCCGGCGCCGGCGGTAGGGTCCGGATATGACGCTCCCTGCCAAGGCCGCCGAGCTTCTTCGGCTCCATCTCGACCCCGAACTGCTCGTCCTGGTCAATACCTGGGACGTGATCAGCGCCACGATCGTGGCCGGCCTGCCCGGGTGCCGGGCCATCGCCACGGCCAGCCACTCCATCGCCGCCTCGCACGGGTACCCCGACGGCGAGCAGATCCCGCTGGACGAAATGATCACCGCGATCGGCCGGATCGCGGCGGCCGTCGACCTGCCGGTCACGGCCGATCTTGAGGCAGGCTACGGCGACGCCGGCACCACCGTGCGCCGCGCGATCGGCGCCGGGGCCGTGGGCGGCAACATCGAGGATCAGATGCGGCCACTGGGCGATGCTGTCGCGGCAGTCGGGGCGGCGGTCCGGGCCGGGGCTGCGGAAGGAGTGCCGTTCGTGCTGAACGCGCGCACCGACGCCTACCTGCTGGCAGCCGACCGGGACCCGGCGTCGGTGCTCGCTGACGCGATCGAGCGCGGGCGGGCGTTCCTGGACGCCGGGGCGAGCTGCGTATTCGTGCCGGGCCGTCTCGACGCCGCCACGGTCGGCACGCTGGTCGAGGGCATCGGCGAGCGGAAGGTCAGCGTCATCTGGGTGCCCGGCTCGCTGCCGCAGCAGGACCTCGCGGATCTCGGGGTCGCCAGGATCTCGTTCGGCCCGTGGTCGCAGCGCATCGCGCTCACCGCGCTGGCCGACGCCGGCACCGCGCTGCTGGCCGGCGGCGCCCCGCCGGCCAGCGTCCGCGCCGTGAGCTAAGCCGCGCCGTGAGCTAAGCCGCGCCGTGAGCCTGGCCGTGAGCTAAGCCGCGCCGTGAGCTAAGCCTGCCGTGAGCCTGGCCGTGAGCTAAGCCTGCCGTGAGCTAAGCCCGGCCGCGGTCAGGCTGCTTCCAGGGCCAGCAGCGCCCTCTTGGCGTCGGCTCCGCCGACGTACTGGCCGATAGAGCCGTCGCTGCGCACTACCCGGTGGCAGGGGATGACGACAGGGAGCGGGTTCCGCGCGCAGGCGGTGCCGACCGCGCGTACCGCCGCCGGGCTGCCTGACGCCGCGGCCACGGCCCCGTAGCTGGCTGTCGTGCCGTAGCCGATCTCGCGCAGGTGCTCAAGGACGACGCGGCGGAACCCGTGCGCCAGCTGCAGGTCGAGGCTCACCCCGAACGCGCGCCGGGTCCCGGTGAAGTACTCATCGAGCTCGCGCGCCACGGCATCGAGACGCGCGGGAGCGCGCAGTACCCGCGGGCTGACCTGGCCGGCCAGCGCGGCCAGGACCGCGTCGTGGTCCTCGGCCGGGTAGGCCACCCGGACCAGGCCGCGTTCGGTCGCGGCGAGCAGCAGCTCGCCGACCGGGGTGCCGATCGTGCGGTAAGCGACATCGAGGATCCCGGCCTGCTGGGCCTGGCCGGCCAACCGGGCTCGCAGCCGGGCGTAGGCCGGCTCGTCGGTCGCCGCCAGGGACGACAGGAAGGCGGCGTCGGGTTCTGTGGTCATCATGCGGATGCCTCCGGCTGATAGACGTTACGGAGGGCAGCGATGCCGTCGGCCGCGCTGCGGCGCGCGGCGGCCTCGCTGGTGCCCAGGAGCTTGCCGACCTCGAGGTAGGGCAGGTCGGCGAGGTAGTGATAGGCGACCGCGCCGCGCTGCTTCGCGGGCAGCGCCCGCACCGCGTCCCACAGCGCCGTGTCGGGCTCGGCCGGGATGCCGTAGGCAGCCGGCCGCTCGGGCACCGACCCTGCCGGGATCGGTGCGCGCGCGATCGCCCGGTGCCGGTCGATCGCCTTGCGGTGCGCGATGGTCACCAGCCAGGCCCGCACGTTACTGCCGGGCCTGAGCTGCGGGTAAGCGCGCAGCGCTGCCAGGAACGTCTCCGACCATGCGTCGTCCGCATCGGCCGGTCCCAGCATCGCCCGGCAAACCCGCAGGACCGCTGGCCCGTGCTCGTCCACCATCTGCTCGAACGGTTTCACTGTCACACCCGGTAAACGCCGGCCGCGGCGCCGGCGTGAGGTCGCGAGGCCGGTGCGCTGACGTGATCAAGCGCCGCCGGATTGACCGGCGCCCTCAGGGGCCAACGAAACGGGTCCTGCGGCGGGAGTGATCGGGTGACACCTTGTGCGCTATGCGCATATCGCAGGCTTCGTCCCCGGCGCGGATGCTCGCCGGGGCCACCGCGGCAGCACTCGCCATCTCTCTCCTTGGTGCAGGCCAGGCTCTCGCCGCCGTACCCCAGCGCGCCGCCGCACGGCAGGGCGGCATTGCCCGTCCGGCGTCCGCCGCCCGGCTGGCATCCGCCGCCCGGCTGGCATCCGCCGCCCGGCCGGGCCGCATTGGCCGCCCGGCGTCCGCGAGTACCGGCGCGGCCGGGCGCCGCCGGCCGATCCGGGTCGGGTCGGTGACCATCCCGCCATGCAAGGTCTCGCGGCTGGCCTGATGCACCAGGATCAACGTGCCGCTGGACTACCGGAACCCGGCGGCCGGCCACATCAAGCTGGGATTCCAGTGGTACCCGGCGACCAGGGGCAACGCGATCGGAACGATCCTCGCCGTCCAGGGCGGCCCCGGCTTCCCGACCACCGACTACGCGCCGGACTACCGCGGCACGTTCCTGCCGCTGCTCACCAGGCGCAACCTGCTGCTGGTCAACCTGCGCGGCACCGGGAACTCCTCGGCCTTCCTCTGCAAGACGCTGCAGGACTGGAAGGACTCCGACGGCATCGCCGCCTACACGGTCGACACCGGCAAGTGCGGCCGGCAGCTGAACCACACCCGCAAACTGCCGGGTGGCGGCTACGTGCAGGCCAGCGACCTCTGCACCACCGCGAACGCGGCCCGCGACGTGGCACTCCTGCTGCGCAGGCTGCAGACCGGCAAGGTCGATTTCTACGGTGACTCCTACGGGACCTTCTTCGGGCAGACACTCACCGCCCGGTACGCGAAGATGCTCCGCTCGGTGACGCTGGACTCTGCCTATCCAGTCAGCCAGACGAATCCGTTCTACCCGCACATGATTCTGACGGCACGGCACGCCTTTAATATCTCCTGCGCCCGCAGGTTGCCTGCCTGGTTGTCAGCGGGACGCCGAAGGGCTGGGGACAGGTGCTGACCGGCTGGGGACAGGTGCGGGAAGGCCGGAGCTGGCCCTGCCGCCCTGCCCGCTGGCCGGACTGCGGGTCGGCCCGGCCCAGAGCATGACCTGCCCCGGCGCCCACGGGTCGGCGTCATAGACGTACCACGTGCTGGGGACCTTGCCTGGCCGCAGGAGCTTGCCGATGTTCTTGAATGTGTAGCGGAATACCGGGACTGTCACGTGCCGCTTGCGCAGCATGGCCAGGACTGCGGCAACTGTCCGGCCTCGGAAATGCATGCCGTGCATGACCTCGCCAGGAGCTGTCGCCGAGGCCGTGGAATCGTATTGCTCGCCGGGCCTGGCCGCCCGGCCGAAGACGAGTTCCGCCTGGCCGCGGTAGTTAGTGGGGATCCTGAGCCCGACCGGGCATACGTTGCCCCCGCCGCCGGTCACGCACTTGCCCGTCGCCGTGATCGGCGTGATCCCCGGCTTGCTGGTGGAGAACTCCACCACGGTGCCGACAATGGACGGAGAAGCGGGAACTAGCCGGAGCGTGATGTCCAGTCCGTGCGCCTTGAACTCGGCCCGGTAGCGCTTCGGGTCGGCGACCGGGTTGCGCACGATGACGTCGATGAACCGGCCGTGCTTCGTGAAGACCAGCGCCTGGGCCTGTGCCCTGGCCGGGCCGACGCTGAGCGGTCCGACCTTGTCGCCCGGCTGGCCGATCGACGTGACGATGAGCACCGCGGCGGCGAGGCCGGCGGCCAGCGGTATCCCGATCAGCCACCGGCGCCGCCGGGATGGCGCCGGCCCGGGACGTGCGGCCTGCCGGGGATGGGCCGCCTGCGGGGCAGCGGGCTCCCGGCCGGCCGCGGACATGATCTGGCCGGCCAGGTCGGCGAGCGCGTCGTCGCTCACCAGCAGAGCGGCCGCTGCGTCGGAGACGGGGGAGATACGGCTGACGGGGTTCATGCGTGGCCTCCATTCGTGACGTGGGCGCTGGCGGGCCGCGAGGCGCTGGCCGGTCGCGGAGCGCTGGCGGGCTGCCGGGCGCCGGCGTGCTGTGACGGGCCGGCAGGCGGCGCGGTGCCAGCGGGCTGCGCGGCGCCAGCCTGCGGCGGCAAGGTCGGCTGCCGCGCGATGGCGCTGGCGAGCCGGCGGCGCGCCCGGTGCAGCCGGATGCGCACGGCGTTGCGGGAGCAGCCGAGCACGGCCGCCGCCTGGCCGTTATCCAGTCCTTCCCAGCCGACCAGGGCAAGCAGTTCCCGGTCCGCTTCGGGTAGGCTGCGGAATGCCGCCGCGATCCCGGCCAGCTCCCCGGCGTACTCCGGTGCCTGATAGGCGGTCGTGAGTTCCGCGCGAAGCCGGCCGGCCAGCTCGGACCGGCGGTGCTCGCCGCGTTGCTGGTTCGCCAGGACGCGCCTGGCCACGCCGTAAAGCCAGAGGCGCGCCTGATCGCCGGGCGGAACGTCGTCGAGCCGGCGCCAGGCGGTCAGGAAAGTCTCGGCCAGCACATCGGCCGCGTCGTGCGGACTCCCGGTGCGGCGCAGTACGTAGCCGAGGATCGGGCCGCGGTTCGCCGCGTACACCTCTTCGAAGCGCTGCCGTCGATCATCCGGGCCGCCATGGTGCGGATAACTCAAGATTTGCTCCCTCCGACACCGGCTACATGTCCGGGTGAAGCCCGAGCATTTCAGTCATCATGGTGGCCGCCGCGGCCTGGCGGTGACACCCCGGCATGGCTTCCCCGGCAGCCCGCGGCGGGTCCGGGGGCCGGCCGCAGAACCCGCGGCCACCGGACGGAAGATAGCGGCCTGGCACGTGGTTGTACCTTTACTGGCGCTGTTTCACAGCGGAATCCAGCTAACTGGCCGAGAGAGGATTCTGGTTGCCAAACGAGGACATCGACCTCGAGCAGGGCTACGTCTCGATGCTCTACGGACGCCTCGACGACCTGCGGGAACGTGCGTCAGGCCGGCTCACCAGCGTGCTGAGGCAGACCGGCGGGACGCATCAGGCCAGGACCGAGCGCGAAGCATTCAGCGCCATGTACAGCCAGCAGCTCGCGCAGTTCGACGCGGCGGAGAACGGGCTGTGCTTCGGCCGGCTCGACTTCCGGGACGGGGATCGCCGCTATATCGGCCGCATCGGGATTCACGGCGATTCCGAGGACTACGAGCAGCTGCTGATGGACTGGCGCGCGTCGGCGGCGCGGCCCTTCTACCTGGCCACCGCCGTCTCGCCTGAGGACGTGCTGCTACGGCGGCACATCGAGACGCGGGACAGGAAGGTAGTCGGTCTCGACGACGAGGTCCTGGACCTGTCGTCAGCCGACCCCACCCGCCGTGACGGGCTGGCCGGCGAGTCAGCCCTGCTGGCCGCCATGAGCGCCAGCCGCACCGGGCGGATGAGCGACATCGTCGAGACCATCCAGGCTGAGCAGGACCACATCATCCGGTCCGCGCTGGGCGGAGTCCTGGTCGTGCAGGGCGGACCCGGTACCGGGAAGACGGCCGTTGCCCTGCACCGGGCCGCCTACCTGCTCTACACCCACCGTCGGCTGCTGCTGAGGCGCGGCGTTCTCGTCGTCGGGCCGAATGCCACGTTCCTGCGCTATATCGGGCAGGTACTGCCGTCGCTGGGCGAGACCAGCGTGCTGCTGTCCACCATGGCCGGCCTGTACCCGGGCATCACCGCCACCGCGGCCGAGCCGGCCGAAGTCGCCGTGATCAAGGGCGGCCAGCAGATGGCGCGCCTTGTCGCGGCGGCGGTGCGTGACCGGCAGCAGGTGCCCGAGGGCGGGCTCGAGGTGACCGTCGAGCGCGACAAGTACGTGATCAGCAAGCAGGCGTGCGCCAAGGCCCGGGAGCGGGCCCGCCGTTCGCGCCGCCCGCACAACCAGGCCAGGCACGTCTTCATCCGGGAAATGATCAGCGCCCTGACCGCCCTGGTAGTGGCCAATCTGGGCGCGAACGCGCTCGGCGAGGCCAACCTCCTCGATGCGGCTGACGTCGCGGAATTGCGGCAGGAACTGCGGGGTGACCCAGGCGTGCGGGCCGCGATCGACAGGCTCTGGCCGGTGCTGACGCCGCAGCGGCTGCTGACCGAGCTGTTCTCGTCGGAGCAGCGGCTGGCCTCGGCCGCGCCCTGGCTCTCCGAAGCGGACCGTGCGCTGCTGCTGCGCGGCACTTCCATCGGGACGCGCGGACTGCACAGCGTGGACGGCGGGACGCGCGGGCCGCACAGCGTGGACGGCGGGACGCGCGGGCTGCACGGCGTGGACGGCGGGTCGCGCGGGACGGACAGCGAATGGACGCCTGCCGATGTGCCGCTGCTGGACGAGGCGGCCGAACTGCTCGGCGAGGATGATCTGGCCGCCAGGGCGCGGGAGGAACGCGAGCGGCGGGCGCAGGTCGGCTATGCCCAGGGCGTGCTCGACATCATGTCGCGAGATGATGACGACGATCCCGAGATCCTGATGGGCGCGGACCTGGTGGATGCCGACCGGCTGGCCGCGCGGCACGAGGAGGACGAGTTCCTGACCGCGGCCGAGCGGGCCGCCGCCGACCGGACCTGGGCCTTCGGCCACGTCATCGTGGACGAGGCGCAGGAACTCTCGGAG
>Ga0182024_10015518_pt1 | contig 14566 bp, 11 predicted proteins | sample P32metaG_FD_120480 | JGI IMG/M metagenome (GOLD analysis project Ga0182024, IMG submission 120480) | Permafrost microbial communities from Stordalen Mire, Sweden - P3-2 metaG (Illumina Assembly) | ecosystem: Environmental > Terrestrial > Soil > Wetlands > Permafrost | place: Sweden: Stordalen... | reverse complement strand
CAGCTCGTCGGCGAGCAGGTTGCTGTTGGTGCCGGCGTGCTCGGCGGCAACCGACATCCGGCTGTCCTTGGGGTCGTGGCCCCAGCCGTGCGGGAGGCTGACCACGCCCGGCATGATCTCGTCCGTCACCTCGACCTCGGCGTCAACCGTGCCCGTGCGTGACCGCAGCCGCGCCGGCTCGCCGTCACTGAGGCCGAAGCGCTGCGCGTCTGCGGGGTGCACCTGCAGCGTGCAGCGCGGCTTGCCCCTGACCAGCACCGGCAGGTTGTGCATCCAGGAATTGTTCGAGCGCAGGTGACGCCGGCCCACCAGCACCGGGCCGGCCTCAGGGGGGCGCGCCAGCGCGGCGCGAAGCCGCTCCACGTCGGCCACCAGTGACTCCGGCGCCAGCTCGATCTGTCCGCTGCGGGTGCGCAGAGCATCCGGGAGCCGGGGCCGCAGCGGCCCGAGGTCGATCCCGTGCGGCGCCTGCTCGAGCGCAGCGAGGCTGAGGCCCCCCTCGGCCCGAGAGCCGAAGCCGTCGCCGTAGGGCCCGGCCCGCAGCATCAGATCCAGCAGCCGTTCGGGGCCAACGCGCGGCTCGAGGGCGGTCATCACCTCGTCAGCGCCGAGCGCGGCTGCCGCTGAGCCGGGCGTCTCGAGCTCGCGCGCCACGAGCGTTCTGGCAACGGTGTCATCGAAGGCGGCTAGATCGGCATCCGGACCCATCCCGGCAGCCACGGCGGCCAGCCGCAACAGCGTCACCCACTCGTCGGGCAACTCGGGCTGCGGTGGCAGCACCGGCGGTGAATAGTTGGCCACGTTGCGGACCGCGAACTGGTACAGCGCGAGGTCGTAATGACCGCGGCGAAGCGGCGACGGCGCGGGAAGGATCACGTCGGCGTGGCGCGTGGTCTCATTGACGTACACGTCGAGACTGACCATGAAATCCAGATCGTCCAACGCCGTGTCGAGCCGGCCGCTGTTCGGAGTGGAGACCACCGGGTTGCCCGAGAGCGTGATCAGAGCCCGGACCTGTCCGTCGCCCGGAGTATCGATCTCCTCTGCCAGGCATACGACCGGAAGCTCTCCGAAGATCTCACCGAGTGCGCGCACCCGGCTGGCGAAGCGCCCGAAACGCGCTCCGCGTCCGCGTCCCGGCTCGCCGGCGGCATTGACGGCCCCGGCGGCGGCGAGCGGGAACATCGCTCCTCCGGCACGGTCGAGGTTGCCGGTCAGCACGTTGACGACATCGACCAGCCAGCTGGCAAGCGTCCCGAACTCCTGCGTGCAGGTACCGATCCGCCCGTACACGGCGGCGGTCGGCGCCGCGGCGAGCTCCCGGGCCATGCGCCGGATCTGGTCGGCGGCGATTCCGCAGCAGGGCGCGACTGCCTCCGGGGTGAACGGCGCCGACAGGGCCCGCACTTCATCCAGCCCGGCGCACAGGCCGGAGATCCGCTCCCCCGGGTCCGCCAGTTCCTCTTCGAACAGCGTGGATACGAGCGCGAACAGCAGCAGCGCGTCGGTCCCGGGGCGGATGAAGTGGTGCTCGTCCGCCGCCTGCGCGGTGCGCGTGCGGCGGGGATCGACCACCACCAGCTTGCCGCCGCGAGCGCGCAGGGCCCGGAGGCGGCCGCGCATGTCAGGCGCGGTCATCAGGCTTCCGTTGGAGGCGAGCGGGTTGGCACCCAGGATCAGCAGGTGACAGGTCCGGTCGACATCGGGCACCGGCACGGTTGTCCCGGTGCCGAACATCAACGCGGAGGACATCTGCTTGGGGAACTGATCGACGGTGCTCGCGGAGTACACATTTCGGGAGGACAGCGAGCGCGTCAGGACGCGGGTGTAGAGGAGGTTGGAGAGGTTGTGAGCGGTCGGGTTGCCGATGTACACCGCGACCGCATTGCGGTCGGTGGCCAGGATCGGGGCGAGCCGGGCGTCGATCAGCGCGAACGCCTCGTCCCAGCCGGCCTCGCGGAAGTGGTCGCCGTCACGGATCAGGGGCGTGCGCACCCGATCGGGGTCCTCGTGCAGCGCACGCAGCGCGGATCCCTTCGGGCAGATGAAGCCCTTGCTGAACACATCGGCCTCATCGCCGCGGATGGAGACGATCCGGTCGCCGTCGAGCTTGATCTCCAGACCGCAGGTGGCCTCGCACAGAGGGCAGGTGCGAAACGCCGAGCGGTGACCATTGGTCCCCATCGCGCCAAACCATACGCGTCGGGGCAATCGCGAGCGATTCCCTGCCAGGTCACTCCGGCGCGTACACTGCCGCCGCCGTGAGCAAGGGCAAGCGAGAAGCGACCGCCGACTGGCTGATGGTGATCGGCGCGCCGATCCTGTTCGCCTCGCTGTTTCTCACCTGGAGCCATCAGTTCTCACCCGCCTTCCTGGCCCAGTACGGGCACTCGCCGGCGATCCAGGAGATCGCCCGGAACCCGACCGCGTGGCAGGTCTACTCGGTCGTCGACCTCCTGCTGGCGTTGCTCGCCGGGGGTCTGCTGACGGTCGCCCTACGGGGGTCGCGCGCGGGCCGGGTCGCGGTCCTGCTCGGTCTGGCCGTCGCGCTGGCGTTCACGGTCCACGCGCTGGCCACGCCGCCAACCCACGGTGTCGATCTGTTCAACCCAGGGCTGACCCCGCCGGCCGACTCGCCCGATCACCCCACCTCGGGCGCCGGGGAGATCGTCGCGCTGGTGGGAGCCGGGCTGGGGCTCGGCGGAGTGCTGCTGTCGTTCACGGTGGGCTGAGGACCGCGAGCCGGCGCGCCGGGGACTGGGGATCCGGTTCTATCCTCGAAGGGGATGTCAATCGTTCCCGCTGACCGGCGCCGCGAGCTTCCCGACCAGCCCGGCGTGTACCTGTTTCGCGACGAGCGCGGCAAGGTGATCTACGTCGGGAAGGCGAAGTCGATCAAGAAGCGCGTGGCCTCGCACTTCTCAAATCCGAGCACCCGCGCCGGCCGGGACCTGGTTGGAATGATCGACCACGTCGAGGCGCTGGTGGTGCACACCGAGGCCGAGGCGCTGCTGGTGGAGCAGAACTTCATCAAGCAGTACAAGCCGCGACTCAACATCCGCCTGCGGGACGACAAGTCCTATCCCTACATCGCGATCTCGCTCGACGAGGACTTTCCGCGCGTCTACTTCACCCGCGAGCGCCACCGCCGCGACCGCGCCTATTTCGGGCCCTACAGCAACGCCAAGCGCGTGCGCTCCACGCTCGAGGTCCTCGGCAAGGTGTTCATGTTCCGCTCGTGCGAGGGACCCGAGCCGGGACGGCGCAGCGGCTCGCCGTGCCTGGACTACTACATCAAGCGCTGCGAGGCGCCCTGCGTCGGCTACGTCGACCGCGAGCACTACCGGAAGTCGATCGACGGCGTGATCGACTTTCTCTCCGGCCGCTACAAGTCGATCGAGCGTGGCCTGCTCGCGGAGATGCAGGCCGCGGCCGCCGAGCAGCGGTTCGAGGACGCGGCCCGGGAGCGCAACCGGCTGCGGGCGATCCGCTCGCTGCTGGAGCGCCAGCGCGTTGCGCACGAGGGGGCGGGGTCGCTGGACGCCATCGCCATCGCGATCTCGGAGGGGGAGGCCAACGCGCAGGTGTTCCAGGTCCGCGACGGGGTGCTCTCCGACCGCCAGAGCTTCTATCTCGACAACGCCGCCGGCGGAGAGATTCCGGAGGTGGCCGAGGCCTTCATCCTCCAGTATTACGCCAGCGCCATGTCGGTGCCCCCGCTGCTGATCGTGCAGCGTGACGTCGGCTCGGCACCGGCCCTGGCCGAGGCCCTGAGTGCCCGGCGCGGGGGCACGGTGGAGATCCGGGCGGCCGAGCGGGGGGACAAGCGCCGCATCCTCGAACTCGCCGAACGCAACGCCCGGCTCGCCGTGGATCAGGAGAAGCTGCGCTCCGAGCGCCGGCACCAGCAGCGTGTCGAGGCGCTGGACGGGCTTGCCCAGGCGTTGGGGCTGGACACGATCCCCCTCCGGATCGAATGCTTTGACATCTCCACCCTGATGGGGACCAACACCGTGGCCTCGATGGTGGTGTTCGAGGGCGGGGCCCCGAAGAAGTCCGACTACCGCCGCTTCAAGGTGTTCACGGTCGGCGACGGCGCCGGCAACGGAGCCCACGACGGGCCGGACGACTTCGCGGCGATGGAGGAGATCCTGGGGCGCCGCATGGCCCGCTGGGAACAGCAACGCGACGTCTCACCGCACGACAAGGACTACGACCCCAGCTTCGCGGCGCTGCCCAATCTGGTGGTCATCGACGGCGGGAAGGGTCAGCTCGCGGCCGGGCTGCGGGCGCTGCAGGGCTTCCGCGAGCGCGGTGTGGTCGTGGTCTCACTGGCCAAGCGGATCGAGGAGGTGTTCATCCCGGGCCGCGCGGCGCCCCTGAGCCTCGCCCACGACACGCCCGAGCTTCAGCTGCTGCAGCGGGTCCGAGACGAGGCCCACCGGTTCGCGATCACCCACCACCGCATCCGGCGTGACCGCGCCATGACCGCCTCGGTGCTCGACGATCTTCCCGGTGTAGGTCCGGCGCGCAAGCGAGCGCTGCTCGCGCACTTCGGCTCGCCGGACGCGATCCTGGCGGCTTCCCGCGAGGAGCTCGAGTCCGTGCCGGGGGTCCCGGGCAAGCTCGCGCGCGAGGTCTACCGCGAGCTGCACAAGACCGGCGTCTGAACCGGCCGGCGTCAGCCGCCGCTGGTCAGAAGCGCGGCGCTGCCGGCCGGCAGCGACACCGTGTAGGTCCCGGAGGCGGGGTCGACCGGCGTCGTGGCTGGGGGTCCCGGCAGCGTCCCCGTCGTGGTCTGCGCTCCGAACGTCTGGCCGCCGATGGTCACGCCCGAGGTCGCGCTGACACTAGGTGCCTGGAGCGTCTCGAGCGAGGCCTGGCTCGGGACGCCGGGGAGCTGCAGTTGCACGTCGTGCTCGACGTTGGGGTCCTTGTTGATCAGGGTCACGCGGATGACACCGTCGGCGCCCTGCGTCGCCCAGACCTTGACCGGTCCGGCGGGGGCGCTGACCGACAGCAGACGCGCGCCCGGCGGGAAGGCCTGGGCGAACATCAGCAGGCCGTAGTACTCAGGGTGGACGAAGGCCTGCCAGGCGCCGGTTGAGGAGTGCGAGACCGTGAACAGCTCGTAGTTGGAGCCCGGGAGCATGTGGAAGTTGACGCCATCGACGCCCACGCTGGCCATGTTGAACATCGTGTCCAGCGCCCACAGCGCCGAGGCGAAGCTGTCGCTGACGCCCGCGGCGCCCTCGCAGGAGGCCGAGTTGATCTCGCTCAGGCGAAACGGCCGCCGGTGCGCGTGGGCGACCCGGGCGTAGGCGGCGAGGCCGCGGGCCAGGCCGGCGGCGGAGCTGTCGGCCAGCAGGTTGGGGATCGAGGCGTAGCTCGACGAGGTCGGATCCGTGACGCACGCGCGCAGGGGATAGCGGTGATAGGTGACGAGCTTCAGCCTCGGCTCGGCTGAGATGAAGTGGCCGAGCTTCCCCATCCAGGCCGGCCCTGAGGTCGCGGGACCCGCCAGCGCCACGTTCGGGAGCGCTTTGCTCCAGTGCGTGAACTCCTTGGTGTAGTCGCTGAGGTCGTATCTGCGCCCGCGGGAGCGATAGAGATGACCGCGCCGGTCCCGATACCAGGGGAAGACGCCGTAGAGGTCGGGCTCGTTGCCGATCTCGAAGCTCTGGATATAGCGCCGGCCGATGCCCTGCACAAACGCCCGGCCTTCGGCGGCGGCGATCGCGGGCCGGCCGGCAGCGAGGTTGATTCCGAGGATCAGCTTGGCTCCGAGGTCGGCGGCGAGAGCCTGGGTGGTTCGCAGCCAGCCGTCGGTCAAGCGGTAGTTGATCCCACCGGGGGGCAGCATCCCGGGGATCGGCCACCAGGTCCCGTCAGTGCTGTCGCCGCCGATCCGGATCACCGGTGACTGACCGGGGGTGAGGCCCTTGAGCAGCCCGACCAGGACCGGGTCGACCGCCAGCGGGTCGCGTCCGGTGTAGATGTGAAGCGCCCGGTACTCAAGCGACACACCGGTGAACCCCCGAGGCATGGCCTGCCCCTCGGGCGTCGCCGACACACTCGCTGAAAGCGAGTCGGCGGCCTGAGCCCGCGAGGCGGCGTGCGCGGTCGCGGGTCCCAGCGACGCGAGTCCGAGCGCCGCCACGAGGGCGATACGGGCGCGGCGGCGAAGCACTCGGCGCATGGTGGCACACCGCGGGACCGCGGGCGTGCCACCCCCGTCCGCCCCGGTGATCAGACTTAAGCTCGAACTATGGAAGCCTCGGCTCTCACCGACCTGGTCGTGATCACGGGTTTTTCCGGCGCCGGCAAGTCGACGGCGATGGCGGCGTTCGAGGACGAGGGCTACTTCTGCGTCGACAACCTCCCGTCGGAGATGATCCGGTCGCTGGTGGACCTGTTCATGCACGCGGGCTCGAAGGTCGCCAATGCCGCAGTCGTCTCCGACGTTCGCGGCGGCAGCTACTTCGAGGGCCTGGCGGAGATGCTCGACGGTCTGCGCCGCAGCGGCGTGCACCTCCGGGTGCTGTTCCTGGAGGCCGACGAGGAGACGCTGCTGACCCGCTACAAGGAGACCCGCCGCCGTCACCCGCTGGCGCCCCGCGGCAGCGTCACTGACGGGATCGCCCGCGAGCGCGAGTTGGTGGCGCCGCTGCGCGAGCGGGCCGACCTGGTGATCGACACCGGCGGCCTGACCGCCGCGATGCTGCGTCGCAAGCTGGCCGACGAGCTGCTGCCCAACCGGACCCGGGGCCGCCTGGCGGTCACGTTTGAGAGCTTCGGTTTCAAGTACGGCCCCAGTCGCGACGCCGACCTGATGTTCGACGTGCGCTTTCTCCCCAACCCGCACTACGAGCGGGATCTGCGGCCGCTGACCGGCAACGACCAGAGCGTCGTGGATTTCATCAACGCCGATGGCGAGCTCGACCGCTTCTACGAGCACCTGCACCCGCTGGTCGACTACCTGCTGCCGCAGTACCTGGCCGAAGGCAAGGCTCATCTGGTGCTGGCGATCGGCTGCACGGGCGGGCGACATCGCTCAGTCGCCGTGGCTGAGCATCTCGCCGAGCGCTACCGGGACGCGAGCGGATACCTGGTGGAGATCCTGCACCGCGACGTGACCAGGCCGGCGTGATCGACCACGTGGGTTTCGAGGTCTCAGACCTCAAGCGCTCGACCCGCTTCTACGACGCGGTCTTCTACGCACTCGGTGCACGGCGGATGTACGAGTCCGAGCAGGCGGTCGCCTACGGGATCAACGGCCCGCTGATCTGGTTCGTGGTCCGGGGGCGTACCCCGGGCCCGGGGTACGGACACCTGGCGCTCCAGGCCAACGGCAAGGCGGCAGTCGACGCGGCCCACGCCGCCGGACTCACCGCCGGCGGCAGCAACGACGGCCTCCCCGGGCAGCGCCCGCAGTACGGCCGCCGTTATTACGCCGGATACCTGCTCGATCCCGACCGGTTGCGGGTAGAGGTGGTGTCGAGAAGGTAGGGCGGGCGCCGGAGGGGGACCGCGGCCCGGTTCATATAGCCTGTCTTGGGCAGCGCCCGGGTGCTTCCCCGCGGACCGGCGCTCTTCGACGGTAGGCGAAATACTGGAGGCATCGCGCATGGCGGTACGGATCGGGATCAATGGCTTCGGGAGGATTGGCCGGAACGTATTCCGCGCCGCCCACGAGCAGGGCGCCGACATCGAGTGGCTCGCGGTCAACGACCTCGTCGACCCCAAGACGATCGCTCATCTGCTCAAGTACGACTCCAACTACGGACCCTTCCCCGGAACCGTGCAGGCCACCGATACCGGACTCATGGTCGACGGCAGGGAGATCCGCGTGCTCGCCGAGCGCGACCCGGGAGCGCTGCCCTGGGGAGATCTGGGTGCCGACGTTGTGATCGAGTCCACCGGCCTGTTCACCGACCGCGAGAACGCCGCCAAGCACATCGACGCCGGCGCCAAGAAGGTCGTCATCTCCGCGCCGGCCACCGACCCCGACGTCACGGTCGTGCTCGGCGTCAACTTCGATCAGGCCTATGACCGCGACCGGCACGAGGTGATCTCCAACGCTTCGTGCACGACCAACTGCCTGGCGCCGGTGGCCAAGGTCCTGCACGAGACGATCGGCATCAAGCACGGACTGATGACCACCATTCATGCCTACACCGCCGACCAGCGGCTCCAGGACATGCCGCACAAGGACCTGCGCCGCGCGCGGGCCGCGGCCGTCAACCTGATCCCTGCCACGACCGGCGCCGCCAAGGCGATCGGGGTGGTGATCCCGGAGCTCAACGGCAAGTTGCACGGGTTCGCCGTGCGCGCTCCGCTCCCCACCGGAAGCTTGGTTGACCTGACCGTCGAGGCCGCCCGGGAGACCACCGTCGATGAAGTCAACACGGCGCTTCGGGCGGCTGCCGAGAGCGGGCCCCTGAGAGGGCTGATGCTCTACACCGAGGATCCCATCGTCTCCTCGGACATCGTGAAGAACCCGGCCTCGTCAATCGTCGACTCGCAGCTCACCGCGGTCATGGACGGGACGATGGTCAAGGTCGTGGCCTGGTATGACAACGAGTGGGGCTACTCGAACCGGGTCTCGGATCTCGTTCAGCGACTGCTGTGAGGACACTGGCGGAGCTCGGCGAGCTGCGGGGCAGGCGGGCACTCGTACGCGTGGATTTCAACGTTCCCCTGCAGGATGGCCGGATCACTGACGACACCCGGATCCGCGCGGCGCTGCCGACGCTCGAGGCCCTTCGCGAGCGGGGTGCGGCGCTGGTGCTGGTATCGCACCTCGGCCGGCCTGAGGGGTTCGATCCCGAGCTCTCGCTCAGGCCGGTGGCGGAACGGCTGTCGGAGCTGATGGGTACTCAGGTCACGCTGGCCCCCGCCGGTGTGGGCGACGACGTAGCCGCCCTCGCGAACGGGCTGGAGGCGGGCGACGTGCTGCTGCTCGAGAACATCCGCTTCGAGCCCGGAGAGACCCGGAACGACCCGGAGCTGGCAGCGGCGCTGGCCGGCCTCGCCAACGTGTACGTCAATGACGCCTTCGGTACCGCCCATCGCGCGCACGCCTCGACCGAGGGCGTCGCCCGGCTGATCTCCGAGCGCGCTGCCGGCCTGCTGCTGGAGCGCGAGCTGGAGGCCCTCTCGGGGCTGCTCGAGAATCCGTCGCGCCCGCTCGTGGCCACCCTCGGGGGCGCCAAGGTGAGTGACAAGATCGGCGTGATCGACTCCTTTCAACGCGCGGCTGACACGATCCTGATTGGGGGCGCGATGTGCTTTCCGTTCCTGGCGGCCCAGGGCCACACCGTCGGCGACTCGCTGTGCACCGCCGAGGACGTGCAGTTGGCCAAGGCGGCGATCGCCGCGGGCGCCGACGCCCGGGCGCAGCTCGCGCTTCCCAGCGACCTCGTGCTGGCTGACCACTTCGGGGCCGACGCGGTGCCCCAGCCGCTCGACGGCGTCGACGTGCCCGACGGCCTGATGGGTCTCGACATCGGCCCGCGCAGCGCCGATGCCTACGGCCAGATCATCGTCACCGCCGGGACGGTGTTCTGGAACGGCCCGATGGGCGCGTTCGAGCTCGAGCCCTTCAGCGCCGGGACGCGCACGGTGGCTCGCGCGGTCGCCGCCGCGCCGGGCGTGACCGTCGTCGGAGGCGGCGACTCCGCGGCGGCGCTCGAGAGCTTCGGCCTCGCTGACGAGGTCACCCACCTCTCGACCGGCGGGGGAGCGGCGCTGGAGCTGATCGAAGGCCGCAAGCTTCCCGGCGTGGAGGCGCTGAGATGAGTCCTGACCGCACGCCGCTGATCGCCGGCAACTGGAAGATGTACAAGACCGTGGAGCAGGCCGAGGAGTTCATCGGAGCGCTGCTGCCACGGGTGTCGTCAGTGGAGCGGACCGAGGTGGCTATCTGCCCGCCGTTCACCGCGCTGCAGGCGATGGTCGACTCCACTCGCGGCTCTCGCGTCGCCGTCTACGCGCAGAACATGCACCACGCCGACGAGGGCGCATTCACCGGCGAGGTATCGCCCCAGATGCTGGTGGAGGTGGGCGTCCAGGGAGTCGTGCTGGGTCACTCCGAGCGCCGCGGCCTGTTTGGTGAGACCGACAAGGCCCTGGCGCTCAAGGTGCCCGCAGCGCTGGCCGCGGGCCTGATGCCTGTGCTGTGCGTGGGTGAGACCGAGGAGGAGCGCGAGCGCGGCGACACCCAGCGCAAGCTCCGCCATCAGGTGCAGGAGGATCTGGCCCGGATTGAGACCGAGCAGCTCGGCGACGTGGTTATCGCCTACGAGCCGATCTGGGCGATCGGCACCGGCCAAGTTGCCACCGCCGAGCAGGCGCAGGAGGCGATCGCCTTCGTCCGCGCGCTCGTGGGGGACCGCTCCCGGGAGCAGGCGCAGCGCACGCGGATCCTCTACGGCGGCAGCGTCAAGCCCGAGAACGCCGCCGAGCTGCTGGCGCTCCCGGACGTCGACGGTGCCCTGGTGGGCGGCGGGAGCCTCGACGCCGAGTCGTTCGCGGCGATCGTCGCCGCAGCGGGATAGCTGCGCGCCGATGGCAATCCGCCCTGGACCCGCCTCGCTGCCCGCCGAGCGGGCCGCGCTGATCATCCTCGACGGCTGGGGCCTGGCAGAGCCGGGTCCCGGCAACGCCGTCGCCACCGCCCGGACGCCGGTGTTCGACGAGCTCTGGAAGGCGTGCCCGACGACGACGCTGACCGCTTGCGGGCGCGCGGTGGGCCTCCCCGAGGGCCAGATGGGCAACTCCGAGGTCGGGCATCTGAATCTCGGCGCGGGCAGCGTGGTCATGCAGGACCTGACTCGGATCGACCTCGCCGTCGATCGCGGCGAGCTGTCCTCGAATTCTGCGCTGCGGGAGGCGTTCACGGGCGCCGAGCGGGTCCACGTGATCGGCCTCGTCTCCGACGGTGGCGTTCACTCCAGCCTCGAGCACCTGCGGGCGCTGATCGAGCTGGCGGCCTCGCTCGAGGTGCCGGACCTCGTGCTGCACGCGTTCACCGACGGGCGCGACACGCTGCCGAAGTCCGGCGCCGGGTACCTGGAGCAGGTGCAGACGTGGATGGACGAGAACGGGGCGGGGCGGACCGGGTCAGTGGTCGGCCGCTATTACGCCATGGACCGCGACAGCCGCTGGGATCGGATCCAGCTCGCCTATGACCTGCTCGTGCACGGCCGGGCCGAGCACACCGCGCAGACCGCGGCCGAGGCCGCCCGCGCCGCCTACGAGCGCGACGAGACCGATGAGTTCATCACGCCGACGCTGGTCGGCGACGAGGCTCGGATTCGCTCCGGCGACCAGGTGATCGGCCTCAACTTCCGCCCCGACCGGATGCGCGAGATCACCCGCGCGCTCGCCGAGCCCGGGTTTGACGAGTTCGATCGCGAGGGGGCCGACCCGGTGGAGCGCTACACGACGATGACCGAGTACCAGGAGGGGTGGCCGTACCCGGTGGCGTTCGCGCCCGAGCGCCCGGAGACCACGATCGGGGCGGTGATCGCCGCGCGGGGCGAGCGCCAGCTGCACGTGGCCGAGACGGAGAAGTACCCGCACGTGACGTACTTCTTCAACGGCGGCGACGAGTCCCCATACGAGGGCGAGCAGCGCGAGCTGGTGCCCTCACCGCGCGATGTCCCCACCTACGATCACAAGCCCGCGATGAGCGCTCCAGAGGCAGCGGCAGCATTCGTGCAGGCGTGGTCAGCCGAGCCCCCGCGGTTCGCGATCATCAACTTCGCCAACGCGGACATGGTCGGTCACACCGGCGTGATCGCGGCCGCCGTGGAGGCGGTGGAGACCGTGGACAAGTGCCTGGGGGAGGTCGTCGAAGCCGTGCACGCTACGGGCGGCGCTTGCCTGATCACCGCCGATCACGGCAACGCCGACCACATGCTCGAGCCCGATGGCAGCCCCAATACCGCCCACTCGCTCAATCCGGTGCCGGTGATCGTCACCGTGCCCGAGCTCGCCCTGCGCAGCGGCGGCGTGCTCGCCGATGTCGCCCCGACGATCCTGGCGTTGCTGGGGATCGAGCAGCCGGCCGCGATGACCGGCGAATCGCTGATCGAGGGTTAGCCGGCGCGCAGGGGCGGCTCCGGGCCGCAGACGATCGAGGGCTCTGAGCAGGCGGCGTAGCCCGCGCGCAGCTCAGCGCAGGATCCCGGTGTGCCCGAGCGAGTAGCGCCCGGGCTGGGGCCACACGCACAGACCGTGTGGCCCCTGGCCCACCGGGATCGTGGCGCGCAGGTGCCCGTTGGCGGTGTCTATGGCGTAGACGTCGGCGTTGTAGCGGCCGCTGAGCCACAGCGTGCGGCCGTCGGCGGAGACGCCGCCCATGTCGGGACTGGCGGGAAGCGGCAGCTGCCAGGTGGCGATCACCTTGCGCCGCTTGAAGCTGACGACGGAGATCGTGCCCGCCGAGCGGTTGGAGACGTACATCACCCGGGCGTCGCGGCTGGGGTAGAGCCCGTGGGCCCCCGCGCCGGTGTGAAGGAAGCCGATCACGCGGAAGCGCTTGGGGTCGATCTCCCACAGCCCGCTGCTCATCTGGTCGGCGACGTAGAGCGTGCGCCCGTCCGGTGAAAGCTTGACGTCCTGGGGACTGGTGAGACCGTTGCCGAGCACCAGGGTGCGGATCACGCGCTGCGTCCAGGTGTCTACCTCGATCATCCTGCCGCTGAACTCGCAACTGGCGAAGGCGTAGCGTCCACCGGGGGAGAAGTCCATGTGATCCACGCCCCGGCAGGCCGGAACCGACAGCGAGTACACCAGCTTCATCGTCCTCGGGTTGCGGAAATCAAGCCGCTGCAGGCGCTCGGCCACGACGATGGCAAACCGGCCGTTGGGAGTGAAGTAGAGGTTGTAGGGGTCCTCGACGGGAATCGGTCGCCCGGGCCGGCCGGTACGCGGATCGATCGGTGTCAGGCTGTTGCCTAGGTCATTGTCGACATAGAGCGTTTTGAGGTCGTAGGCGGGCGTGACGTGCTGGGGGAGGGCTCCCGTGGGGAACTCACGGACGATCTTCATCGTGCGCTGACTGATCTCGTCGACGGTGTTGCTCATGCTGTTGGGCACGTAGACCAGCGCGGGGTCCCCGTGCACGGCCGCGCTGAGGTCACCGGCGGCGTCGGCGCTGTAGATGTTGGTGCTTCCCGCCCCGTGGCTGCGCGCCGCCGGAGGCAGCTTGGAGGCGCTCGTGCTCGAGGTCGTAGTCGCGGTGACGTGATGGCCGGAGCCGCAGGCCGAGAGAAGAAGAGCGAGGAGCGTCAGCGCGGCCGCCGCCGCGCGACGGCTCGCTGCGCGCGTGGGTCCGCTCGCTCCGATCACAGGGCGCCCATGCACGGCGGGGAGCCTGCTGCTCGGCGATCTGAGCCGCCTAAGCGCGCGGTGAGAATCTCCACAGGACCGGCGATGGCGGGGTCCACCCGCCCCGTGGTTGGCTACGCTCGCCCGCATCCGCCGCCTGTCCCCCAGCCCGCTCACCGCACGCTCCTACCCCCGGCGGCCCCGGGCGACGCCCCGCCGCAACGGCCCCCTACTGGCGTCGGTGGCGGTGATCGTGCTCGCGGCCGGCTGCGGGTCAAGCCAGAGCACAAGCGTCTCGAGCCACCAGTCGGGCGCCCATCACAAAAGAGCCAAGGCGGGCGCGCGGCCGGCACCCCCGCGGCCGCTGACGCTCAGCTACCGGCCGCTGTTCTCACTGCCGGCGCCGTTGCGCGACCCGGCCAGCGCCGTGATCGGGGGAGGCCGGTTCGTGCTGATCGGCGGCCTGGACGCCGCGGACACCTCGAGCGCGGAGATCGACGTGGCCAGCAGCCACGGCCTGTTGCACACCGCCACCCTGCCGCTGGCCCAGCACGACGCCCAGGGAGCGGCGCTCGCCGGCAAGGTGTACGTCTTCGGCGGGGGGTCGTTCTCCGAGCTGAACCACATCGTGAGCTTCGATCCGGTGAGCAACGCGGTGGGGGGTGCCGGGACACTGCCGCGAGCCCAGTCCGACGTCGCGGTGACGAAGCTCGACGGGACCGCCTACATCGTCGGTGGCTATGACGGCACCAACTGGCTGAACACGATCCTGGCCTGGCGCCCCGGCTCGGGGGTGCGGGTCGCGGGCCGGCTGCCGGTGGGCCTGCGCTACTCCTCGGTGAGCCCGGTCGACGGCCGGCTGGTGATCATCGGCGGCTCGACTCCGGCCGGTGCCACCGATGCGATCTACAGCTTTGACCCCGCGAGCGGCCGCGTGGCGAGGATCGGGCGGCTGCCGCATCCGATCACCCATGCCGGCGCGGCGACGCTGGGCTCGTACGTGTACCTGGTCGGGGGGCGGGGAGACAACCTGGACACCCAGACGGCGAGCGTGTGGTCGATCAATCCGCTCACCGGGGCGGTGCACACCGCCGGCCGACTTCCGCGGCCGCTGTCGGATACCGGCGTGCTCGCGGTGGGTGGCGCGATCATCGTCGCCGGGGGCCTCACGCCGGCGGGTACCGTGGCCCCGGGGGTGGGAGAGCTGGTCCCGCCCGGCGGGTGAGTG
>Ga0182024_10015517_pt1 | contig 14566 bp, 15 predicted proteins | sample P32metaG_FD_120480 | JGI IMG/M metagenome (GOLD analysis project Ga0182024, IMG submission 120480) | Permafrost microbial communities from Stordalen Mire, Sweden - P3-2 metaG (Illumina Assembly) | ecosystem: Environmental > Terrestrial > Soil > Wetlands > Permafrost | place: Sweden: Stordalen... | reverse complement strand
GTCCGGCCGCCCAGTATGCCGACGAGGAGTACGACCTCGAAGACGACGAGCGGCGGGCCGCCACCCGCTGAGCCCGACATTCGGGGCCGTTTCGGTCGCCGGCTTCTGCCGCGGGCACGACATCCACCGTGCGGCCTGTGCTCGAACGCTTGGGTCCGAGAGCGGGAGCGGGGGCGACTATCCTGGCCAACCCGCGGGGGTGTAGCTCAGCTGGTAGAGCGCTACGTTCGCAATGTAGAGGCCGAGGGTTCGAGTCCCTTCACCTCCACCCGTGTGATAGCTCGCGACAACCCCTTGAAGCCAAGTGGTCGATTGGTAACGACTGCGGTTGGGTCCCTGGTTGGACCGAGATTGGAACAGGACGACATCTTGATTGAGGCGTGTCGGTGGTACGCCTTGATGACCGATCAGTCTTCGGGAAGAGCAGCAAAATCACGCTTGGTCTTCCTATACCACCCCATTCCTGATATGGGCTTTCTCCACCTAGCCTTCATCTCCTTCTGAGCACCATCGTGTGTTTCATCACCCTTGGAGACCATTTCCTTCAAATGCTTATCTTGCGCCTTGATGACCTCATCAGCGGTATTTCCCTGGAGAGGGAGATCACATGGTCCTCCTAATTGTTTACATGTCATTGTCTTCATAAGTCTCGCTTCCTTTCATAGTGCTCAGCCGTCAACTGGGGCGAGTTGAAACGGGCTGAGAGATCTCGTCTCAGCGCCTCATGGTGCCGTCTGTGCAGGTTATGACTGCGATCGACGGTCAGGCCTGCGCGATGCGGACGAGGTTGCCCGAAGGGTCGCGGAACGCGCAGTCGCGCACTCCCCAGGGTTGAGACGCCGGCTCCTGGAGCACCTCGGCGCCCGCCGCCCGAACCTTCTCGAAGGTGGCGTCGAGGTCGTCAGAGCGGAAGATCGCAGCCTGCAGCGACCCCTGCGTCACGAGTGACAGGAGGGCGTCGCCCTCAGCCTGCGAACGACCGCCGTGCGGCTGGGACAGGACGATGTCGACGTCCTGCCCCGGGGCGCCAACGGTAACCCAGCGGAAGCCGTCGGACGCAACGTCGGCGCGGACCTCGAGGCCGAGCGCGTCGCGGTAGAAGCCCAGCGCAGCGTCGGAGTCGTGGACGGGGATGAACATTGCGGAGACGGTGACTGCCATGCGATAACCGTAACAGCACCGACTCGTTGTGTACTTCTCCGATCCTGCTTGGTGACGGGGGCGGTTCCGGCGTCCGATGCGCCGACACAGCCCGTTCGCAGCCAACCCGTCGGCTCAGGTCGGCAGCGCTAAGACCGCGACCGGAGTACGCCGCGGTCGCGTCGCAAACATACTCACGCACGACGGAACGACCTCGAGGTCGCGGTGGTCGCGCCCGCGGTACTGCGACGGCGTCACGCCGACGATCTCGGTGAAGCGCGAACTGAACGAGCCGAGCGACGTGCAGCCGACGGCGACGCAGGTGTCGGAGACTGACTTCCCCTGACGCAAAAGAGTCTTCGCGCGCTCGATGCGTCGCGTCATGAGATAGGAGTAGGGAGTCTCGCCATACGCCGCACGGAACTTGCGCGAGAAGTGCGCGGGCGACATGAGCGCGGAACGCGCCATGGCCGGGACATCGAGGGGCTGCGCGTAGTCGCGGTCAACGAGGTCGCGCGCCCGGCGCAAGTGCACGAGGTCGGCGATCTCCTCCGGTGTCATGCCGACGACGGTACCCGACCGGTCGCCCCCTCGGTCGAAGAATACGGGTCGAGGCCGCCCCGAAAGGCCGATAGCCCGCTACGTCGATCGCGGATATCGCGCTGGCCAGGCCACTATCGCGAGCACTCCCGCTCCTTGTTCAATGCTGAGTCTTGCGATGCTTGCCGCCAGAGCCCGGCGTCCTGGCTCGATCGCGGTGTTCGAGACTACGAGCCGGGTTGGCCCGAACGTGATTCGTCATCGCCACCGAGGTCATGGACCTTGTGCGAATTAGCGAAATGTGATATCGTTTAGATATCAAAATTGAAAATCGAGGGCACCCTGGGGAGGGATCATGGACCGGGCCGTCCAGCCGTTTAGTGACCCCGAGGCGACTCCGGTCGGTCACTCGAGAACCCGCGTCGACATTCGCGAGCGGCAAGCCTGGGCCGTCAGCGGCTGGTTCGGTGTCCTCGTTGTCGGCGCCTGCATCGTCGCCGCATTTTTCCTCGTCGAGAGTTCAGTCAAAGTCATCGTTGTCTTGCCGATCCTGGTGGCCGTTGTCATCTTGGCCTCGCTGGTCATCGTGCAACCCGGCGAGACCAGGGTCGTGCGGTTCTTCGGCAGCTACGTCGGCACGGTGCGCGGTACCGGCCTGTCGTGGATTCTGCCCCTGACTCTCCGCCAGAATGTGAGCATTCGGGTCAGGAACTTCGAGACGAACCATCTGAAGGTCAACGACGCCGACGGCAATCCCGTGGAGATCGCCTCCATCGTCGTTTGGCAGGTAGCCGATACCTCACGTGCGCTCTACGCAGTCGATGACTACCTGACCTTCGTGCGAGTCCAGGCCGAATCAGCGTTGCGGCATGTGGCGACCACGCATCCCTACGACAACCCGGCAGACAAGGGCCTATCGCTGCGCGGCTCGACCGACATCGTCGCTGAGGAGCTCGCCGCGGAGGTGGCCCAACGGGTCGCCATCGCCGGTGTCGAGATCGTCGAGGTGCGCATCAGCCATCTTGCCTACGCGTCAGAGATCGCCCAGGCGATGCTGCGACGACAGCAAGCCAACGCTGTCGTCGCCGCCCGCTCCCGTATCGTCGAAGGCGCAGTCGGGATGGTTGAAATGGCGCTCGACCGGCTGAGTGAGCGCGGCATCGTCGACCTTGATGAGGAACGCAAAGCAGCGATGGTGAGCAATCTGATGGTCGTGCTCTGCGGTGACCAACCAGCCTCACCGGTCGTCAATACCGGGTCGCTCTACTCTTGATCCGTGAGTGACCGCAAGCAGGTACTGCTGCGAATTGATCCCACCGTCCATGATGCGCTCGCCCGGTGGGCGGTCGATGAGTTCCGCAGCCTCAATGCCCACGTAGAGATGCTGCTGCGCCGGGCCCTCGACGACGCCGGGCGAATGCCGAAGAGGGCTGGACCGTTGCCCAGGCGCGGCCGGCCACCCGCCGCTTGACCCGACATGCAGAGCGCGTCGGTTGACCAAGGCGGTGAACCCGCTCCGGTGAGCGTGCGTCGAGAGCGGTAACCCTTCTGGCACCGCTCACACCGGTGGTTTATTGCGATCCTCAGGCGTCAAGTTGTCTCGACGCTTCTTGCATGGCGAACAGGGTGGCGGTGGCAAGCACGGCCACTGCCACTATTGCCAGGGGCCAGGTCGCCCCCTGGTGAAGGAAGATCTCGGCACCCACGGTTGCACCGACCAGCATGGCGATGACTGCCGATGTCCTTCGCGCGACCCGTGGATTGTGGCCTCCGGCGAGCGATGAATCGGCGGCCAAACCCGTTAGCGTCAGCGTCAGGACGGTCGTCGTCACCTCTGGAACCGCCAATCGCCGAATCGTCGAGTTCCTTATGCCCATCGCGAACGCCAGAATGGCGATGACCGTGTACCGCGCCCATCCCGCGCCCACGCTGCCTGAGACGAGAGCCGAGACGACGGCGGCCGCACCGGTGAACCCTCCCTCTGCAACCATGGCGAAGATCAGCCAACGTCGACGCGACCCAACGTTGAGGCAGACCCGGCCGGCGACTGCAGCACCCAGGAGGAAGGAGCCGAGCGAGGTCAGACTTGCAGCGATGGAAAATCCCTTGGCCCCCGCGGCTGCGAAGCCGAGTATCACCACGTTTCCAGTCATGTTCGCCGTGAACACGTGGCCCAAGCCGAGGTAGCTGACAGCGTCGACTATTCCGCTCACAACCGTGAGGATCGTCAATGTGACGAGCAGGGGCCGGGATGGCTCCGGTTGGTGTGGAGATGTACTCATTCCTTTACTCGGCCGTTAGGGCGGTCCCGCCCCCAGCGTCCCCCTCGACCCCCCGGCGGGCTCACGCCCTGTGGAGAGCCGGCAAGAGCACCTCTGCCGCCCAGCTGATGAATTCCTCTTGAGTTTCACCCCCGACTTGTACCAACGCGACGTGGGTGAATCCGGCCGCTTCGAACTGGCGAATTCCGGCGAGGTGCCGTTGCACGTCGGGCCCGCACGGCATCTGTCCAGATACGTCCTCTTCGCGCACCGTCCTCGAGGCCTGGACGAACGACTCCGGTACCGGGAGCTCGGCGTTGACTCTCCAGCCGCCCGTGAACCAGCGAAACTGGTCCATCGCCCGCGTCACGGCAATTCGCGGATCAGGGTCGTAGGACAGTGCGATCTGACCGATGCGTGGCTTGCCGGCTCCGCCCGCTTCGTCGAATGTCTGGCCGAGTTCCGCCCGGGGCTCGACTGCAATCAGGGCGTCGGCATGGCGTCCGGCTAGACGACAGCTTCTTGGACCTGATGCCGCGATACCAATGGGCGGGGATGACTCCGGCAGGTCCCAGAGCTTCGCAGCCTCGACCTGGAAGTGCCTACCCCGATACGTCACGGAGCCCCCCGCCCAGAGGGCACGGATGATCTCAACGGCCTCTTCGAGCATCTCGTGACGCAAACTGGCAAGAGGCCAGTGTCCACCCACAATGTGTTCGTTCAGGTTCTCGCCCGCTCCGAGCCCGAGCGTGAACCGCCCGTCGGACAGCAGCTGCATGGTGGCCGCCTTCTGGGCGACGACGGCAGGGTGATAGCGGCGAATCGGGCAGGTGACGTACGTCATGAGAGGAATGTGGTCGGTTGCCTGGGCAGCCGCGCCGAGCACGCTCCACGCGTACGGGGAGTGGCCCTGGGTGTCCAGCCACGGGAAGTAGTGGTCGCTGATGACCGCAAAGTCGAAACCGGCTTCCTCCGCGAGGACGACGTCTCGCACCAGTTGTTTTGGACCCGCCTGCTCGCACATCATCGTGTAGCCGATCAAGGTCACGCTTCACCTCCCCACTGCTCGAGCGCGCGCGTCACGACGGTGATGTCCTGGTCGCCGAGGCCATGGTCGACCGCCCTTTGCCATTCCTCGGCCAAGCAAACGAGGGTTGCGAACCGTCCGTCTGCTGCCGCCTGTAAGGCGAGGCGCGCGTCCTTGAGTGCGAGCGACAGGGCGAACTGGGGCGAGAAGTCCTCGTTGGCGATCCGATGCAACTTGGCCTCCTGCCAAGGGGACACGAGTGGACCACTGTTGAGGGCGTTCACCACCGTGTCGACATCGAGGCCCAGCTGATCGGCCAAGGCCATCGAAGTGGCAACAGCTTCGGCCGCGAACGCGAGCCATGTGTTGTTCACCAGCTTCAGTCGTGATCCAGCCCCGATCGCGCCTACCCAGAGCGTGCGCTGACCCAGCGCGTCGAAGAGTGGAGTGACACGCGAGCGAACCTCCTCGGTCCCTGACGCAAAGATCGTCAGCTCACCCCGCTCTGCCGGTTCCTTGCTTCCAGACACCGGTGCATCGAGGAGCCGCACATCAGGTCGCTCGGCATCAACCACGGCAGCAACCGTTTCGATGCCCGGCGTGCCGATCGTGCTCATCTGCACCCAGATCGCTTCGGAAGCCATGGCAGCGAGCATGCCCTGCTCGCGGGCAATGGATAGGACAGATTGGGTATCGGTCACCATCGTGACGACTATTTCGGCGCGCCGCGCAGCATCGGCGGGGGTCTCAACGGCTTCTGCGCCGAGCTGGACGAGGGCACGGGTTGCGTCTGCCGTACGATTCCAGACGATGGTCGGGATTCCGGATCGCAAAGCACTGCTTGCCATGCCATGGCCCATGGCGCCAATGCCGAGGATCGCAACGGGCTCGGGACTTCGTGCCATCGGACTCCTCTCGTGCCCGTGTCGCCGTGTCACGGGTCGTCGCGATCAGCATCGCGCCCTTCGCCAATGAGTGCCTGGAAGATGGTCCCTGCTCGGCAAGTCTTGGTGTTTCGCAGGCCACCGTCTACCGATGGGTACGCCAGAACAACGATCGACCGCTGAGACAAGCCGGGCACGTTTACGCGGGGTGACCGCTGAGCTGGGCACCTACCGCACCCGGGATTCGTTCACTTACCCGAACACCTGTTCGATACCATGACAATGGCGGGTCGACACACCTGACGACAGGAAATGGAAGGCCGAAGTTGAACCTCGGAATCACCGCCTCGTGGGAGCAGGCGCAGGTCCGGATCAACTGGCTCGGGCAGTGGGACATCGAGACCGGGGTCAAGTTCTGGAACCACGGGCAACTCCGTCGTGGGGACCGTGACCGCAGTCTCGGAGGACACCTTGCACGTGTCCCAGGGAAGTTCAAGTGCGTTGACCAAGGTGGTGACCAACGGCACGTTCAGCGTTTCCTCACCGGGCTCAGTGTCAGCCGTCCAACCAGGAGACACGGTCATCGTTCGTGGCGTCAAGCAGTCCAACGGGAGCTATCTGGCGGCCACTGTCACGACAGTGGAACCAACTCCTTTGGCGGGACCAGCCCGGCTGGTGGTTCGACGTCCGCTACATCGTCAGCCGGGTAAATGCCTGGCGATCAAAAGAGCGATCGGTGTGAACGCTCCCGCCCCACTTCTCACGGCCAGGACCAGACTTGAGCGCTACGATGATTTCCCGAGAGCAGAATTTGGAGGTTTTATGGCAAACGAAGAGCTTCCTCGGCCCAGTTGGCATGATGCTCTCGAGTCGATGTCCAGGGAGCATGAAAACGATGACGTAACCATTGAAGTGATGACTCTCGAATTTGGGGACCAACACGAAGTAGAGAAACTTCCGCTGGCATACATCGAGTATGACCCTCACGACGACGCCGTAAGTATTGGGGTCGGGGGCACCAATGGCAAATACCCGGTGGTGTTGCGCCACGCCATCGAACATCCGCTGAAGATCGCTATCGGAACGTCGGGCTCGGTTGACGTGTTACCGGTCGAGATTGCCGATCCCGATGGCACCGTGACGCTTGTCACTCTTTACCGCCGGTTGGCCTTGCCCGCGTGATGACCACCCAGCCGCCGGCCGGTACTTGCGGAATAGGTCGCACAGCGGTACGAGATTCAGTCAAATAGTGCTCAGGCGAGGTTGAGCACTCCCTGGAGAGAAGGCGTAAGGCGGCGGTTCGCGATCTGGCGGCTCACCCGCGCTGCGTTGTTGGTCCAAGACATGTGTCCATCTCAAAAAGTGCTCGCTTGCGCGCCGTAACCTTCGGCTTCGATGAGAAGGGGGTCCTTGCCAGGGATCTCGGGGACGGCTGTCTCGATACAATTCTGATTGACGGTAGCGAGGCCCAAGCCACCCGAAGATGCAGACCGACCTTTGAACGGATAGAAGATGGGTCATGATTCTCAACAGAAAAACCGTGCTCGAGACTGGCGTCGGTGTTGCACGGTGGAGTACGTGCTCGTGAATGCTGGCGAGCTTCTCCGATGACCGGCGCTCCCAAGCGAGTGGTCGTCTGGGGCACGGGCTTTGTCGGCCGAATGGTGATCCCCGAGATCGTTCGGCACCCAGCGTTCGAGCTGGTTGGCGTGGGCGTCAATGCCTCCGAAAAGGTTGGCCGTGACGTCGGCGAAATCTGTGGCATCGGCACCGTCGGTGTCACTGTTACCAACGACGTGGATTCCCTCGTCTCGCTCAGACCCGACGCCCTCGTTCACTATGGACCGACTGCCGCCCACGCTGCCGACAACATCGCGCTTATGGGCACGTTCCTTCGAGCCGGAATTGACGTCTGTTCCACAGCCATGACCCCTTGGGTCTGGCCTGCCATGGCCCAGAATCCGCCGTCGTGGGTCGATCCCATCACCGAGGCCTGCGAAGAGGGCAATGCATCGTGCTTCACCACTGGTATCGACCCAGGCTTCGCCAACGATCTCTTCCCGATGACCCTCATGGGACTTTGCGCCGAAGTTCGCTCGGTAAAAGCGCTCGAGATCCTCGACTACATCAACTACGAGGGCGACTACGAGGACGAGATGGGCATCGGCCGATCACCCGAGTTCACACCGATGCTCGAGCACCCCGACATCCTGATCATGTCGTGGGGCGGCACCGTACCGATGATCGCTCACGCCGTCGGCATTGAACTCGACCAAATCTCCACCACTTGGGAAAAATGGGTCACCGACCAACCGATCACGACGGCCAAGGGCAACATCGAACCGGGGGAGGTCGCGGCGATTCACTTCACCATCAACGGTATCTTCCGCGGTGAGACTCGCATCAGCCTCGAGCACATCAACCGTGTGGGTACAGACGCCGCCCCAGATTGGCCACGCGGTACTCAGGACGACGTCTATCGGGTTGTGATTGACGGATCACCGTCGATCACTCAGGAAACAGCGTTCCGGTTCACAGACGGGAGCGGTCGCGATGCCGCCGCGGCAGGCTGCCTGGCCACCGGGCTTCGAGCGCTGAACGCCGTACCAGCAGTGAATGATCATCCGCCGGGCTGGGTCACTCCGCTCGATCTGCCGCTGATCCCAGGTGTAGGCACGATTCGCTGAGAGACCCATCAAGATCCGGTTGCCCAGTACGGGTAAGCGCGCTGTCGGCACCCCGAGCAGTTGATCTGCCTGAGTGTCCCGTTGAGGGCCGGTGTTCGAGCCGACGATCTGCTGCTGCAGCTACGCGTCCGACGTTGTTGGGAAGGGTCCGAATTACTGCGTGCTGGCGGCTTCGGACCGGGCCTATAGGGCCGAATGGGGTCACTATTCGGCTCACCGAGGTACGCGTGGCCTCCGGACGCCGCCGGTTGCGTTCTGAGGCCGAGCCGCTTTCGGAGAAGGAGGGGTCAGGCTTGCCAGGAGATGGCGGGCAGAGGCTTGGAAGCGCGAGATGTCATCAAAAGGTCGGGCGACGAGCATCGCACCTTCCAAACCGCTGACGATCATCCGAGCCATTTCGTTTGGCGATCCAACGAACTGAAGAGTTCCTTTCTCGCGGCCTTGCTTCAGAACGCGGGTCAACCATGTCTCGTTGTCGTCGAAGAATCGGACCACCGTGTCTTGCATCGGTGCTGGGAGGGTTTTGTACTCCGCGGCCATCATGCCGCAGAGGCACATTCGCTCGTCGCGCAGCTGTGAAGCGCCTCACTTCCAGTACCACGTGAGCGGAGAGTTGGCGATCCGCATGGACGATGGCACTGAATTCATCGCCGGCCCGGGGGATGTCACGTCCTTGCCGAGTGGTCACGACGCCTGGGTGGTTGGGAATACGCCTGTGGTGACCGTGGACTGGTTCGGTGCCAGCAACTACGCCAAGCAGTGAACAGCCAGCGGGAGCCGATTCCCGCATGTGATGAAAAGGAGGTTGACAATGGCCCGGAAAATGATTGATTGCGCCAAGGTGCCGAACGACATCAACTGTACCCTGACCATCGCGGGGACCGAGGACGAAGTCCTCGACGCGGCGACTGCGCACGCGGTCGCAAAACACGGTCACGCCGACACACCAGAACTCCGAGAGATGATTCGTTCCGGACTGGAGGACGTTGCGCCAGCGGTGGCATGACGCCTGCCGTTGGGTTTGCCCGCAACTCCCATCCGAGCCGTTCATCTGGACCTTCACCGGAGGGTAACGGGGTCTCACCACGCAGTCGATCAATTCCTCGCCGACCATCGATCTGCCTGCCTTGTAACCCTTCTACACATGTGATCCGTGCGGTGCTTTGTGCGCATTCCATTCAGGGGTCGCATCCCCAGAGGAACAACTTCCTGCGCCTAACCCATTCGTCGACCCGCCTCAGAGACCCCGCTCAGGTTCCGGTCGACTTGGTGCCGAAATTACGGACCGACCGGACCTAATGTGGAGGTTCGAGTTGCATCACCCGATGGCGAGAGGGGATAGTCGTGACCGCGGCGGAGCTTCAGGGGCGCTGGAACGTGCTCGTCACTGGTGCGACCGGACGAATCGGGTTCCCAATCGCTCGAACATTGGCCCGCGACCACAACGTGTTTGGAGTGGCACGCTGTAGCAACCCCGGGGACGAGGAGCGTCTTCGGCGTGTAGGCATCGAACCTATTGTCGGCGACGTCGCAGACATCGACCCGCGTTCGTTGCCCTCGAACCTTACGTACGTTTTTCACGCCGCCGCCAGGATCGGAAGGGAGGCTGACTCGGATTGGCACAGGACGTTCGAAGTGAACGCTCAGGTCACCGGGAGGCTGATCGCGGCCTGCCGCGGGGTCCGCGGGTTCGTTTTCTGTTCGTCCGGGTCGACCTACGCCTATCAGGGCCGACGGCCATTGCGCGAGGGCGACCCACCCGGCGTCCATCTGGGCGTCTACAGCCTCTCGAAAGTCGCAGCGGAAGCCGTCGCACGTTTCGCTTCGGTGGAGCACAAAGTGCCGCTGACGATCATCCGCATCTTCTCCACCTACGGACCGCTCGGCGGCGCTCCCGCAGACCGCCTGGAGCGAATCGTTTCGGAAAAGGAAATCGTCCTTCATCCCAACGCCCCGAACAATTACAATCCGATCTACGAGGATGACTATGTGCGACTCGGCATCAAGGCCATGCAGGTCGCGACCGTGCCTCCACTCACCGTCAACTGGGCGGGCAGCGAGACCGTAAGCGCTGAGGATTACTGCGCGTATCTCGGGCAGCTGGTCGACAAAGAAGTCAGGTTTCGTTACGACGACCGGGCGCCGTGGCCCCTTTGGCCCGACGTCACTAAAATGCACGAAGTCCTCGGTCGGACTCAGGTGCCCTGGCGCGAAGGGATGAGTCGCATGGCTCACGCGAGGTCGGCGAGACGGTGGCCGCTGTCTCCGACTTCAACGAATCAACACAACTGGTGATGCCTTCGCGTCCACTCCAGAAAGGTCAATGTCAGGCGCAGTCTCTGATTGCGCCCCCAGAGGGATGACGCCAGCCTGCGGCGGCTCGGGCCAGTTCGGAGGAGGTTGCAGCTCCAATCTGGAACTGCCATTGATGCGGGCTCTAGGTCCGGGTCTCGGATCCATTGGTTGACCGTGTCACCAAGAACTACGGGCGATTCGGTCAGTTGATTGCCGTCTTTCGTGAACGGCTTGGTCAGTGGGGGTGTGGCGCGACCAGCTCGATTGCGACGCCATCGGGGTCGCGCAGTTGCAACGAGGGGTTGTCGTTTTCGATCATGACACCGGGGTGGTCGACGCCAATCTTGGTGAGGTGATCGGCCCAAGCTCGGAGGGCGACTCCGTCGGTCACGGCGAAGGCCAAGTGGTCCAAGCTCTCGCTGGCTGTCGTCGTCTTCACGGTCGCCCGGAGATCGCTGTCCCCGTGCTCGCTGCCCGGCCGGGTGGTGAGCACGATCACCACATGGGCTCCCCGATGGCGGAGAGCCACGTAGCCGATGTCGAGATCGCTGGCATACAGCTCAAGACCGAGGGCGGCGGTGTACCACTCGGCGCTCTTTCCCACATCGGAGACGAACAGCTGCACGTGTGAGAGCCCGGTCATGGGAGCCTCCGTGCGAACCGGGGTGTGGTCGATCACTGTTCGTAGCCTGAGCTGCGGCTGGGGACAGCTATCGGGCGGATCGACCGTGCGCGCCTTGCACAAGGTGCCATCCGACATCGACGATCGACAACAAGAGGGCGTCTTGCCCTTCGAATGTCCGGCCGCGGGCGAGCAATTTGGTTGCTCATTCGCTGACAACTTCCTTCCGGACGGGCGTAAGTGTTGGGGCCGGCACCTGCATCGACGGAGCCTCAGTGCCACCGTCGATCTCGAACACTTTGCCCGTCACCCAAGAGGAAGCGTCAGACACGAGATAGAGAACGGCACAGGCAATGTCTTCGGGCTCACCGGGTCGATGCATCGGGGTGCCATCGAGAAATTGCTGGCGCAAGTCGTCGTCGGTGAGCACGATCTCGAGTGACCGGGTGGCCACACCGCCCGTGTCGATCGCGTTCACCCGCACCCGCGGGGCCAGCTCGGGCGCGATGTTGCGGGTCATGCGGTCAAGGGCCGCTTTGGCGGAACCGTAGGCGACAAACATTGTCTGCGTCATGCTGGCCGCGCGTGATGAGATATTGACCACCGCCCCATGGCCGACGGTGTCGACCATCTGGCGGGCGGCCAGCTTGGTCAGAGTCAGCGGGGCGGTGACATTGAACGCGAAGGTGCGGGCCATGAAGCCTTCGCTGGTGTCCATGGCCGCTCGGGGCATGGCCCCTCCCGCGTTGTTGACGAGGATGTCGAGGCGGCCGAATTGCTCGACAGTATGCGCGACGAGGTGTTCGCAGGCGGCGGCGATAGTGACGTCGGTGGGAACGACCAGCGCCCGTCGGCCGAGTGAACGGATGTGGTTGGCCACCTCTTCGAGGTCTGACTCGGTGCGGGCCGCCAAGGCCACGTCGGCACCGGCTTCGGCCAGGCCGATGGCGATCCCCCGCCCGATACCCAGACCCGCCCCGGTGACGATGGCCGCCTGGCCGTCGATGGCGAACCTGTCGAGGATCATCGCCGGCCCCCACCGTCGACCCCGCGCCTGCTGCGATGGAGGTTGAGAGCGGCTCGGCCAGCCACCAGGGGCAGGTCGAGGTAGGTGAGCAAGCCGGGCTGGGCCCTACACACATAGGGGACGGCATTGACGCAGTGCAGGGCGGTGGCGACAATGCCGGGGTTGCGGACGAGGCCCGCTTCGACCGTATCGGGGTGCAGCTTCTTGAAGGTGGTGAGGCAGTTTGGATCGCCGGTGACTTCGACCTCGAAGCGCTCGCCCTCGTGACCGAACTCCCAGGCGGGGTCGAGGTGCTGATCGCCCATGAGCCAGTTGACCGCGGCGGTGACTACCGGTTCTCCGTCGGCCAGGGCCTCCCATTTGAACCGTTGGGCCGCCACGGTCCCCGGCTGAATGGGGCCGATCGGCGAGTCGATGGGCGCGGTGGCCACCGCCATCTCGTGGGTGGTGCGCAACTTGGGCTCGATGTCGAAACCCAGCTCGTCGGCGACCATGAAGATCGACTGGCGGAAGCCGGCGCCAAGGGCGTCGGTCATGATGCTGGTGCGGGCCTCCTCGGGGGTCTTGCCGAATAGCATCCAGTCGCGCACCACATCCGGCGCGCCGTAGGTACGAATGTCGGAGAATTCCTCAGCGCGCACGTGGGTGATTGACCCCGACAAGGCCGAGATCATGAGCGGGAACCGCTCTGTGATGCCCCCGGGATGGATGCCGGTGCCGTGCAGGGTCACCCCGGCGTCCCTGGCGATGTTGTCGAAGCGCTCTCGCTCCTCGTCCGGTGGGTAGAACCAGCCAAGCGGGGTGACCACGTTCTTGCCCGACTCGAGGATGGCCGTCACCACGTTGGGGTCAGCCATGAACGGGCTGTACACGACGCAGTCGGCCTCGGTGGCCAGAAGGGTGGCGATGTCGCAGGTAGCGCTGACACCGAGGGGATCGCGGCCTACCAGCGTCCCGAGGTCGACACCCTCCTTGGTCGGGCTGTGGACCCAGGCCCCCGCCAGCTCGAGATCAGGATGCTCGAGTATCCCCTCAATGGCGGCACGGCCCACTCCTCCGGTGGCCCACTGGATCACTCGAAAGCTCATGCAGCGAGACCCTTCTCGAATCGGAACGGGGTACTTCGTACGAATGATGCCATGGAGCCCGACCCCGGCGGGATGAGAATCAGTCCGCTCTGCGTGCCGACGGGTCTGCAAGGCGCAGCCCGACCTCGGTCGATCTCGTCCGCGGTGATCGACGCCGCGAGGCGCTCAGCCGGCGGGCTGGCAGGTACCTGAAGGCCAGTTCCACAAGGCCAGAATCGACGCCGGGACGGCCACGGGGCACGAGCTGGCCGGTCTGGCGGTCAACCCGTCGTTGTGAGCCGTCCAGGCGGCGCCGGCCGGACGGCTGAAGAGGAGGTAGCTGCCGTCGTCCTGAGCGGACACCTGCGCTTGCTCGGACGAGGGGCTCGGAGCGAGCGCCCCGGCGGCCCAATAGGTCGCGGTGACCGGGTCGTAGGCGTAGTACGTGGTGCCCGGCGCCAATCCGGTGTAATCCGACGCCGGGAGGCTGTTCAGGGCGGCTCCGGCCTGCACCAGTTGGCTGCGGATGTCGTTGGTGACCGGCAGGTTTTGAGCTGTCGCGGGTGTGGTCGCTGCCGACGAGCTGGTGGTGCTGGTGGGCTGCGACGTTGTCGTCGTCGACGACGATGCTGTCGAGGTGGTCTGAGCCGCGGCCGTGGTTGTCGTGGTCCGGGCCGAAGACGGATGAGTCGGGTTGCTCGAGCAGCCGGCGAGAGCCGCCGCGCCAGCGACTGCCGCCATCACCAGCAGTCTCTTTGCCGCCATGCCGTCCCCCTTCACTGTTCAGATCGTATCCAACGGGCGAACGATTGTCGTTTGGACATGTCGGCCGACCCCCGGGTCCGGACCGCAGGCTCTTCCTCTCAGGGTGGTACCCAGCACGCCTGTCACCGAGTCGGGCCCGACTGCGCCACACTATTGGCATGGCGGCGCAGTACATCTACACCATGCGGGACCTTCGGCGGTTCTACCCACCCGATCGAGAAGTACTCCGAGGCATCAACCTCTCGTTTTAT
>Ga0182024_10015516_pt1 | contig 14566 bp, 12 predicted proteins | sample P32metaG_FD_120480 | JGI IMG/M metagenome (GOLD analysis project Ga0182024, IMG submission 120480) | Permafrost microbial communities from Stordalen Mire, Sweden - P3-2 metaG (Illumina Assembly) | ecosystem: Environmental > Terrestrial > Soil > Wetlands > Permafrost | place: Sweden: Stordalen... | reverse complement strand
GGACTACCGCGAGTACAATCAGGTAATCGCCGATCTTCAGCACGGCTTTCTGGAAATGGCTGACCGATTCCGGCCCCTGCACCATTTGCGCGGTCTTGCCGAAGTAGGTGTCCGTACCCGTTGCATAGACGAGTCCTTCGCTTTCCCCCTGGCGAACGATGGAGCCGGAAAACACCGCTTCGCCCGGCTTTTTGGCGGCGGGTAAAGATTCGCCGGTCAGCGCCGACTGATCCACTTGCAGCGGGTCACCCGGCAGCAAACGCGCATCGGCTGGAACAATGTCGCCGAGTTTCAAGCGGATGACATCGCCCGGCACCAAGTCTTTCGCCGAAGGATCGGCCCATTTGCCGTCGCGTTTGACCTTCGCCTTGATTGCCAACTGCTTCCTGAGTGCGGCGATCGCATTGCCCGCCTGATGTTCTTCCCAGAATCCGACCACTGCGTTTGAAACCAGCAACAGGAGGATGATGAAGAAATCCGGCCAGTGGCGAACCATTCCCGACAGAATCACCGCTCCTTCGATCATCCAGGGGATGGGTCCCCAGAAATAGGTGAGGAATTTCAGGTAAGGGTTGTCTTTTTTTTCCGCAATCTCGTTGGGCCCATATTGAGCCAGCCGCTTTTTCGCCTCGGCTTCGCTCAGGCCATCCGGCGAGGAACCCAGCTTTTTCTGAAGTTCCTCCATGGGGATCGATTTCAGGTTTTTCTGCGCGTCGGACGTCGCTCCGGGCGCCAGCTTCGAATCGGGCTTACCTTCAGTTGGTTTCATGGTGACTGATCCTTGAGTTCTGAATTCGTGAAAGTGAACGGATTACACTTCGCTTCCGGGGGGGGCTGCAAGTTCTCCTGGCGTCGATAATTCCGGCAGATCCAGGCGTGCCACGCCAATCCCCTTGTCGGCGATCCCGTAATAGATGTCGAGGCGATCCGGCGGGTCGATTATCGTCGCGCCGCTCGATGCGGTGATGAGCAACGAGTTCGCGACGATTGCATCGCGGTCCTGAGGCAGCAAAGGCATCAACCCCCAGAGAGATATCGATAGATCGGTTCGAATTGCTACGGACATTGCGGCGCTTGGCTCATGATCTGTCATCTGCTATTACGGGTGCGGCAGAAACGCCAAGTCATCGCTCAGGACATAGATCGTAATCGCCGCTAGCATAAAAAACAGGGCGACCCAGATCCGCCAATCGCGGTGCGCTGTTCTCCAGTAAGGACGTGGGGCCTGATGGGAGTCGTGATGAACACCCGGATCCGGCCCTTCGTTCCCGCGGTGACCAAAGTTAGTCTCATTCATTTCGGTAGTGCCTTCCATTTCCAGTTCCGAATCTCCGGCAAATCCTGACCGTGCTTGTCGATGTAGTGCTTGTGCTCGATGAGCTTGTCCCGCATCATCTGCTTCAGGTAGGCGCCCTTGGAACCCGGGTTCGGTAGCCGATCGACGACGTCTTGCACCAAATGGAACCTGTCCAGGTCGTTCTGCACCCTCATGTCGAACGCCGTCGTGATGGTGCCCTCTTCCTTGTAGCCCCGGACGTGCAGATTGCGGTTGGCGCGGCGGTAGGTCAGCCGGTGGACCAGCCACGGGTACCCATGAAAGCCAAAGATGATGTGTTTGTCTTTGGTGAATAGCGAATCGTAATCCGATTCGCTGAGTCCGTGCGGATGCTCACTCGCCGACTGGAGCTTCATCAGATCGACGACGTTGATCACGCGGATCTTGAGCTCCGGCAGATGCTCGCGAAGGATGGAAACGGCGGCCAGAATCTCAAGCGTCGGTGTGTCTCCGCAGCAGGCCATCACGACATCGGGCTCGTCGGCGTCCTGGTCGTTGCTGGCCCATTGCCAGATACCGATCCCTTCGGTGCAATGCACCACCGCGGCGTCCATGGTCAGCCATTGTGGGAGCGCATGTTTGCCCGCCACCACCACGTTGACGTAATTCCGGCTGCGCAGGCAGTGATCGAACACTGACAGCAGACAATTGGCGTCGGGCGGCAGATAAACGCGGACGATATCGGCCTTCTTGTTGATCACATGGTCGAGGAACCCGGGATCCTGGTGCGTGAAGCCGTTGTGATCCTGCTGCCAGACGTGCGATGCCAGCAGATAGTTCAACGACGAGATCTTCCGGCGCCATGGCAGTTCCAGACATACCTTCAACCATTTGGCATGCTGGCTGAACATCGAGTCGACGATGCGAATGAAGGCCTCATAGCTGTTGAACAGACCATGCCGCCCGGTCAGCAGATATCCTTCCAACCAACCTTCGCACTGATGCTCGCTGAGCATGGAATCCAGCACACGTCCGGCTGGCGCGAGAAATTCATCATTCTTTACCTCGCGGGCGTCCCACTGGCGGTTGGTGACTTCAAAAACCGCACCCAGGAGATTTGAGAGTGTCTCGTCGGGACCAAAGATGCGGAAATTACGCTGATCCTGATTCAGCCTGGCCACGTCACGCAGGAACTCACCCAATACGAGCGTGTCTTGGGCGTTCACTGCGCCGGGCGCTGGCACATTCACCGCGTGGACGCAGAAGTCCGGCATTCGCAGGTCGCGCAGCAGAATGCCACCATTGGCGTGCGGATTGGCGCCCATCCTCTTCTCGCCTTTCGGGGCTAATTCGGCCAGTTCCGGGAGGAGCCTGCCCTTTTCATCGAACAGTTCCTCAGCCTTGTAGCTTTTCATCCAGCTTTCCAGCTGCTTCACATGATCGGGATGCTTAGAGTCCACCAGCAGCGGTACCTGGTGAGCTCGGAAGGTGCCCTCGATTTGCAGGCCGTCGACTACCTTTGGTCCCGTCCAGCCCTTGGGTGACTTGAGGACGATCATGGGCCAGCGCGCCCGGGTGGTGTCGTTCTTGTTCCGGGCATTCTCCTGGATGTGCCGGATGTCTTCGATGGCCGTTTCCATGGTGGCGGCCATGAGTTGATGCATCGTTTCCGGATCGTCGCCTTCCACAAAGTGGGGCGTCCAGCCGCAGCCTCTCAAGAATTGCTCCAATTCCTCATGCTCAATGCGGGCGAGAACCGTCGGATTGCTGATCTTATAGCCATTAAGGTGCAGGATCGGCAGGACGGCTCCGTCTGAGATCGGGTTGAGAAGCTTGTTGGACTGCCAGGCGGTCGCGAGCGGGCCAGTCTCAGCTTCGCCGTCCCCAATCACGCAGGCAACAATGAGACCGGGGTTGTCGAATGCGGCTCCGAAGGCGTGGCTGAGCGAGTACCCCAGCTCGCCACCTTCGTGAATCGACCCCGGCGTCGTCGGCGCAACATGGCTCGAAATTCCGCCGGGAAACGAGAACTGTTTGAACAGCTCCTTCAAGCCAGCCTCGTCCTGCGTGACGTTCGGATAAATATCGCTCCAGGTGCCTTCAAGGTAAACGTTCCCGACAATCGCCGGGCCGCCATGACCGGGGCCCGCGATGTAAAACATGTCCAGGTCATACTTCTTGATGACCCGATTCAGATGGACGTAGATGAAGTTCTGACCCGGCGTAGTTCCCCAATGTCCGACCACTAAAGGCTTGACGTGCGACAGCTTCAGCGGCTCCTTCAGCAGCGGATTGTCATAGAGATAAATCTGGCCGACCGAAAGATAGTTGGCGGCACGCCAGTAGGCATTGATCTTCTGGAGCAGTTCTGGATTGAGTGTGTTGGTTATCGAGGTTAGCTCCCTGTCGTTCTCCCCGTCGGGTGTCTTGTGGAGCTGTTCAGGAGTGAGTGTCTGTGTTTGTGATTTCATGTTTTGTACCTGGAATCAGAGCCTTACTTTCCTCAGCCGCAATGCGTTGGCGATGACCGAGACGGAACTCAGGCTCATCGCGGCGCCGGCAATCATCGGACTAAGCAGCAGGCCGAAGAACGGGTAGAGCACTCCAGCCGCCAAGGGAATGCCCAGCGCGTTGTAGAGAAATGCGAAGAACAGGTTTTCCCGAATGTTCCGCATGGTGGCGCGGCTGAGGCGGATGGCCTTGGCAATACCGCGAAGGTCGCCTCTTACAAGCGTGACGCCCGCGCTTTGCATCGCCACGTCGGTGCCGGTGCCCATGGCAATGCCGACTTCAGCTTCGCTAAGGGCGGGAGCGTCGTTGATGCCGTCGCCGGCCATCGCAACGTGTTTGCCTTCCGCGCGCAGCTTCTTGACATGGGCGACTTTTCCGGCGGGTTCGATCTCCGCCTCCACTGCGTCCAGGCCGAGCTTCTTTGCCACCGCGGCGGCGGTGCGGCGGTTGTCACCGGTAAGCATAACGAGTTGCAACCCGAGCGAGTGGAGCTCACCGATGGCCTCGGCCGTGATGGATTTGATCGGGTCGGCCACCGCGAGGATTCCAGCCGGCTTGCCATCAACGGCGACAAACATCGCGGTCTTACCCTCTTCTTGAAGTTTCGCGGCTGAGGCCTCCAGAGGTTCCAGGCCCGCGATCTTTTCGCCTCGCAGGAAATCCGGTTTGCCGACCATGATCGTGCGGCCAGCGATGGTGCCTGCGACGCCGCCCCCCGTTACCGAGCGAAAGTCTTTCACGGCCTCGAGAACGATTGCTTGATCCTTCGCGCCCTGCACAATCGCGGCGGCCAGCGGGTGTTCGCTGTTCTGCTCCAGAGATGCAGCCAGACGCAGAAACTCCTTCACGTCAAATCCGCCAGTGGGCTGGATATCCACCAGTTTTGGTTTGCCTTCCGTGAGGGTGCCCGTCTTGTCCACGACAAGTGTGGTGACTTTCTCCAACCGTTCGAGCGCCTCGGCGTTTTTCACCAGCACGCCTTCCTGCGCGCCGCGCCCGACGCCGACCATGATGGACATAGGAGTGGCCAAGCCCAGGGCGCACGGGCACGCGATAATGAGAACCGCCACGGCATTGACGATGGCGTGCGCAAATGTTGGTTCCGGCCCAAGCCACATCCAAATACCAAAGGTGAGTACGGAAACAGCCAGGACCACCGGCACGAAGATGCCCGCGACCTTGTCGGCGAGACCTTGAATGGGCGCACGGCTACGCTGGGCTTCGGCGACCATGTTCACGATCTGTCCAAGCAACGTGTCACTACCGACACGCTCGGCGCGCATGACGAAACTTCCGGGACCATTAACCGTACCGCCCGTGACCTTATCGCCGACGGTTTTCTCCACCGGGAGCGGTTCGCCGGTGATCATCGACTCTTCCACGCTGGAGTGCCCCTCGACCACAGCACCATCCACGGGCACCTTGTCACCGGGAACCACGCGCAACCAGTCGCCGACCTTCACCTGGTCGAGGGGAACTTCATGATCGCCCTCTGGTGCGACCTGTCGCGCCGTGGGCGGTGCGAGATTCAGCAACGCCTTGATGGCGCTGCCCGTGCGGCTGCGGGCACGGAGCTCGAGCACCTGGCCGAGAAGCACCAGTACAACGATCACGGCCGCGGATTCGAAATAGATAGCTACCTTGCCCTCATGATGCATCGTGTCTGGGAACATACCCGGCATGAGCATCGCCACGGCGCTCAAAACGAATGCCGCGCCCACACCGATGCCGATCAGCGTGAACATGTTCAGGTGACGCGTCACGATGGAACGCCATCCGCGATGCAATAACGGCCAGCCTGCCCAGCAGACCACGGGTGTGGCGAGACCAAATTGGATCCAACGCGAGGGGTCACTATTCACCCATGGCAGCCTGCCCAGGGCTGGGATCAGGTGGGCCATCGCCAGGATAAACACCGGCAACGCCAGGGCGGCGCCAATCCAGAAGCGCCTCGTCATGTCGCGCAGTTCACCGTTTTCCTGGTCGTCCGTGCCCGCTGTCACTGTCTTCAGTTCCAGCGTCATCCCGCATTTGGGGCAATTGCCCGGATGGTCCTGCTCGACTTCCGGATGCATGGGGCACGTATAAATGGGGTTGGCCGTGGAGGGCGCAATCTTCGGCGCCGAACCGTCGTCGTGCTTCAGCGCGACTTCACTCGCGGATTCGTCAGTGGACAATTTGACTGGCATTGATTCCTTTCACGCTGAACCGTTCATTTCTTGGACACCTTGATAATCAGGACGACGAGCAGGACGACCACCAGTACTCGATCACCGTCCAAATCCACACTCCTCCGCCCATAAACCCGCCCATCCATCCGTATCCGTGGTTCATCATAAAGTCCCTTTCGTCGCGCTCGTTTCACTGGCCGTGTCGGTTTCGAGAATGCCGCGCACCGAGCGCGCAATCATCAGATCTTCATCAGTTCGAATGACGCGAACCCTGACCCGGCTGGCGTCGGTGGAAATCACGCCATGACTCGCCGCGTTTCGCCTTTCTTCGATTTCGATGCCGAGGAAGCCCAGTCCCTCGCAGATGCGCGCGCGGACCCGCGGCGCATTTTCGCCGATGCCCCCGGCGAACACGAGCGTATCCAAGCCGCCGAGCGCGGCAGCGAAGGAACCGATCCACTTTTTCGCGTGATAGCAAAACAACTCAACAGCTTCCGCCGCTTGGGATTCATGGGCTTCCTGCGCGAGCAGATCCCGCATATCGGAGCTGGTCCCGGAAACTCCGAGCAGCCCGGACTCGTGATTGACCATCTTGTAAAACTGTTCCGTGGTCATCTGCTCAGTTCGGGCCAGATAGGGCGCCAGGCTGGGATCCAAATCGCCGGAACGGGTGCTCATCACCAAACCCGACGTCGGAGTGAAGCTCATGCTGGTGTCGATGCTCTTGCCGTCGCGCACGGCCGCCATGCTTGCGCCGTTGCCCAGATGAGCGAGGATGACGTGGCCAGTCGTTGCCGCCGGATCGCCCAAGCGCGCGAGTTCTTCCATCAAATAGGCATAGGACAAACCGTGGAAACCGTACCGCTGGACTCCTTTCGCGTCGTAGCGGCGTGGGAGGGGAAGCAGTTTGGCGATACGCGGCATCGTGCGGTGAAAGGCAGTATCAAAGCAGACCACTTGGGGCAGCGTCGGATGGCGTTGACGGAACGCCTCGATCAGTTCGATCTCGCGAGGCATATGGTCCGGATCGCACGCGCTGATGACATGCAGCTCATCCAGCAATTGCTGGGTGACCAACTCGGGCGCAGTTCGCTGCATACCATGGACCACACGGTGTCCCACGGCCCGCACCGATTCGAAGCTTTTCTGCTCTTCGAGCCATCCCATCAGAAAGCTTGCCGCCGTTTTGTGGTCGTGGGCAGCAAGGCTGCGGCTGTTCTGCTGCTTCGTGATCGGGTCGTCGAACGTCAGATTCGTTCCACTCAGTCCGATGCGATCGACCGTTCCATGAAGTCTTCGCTTCAGCGGGACACCGGCCTGGTACAGGGCAAACTTGATGCTCGACGAGCCGCCGTTGATCGTGAGAATGCTCGTCAGGATGCTTGAGCTCGCCGGTTTCATGAGTGCCCCTCGTGCTCGAATCCGAACGAAACCAGCTTCGCGCAGGTCGATTTGTAATCCGTGTGAAGAATGCTTCGAATCCCCAAACCTTCCGCGATCTCGACAAACATCGGGGTGTTTTCGATATAGACAACTTGCCGGGCAGGCACTTGGGCAACGTCCAACGCGAGCCTAAATATGTCCGCATCGGGCTTACGAATGTGGACGAAGCAGGAGGAAATGAAGGCATCCACAAACGCGACCAGCTTGAACTTGTGAATCCGATAAGCGTTCACCTCCCGCGCTTCGTTGCTGACCACGGCGATCTTCAGCCCGTACCGGGTCTTGAGCCGGGCGAACAGCTCGATCATCTCGGGGTAAGGTTTCGATTGCGCGAACATGAAGCTTCGAAACTGAGCCCGGGTGAACGGACGCTTTTGGTGAAGTTTCGCCGCACGTTTGCGGGCAAGATGATCCCACCCGTTGGAGAGCAGGACCCCGCCGATATCCAGAAATATGCAGGTGATCGACTGGTTCGGCTTCGCGGATGCTTTCATAAGGCACGTGGGTGCTTTCCCGCTCGCATGTACGCTTCAATCTCTTCGAGTGTCTTCCCCTTGGTTTCAGGCACCAGGAAGAACGCAAAGAGCCATGCTCCGACACTGACGGCTCCGTACAACCAGAAGGTGGCGGGTTTACCCAGAACTTGTGTGAGCGTCAAAAACGACAAAGCCACGATGAGGTTGGCGCTCCAATTGGCGGCCGTCCCGACGCTCATGGCCCGGCCTCGAATGCGCAACGGGTAAATCTCCGAAAGGATCAGCCAGAAGACGGGCCCCAGTCCGACGGCAAAGGAACCGACGTACACCATGAGGCTGGCCACCGCGATCCATCCCAGGCTGCCGGACAATTGCCGCAGCGAAAACGCCAACCCTAGCACAAACAGACTTATTGCCATTCCCGCCAGGCTGAGCAGCAAAAGCGGCCGCCGTCCCACTTTGTCGATCAGTTGCATGGCCACCACTGTCAACACGAGGTTGACCACTCCGACTCCGACGCTCGCCAGAATCGCCACCGATGCGGAAGATAAGCCGGCGAACTTGAAAATAGTCGGGGCATAGTAGATGACTGTGTTGATGCCGGTGATTTGCTGCGCGATGGCCAGTCCGACGCCCACGATCATGGCCGATCGCAGGAGCGGACTGAGCAACTCGGACCAGTCCCCCTTCTGCTGCGCGACGCTATGCTGAATATCGTTGAGCTCGGTATCCACTTTTTCCGGAGATCGTATTCGCTTCAGTACGGCCTTGGCCTGGTCCAGGCGTCCGCGTCCGGCCAACCATCGCGGGCTATCGGGAATAAACATGAGTCCGATTCCAAATGCGGCCGCCGGGATCGCCGCCATCGCGAACATCCAGCGCCAAGCATGCGACCCCGCAAAGGCATAGTCGACCAAATACGAGATGACTATTCCGCTGGTGAGCGCGACTTGGTTAATCGAAACCAGCTTTCCACGAATACCGACCGGGGCAATCTCGGAAATGTAAAGCGGCGCGACAAACGACGCAATGCCGATGGCGGCGCCCGCTACGATTCGCGCGACAACCAGCCATGCGGTGTCCGGCGCCAGAGCCGCAGCGACGGCGCCCAAGCCGAATACCACGGCAGTGATTATCAATAATTTCCGACGTCCCAGGCGGTCAGCCAGCATTCCTCCGGCGGCCGCACCGGCGAGCGATCCCAACAAGACCGAACTGACGACGATTTCCTCCATGCCCGAGGAAAGAGCGAAGTCTGTCTTGATAAACAAGATGGCTCCGGAGATGACGCCAATGTCGTAGCCGAAAAGCATGCCGCCGAGCGCTGAGATGGCCGCGGCGAGACAGACAAAGTGCGTCCCGTCGACCGTTTTAGCCCTGGTCTGCATCCGCCTCACTTTTATAGGCGGAGGCAGTGTCCTCTGCCCGCAAAGGGCCGACGCGAACGGCGAAGTCGGTGCCTTCCCAACGATTAGCGTCTGGCCAGTAGAAAGTGAATCTGACCAGCTTTCCGTCGGGAAGATAGTCGATCGCTAGATCGGCAATATGAATTCCTAGCCCGACATCGTGGGAGCTTACGTCCTGGATTGAGTTCCAATCATCGGCGCTCCAGTGAATCACGGCCGGCGCTAAAGTCTCGATACGCAGTGCTTTGGCGCGGGAAATCGCGCGAATCTTGTGGTTGAACCGCCATACCATGCGCGGGGATACGGTCTTGTCGGTCAGGTAGCGCTGCACGGTTTGGGGCGGCAGGTCGAAGATTCGCCCGTCGTCGAGTGAACGCCGCAACTTGAGGTACTCAGCGTGCGCCCATACCAGCGGCATGGCCGAACCGGAAGGATGGCCAAAATGAAGTTCGCGTTCTGGGATGTCAGGCGAGTCCCACACTTGCTCCGAGATCAAGCCGCCTTCGTTCGCGAAGGACTCCATTGTGGCCAGGAGTCGTTTTGCGTTTTCGATCCGGCCTGCCGCCAGTTCGTAGTGTGCCCGCTCACCCGTGAGCAGGGGCCACACGCGGCCAATCCCGGTACCGTCAAAAGGCGAACCATCCTCATGCTCGCCATAGCCATCGTCGTTGTAGCGATGCCAAGTCGAGCCGGCCGGGGTCTCGATTTTGAGTAATGCGTCGATGACTTTGGCCGTATCGCGAACGCGCGGGTCGTCGGAACCCCGCAAGCCAAAACGCACCAAGGCCAACGCATCGGGACTCACCAGATGACGGGCCTCGCGGGTATCCTCGGCGGCCGAAACGTTCTTGACGTCTACTTTGTTCTGGAAACGCGCCGGCCCCTCACCCGGCTTATTCGGGGCGATCCGGAGATAGTATCCCTGCACGTTGAACTTGCGGCACCAGTCCGTGCCGGACGCGTACATCCATCGTTCGATCGATGTATTCCAGACATCGGAAATCTCGCGGAGGTAGGTTGCAATGGATGCTTCGTGATTCAAATCGGCCAGATCCGCGGCAGCCAGAAGCGCAGCGATTTCCGCTCCGACCGTGAACGGCGAATAACCGGGATCTTCCTCCCAGCGATCCTGCGGACTCACCGGGCCGTTTCGAACCAGATAGCCCGCGGCTTGGCGTACCATCGGCCAAAACCGGGCCAAATCAGCATCGTCCAATGCCTTTTCGCGATGGGCCAAATCCACTAGGAGAATAGGCAAAGCCGTCTCGTCCATTTGGATTCCATCCCAATAGGCCGAACCATCCAACCACATATTCTGCGACCAGTGTCCATCGGGCCGCTGGGTTTTCTGCAGGAAAGAGAGGATGCGGCGCACACTATCGTGCGCGCCAGCAGCCAGCAAGCCGCCGGCCGTTTCCACCATGTCACGCGGCCAGACGAGATGGTAACCACCCAGGTCCTTGTCACCGTGACTCGCTCCCCAGGGTATGGAGAGGCTGGCGATGAGCGCCCCGGGCGCAGTCTTTGACTCGTGGGTACGCAGAACAGCGAGGCTTGTCCGGGAAAGATCCTTCGGGCCGACTTTACCGTTCTTCAGCGACGAGTGTTTCTCTAGGGATTCCTGCCAGCCGGCGATGTAACAAGCCTTCGCCTTCTCGAAACCTTCGTGAAGGCTGGAAGTGGCATTCCGGGCCGCCTCTTCCGGGTCCTTGCCGAAGCCAAGCGCCAGTATGAACTTTCCCTCGGACGTAGAAAGATCGATCTCGGCGGTCATGGCCACATTGCCGTTTTCCGCCCGCGTGTATTCCCAAGTCATCTGCTTGTGCGCCTTCAGATCTTGCCAGCCGTCCGACGTACCGACGTAGCCGACGGACCGCTTGGACCACGGAATGGAGCATGCCAGCGCCAATGAGTTCCCTTTCCGCTGCGCAAACAGCAGCGGCGTGCCGTCAAACTCGCCCACCCACGCGGTGTTGCCTGCGCCGCGGTTCCCCAGGTGCGGCGCGAGGAGGACATGCAGGTGATAGCTGGACAGTGCACCCTTCTGAGCGATAAATTGGACCTGCTGCAACACCGAGTCTCGATGTGGATCGGTCAGAATCTGCTTTTCGATTCGGTAGCGGCCATCGCGGCTGGTGTTGACCAGATGGAATGCCGGCACACCATCGGCCAGCCATTGAATTTTAGAGTCGGCGTCACGTTTCTCCTCGGAGAAGAAATCCGCTCCGTCCGTGACGATCATCCCCATATCGCGGACGCAGGCTTGATCAATGCGCGGGTAATAGATTTCGTTGAAGATCCCGTGGCTCAGTGTGAACCAAACGTGGCTCGCATTGCTGAGAGCCGTTCCAACGCCGGTTTTGGCGCTGGAGGTCCAGCGCGCCGAAGTTCCCGGGCCGTCTGGTGCGGATCCATTGGTTGTAGCCATGCCATCTCCTCGTGTCTATTGCAGGCTCTGGGGTCGCTCCAGACGGAACGGTTGATCGTCGGTTTTGATCGCGCCCGGCCCAACCGCCAGCACGCGGACACCGGAGTCGTCAACGTCACGGCAGAGTGGCGGATTGGCATACCGGGCCAGCCTCTTTGGCCAAGGCGCTCACGGGCAGGTGCTCGATACCTCTGTGCAAGTTTCGCAGCACACTCAACCCACTCAAATCATCACGCGCTGCGGTTCCATTGGCTCCGTTGCCTGATCCTCCGCCGAGGAAAAATTCAAAACGCGCACCCGCTGACCTTCGGCTAATCTCTGCAACAGCACCTCAGCACCGTTTTGAAAGCGAACCGCATCCCGAAAGGTGTTCGCGGCGGGAGTAATCTGAGTAAAGACCGCTTCCTCCATATCCTGCCGAAAACCGCACTCACGCCGCAGCTTGGTTGGAATATCGCGTATCAGCAGCCTGGCGCCCGGTGGGATACAGACCGCCGGAATTGCGGGGGCATCCGGGGGATTAAAAAAGTCCTTGAGCCTCGGCCACAGTCCGTGAGGTTTGACCCTGCGGTACTCCTGTTTTTTTCGAAGATCGCAGGCTGACGTGAGTCCAATCACCGTCCCTGCCTCAAATCCATGGACAATGAGTTCCTCTCCCGAAACCGCCAGGCGATTGGGAATCGCCATCAAAGAATAATCACACATTGGTTCTTACCTCCTACAGAAACTTGAACTGCGGCGAACTCAAGCATCCTCTCCACATCCGAGTACAGACGCCGGCCTTCAGTGCCCCGGATCTGTTGCATCGCTCCGACCTGCCACAGGATGAGTTGATCTGGGGTCACGGTTGTATCTCCTCCTGTCGGCAGTCGTCGCATCCAGTTACCCCGCCGCCTTGTCGCGGACCACTGCCAGTCCGGCTCCGTAGACCGGGTCGAACCCCGACTGTCCTTGGACGCCTTTGCGCTCGATTACGGAGTGGACACGGCCGGGTTCTCCAAGGTCGCTCCAACCGAGGCCTATGGCGCGCAACACGGCGAGTCCAGTTGGCTGCATCGATAGGACATCCTCAGAAAAACCGGTGGAATGTATGCGAGAGTAAAGCTCCCTTAGCGCCGCTCTTTCGTGCCCTGTAAAGAACGACGACCGGATCGATTCAAACGCTTCGACTAGGTCGGGAAGCGCGCGCCTTAAGAGGTTCAGGAAAGCATGAATGTGGCCGACCATCACGAAGCTGTTCCACATGCAGCCAGGCTCCATCAAGGATGAAGCCCGAGACACTGAAGGTTTTTCCCAGAATCGGTTGACGCGGCTCAATGAAGCTGGCGCCGGGGTTCCTAGAGGGACGCCAGGCTCGATCCAACCGTATTCCGCCTCTGGAGTCTCGGGCGGAATGCCGAGCAAGATGACCACCTCGGGCCGGGATGCAGCCGCGGCATAAGCCGAATCGATGTGTCCTATGAAAGCCTGGTGGTTTGAAAAATGATGATCCGAGGGAAAGAAACCTACAACACCATTGGGATCCATTTCGCGGAATCGCGTCAGACTGTGGAGAATCGCGGGCGCGGTCCCCTGGTTGGATGGCTGGATCACCAACCTTGAAGATGCAATCCCGGCGACTTCATCGGCGTAGAAGGCCTCGTCTGTGCTCGTCAAGACGAGCAACGTCCGCCACGACTGAACTAGTTGGGAGACCCGGCGGTGCATTTCCTGCAAGAGTGTTTGGTCACCCAGGACGGCCCAGAACTGCTTGGGCCGATCGTCGCCGGCGATTTTTCGCGTGAGCGGAGGCAATCGCTTTCCGTCGCCTCCCGCCAGAATCGACGCACAGCGGTGACAGCGCGAATCGCTTCCGTCTAATGTCATTTGAGCTTCACACTCCTCGGTTTTGCACTTGGAGCCGCCTACGCTCGCAGTGCCACAGAATCCCGAACGTGGGGGAGCGGCGCGAAGACCACCGTCGAATACGCCAGCGCCAGCTTGAAATCTATCGCAACGGATGTCAAAACGCCGTCAAAAATGAAGTTCCGTTGAGAATTTTCGCGGTCAGTGACTCCTGGGCTCCGTTTTGACGGCGTTTTGACACCTCGGGCTTCATACTTAGTTTGGATTGCAGGCAGACGTGCGACGTACGGCGCTCAAATGACCGCTTGGCAGCCGCGGGGGAAGCAGAACGGAGCTGGAGAACCATGATCGAGAAACCAATACACCTCGAGCCGTCAAAACCTGTTGCGGACGGGAAGACTAACGGCAACGGAAGTCACCAGTTCATCCGACCAGAGCGCCCAAAGATCGGACGCCCCACGAGGCGGGTGATCGCCGGAGCGATCGCGGTCATCGCCATCCTCGCGTTTATCGCCGGCTGGATACAAAAATGGCTGTGGATGCGGCAGGTCGGCTACAGCGGAATCTTTTGGACGCTCCTGTCCGTGAAATGGGGACTGTCTTGCGCCGCTTTCGTTGTCGTGGCTCTGTACCTCTGGATCAACCTTCGCCTTGCGGCGAGAAACGGTGCCACTTTCGGTTCGGGTGGTTTGACGAGCGAATCTGTCCTGGACTCGAATTTCGGCCTCCCGATCTCTGCCACTGTTCTGAAACTAGCCATGGGAGCGGTGGCCGCTGTCGCCTCTCTGTTCTACGCGCTCATCTTCTATGGGCAGTGGGATACGTATCTCCGATTCCGTTTTGGCGGCTCCTTCGGGCTGTCCGATCCTCTCTTCGGCGCCGATGCTGGGTTCTATGTGTTTCGCCTTCCCTTTTATGAGCTCTTGCAGACCAGCCTGAGCGCATTGGCGGTGATCGCGCTCCTGGCCGTCCTGGCGTGCTACGCCTACTTCGGATTACCGCAGTTCAGC
>Ga0182024_10015515_pt1 | contig 14567 bp, 12 predicted proteins | sample P32metaG_FD_120480 | JGI IMG/M metagenome (GOLD analysis project Ga0182024, IMG submission 120480) | Permafrost microbial communities from Stordalen Mire, Sweden - P3-2 metaG (Illumina Assembly) | ecosystem: Environmental > Terrestrial > Soil > Wetlands > Permafrost | place: Sweden: Stordalen... | reverse complement strand
TTCGGGTCATCGAGCTTTGTTGGGCTCACTCTATTGACGCTGCTGCTTTACGGCGCCCTGGGCGCCTTGCTCGTCCTAGTCCCGTATGTGCTGATTCAGGCCGCCGGTTACTCCGCCGCAGGGGCTGGCGCCGCGCTTCTCCCATTCGCTGCGGTCCTGGCATTAGCCTCACCGGTTATGGGCGGCGTGGCGGGAAAGATCGGACCTCGCGCGCCGCTGTCCATTGGACCGCTGGTAGTCGCGGGCGGCTTTCTGCTCGTGCTCAGGATCGGGCCTCAGTCGAATTATTGGACAACCATCTTCCCGGCGATCCTGGTTATCTCAGCGGGTATGGCGAGCGCGGTGACACCGTTGACCGCGGCCGTTCTGGCATCGGTGGACGGCCGCCATACCGGCTCCGCGTCCGGCCTGAATAGCGCTGTCGCGCGCACCGGCGGTATGGTGGCGACTGCGCTCCTCGGGGGTATCCTGGGCACCGCCGGTCCCGCGCTTATCGACGGATTTCATGCTGCGGCGATTGCCTGCGCAGTAGCATCTATCGCGGCCTCAATGAGCGCATATTTCTTCATCGTCGTCGCCTTACCGGCGAAATGAGCGCGCCCAAATCAGTGTAGGGTGCGATCCAGCCACGACGCTGTCTTGGCCGATGTTTTCTCGCCCGGAGGCCCGAGCTGACACAAGGAGCGAATTTTGAAGGCGAGGTACAGGAAGGCGAAAGAAGCAAATGTGGATAACGGTTCTACTGGCTTCCAATCACGACTAATGTATAGCCCTCTCACGGCGGTAACAGGGGTTCGAATCCCCTAGGGGACGCCAATCAGGTCCATCGACCAGAAGCTGCGCGGACTGGCGACGTTCTCCGCCGGTACAGCGTCCGGATCGAGATCAGCCGGCGTTGTTATGTGAAGATCCCGGTGTCGACATGGGTGACGCCGACCAGCACGATCGAGGTGTGATCGGGGTAGGTCAGGATGGTGTTGCCGCCGCTAGTCTGGGCCGAGGCGATGACGGCGTTTTCGCTGGCCGTGTTCTGGCCCGCGAAGCTGAGGAAATCGGTGCCTTCGCTGAAGCCGACGATGGTATCGGCCTGGGCCGCCTGGTCCGCGTCGAACAGGATGCCGCCGCCGCTCGGAGCGAAGCTGATCGCGCCATTGACCATGCCGCCCGAAATCATGCTGACGGTGCCGCCGCTGATCGTCGTGCCGGTGATGACGCCGCCAGAATAGACGTATTCGGTGCCGCCGCTGGCGACCAGCGTGTTGCTCGCGGCGCCATAGACCAGCTGCGCGCCGCCAGCGCTGACCGTGTCGCCGACCGCGACGCCGCCGGGGTCGACATATTGATCGCCCGCGATAATCTGCGTGCCGCTGGCGACGCCGCCGTTGAAGACGAACTCGTAGGCGGCGCTCAGAACCGTGCCGTTCGCCACGCCGCCCGAGAACACCTCGTCATACCCGCCGCTGACGTTGGTGGTGCCGCTCGCCGTGCCGTAGACCAGCTGCGCGCCACCGGCGCTGACCGTCGCGCCAGCGGCGACGCCGCCCGCGTCGACATACTGGTCGCCGACGATCTGGGTCCCGCTGGCGACGCCGCCGTTGAAGACGAACTCGTAGGCGGCGCTCAGAACCGTGCCGTTCGCCACGCCGCCCGAGAACACCTCGTCATAGCCGCCGCTGACGTTGATGGTGCCGCTCGCCGTGCCGTAGACCAGCTGCGCCCCGCCGGCGCTGACCGTGGCGTTGTTGGCGATGCCGCCAGCGTCGACATATTGGTCGCCGACGATTTGGGTTCCGTTCGCGACGCCGCTGTTGAAGACGAACTCGTAGGCGGCGCTCAGAACCGTGCCGTTCGCCACGCCGCCCGAGAACACCTCGTCGATGCCGCCGCTGACGTTGGTGGTGCCGCTCGCCGTGCCGTAGACCAGTTGCGCCCCGCCGACGCTGACCGTGGCGCCGACGGCGGTCCCGCCGGCATCGACATACTGGTCGCCGATGATGTGCGTCCCGCTGGCGACGCCGCCGGTAAAGACGAACTCGTAGGCTCCGTTGAGCGTCGTGCCGCTGGCCACGCCGCCCGAGAACACCTCGTCGATGCCGCCGCTGATGTCGGTGGTGCCGCTGGCAACACCCCCGCCACCTGCGAGCAAACCGCTGACGAGCTGAACACCGCCGTTCACTGTCGTGCTGGTCGCCGTGCCAAGCAGAACCTGCGTACCACCGCTGTCGATGGTGACGCCGCTGGTAATCCCACCATCGACAAATTGAAAGCCGCCATTGCTGACGATGGCGCTGAAATCGAGTCCGCCGCTAAAGATAGATTCGGAGCCGGATGCTTCGATCGTCGTCCCGCTGGCCGTGCCACCCGAGGAGACGGCTTCAATGCCCCCGGAAACGGTCGTCGAGCTTACGACAGCCGAAGATTGCACAGATTGCTGGCCGCCGCTTTGGACCACGGTGCCGACAGCCGCACCGCCGAAAGCGACGTTTTGCGAACCGCCGTTACTGACGATCGTGCCGCTAACGATAACGAACGAGTCTTCGACCGTCTGCACGCCGCCGTTGCTGATGATCGTCCCGCTCGCGGTTCCGTGAGGACCGTCAGGATCGCCAAGAAATGGGCCGGATTGGACGGTCTGCGAACCGCCGCGGATAATCGTTCCGTTGGCCGCGCCAATATCGACGAATTGATTGCCGCCGCTGTTGACGATCGTGCCGCTTGCCGTGCCACCGAGAACGGTCTCCACGCCGCCGATATTGACCGTCGTCCCGCTCGCCACGCCGGCTTGGATGGTCTGTGAGGCTCCGGCATCCACCGTCGTGGCGTTCGCGTTGCCTGCCACGTTCTGCAATCCGCCGCTGAGCGTCGTCTGATTCGCCGTGCCCCCTTGGATACTCTGAATGCCGCTGTAAATAATCGTACCGGTCGCTGTGCCCTCAACCTCCTGATCGCCGGTACCGCTAACAATAGTGCCGCTCGCGATGCCGCCGGCCGAAACCAGTTGATTGCCGAAGCCCGTGATAAGCGTGCCGGTCGTCGTCCCGCCGGAAGATACAACCTCTTCACCATTCTGCTTGAGAGTGGCGCTGATCGACGACCCGCTGGACAACACAAATTGTGTGCCGCTGACCGTCGTCCTGCTCGCTGTACCGCCTGAAGAGACAAACACGCTGCCACTGGAAACGACCGTCGTACCGACGGCGGTTCCGGAGAGCTCGACGGTCTGCGAGCCAGCGCTGCTGACCGTAGTGCCGCTCGTCGTGCCGTAGACATTCTGATTGCCGCCGGCGCTGACGACCGCGCTCGTCGCCGAGCCGCCGGCGGAAACGATCTCGAAGCCGCCATTGTTGATCGCGGCGCTGACATCGGCGCCGCTGCTGGAGACGGTCTCCAGGGCGTTGAAATTAAGTGTCGTGGTCGACGCCGTCCCGCCCGACAGCACGGTCAGCGTGTCGCCGGAATTGAGCGTCAGGCCGGTGCTGGTTTGGCCGCCGCTGACGACGTAGCTGGTCATCGTTTCATCCCCGCCGACGCCGGCTCATGCCGGCGCCCGGATCGCCTCGGCCGGATTGATTTAGGCCGCGGTCCTCGCGTGGCGGGCGGCGGAGGTTCCCGCCGCCTTCATCGCCGCGACCACCTTGTCGCGATTGGTGAAGGCGAGGTATTCGGCCGCGTAGGCCGGCGGCAGGATCTCGACCATGATGTGGTTCTCGACCCACACCTCGATCACGTGGAACGGGCCGCGGTTGCAGTCATAGCATTGCCAGCCGGCGCGCTCGGCGATCTTCTTCACGCTATCGGCGTCGGTCGCGACGCTCAGCGCGAAATGGGTCGAGCCGTAGCCGCGCGCCTCTTTTTTGACGAAACTACCGCCGACCTCGCCGCCCGGCTGCAACTGGGTGCCAGCCGGATAGACCTCGACCCCCGAGCCGTGCTCGTCGAGCTGGAGCGCGAAGAAGCTTCCCGGATTGGGCGGGAACGGCACGGCGGTGCCGCCCATCAGCTCGGCGAGAACGCCGGCGGCGCGCTGCGGGTCCTGGGCGGCGATCGACAGATGATGGATCATGGCGTCCTCCTATATTCGATGGCGATAGATAGCACGCGACGGTCATACGGGCGACGGCGAAGCCATGTCTTGCCGCGAAACCGGGCCAATGGCTTTTGCGTCCTTCGAGACTTCGCTGCGCGAAGCACCTCAGGATGAGGGTGTTGCTTTATGCCGCGCGCAAACCTTCCTCATCCCGAGGTGCTCCCACCGGGCTTGCCCCGGTGGGAGCCTCGAAGGACGCAACTGCGGTTTTGCAGCTACACGACCTGGTTGCGCAGCCCCGCCTCGCCGCGCCACAGCCGGCCCAGATTGTCGCGCAGGATCTCGATCACATTGTCCTCGTAGCGCCGCGTCTCGCCGGCGGTGTGCGGGGTGATCAGCACATGCTCCATCGCCCAGAGCGGCGAAGCGGCGCCGAGAGGCTCCTCGACCGTGACATCGAGGCCGGCGCCGGCGATGCGATGCGCGGCGAGCGCGGCGACGAGCGCCGCCTCGTCGACCACCCGGCCGCGCGCGACATTGACCAGATAGGCGGAGGGCTTCATGCGGGCGAGCGCCGCGGCGTCGACGAGGTTCTCGGTCTCCGGCGTCAACGGGCAGCAGAGCGCGACAAAATCGGCCTCGGGCAGCAGCGCCTTGAAGTCGCCGGTCGCGTGCACCGCATCGGCCGGGCCGGGGCCTCGGGTGGGGTCGCGGCGCAGCGCGACGACGCGCATGTCGAACGCCTTGGCGAGCTGCGCCAGCCGCCCGCCGATCTGCCCGAGCCCGACGAGCAGCAGCGTCTTGCCGCCGAGCTCGTCCTCGCGCTGCGTCAAATCGCCGATCATCTGGCGCCAGACCCGCTTCGCCTGGTTGTCGCGCGCCTCGGGCAGCCGACGGGCCAGCGCCAGGATCAGCGCCATCGCGTGCTCGGCGACCGCGCGCGCATTGACCCCGGCCGCGCTCGCCAGCCGGATGCCGCGTTTGGCGAGCTCGTCGCGCGGAAACTGATCGGTGCCGGCGCCGATCGCCTGGATGAAGCACAGCTTGCCGGCCCGCTCCAGGAGACTGTCGCGCCACAGCCCGGAGATCACCAGCACATCCGCCTCGCCGAGGCGCTCGGCGAGGGTTTCGGCGTCACGCACCTCGAAGCTGGCGATGCCAGTGTTTTGTGCCGCGAACCGCTCCTGCAAACGATAGGCGACGTGCGCGAAGCAGATGTTGAGCTTGTCGGCGGGAGGAAACATCATGACCTCGCGACATCCGGTGGGGATTAAATAATCTTAGGCCCCTCCCGCGGGCTTGACCCGCGGGTCCACGCCTTTGTCGGGCGAAAAATGAAGGAAGACGTGGATGGCCGGGTCAAGCCCGGCCATGAAAACCAGGAACCGAGCGCTTCTGCCCATAACATAACGAATGTATCCCCGCTGGTATCCCCACGCAAATCGGCGATTTTGCGGCGCAGGATAAGATCGTCTTATGACGCCTGATACCAGCCTTTCGTCTTAGTCACGATCTGCGCGCGGCCGGGTTATTGGGTGTCCAAAATCCGGGATGGACATTGAGGGGAGCGAAATTGGAGTAGATAGGTTCAATACAGCATCGTGTCTTTCTTCCCATGCATAAGCCATTCCATTGATTACATAAAGTCGAAACTGGTACGGCGGGTCGAACCGAGTGCCCTTCTTCTCGCACTCAGCCTTTAGAAGATGAACATGGTCTCTCACCAGCCCGGCAAGATGGCGGCATAACCGCACTATTTCGTTGCGCCTTCCAACCACGTCCGTGCTCGTACCATCGGTGGAGTACCCGCCGCCCGGCCCCATGTAGATCGTTCCGTCTGGCATCTGGAGCATGCTGGTACGCCCAATGGCCCGCAGGGTCTTGATGTCGCTGTCCGTCCAAGGCGTCGGCCCTCCAAGAATCCCATGCAGGCGATAGGGGAGGATCACCTCCGGCCAGTTGCCATGAAGCATCCGTACCAGTTCTTGTCTGGAGAAATCGTTATGATCTCCCACTGTCAGGAAGTACACGTCGATTGGATCGACGCGCGCAAACAATAGCGGGCCAGTGCGCTCAGCAAACCCATCGGTCGTCAAATTATTTCCCAAATGAAAGTGGTGTACTCCCCAATCATTCAGTAGCGAGTCTTTGGACTGCGGCTTTCGGAGCCGTTTACTCTGGTGCGGATTTATATCTTGGCCCTTCTCTATCAGCTTAGCCAACCGCCGCAACCCAATCTGATGTTCCGCCGGACACTCAAATTCCCGCGAGTACCACACGCGCCGCCGCTTCGGCTCGATGTACCGCTTGAGGAGGTTGAAATACTTAATGATGATCTGATCGGGGCTATCAGACTTAGGAATGCGGTAACCGCCAAGCGTCATCCCAGTACGGCACATTTCTGCCGCATCGACATAGAACCGTTGTGCGAGGTCGAGTACCTCTTCGTCTGACATTAAGGCCGCGTTGGTCACATCGAACGGTTCGGCCGCAGTAGCCGCTGGCAGCAGGTCAACATCCTCCGGCGAAGACATAGTCTCACCTCTTTGCATGCGAACGGAGACCCGGCGAGCGAGCCGCCGGGTTTCCTTTTCTGTTTGATTCGGGGTTAGCGACGTTCGCGGTCGAGGCGGTCGCAATCCTTACAAAGCCGATAACCGCCTGTTCCCGCGCGCCTTTCGTGCTGCGGGATATCACGGCCGGGTGGACATGCACTGTTATCGTGATGCACCTGCTGCGCAGGGGGTTTCCTGGCTTCGTTGACCGAATAGAATGCCGCTGTGGCTGGCATGATGTGGGGTTCCTTTCTCGTTTGAGCGTCAGAGGAATGCGGCCGAACGGGTCTTCCACACCCAATCAGCCATCTTGACCATATCAAGCCGGCCACACCTGTCCTTTTCGCAGATTCTTTTGACGTTGAATCAATGCCTTAGATAAAGCGATCCACTCGCCAGGGCGCGATGCCGGCGCGAATCGCATCCCGATATAACGGGCAGCCGCGGACTCGCTTGCCGTGCAAAATTATGGCGGCGATGGCTACTCTCCTCTCTGTTATGCCCGGCTCCTCCCGCAGCTTCTCGATGATCCACTCGCGGATTATCGGCGCGACTGCACTATTCCGCCGCGCTGCGAGTGCGCGCAGTTGCCGGTCAACACCCTTCGGCAGCAGGACTGCTACACGGGTGTCGGCGTCGCCGACACCCGATGGGGTGATCTTGCGTTTTCCCGCCAACGTCTGTGCCTCCCCAGGCGTAAAAATGCAAAAATCCAGGTGCGTTGGCCTGGATCAAACGACTACTCGCTTCCTACCGGGCTGGTTGGCCGAAGCCTGCCGCCGGAGGGCGCGTGGGGCGATTTAGGTGGGATACCGCATTGAGTCAAATCGTCTTTCTGAACCTGCGATGCCGCCGGACAGCGGGCACTGATGAGGTGTCTCGGATGAAGACGACGAACCTGTGAGGGCTGTAGGAGCCGGGGGTATTTTCTCGGCCCCGGCGAGAACCGCGACGGCGGCATCGGTGTCAGGCCCAAGGGTTCATGCTAGATTCCTGTTGCGCGCTGGGTGCGGGGAATAAAATCAGGAATATTTTTCTTGATTTTCGTCCGCCCTTCGGTACGATGCAGCTACCGGGTTCTGCGTTGGGGGGCGCGACGATGATGAACGGCGAACGGCCAGTCGGCGAGGTAATGGGGTTCATCGATTTTCTGCTCCACGACTTCGATACGATCTGTCGGCAGGCGCACGAAACCTATCGTGGTTATGCGCCGGACGTGCTCGTCCAGCATGATTCTCGAACGGCTGCGAACTGCATCTACTCGCACATGGCAAGCGAGGCCGAGAGCCGTTTTGCGGCCCATTATCCGAAAGTGCAGTTGCTCGATCCGCGCCCGCTCGGCGGGCTCAAGGTCTGGCGGGTCGGCGATATCGGTGCCGACGCGCTGATCCGCTTCAAGAAGCATGACCAAGATGGGTTCGCGAGGAACTACCAGACCAAGCAAGCGCGGCAATACGACCGGGGTGATGTGCTGCCGGGTCTACCGCAGGAAGCCACCCGGCTGTCGGTCGGCTATTACCTCGACCCCACCGGCACCGAGTTTATTCGGACGCAGGTCGCCCGGCCGCGCGGCAAGCGGATCGACTGGTGCGTGGCAATCGTTCCCCAGGCGGAGCGTCAGGCCGGGGAGAAGCTCTGGTTCGAGATTACGAGGCAGCGGAATTTCTGATTCCGCGAGGCCATCATGTCAGAGAAGGTCAATCACCATATGGTGACGCTTGCCCGCGACGCGCGGGCGGTCACCCAGGAAGAACTCGCCTTTCGCCTTCGTGCCGGGCAGGGCACGCTGTCGAAATATGAGACCGGCGTCCTCGATGTTCCTGATGATTTTGTGCCGCCGCTGGCGCGCGAACTCCGATACCCCAAGGAGTTCTTCTACCAAGCCGGTCAGCCATACGGGTTCCCGCCCTTCCATTACCGGAAACGAAAGAAGCTGTCCGCGAAGGCGCTGAGCCGAATCGTCGCCGAAATGAACATTCGGCGAATGCACATCCAGAAGCTCGCGAGGTCGTGTGACATCGCGTCCAACCGGTTTATCCCCGAGATTGACATGGACGAATTCCAGGGTCGGTCGCGGCGTCGGCCCGACATGGAGGATATCGCCCGGTCGATCCGAGAAATGTGGATGCTGCCGCGCGGCCCCGTGCCCAACATGATGGAACTGCTCGAAGAGAACGGCGGGCTCGTCGTGCCGTGCGACTTCCAGACCGATCTCATCGATGCCATGAGCCAGCGCATCGACGGGATGCCGGTGCTGCTGTTCGTGAACATCAACTCGCCGGCCGACCGGGTCAGGTACACCCTCGCCCACGAGCTTGGGCACATGCTTCTCCATACGTTGTCGGTAAAGGACGACGACGAGATGGAGGACGAAGCCGATCATTTTGCCGGCGCGTTTTTGCTGCCGGCCGATGAACTAAAGGTGCAGTTGCGGCGCTTCGATCTCCGGCACCTTGCAAACATGAAGGGGTACTGGAAAGTTTCCATGCAGGCGATTGCGTATCGCGCTGATCGCCTGAGATTGATCACGCCGTATCAGAACAAGATGTTCTGGATCGAGATGGGCAAGCTCGGATACCGGAAGCGTGAGCCCAACGAGCCGCCAAAAGAACACCCCAGCTTATTGCGCAGGATGATCGGCTTCCATCGCCGGCAACTCGGGTACACAGAGGCCGATCTCGCGCGACTGTTGTGCCTCGACCTGTCCGAGTACCGGGAGATGTATGACGCTGAGCACGTCATCCCGCCGCCTGAGAGACCGGCTCTGAGGCTGATAAGCTGATATGCCGCGCAGACCGCCCACCCCCAGGCGGATGCCCAGGGCATCACCTTCGCCACAGCAGCTTACGTTTTCGTTCTCTGCGATACGCAACAGCGAGCTACTCGCTGTGCATTGGTTCGAGCACCGGCTTCCACTCGAACCCGAATGGGAGGCTGTCCTTCCGTCGATCAAAGACCTCGCCGCCAAGCTGTTGAAGCTGTGGGAGGAGCAGAAGCCGCGCGTCGAACGGTACGGCCACGAAGCCAGTCTCGAACAAGCCTTTATTCAACCGGTGCTGCAACTGCTGGGCTGGAAGCTCAAGTACCAGACGTTCCTCCAGAACCGATCACCAGATTATGCTCTCTTCGCCGACGATGCGGCTCTGGATCGAGCGCTCGATGCCGGCCATACGAACTCGGGCTTCTGGCCGAACGCGACGTTGGTCGCGGATGCCAAGGCGTGGCACGTCAGCTTGGATCGACCGACCGGCAGAGGTAGCAGTCGTGAATACCCGCCGGAGCAGATCGAGTGGTACTTGGATCGCAGCCGGCTCGATTTCGGCATCCTCACCAATGGCCGGCTGTGGCGCTTGATACCCCGCGAGGTCACCGGCCGCAGACCACGCTTCAAGACATACCTCGAAGTTGACCTGCCTCATCTCCTCGACGCGCTCGCGAAGGTTAAGCAGCCGACTCTGAGCGGTGAGGAGTTCAACGATCTCCGGCGTTTTTTTCTGTTTTTCAGCCCGATGGCGTTCTCCACCGAGAACGTCGGTACATCCCTCATTTGGCGTGCGATTCAGGGCAGCGCCGAATATTCCATCGGCGTCGGCGAAGACCTGAAAGAGCGGGTTTTTGAGGCGTTGCGTATATGCATCGAGGGCTTCCTATCGGTACCCGAGAACCAGTTGAACCCCGAGTACGATCTCGAACTCTGCAAGTCCCAGAGCCTCATTCTACTCTACCGGCTGCTCTTCATTATGTTCGCGGAGGATCGCAGTCTCCTCCCATATCGGGTCAATAGGACGTATACGCGGAACCGTTCGCTTGCCCGACATCGCGACCAAATCGCCAGCCGATTAGATGCGCGAGATGAAGAGGAATATTCGTCGGCCGAATTCAGCTTATGGGACGACGTTACCGACCTTTTTGACCTGATCGAGAACGGGCACGGCACGTACGGCGTCCCAGCGTATGGTGGATTGTTCGACGCAGAGCAGAGCGACTTCTTAGCGACGAAGAGAATACCGGACTCGCACCTCGCGCATGTTATCGACCAACTAGGTCGGGCTCGCGATCCGGCGCACCCAAAGGACGATGGGCTGTTTCGGGTCGATTACCGTGACTTGGCAGTGCAGCAACTCGGGGGTGTCTACGAGGGGCTTCTGGAATTGGTGCCGAGGTATGCGACGAACCGCATGATCGTCGTTCGGCAACTGCGCGGAGATCGTCGAACCGAACGGGTGCTGCCGACCGGCGAGCCGAGGCACAGCCTTGGCAGGACGTGCTGAACGAAGCGTTTTACACGATGGCCGGCATCGATACCGCTGAGCGCCAGGGGCTCTCTACTCGTTTGCAGGCAATGCTGTAGGCGTTCTCGATACCCTGTCAGATGGCCTCGACCGCGCATCGATTTAGTGAGGAGAAGATATGGAGGAGATAAAGATCGCGCTCTTGGCGTCGGTGCCACTTGAACATCTAAGAGCCTCTGTTGATGTTGTGAAACACCAAAAGATGGTCGCTTTTGGAAGCGATGCGTGGGAGACGCTGGCGCAACTAGATGCCCTCCTCAAAGGTAATCCCACAGATGCTTTCATTTACGCATCAATGGGTATCGGCATAGGAAACGTGGTGAGTTGGCACGCGAAATACCTTCGCAGAAGAGACGCTGTCAACCAGATGCATCCAGGGGGCATGAGGTATCGACCGCCGACTACAGAGAATGAAAAGTGGACTTCCTATTGGGAAGTATCCGAGCTAAGGGAATTACCGAAATCTGATTGGATTCCACTCAACCACTTCTCTGGATATGGGAAAAGGTACGGTTCGGGAAAACGTTTGTCCCTCATGGCCCATTGATAGTGGATCGCCTATAGGGGTTGCGCGATCCGCGCAACGCATCGCTGGAGAATGTTGCGTGTGCAACGACTACGGCAACCACATCCCGTACAGCGATTACCTCGCGGCGTTCTCCCAGACCCGTATCCCGGTCAAATGGCTAGACGCCATCCCGAACCTCCAGCCGCGCGACGACATCTGGCCGACCGACAAGGCCCCGGTGATCCGCCGGCACGAAGACGGAACCAATGAGTTTACCGAACTTCGATGGGGGTTCCCGCCAGCCCAGCCGAAGCGACCGCCGGTCATCAATTTCCGCTCGGAGGGCAGACGTTTCCCGGTCGGCCGGTGCCTTGTGCCGGCGTCATTCTTTTATGAGTTCACCGGCACGAAGTCGCCGAAGTCGAAATGGAAATTCACCAAGGTCGGGGAGGACTGGTTCTGTTTTGCTGGGCTGTGGCGACCTATGCCTGCCGGCGGCGCGGCGTTCACCTTGCTGACGACCGACCCGAGTTCAGATGTCGCTCCGATCCACGACCGGCAGATGGTGATCTTGGAACGGTCGGATTGGTCAGCGTGGCTAGAGAAAATCGGTAATGAGGTCGATCTGCTGCGGGCGCTGTCGGCGGGATCGCTGAAGGTCGAGCAGGTGCGTCCTTGACGGCAAGGATCGTCGTCGGCGACGGCTTGGTTTCACCGTCACCAGTTATCCGAGGGTGCCGCTAGCGGCTCGGGTTGACCGCGTTGATTTAGTCGAAATGGTGTACGCTCAATCAAGCGGGGATGAGAAAATCCCGAAGACACCTCAGAAAAAGGGGAAGGCGATATGCCTGCCGAGCGGCGATCCTCGCTTCACGAATGGATCAATTCGGTCGGTATTATCATCACGTTCGCGATAGCCGGATTTTCTGCCTGGGTGTCATGGACAACGTATCAGTTAAAGAAAGAAGACATACTAGCGGTGGCAACTTACGATAACAGTTGTCCTGCTAATTACGTGAATTTCCAGGCATATGGATCAACTATAGTTGATGGAAGTCTTGGGCTGTGTTGGAACGTAACCATCGCCAACAAGAGTGAAGACAAACTTTCGATCATCGGAGCCTTCGTTTATCGGGTCGGTAAAGGGGGAAGTCTTGATGCGGATTATATTCCAGGCTTCCATTTCACCGAGGAGATGAACGGGAATTCGCTGGAATTTCCAGTAGTGCTCGATGGTGGTGCCGCCCGTCGCTTTCGAGTTCGGGTGTGCGCCGCCGACCGCGCTGCCTCGGCGCTGGCAGCGGTTTGAGCCCGGTAAGAAGCTCCCATGACACAATTAGGGGTCATGTCGGAGGTAGTCGAAGACGACCATCGTAATACGGGTCAAATACTCGATGGTGCCAAGCGGATCGCTGAGTACCTGATCCATCTTGGGTTCCACGATATGACCGATAAAAAGGTCTTTCAGTGGGCGGCTGATGGGCGACTGCCGGTCATCAAGATAGGTAATCGTATTGTGACCAATAAGAGAGCCTTGCTGAAACATTTCGGCATTGGGTGAGGTATGTTCAAGGTCAACAGAAATCCGTACTCTGTTTGGGACATTCCTCAAGATATTCGTCAACAGAAACCCGTAATATGGAAATATATATGTCTGAATATTTTATCAACTTTCTGTCATGTATTTGACAAATACTCAAAAAAATCCCACGATCAGCCAGACACTAGGATTCGCGTCTGGAACGGTTGGTGGCCATGTCTGTGAAAGAGCGAGAGTGGAAAACGCCAAAAGGCGAACCTCGCGCCGCATGGGCGGCACGCTGGTATGATGCCGATGGAAAATATCGCCAAGCGCAATTTAAGCGAAAGCGCGACGCGGTCGCTCATGAGCACCGCGTTAGGGGCGAACTCGCCGAGGGCACTCATGTGCCCGACAGCCAATCCGCCACCTTCGGGCAGGCCGGTCACTTATGGCTAGATCGAAAGCGAATTAATAAGAATGCCAAATCGAGCCAAGTGTCATACGAGGTCTACCTGCGCGTTCATCTCGCGCCGCTCACCATCCCACCCGATCAGCCAAACAGTTTGCGCGGCGAATTAGCCGATTTCAAACTCTCGCGACTGACCAGCCCAATCTGCGATGCGATTTGGCTTCGTTTGAGGGAGACCAAGCCGGCGTATACTGCCAAGCGATCCTTCGCTGCCTTCAAGAGCATCCTCAAGGATGCCCGCCGCCGAGGACTCATGAAGCACAATCCGGCCGAGTCGGTGATCATGGATGGAATTGATCGCCGCAAACCTCCTTTGGAGATCGGTGTGGATATACCCGATAAATCGGATATTCGGGCAATGCTGGATGCTTCGACCCCCGGCCGGGCTCGTCTGCGACGCGGTTTCGGACGGTCGCCGTTTTGTGTTTGTCGCTCGCATACAGTCATTCTCCTGGATGTTGCGACCGGTATGCGCGCCGAAGAGTTGCGGGCGCTGCTGTGGAAGAACCTCCATCTCGACGGAGGCTTCGTTCGAGTCCTTCACGGAGTCGATTTCGATGGCCTTCTTACGGGGCCTAAAACCGATGCCGGTTATCGCGATCTCTCGATACCTCCGGAGGTCGTCGAGGCCTTGCGGGAGTGGAAAGAAATTTGCCCTGACACGAGCGCCCAGGCATTGGTGTTCCCCACGTTGACCGGAAAGATGATGGCCCATCGTGGCGTCCTCGGTCAGATATGGTATCCGCTGCTAGATGACCTCGGCATGAAGGCAGAGGACGGCAGCTACAAGTACGTCTTTCACGGTCTCCGGCATTTTTACGCCTCGATCATGATTGAGGCAGGTGTACGGCCGAAACGGTTGCAGAAGTTGATGGGCCACGCGACCTTGAGCATGACGATGGATATTTACGGCCATCTTTTTCCGGAGAGCGAGGCAGAGACCAAAATGATCCACGGCGCGGTGACGGCAGTGCTGCGTGGGCCTCAGGATGACAAAAACGGCCAAAATCATGACACGACCGAAAAAACTGGCGGAAATCCTGCCATTTTCGAGGCGGTACCTTAGGGCTGGAGACTTTGGCCGACCTGATGATCATGCGCGGGCTGCCAGCCTTTGTTCGGTCAGACAACGGCCCGGAGTTCATCGCGATCACCCTGCGAAAGTGGATCGCCGCCGTCGGCTCTCAGACCGCC
>Ga0182024_10015514_pt1 | contig 14568 bp, 26 predicted proteins | sample P32metaG_FD_120480 | JGI IMG/M metagenome (GOLD analysis project Ga0182024, IMG submission 120480) | Permafrost microbial communities from Stordalen Mire, Sweden - P3-2 metaG (Illumina Assembly) | ecosystem: Environmental > Terrestrial > Soil > Wetlands > Permafrost | place: Sweden: Stordalen... | reverse complement strand
TGAGATCTCACTGGCGTATGCAGTGACCATTCACAAGTCTCAAGGCTCTGAGTTCCCGGCAGTAGTGATTCCGATGGCGATGCAGCACTACATGCTTCTCCAGCGCAACCTCATCTACACCGGGATTACTCGCGCCAAGCGCTTGCTTGTGGTGGTTGGACAGAAGAAGGCGCTGGGCCTCGCGGTCAGGAATGATCAAGCGCGGAAGCGATACTCTGGGCTGCTCAGCAGTTTGAATGGTCCCAGCCTGTAGTTGCCGATTACGGCCAAATACAGCTTGAGCCCGCATCGTGCAGGTGGCGGGGCTTAACTGTATTTGAGTACTAGTGGTTATAACCAACTCCGGGTAAAGTTGGTCCACAGGTCACAATTCACCCAGTGTGATACGAGGGCAATCCATGAAGGCTCAACCTGCTTCAGATCTATCTGCAGCGCCAGAAGCGCCATCACTCGCCAGCTATCGCCACCGCATCACCGCCGTCGCAGTGTTCGTCGCGCTCGTGTGCTCCGGCGCTACGTCGTGTACCCGGACGCAGGTTGTACTTTCGAGCGCCGCCATCGCCGCTGTCGTCGTAGGTACAACGGTGGGCGTCACTTATGCAGTCAAACACCACCGCCACACATTGCAGGGCTGCGTCTTCTCTGATGCCACCGGATTCAAACTCCGCACAAGCGACGCGAAGGTCTACACACTCAAAGGCGACGCTGCCAGCATCAAGGTCGGCAACAGCGGGAAATTCCACGGTTCAAAAGAAAAGAGGGCCAAAGGCGACTCGACTGGTGATCAGGTCTTCGTGGTCCAGAAATTGAGCAAAGACTTCGGACCTTGTCCGGTGAACGTTGCGACTTCCCCAACCCCGACGCGATAATCAAAGCGGCGCGGTACAAATCGGGTTGTGTCGAATATCCACCCTTCTCGTTCGAGGTCAGCAGCAGCGTCTTTCCGTCCGGTGACAGTTCGCTCACCGTCTACACATCTTTCGGCTTATTCGGAGAACAGCGGCAGCGTTTCCCTGTGGTGCCCAAATGTGTCCCTAGAGATGGAACTTTGCTAGTAACTCCGCGGTCCCTCGGGGAAGTAAGTCGGTAATTCCCGAGAACCAACCGTCATCGAACACCGCCAATCTCCGAAAGGAGTTCGCCAGCATTCCCCCACACCTGGCGATGCTACGTGCTTTCCGCAGTTCTGGCCCGCCGGTACACTGCGCGTCGATAAGCAGCGCCAGCCCGTGCCGATGCCCTGAATGGGATAAACCGGTGCCGTCACATCGATGTCCGGACCGGCATCGGTGCTCATTATGAACTTGCGCGGTGGCGCTATTTCTACGGTAAGGTCCGTGACGAGGAAGATTACAGGATTCATCCCCGTCAATATGCTTCTCGACTCATGATCGCACTGCACCAGAGCCTTCGCCTGGGAAGCGTTCGGCGGGGTCATCAAGTTTGTGCACACACGTGGATTCCTTGCGGTGAATTCCGCGTTCCACGTGGGCGGCCCCGAGAGATCGTTACCGGAACCGCTCCCTGCCGCCTGCACCCCGCTAGTCTTACACCCCGCTAAACCAACCATCATTCCAGCAACAAGACAGAGCGCGACGCCGCGCAGTCGAGAGATCAAGTTCATGGGAAACACTCCTGAATAGATCGTTGCGAATAACGAAATGAATTCAATATGGAGGGATATTCAGAGCAAGTCTGTGCTCTCTAGCTCGGATCGCAACTGGCTTGGCTCAACCAACTCAGTCGGCGAGTCCTAATCTCCAAAATAGCGAACGTCCACGATTCCACAAAAAAGGCCCCATCGGTGAGGGGCCTTTTCTGTTGATGAGTTCTTGCCTCTAATGTCGCTGGGGTCAGCGAACTGATTACAATCATGGAGAGAATGTCCGGATTGAATCTGTATAGATTTGCGCAATACCCGACGAATCTTTAGGCTTATTCGGAGAACAGCGGCAGCGTACTCGGTGGCGGCTCCTGCGCGGTCGCTGGCAACGGGTTTAACAACTCAGGCCCATCGCTGCCTTTCTTCAACAGCGCTACTCGCCACGCCTTCATCTCTTCGGCAGGATATGTCCTTACCAGATCAATCGGCAGATGCGACGGCTCGGCAGGGGCATTCTGCAAGTTGTTACTAAAGTGCTACAAATACAGGGCCATATCCTTTCAAAAGTGTCCCACGTATGTTAATCCTGATACCGCAGATGGGTGAAAAACCCTGACGACGCCTTTCCGTTGTCATAGTGGGTGTGCGGTAGTTTCATCCCCGTGCGTCAGCTTAACACCCATCGGCAAAAGACTACTCAGAAACAAATTCCTTACCGTTTATTGAATTCAAGAACCCTTCTTTATTGCCGAACAGCGGCAGTGTTCCCAGTGGCGGTTCTTGGTCAGCGTCCTGTACAGGGTTTAACAACTCAGGACCATTGACTTAGGGCTGGAGGTAAGCAGCACAGTCAGAGTCGGGAAGATATGTGCAGAACAGCACAGCTTATTACCAAACTTGATGGAACGGTCAGGCAGTATACGAATTCGCGTGTATGTTGAAACGAAATCAACCCGTCTCTAACATACGAACAGTCCTGACCCCCCGATAGCGCAATGGAACTGGATCACGCAAGAGGCACCACGTATGGAATTTCTAAGAAAGACATTCGACCCTGCAACCTACCTTAAAACTGATGGCATTGGTCGCAGGCTAGTTCAATGCAAGTCGAAGCAATCTTTGTTTGTTCAGGGAGGGATAGCAGATTCCGTCTTCTATATTCACTCTGGGCGGGCACGGCTCACGGTCGTTTCAAATAAAGGCAAGGAAGCCACTATAACCCTGCTGACGACTGGCGACTTCGTCGGTGAAGAATCTATCGCAAACATCGGAGAACATCGCAAGGCAACAGCGTCAGCCATTACGCCCTGCGTCATTCTGAAGATCGACAGACACGAGATGGTTCGCGTTCTACACGAAGAACATTCGTTCTGTGACCATTTCTTGAGGTTCATGGTGGCGCGGAATATCCGAACGCAGGCTGATCTTGTTGACCAGTTATTCAACTCCAGCGAGAGACGCCTGGCGCGAATACTACTCCTGATGGCCGACTACGGTATGCCTGGGGAGCCGGTAGCACTGCTACCTAAGATTTCGCAGGAGACGCTGTCAGAGATGATCGGCACAACCCGATCCCGTGTCAGCTTCTTCATGAACCGGTTTCGCAAACTTGGATACATCGAATACAAAGGGCGAATCCGAGTAAACAAGTCGCTACTGAACGCAGTTCTGCACGACGCTTTGCCTGAAGAGAATTCCTCAAGACCTGAGTTGCCCGATCCACCACCTAGTCCCGCGAAGGACGTCAAGCGAGCAAAGGTTGCATGATCGAAAGAGGGAGCCATTCGCTCTCTAAAGCTCCCGGATATGGGTACTGCCGACTAGCATAGCGGATACTTTTTGAATCAACTGTGCTGCGCTTCCTGCCCCAACACTTTGACTCAATGTGCCCTTCGGAACATATACCCCAGCGTCCGTCAATAGCAGTATCGGCAGTTTAGGTTCGGTCTCGCTGAGATGGTCGGTGTATGCCGCAGCATCTTCCGGGTGACGATGCAAGTCACGATAATGAGATCGAATTGGCCCTCATGGTCGGCTCGCTCGGCTGCGATGTAATCTGTGCGGGTCGCTACCTCGTAGCCTACGCTTTCCAACATCTGCACTCTGGATTGCCTTCGAGCATCGTCGCAGTCGATTAGAAGTAGTTTCTGCGGGGTGTCTTGCACTCTACTTGGTGTCCCGCCGATAGTTGTGTTGCTTATATCCATGAACCCCTGTAACCCTACGCAGATTGAACGACAATCAGACCGTCTCTAACCCGAACTGATTTTCAATATCGAGTAAGTAAGCCAGTGCAGTCTGTACCAATCTGCTCATGATATCCCCGCTGGATGTTTCGACCTATCCGGGGACTGGTTCACTGGGAATCAAGAATCAAGCCGCTATCTCCTCACCGTCTTTATGCGCTTCTTTGATGTAACCCGTCATCGCTTGAGCCAGTTGCGAGTCAATCTCATCTGCGATTGTCATGATATCTAACAGGAGTTCACTGGTATTAAGCCTTTCCGCACGAGTCTGTAAGGTCTCGAATATCGATACCTGCAACATTCGGGATTCATGAACGATCATTGCGGGGTTGTAACCTTGCTCACGGCGCAAGCAACCGTGATTATGCGCAGCGTCCGACGTTAAGGCTCTGGTTTTAATCGGAAGTGGATTACGAAGACGGGTCACAATGTCGCTGAACATCTCCGGCAGATGACCGCTTCTTTCTTCGGCCGTCAATGGCGCGGACATAATTTCCGGATCATCATTAACACGGGACAGCCAGTTTGCAATTATTATCTTAGTTTCGAATTCCAATATGTCAGCGACTCTCTCTTCAAGCACCGTCGTCATTTCGTGTTAAACCCTCCAGAACCAGTGGAGCAGTAACACTGTTAGAAAGAATGTGCTTTACAGCTCACATTCTTTGCCCTCATGTTGGAGGAGAGAGCCATAGGCTTATCACGATCACTCTATTCGGGGAAACAGCGACAGCGCTCCCTGGGCGGGTCATCTTCAGTGTCCTGCACAGGCTCTAACAACTCAGTCCATCGCCCTTTTTACTTTGCGATCAGACGTCATCATCGCTTGCCCACAAGACATTGAACGGGTCTTTCCTATCGCGGTCCTGGGGCGCAATGTGAAGAGGACGAGGCGGCTTGATAGACTCGCTGCGATCTATGTACATCGGGCTCTTGGTATCTGCTGCTCGCCCGATCTTCATCTTTACGACTGCGCCAGTACTTGGATTTACTATCCATCTTTCTCTCATAATCCCTCCCCTGGTTTGCATTTTACGCTCGCATCGGAAACGGCTACGATTTTATTGCGCGTACAGCCTGTACCCGCATCTGGGCATCAGACGAGCAGGAGAGTGTATGGCAACGTCAAACAATCCCTTGGCCCCTGATCCCATGGCCGAAGTTGACAGCCCTAAAGGTTTAGTGCCCCTTGATGACGGCGACCGTGAGACGTTGGAGTATACCGGCGACGAACCGGCTATTGAGCCGGAAGAATATCCAGAAGACGGCCCTTTGGATAACGTCCGGTCATCCCGGGGGTAAATCACGGTGTTCTAATTCATGCATAATGTAACGAGGCTCAGACAAGATACCGGGGTTAACACTGAGGTCTGCGCCGATCATAACAACTCATGTCCGCACAGGACAGTATTTTACGGGTCTAAAGGTTCCACCAACTCCGGGTAATTGTTCTTCACATTGCCGACTTCCTTACTGACCTTCTACACTTTCATATAGTTGTCAGGGTACGGTCTCAGCAAGTCGACGGGCAACTGTGATGCCCCAGCGGGTGCCAACCAGCGGTCATAATCCCGTGGATGCAGAATGACTGGCATACGGTCGTGGAATGGCTCCATCAGGCCGTTGGGGTCGCAGGTGATGATCGTATAGCTCTGGACGACTGTATCAGTCTTCTTGTCCTTCCACGTCTCCCACAAGCCTGCAAACGTGAATAGATCGGTATCCTTCAGAGCGATGGCATACGGTTGTTTGTTAGTCCCGTCTACAAGCTGCCACTCGTAAAACCATTCCACCGGGATCAGGCAACGACGTCGCTTCACGGCCTCTCTGAACACTGGGCTCGTGGTCAGAGTTTCTGCCCTGGCATTGATCGTGCTGTATGCAATTTTAGTATCTTTAGCCCAGAACGGAATCAGTCCCCAACGCATGATGGCAAGCTCTCGCTCTCCGGTCTCATGGTTGAGTCTGACTATTGGCTGCATATCGGTGGGAGCTATGTTGTACGACGGCGCAAAGTGCAAGCCATGATCTTCCCAATCTCGAACCCTGTAATGCTCAGCAATGTATTGCTTGTCAGCCCGCCGTCCGTATCGCCCGCACATATGTATGAGCTTAAAGCCTATAGCCACGGCGTTCCAGTATGTGAAGTCAAACAGGAGCAAAAAATCAATATGGCCGTACACTCGTCGGTTCTGAAGCTGAGGGCACCACGACAAGGACAATGTTTTGAGATGGGAAGGCACATGCACCACGGTCAGGCCACACTCCATCGTCGCGGGTGTTCAAATGAAGACTACACACAATCATTCTTACATGTAGACTTCCTATGGTTATTGGACTTAGTGATCGTCCGTAATGCCGGGAAGGAGACTTATGTCGAATAACAGAAGTGACAACCTAACCGACCTACTTGGCACCTCGCTTGCAGCCGCGCAACTCATCGAAATGGTCAAGGAACAGGGAATGAGTCAGATGCTGATTCCCATCAATGATAAGCACTCCGATTGGATAGTGACTGTTAGACAAATCGAGGGCAGAGTGAACATCCCGGAAATTCGAAACGGCCACAAGTTATTGTGAGTTAATCGACTGTCAACGCGACAGGCGTCAGTTGACTGCCTTGCTCTTCGGATTCCATGTCACCGTCACTAGCCACTCGCCGGTTTCATCCGAGACTGGACAGGTTATCACGGCTACCTGCATTCGCTTCGCGTGGTCTATGAGTGCGCGGACAGCCCTGTCACCAGCCTCAAGCTCTTCGGGATCAGGATTCATCAATTCCCATGCCGTCCGTTTTGTCATCGTGCCATCTCCCTGTCTCTCCATATCCCCACCTGCTACATTACTTTCCCCATGACTTTCTCCCTGTTCACCTAACGATCTTATCCAATATCATCCTTGCCAGCGCCACGGCGTCACCTACAACGCTCACTACACGCGGAGATGGGCTCCGACCCGTTCATCCCTGGCAAGCCTCACAGCAGCGATTATGGAGGCAGCAATTACCAGCGTGGAGGTGAATCGGTCCTTGATTCTTGTCTCGTAGTCGGTGCGGTCCTGTCCCTCTCTAGCAATCGCCCGCTTCATCTCGCCCATCAGTGAACCCGCGTTCGCTTCATAACCTCATAGTGCGGGAAGTCCAGTCCAACCTCTACAGGCAGGTACAGGCGGGCTTCCCGGCACAGGATGCACGTTACGGCTATGTACTTCGTCGGCTGCGTGGTCACCCCCGCTGGCACGTTCCTATGGCATTGCTTGCACAGGACGCAGTAGATTTTCCGGGCATCGGAATGAAAAAATGCCATCCACAGACTTTAGCGAATAAAAGGCGAAAACGTCAAGACGAATCTGTAGACGTCAGCCGGGGTAACCTAATAGGGATGAACCTCGAAAAGCTCAAGAACGATTGGGAATCGCTTGCCGAGCGCGATGCACTGTGGGCCATTCTTACGGACGGGTCCAAGGCCAGTGGCAAGTGGGATATAGCGGAGTTCATGGCGACCGGAGAAGCGGAGATTGAAGTTGTCTTAGGTCACCTGGCGAGGATCAATCGTAGCCCCGACTTCGAAGGGACGGCCCTGGACTTTGGTTGCGGCGTGGGACGACTGACTTAGCCTTTGGCGCGACGCTTCGGTACTTGTGTTGGTGTGGATATCTCTGCGGTGATGATTGAGAAAGCCGAGGCTCTCAATCAATTCGCGAACTGCAAGTACGTTGTGGCAGGCTCTGAACCACGCTTGCGATTTCCTGATGAGCAGTTCTCGTTTATCTACAGCAACATTGTTCTGCAACATGTTCCGGCGCGTTTTTCGGAGCAGTATCTTAAAGAATTTGTCCGTGTATTAGCGCCTGACGGTGTGCTGGTGTTCGGAGTGCAGGATTCGTTCGCGACTCCTGATATTGCATCGACAATCACGTGGGCACGCATGGTTCTCCGTATCCGGTCGAGGATCAGAGACATGCTGGGGAACGCTCAGGCGGATATGCAAATGCACTGCTTGCCGGAGCGGATGGTCAGGCGAGCGCTCGGCGCGGCCACGGTTGTGGATGTCCAGTTCACCAATACCGCAGCGAAAGATTTTAATGGCGGACTCGTTTATTCAGATCAAGCGTCGGAGTCGGGATTCGTGGGTAAGCAGTATTGCGTTGTGAAAAGGCAAGAACGATGCGCACTCTAGCAAAGGCCGGGACGCGAAGCCTGGCCTCGACTCTAAACTCATGCTGGTCCCGGCGAAGCAGCGGACGTATACCATCCGGCCCAGATCGGTCATCCGGTACCGATAGTTGCCTCGGTCAAAGAACCGCTCAACCAGGCCCGAAGCCATGGGGTCGCGAAGGTGCACAACCACGTCCTCGACCGGCGTCGGCGCGGATAGTGCCCCGGCGATGCGCTTGAATACGATGCCGGGGCAGGCTACGGTGCGGAATATCTCCCAGTTGACGGTCGATCATCCGGCACCGCTCGAAAGGGTGGGAGAACGCCGAGCATCCAGCCCACGGCGCTTCGATAACCACTTCGAAAACACTGAAAGTAAATTCTGGAACGATCCTCTAAGATCACTTTCTGCTCTCTTGGGTGCCAGCCCGACGAGTGCAGTTAAGGTGCGTGAGCGTCTCACCGTCGTCCCGGACTTCCCCCGCGCAATAACGGTGGTCAGTCCCGCTCGGACGAAGGCACATTGAGGACACACTCGTTTCCGGAACGTGCTCTCAAAGTGCCTTTTCGCTCCTTAGATTCCCCCGTAAGCCTATGATTCCACTAAAGTAAACGGAATTCACACGGTGGAAGTCGCAGGTTCGAATCCTGCAGCGCCCACCATAACCATATAAATATCAATAACTTGTGGACGCACTCAAGGCTCATCAGACAGAATGTCGCGTTACGTGCCGAATAAGTACGGCTAGGAGTGTCACTTGCGCTCATTCCCGCGTCACGTCCTGGCCCTAACGCCGATGGACACCCCCCACCACCCGGAATGGCGATCTGCCAGCGGTCGGGGGCGCACTGTCGAATGTCCGGGTTCATATATGAGATTGGGGCATATCCCAATACCGCAGCGATGAACCGCAGCGAAAGGTGTTTAGCCAAAAAAGGGAAGTTTGGTCGTTAGCCGTTTACTTAGTCAGAGGCTATCTCCAAAAGAGCGGAGATGGTGCGAAATGGGCGCAACCATGGCCGTTGAATTCACCGATCCTTACATTCATACGCAAAATTCAGATGGCTCCTTCGACTCTGTCTGTTCGAAGTGTTCCAAAACGATAGACACGGGGAAGCGAGAATCGCAACTCCGCCATGCGGAGCAAGAACACGTCTGCGATTCAGACGTCGATTCGAATAAATCTAAAGATCATAGATGAGACACAACTCGCGCTCAAAATCCAAGTGCAACAGATTTTGAGAAAGCACTATCTAAACAATTCCTGGGGAGCGATGAACTTCGCAGGTGAGCTTGCTGGCAGCGACCCAATGAAGCGAATTGCTGAGCGCGTCCTGTCGTATAGGGATCATACTTATGAGTACAGGCTGGTCAAATCTCTTATCGGCGTATTGCTCTCAAATGTCGCGAACAATGCGAGTGATATGATCGTGGATATTGGCACTGCGACAACCGGCACTCCCGTCACGATCAACAGCACTCAATACACGAGTCCTAACTTCATTCGTAACGCGGTCATTGACGCAGCGGGCACCCTCCAACCCCCTCAATCGACAGAAGCAGCCCCAAACAATCTCCAGTCGTTGGCTTCAATATCGTCCCAACTCAAATCATGTCGCCATGGTTTCGAGTCACCGCATTGACACATCAGCGTCGCGCTCGATACGTACATTCTGATGATCGGCTCCCACTCGCTGCGTTGAATGCTTTTTCCTTGAACCAAGGCAGATAACACCTCGTGTAGCTGCGCCATAACCCTCCTTGACTCAATTCAGCCTGCAACCCGTAAATGACGGCTTTGATTGAAGGTATCCCACATAACTCGCGTGCAAGAATGTGCAATCGAGAACACTTTTTTGCGGGATTTTCCGTCAGGTTGGTTGCTGTGCGGAGTGGCAAAGGATGATTTCGGATTCTGTATCTTCGGCTCTGCCGGAGTCACCCTCCGCCCTCTCACAGGAGCCAGAATAAGGGCCGAGACACGTATAGCCAAATTACGAACGCCTGCATCGAAGGGCTTGGGCGTGGTTCAACGATGAACAACGAAATCTTTGAAGAACTTGAACAGGTCGAACAAGCGGCAAGGAAACTCATAGGGCGAATCAAGCACTTAACTAACCCCGAAATTGATCTGCCGGTATCCGACGACACCTGCATGTGGATCGTTAAGATCAGGCGTGTCCGAATACTGGAAGAAGACTAGCCGACCCCAGCCGTGACGACTTCTCGCGATTCCCGCCGGAAATATAAATAACATCCTTAGCCCCGATGCCTGCGACGCCAGAGCAACAACGCCATCAGCAGCAGGAAGATGACGACGCCTGCAATGCGCAAAAGCAGAGGATGCGGCATAAGACCCTAACTCCCGGATAATTCAGGATAACTACGAGGTAGGCCGTTCGATCGGCTGAACCGTTCCGTTATATCTCCCCATAAAAGCATTCCAGCGAATCGACGCCATCTCCCGCAGCATATGAAAACCATCCCGCAGATAACTGATCCGGGTCCGCTCATCATGGCCCCAGGTCACCGGAACTTCCTCAATGCGAAGATTCCGCTTTGTGGCGATGAAAAGTATCTCCGGATCGAAACCCCAGCCGTCGATCGTCTGCAGTTGGAAGACGGTCTGCGCCGCAGCGCGGGTAAAAGCCTTGAAACCGCATTGGGTGTCGTGGAAGCTCAGTCCCATTACAGTTCGAGTGACCAGATTGAAACACCTCCCGAAAAACTGTCTGTATAGCGGCTGACGATGCACCTGCCTGCTGCGGTCCAGCCATCGCGAACCGATCGCAATGTCCGCCCCGTTGTGGATGGCGGCAAATAGCCGCTCCGCTTCGGCAATCGGCGCTGAAAGGTCCGCATCGGTGAACATCACGATCTCGCCCTGGGCGTGCAGCAGACCGTTGCGCACGCTGTATCCCTTGCCCCGGTTGCCGGGATTCTCGAGCAGCCTCACCTCAGGCGCAGTCTCGGCAATCTTCAGCACCTGCCGCGCGGTCGTATCGCTTGAGCCATCGTTGACCACAATGATTTCAGCGTCCCATCCCTGCGACCGGACGCACCCCACCACCTCGCGCAACGTAGCATCGATGCGGGCGCTCTCGTTGTACGCCGGAATGACGATGCTGCAGGCGGGATAACCGGGCACGAAAATCCAGCCTTTCTGAAGGATAAGAAAATAGTGAGGCGACTACCTTGTCATCATACCGGAGCAGGCGCAGCCAGAATTCCGCACGGTTTTTCGCCGGAAATAGCGCTCCAAGTGATTCCATTTGCACAGGAAACTACTTTTTGGGATAGGCTGAAAGGAATCCGGGTATTCTTGGAATCGGAGGCTATCGGCATGACCAAAGCAGATCTCGTGGAGAAGGTGACTCAGTTAGGCGATCTCACACGCCGTGACGGCGAAGTGATTGTCGAGACCATCTTCGACTCAGTGATTGTTGCTCTGCAATCTGGAGACAAGATTGAGATTCGCGGCTTCGGTTCCTTCCGCATTCGGGAACGGAATCCACGTATTGGCCGCAACCCCAAGACCGGCGACCGCGTCGACGTGCCGGCCAAGCGCGTCCCCTACTTCAAGCCATCCAAAGAGCTGCGTGACCTGGTCAATCCCGGCGAGGCGGCGGCAGAGTAGCGTCACAGACCACCTCCCCAACTGAGCGTGCAAGTGGCCGGCGCACCCGACACTGCCAACCTGCGCGCTGAGTTTTACCTTTCTCGCATTCATAACCCGCAGCAGACCAGCGCCTGCTCGATATTGGCTGCGCCTTCAGAATGTCGAAGGGGCTCTTTAGCGAATGCCGATTACGGACATCATCCTTCCGGCGTGACCGCCCGAGGCTCGATGCGAGTAAAAGAGCCCCGGATGGCAGGCCGTACATCCGCCCACCGTCGCAACTGAAGCGGCAGCTAACCCCGCATCCAGCAATTGACGCCTGTTCGCTTCAGTCAAATCCAGCCGTAGCGCAGCTAGCACGCCTTTGTCATCTCTCACAAACAGCTCAGGCGCATAGGCAAAATTCGCTTCGAACTGCCTCAGTACGTCCTCGCCGACGGTATAGCAGCAGGATCCAATTCCAGGCCCGATCGCTGCCACGAGATCTTCCGGTTCGCATCCAAACTCCTCGCGCATCAGGGCAATTCCATTCTCCACAATCCGCTGCACCGTTCCCCGCCATCCGGCGTGAAACCCGGCCACTACACGCCTCTTCCGATCCGCAACCAGTACAGGAATGCAATCCGCTGTCTGGATCGCCAGCAGTACGCCTGGCTGGCCGGTCATAATCCCGTCCGCCTCCGGAATCGCGTCCGCAGGAAAACCGGTCTCCGGTGCCCTCAGCACGGCGCACACGCTCGAATGCACCTGTCGAACCGCCACCAGCGGCGTCGCCCAGCCCCCCGTGACCATCTGGATAAACCGCAGCCGGTTCTCGCGAACATTCTCAGGCAAATCCGCCGGAGTAAAGCCCAGATTCAGTTCTCCACCATCTCCGCTCAACTGAGGAAGATATGCCCGGCTGACTCCGCCTGCGCGGGTGCTGAAGCCATGCCAAAGCCAGTTCTCATCGGCCCATGCGGGAACTGCAATCCTGCCTGCCTGAGCAACCGTTGGACCGGGCGCCGGAACGGCATTGGCCTCTGAATCTGTAACTGCATCGGAAAGGCTTCGCATACTCGCCTGATTGTAGATGGAAAAAGCGTCCAAACGAGCGTTGGGCCCGCCTTCCGGCGGGCCCACTCGAGAGGCAAATGTAGATGGGAGTTTCTGTGGATCGTGTGATGGGGGTCTGTCGCCAGACCAACAACGGAGATAGAAGCGCTTTGGCGGGGAAGTACTACAGCGGTTGCCTCTGCTGGTTAAAGTATGTGATGCAAGATATGCGAAAGAGTTGTCTTAAGTTCGCGCGATTTTTTGCATTGCGGTACGAGCGTACAAGATAGCAGGTTACTTGTTACCAAAAGAGGAACCATGTTTACTAAATAAGCATATCTGAGCTTGCGCCGGCGGTTACCCTCCCGGCAAGCTCAAGTATATGAAAAGGGTATACCTATACCTGGTCGCAATCATGCTGGTGATCGGGGGAATGTACGCCTGGCGGCAACGCCATGAGTTCGCCTTTCTGCGCGATTGGCTGCCCTCCCTGCCAGCCGACGGCCTCATTCAGACGGCAAGCGGCGCTACTACAGAGTGGCGCCCGATAGACGAATCGACCCTTGGCTTCCGCATCGACATGCCTGGGGAGCCCCACAGGGTCGTGGTGCAGGCCACTAGCGAGACCGGGATGAACGAGCCGGTAAACATGCTCCTGGTAAAACCGGAGCCCGACAGAACCTATGCCATCGCCTGGTCGGAGAAGCCTCCCGTAGCCCGCATGAATGACCTGGTGCCCGATAAGACCCTCGATCAGGCCCGCGACGGAGCCCTCAGCCGAACCAGCACAACGCTGGTCACCGAGAGCCGCACTTCCCCGCAGGGCTACCCAGGCCGCGACATCGTCGCCCGCAACGCAGGGGGCGGCATCCTGGACACGCGATTTGTCTACGCCAGAGCACGCCTGTATATGCTGATCGCGGCTTCTCCATCCAAGGCCGCACGGCGCGAAGACGACGTCAACCACTTCTTCAATTCCTTTGCCATCGCCGGCAACTCCCAGATTCCGGAAACCCTTCCGGCCGCCACTCAGTAGAGCTGCGTCGCCGCGTCACTTCTCAGGATGGGCCATCTTCGCCACAAAGTAGGTAATCAGGCCCACCGGCACCAGGCGCACCACAAAGGCCGTCGCCTTCCCACCGAAATACGGGATAATCGTCCGCTTCCCTTTTGCCAGCGCTTCCAGCCCACGCCGCACAACCTCCTCGGCGGACTGAATCTTGCGGGTTTTCAGTTTTCCCGCGCCGGCTACATCAAAGAACTCACTTTCCGTCGGGCCCGGGCATAGCGCGGTCACCTTCACCCCAAACGGAGCCACTTCCTCCGCCAGCCCCAGCGCAAAGAACCGGTCAAAGGCCTTGGTAGCCGCATAAGTCGAGAGAAACGGCACCGGCTGAAAACTCGCAACCGAAGCCAACACCAGCACCCAGCCGCGCCGCCGCTCCACCATACGCGGCACAAACAACCGCGCCAGGTTGACCATAGCCTCGCAGTTCACGCGAATCTGGGCCAGTTCCTGGTTCGGATCGGTCTTGGTGAACTCGCCATACTGCCCCAGCCCGGCGTTATTGATCAGAATGTCCACCGTAAGGCCCGAACCTTCCGTGGCGTCAAAGATGGCCTGGGGCGCATCCGGCTGCGTCAGGTCAGCGGTAACGATGCGAACCTCGCTACCTTGCGCAGTCAGTTCGGCCGCGAGCGCATCCAGCCGGTCTTTTCGCCGTGCTGTGAGAATCAGCTTTGCCCCAAGGGCTGCCAACTGCCGAGCCAGCTCCGCTCCAATGCCCGAACTCGCCCCAGTCACCAGCGCCCACTTGCCGTTGAAATCCTGTGTACTCGCCATGGGTGGATGATAGCCCAAAGGGAAGCGCAGGGCTGCGGCCAGAATTGAATCCCCCTAGCCCCTAG
>Ga0182024_10015513_pt1 | contig 14568 bp, 15 predicted proteins | sample P32metaG_FD_120480 | JGI IMG/M metagenome (GOLD analysis project Ga0182024, IMG submission 120480) | Permafrost microbial communities from Stordalen Mire, Sweden - P3-2 metaG (Illumina Assembly) | ecosystem: Environmental > Terrestrial > Soil > Wetlands > Permafrost | place: Sweden: Stordalen... | reverse complement strand
GGCGCGGCTGATGACCTTCGCGGAGAAATGGTAGATGGCCATGACGGTCTTCATACGCTTCCAAGCGCACGTCGGCACGACGTATAAGCGCGCCCTCACCAAAAAGATTCCGGTGAGGGATCAAGGCGTCTCAGCTTGTCCCGCACACAGCGGCGCGTTCGACAACGTCGCGCGCTATTATCTTCGTAGCAACGCTCAACGGAGATAGTGATGCGTAAACCGCGCGACTTCGATTCCGCACTTCAAACCCTCACCGACAAGACCAAGGCGCTCAAGGAGAACAAGCGGCGTCAGCTTGGCGAACTGATCGTGGCGACCGGCGCCGATGCGCTCGACATGGAAACACTGGCCGGTGGATTGCTGGCGATGGTCGAGAACAAAGATGCGGCCCAGAAAGAAAGCTGGCGCAAGCATGGCGCCGCGTTCTTTCGGGGGAAAGTACGCCAGTCTGCGGGCAGACCTCGCGGCGACGCGGAACGCACTCAAGCGGGCGATAGCGGCCGGTCATCGGCTTGAAGCACAGCGGGCGCGATACGACATGCGAGACTGGGCCATGAAACGGCGCGAGCGAACCCGGCATCTGATCGAATTGGGCGGACTCGTCGTCAAAGCCGGCCTGGTCGAACTTACGGGAGATGACCGCGCTTTGTTGTACGGCGCCTTCCTCCACCTTGCGGAAACTCTGCAAGAGAAAACCTCCGATCAGATGCACGTGCTATGGCGCAGGCGCGGTAGCCGAGGATTTAAAAGTCAGGAATAAGCTGGCATTGGCTGACGACACTCACACTGCCTAGCGCCATCAAAATACGCTCGGCATATTTGACGGGAGTAATGTGACATTACTCGCTCTTTCAGGCGCCGAACGGCGCATCTTTCAGTTCAGGGACGAGCCGCACGGCGAGGACCGCTGGCCGCTAAGCGCCCGAACGGGCAGCGGCCATATACTTCACCTGGCATATAACGATGGAAAGCCAGTATGACTTCATGATCGGCAAAGTCCTGCGGCTGATCTTGGAACACACAGGCAAGACACCGAACCCAGCACTTCATTAAGCTCAGTCAAAACCAGTTTCATGCCGCGCAATACAAGTTTCACGGGAAAACCAAGAACGTCAGGCCGGTTGGGAAAGCCGCGCCAGCGCGGCGGCAAATTTCGGCTTCACCGACTCGTCCAGCGCCTCGTTGAACAGGGCGCCGGCCAGGCGCAGCTTGCCATCGAAATCCGCCACCGTGGGCGGCGCGCTATTCGCGCCTCGCGTCTGTAGGGGCGCCAGAATCTCTGCCGTCAACTGGAAGCCGGGCCGCTCCCTCGCCGCCACCCTCAGAAGCACCGCACTGTAGAAAATGCGTGCCACCTGCCGCGCCAGTGCCAGGCGATCCTTCTGTCGCCTTGTCGGCGCTTGCCCGAAATAGACCGACAGCAGCCGGTCTTCACCGGGTTCGGGCAGCAGCAGAAAATTGGCCAGCGTACCCAGATCGATATAGCGGTCGGCGGCGAAGGCGGACTCGAAATCCACCAGCCACAGCCGCTCACCCTGAAACAGCAGGTTGCTGGGGTTGCAGTCATTGTGGCAAGAGACGATTTCCAATTCGCTGCGCGGATAGGCGGCAAGGCATTGTCGGTAAAGCTGCGCCTGCTCCGCCGCGACATCCGCCGCCAGGACATCCCGAAGCTGCTCCAGGATAAAGCCCAGCCTATCCAAATGATCGCCTTGGGATGGAAAGATGGGCGTGTCATGCAGCGCCCGCAAGGTGCGCCCGATCACCGTCAGCCGTTTGGGCATGGGCGGGCCGCTGTCGGTGGGAATGAAATCGCTGATCGCCACGCCATCCTCGGCATTGGCATAATGAAGGCGCGGCGCGATGCCAGCTTCGGCGGCGATGGCCAGGCAGGTATAATGGCGCACCGGATCACGATAGGCGTCGCGGCCGCTTTCGATACGCAGCACAAAGCTTTTGGCGCCAACGTCCAGGCGGAAGATATGCGCGCCCGAAGCGCCACCGCGCACGGACGTTGCCGCGTCCACCGTCCGGCCGGGAAAGGCCATGGCCAGAGCGCGCGCCACCGCTGCGTGCTTGCCCGCCGGAATCCAGGAATTTTCCATCAGCCGCGTATATATAAGTGAGCACGCAGGAGCTAGTCTTGCGCCGCCGCGCATGAAGGTTTTAATGACGCCATGGAGGGCATAAGTGGAGGAATCCATGTCCGATAGGTCGGCGCCAATTTTCAATCAATTGAATATCGTGAGTGGCAACACCGGCGCGTCGCTGCGATTCTACCGCCGGCTAGGCTTGGACATTCCCGATGACGCCATCTGGAAGACACAGACGGGCGCGCATCACATCACCGCACAACGGCTTTCGGGAAGCGAGGCCGCAGACCTGGATATTGATAGCACCGGCTTTGCCCGCGTTTGGAATAGCGGATGGAAAAACCGGCAAGACCTTGCGGGACGGGTGGTGATCGGATTTCAGGTGCCGTCGCGCGAGCGCGTGGATGCGCTCTATGCCGAGATGACGGGCGCCGGTTATCGCGGTTTGCAATCGCCTTATGATGCGCTTTGGGGCGCACGCTACGCCGTCATCGAAGACCCGGACGGGATCGCGGTCGGACTCATGAGCCCGGTATCGGCCGAACTTAGGTCGCCGCCGCCTGCGATCTAACTGCGGCCGAGTGAAGAGCATCGCCCATCCGTCACGTCCAGGCGGAAGAGTTTGCGGCCTTCTATTGCAAGGCAAGTTTGGACAACAGCGACACCAACTCGCTTTGACGCGATACGCCTGCCTTGAAGAAGACGCGCTTGAGCACCGTGCGAACGGTCTGCTCCGAGATTCCCAATTTTCCGGCGGCTTCGCGTGGGCCAAGGCCGGAGCCGATGATCGCGGCGACCCTGGCTTCACCCAATGTCAGCCCGAGTACGTCGCGGACCAGGCTGGGATCGGCCGCTCCGGCGTGGTCGGGGTCCGCCACCAGCAGGATTGCGTGGGCCGAAGCGAGAATGTGGTCCGCCGAATCCAGCGCCATCACAAGCGGCAAGACATAGATCACCAGCGGGCGATTGGTTTTCTGACGCTGGACCAAGACGGGCTTCATGCGCTCTGCGGCACCGCTGTGATCCGGGTTTGTCACGCACGCCAGGGCGCTTTCCAACGCCTCCCGCTCGGATCGCGCGGTCACGGTGAATTGCCCGTCGATCAGTGCGATCCCATCTCCCAGGAAATTGCGGCCGGCCTCATTCGCGTAAACGACGCGGCCGAGCAGATCGACGGCGAAAACACCCATCGCCATGCGTCCCAGCGCATCGCCGAAACTCTCTTTCAAGAGTTCGCCGTCGATCAGGCGGATGCCAAGCCGCAGCGCCTTCTCGACATGCAGTGCGAGCCGGTCAAGAATCGCCAGTTCGCTATCCGTATAGGGCGGTTTGGCCGACCGGCGCTGCACAGAGAGCGCCACATCGACATGCGGAGCCGGCGAAACGCTTGCCGCCGCGAAATATCCCAAGCCGTGTTTGGCGAGGAATTGCGTATAGTAGGGATCGTTTTTCATTTCTTCCGGCGAGACGAGATCGCGGTCGGTGATGACATCGCGGGTGAGAAAATATCCCCGTTCCCGGGCGCGAACGGCGCGCATGTCCCGGTGGCTCCAGTCCCGGCCATATTCCGCCACCATCGCCTGAAGCGCGGGCGAGGTGATGACGCCGAACCGGCCGTCGTCGCGTCCATAGATCAGGATCGTGCCCGCATCCTCAAAACAGTCGGCGATGGCTTGCAGCGCCTGGGGCCAATTCTCGGGATTTGCGGCAGCCCCGTAAATTGCTTCAACCGCCGCAACAAATCCCTCCCCCATATAACCTTCTTGTCGCTCAAGGGTCGTCATTGCCGAGGCCGTAGCGGCACCAGCCGGTTGATCGCAGCCGTCACTTCCGCCTGCCGGTGGCATCCCATCTTCGCCGCGATGGTCTTCACCTGGGTTCGCACGGTACTTTCGGCCGCCAATCGGCGCGCGGCGATTTCCGACAGGGTTTCGCCTTGTGCCAAGGCTATGGCGAGTTCGGCCTCCGCCGGAGACAGCCGGAACAGGCCGCGCAGCCTTTGCGCAAGCGAAGCATCCTTGGCGTCGGGATCGCGCAGCAGCAAAAGCGCCGACATGCCGCGTTGCCCGCTGACGAGCGGCGTCACTGTGAGATGATAAGGGGCAAGCCCTCCCTCTCGTTCGATGGCGAACGCCGCCGTCTCCGGCTGGAATGAAGCGGTTGCCTTACCAAGGACGAGCGCCAGCCGTCTGGTGAGCGTTTCCGTAATCCCGGTGATCTGTCCTTTGCGGCTGCAAAGGCCGTCCGCGCGGCGCAGGATCGTTTCTCCGGCCTGGTTGGCATACAATATCCGTCCGTCGTGGCGCACCGCGATGGCGGCAAGCCCGACAATATCCAGCACGCTTCTTGCCAGGGTCGCGTCGCGCCGATGGGCGGCGATTTCACCACGAACCGCCAGCACCCGGCGAACAGCGATGGCATTGTCCTTCAGCCGGGCTACGGCATCGTCATCGAACGCCCCGGCGCTTTTGGCGCGATTGATTCCCAACGCGCCCATGCCGTAAGTGCTGAAAAAGCCGCTGCCGAGACAGTGAAACGTATCGTCGCCATGGCGGCGGATAAGCTCGTTGTACAATTCGCTGTTCTCGAAAACCGCCGGCCTGACCAGTTCCGAGGCGTTGAATACGCTGTTCTGCCGGTCTGGCGAAAACGCAGCCTGCATCCACAAATCCTTGTGGATGTAGCCGGCCTGGTATTCGGCCATAAATTCCGGGGTGAAATGATTGTAGGCGAAGTTGACCATCGCCCCGTCGGCATGCACCCAGTTTATGATCGAGGAACGGGCGTTAAAGGCGCGGGAGAACAAATTGGGCAGATTGTGGAAGGCGTCGTCATCGAACAGCGCTTCGTAAATGTCCTCGTTGCGCACCATGAACGTCTCCGGGGACAAACCGGGATACCCAGCCCATTGCCAAATTAGCATGGTTTTCAAGGGCTTCATACACCATTTGGGGTATGCTGCCAAAAGCCGGTCTGTGGTCTAAAGTGGCTGCGGATCAAGGCCGATGCCGGTGACGCACAAGATCGCCCCCGGCAATTCCCGGCCTTAGCCAGGGGTGGGGATCATGAGACATGCGATTTTGAGCATCGGCTTGGTGGCTTTTGTCATCGGCGTGGCCATCCTCACGGCTTTGACGCCTTCAAGAGCCTTCGCTGCCGATTCAGGCATTGGTGCTCCAAACGGTTGTCCCACGGGTTACCGCTACACTCCGCCCAACGCCAATATCGCCATCGGCGGCTGCCAGCTCATTAACACGGGTCCTGTTGCCGCGCGCGCTCCCGTGCAGGCCGGCAATCTCTGTGACGCGCTGCGCCAGACCTATCAGGGTTATCTTTCGGCCGCGGCCCAGGACGTGGGCGTTCAATCCGCCGTCGATCTCGACAACCAGGGCGCCAACGCCATCATGAGCGCCTATAACCGTGGGAACTGCGCCAACGGCGGGGGGTCCGCGACCGGCGGCACCGCCTTGCGCGATCAGGTGCGCCAGCAATTGGCGAACCGAAGCCTGGGCGCCCAGATGAATGCGGTCAATCCCAACGGCTTCGGCCAAACCTATGTGCCGATCACCGCGCCCAGGGGCACCACCCAGAACAAGCTGCAATACTCCAACAACGCTATGGCGTCGATGAACGCCGGCCTCGGTTTTCTCGCGGACCAAGAGGCCCAAGACGAAGCGAACCGGCAAGCCCAACAGCAACAGGAGGCAGAAGAACAGGCCGAGCGGGACGCACAGGCCGCCCAACAGCGCGCCATTGACGCCGCCGCCGATGCCCAGCGCCGTGCTGCGCTGGACAACCCGTTCGACGGCAGCCAGCAGGCGTCAGCGCCGGGCAATCCGTTTGTCGGCGCCTCCGGCAATCAACTGCCTTACAATCCTTATCAGGTCGCTACCAATACGCCTTCCAATGGCAATCCTTTCACCACGCCCGACCAGAACACCAATCCGGCCCAGCCAGACCGCAAGCTGGGCGACCCCGCGCAGGCGGACTCGCTTCCCTTTGTCACCCGCTCGGGCTGCGAGGCGGACCACGGCGGCATCATCGCGCTGCCGGGCGGCGCCAAACCCTATTGCGTGATCGAGGTGGACAATCCCGAGCCGACCAACGAATGGCACTACATGATCGAGGATGCCGCGCCGGCGAAAAAGCTGCAAATCAAAACGCCGGGTGTCGCAGCAGACGGCCGCAGAGGTTGACGCACGGCTTATTGGGCTGGGGAGCCGACATGAACAAGCGGGTGATGTTTGGGGTGTTAGCTGCGGCGCTCGTTGCTGTTCCGGCCGCCGTATCAGCCGCGCCCAGCGCAAAGGCGCAATGGGACGCACTTTCCACGACCGGCGGAATTTCGCCGCAGGTGCTAAACGAGATTCAGCAGAAAATGGTGGTGCCTGCCGATGCGCCAGTTCGCTGGCAGGTGATTTCGGTCAATGATGATAGCTCGTGGATGGAGCAACAAGCGTGGGAAAGAGAAGGCGCTATCGTCGCGGAAATCCGAACAGGTATTTCTGAATCCTTTATTCATATTCTTGTCCCTGAAATCACCGTCGCGCGACACGTTTTTGATTCGTTAGGCCTGATCGAATTGAAGACGACCAATACAAGCGATGGGCGCGATTACCAGCGTGCTGGAGCGTTTTCCATATCCGAAAAAATCGACCCGTCTCAACCGACCATCGCGGCATCCATATCTTTCGAAAGAATGAGAAATGGGTTCGGAGACAATCTCGATGGTGTCATTGCGCTGCGCCTTAGTTTGGTGGGAACTCCCGCGTCGCTCCAAGTCGCCTTCCCAGACGGTTCTGGTGATAAAATATCCCCCCAACTCTTTGAGGCGCGTTCGGACAAACACGACATTAATAAAGGGTTGGCCGATTTTACCTTCGATCCCCGCTTTGATGTTTTCATGCCGAGTGGAGAAACAGTTCTGGACTGGCAAATTGCAGATCAACCCTGGCATTCGCAACAGGTTTCAGCGGCGTTGTCTCTGGCACAGAAGGCCCAGGCCAACAGCCTGTTTGCGCGCGGCTTCGATCTCTACAAAGCCGGTGACTTCACGGGTGCGAAGGCGCTGATTGATACCGGCCAGAAAATCGATCCAGGCAATTATCTGGGTTGGTTCACCCTGGCGGAGGTGAGCCGGGCAGCGGCGACAAACTTGGCTGCTCGAAATGATGACCCGGAATTCGAACGCGACAACGCGCGTATCGCTTACCAGCACACCATAGACCTTGCCCCCGGCAGCCCCGAAGCCGCGCTGGCAAAGGGCTATCTGGCGGCGTTGCATTGAGAGAAAGGGCTGGGGAGCCTTCATGAACAAGCGCATGATGTTTGGGGTGGTGGCTGCGGCGATTATCGCCAATCCCGCAAGAGCCAATGAATATGATGATTTTGACAAGGCATTTTTCAATAAAGCGACCCACGACGCTTCACTTCAGACATTCGCGGCGCAGTATCCTGCTACCGATGCATCGACAACAGCAATAATTGTCGACTCTGTTGGTCGTCACGAAATTTTGGTTGGAAACACCATTGGTGTGACATTTAAAACCGTCAATTTCAATTCTGGAAAAATTAGTCTGCGCATAGATACGGAGCGTTACGACAGCAAATCTCTTATGCTTACGAGTAGAGATTCGCTTATAGGTGAAGTTGATTATTTTACTGAAATTAAGTCGATCAAAACCCTGGCTGCTTTCGATCCAAAAGTGCAGACCTCTGCCGACACAAAGGCGGATTACATGATGTGGGCAAACGATGTGGCGTCCTCTCAAAGGACCTACGACAAGTACACCGAGACCTGCCATTTGTCGGTCACGGCGTCAGACGTGATTGCACGCGCATGTACGGAAAAAGGCGACCGTGTGAATGACCCACGCCATTCTTCAGATGACAGTTCAATCGATAGAAAAATGGACCAAAAGTGGTTTTATTCGGCCGACTTCAAGACATACCTTCCTGGTATCTTTGGACCGCCAGAATTCGCTGGTGCCGTCGACTACAAGGTCGGCGCTGCGCCGTGGCGCTCACAGACTGTCTCGGCCGCGCTGACACCGGATCAGAAGCAGGCGGCGAACACGCTGTTCGCCCAGGGCTTCGATCTTTACAGGGGCGGCGATTTTATCGGCGCGCAGACCCTCATCAACAAGGGTCTTGAAACCGATCCGGCGAATGTCCTGGCCTGGTTCACGTTGGGCGAGATCAACCGCGCCGCGTGGAAGACCAAAGGCGATCAGGAAGCCGCCAAGACCGGCTATTACGATTACATGCGGGTGATCGACCTTGCGCCCAAAGACAGCGCCCAGGCGCTTCTCGCGACCAACTATCTCAAAGACGGCGGCATGAATTAGGCGTTTCAAAATACGAATTTTGGCTGGGGAGCCACATGAACAAGAAAGTCACGATTGTGATACTGGCTTTTGCGACCGCTTTGGGCGGATGCAGCACGGCGATCAAATACACCGCGTGGCAAGATGGTGACGCGATCCAGTCTGGCGCTCTGAGATTTGGGCTGCAAGAAACTACAATTACTTTAGCGACGCCCGCGCCGGCCAAGACCGACTCATCTCCTCCGAAAAGCAATTGCCCGGATAAGGTCAGCTCCGCCAATTGGTGGACGTGCTTCAATCAGGTCGCGGCTCATGCGGCGATGGCGCCTTCGACCGCGAATCCTTCCAAGGTGTATGTGGCAACACCCGATGACGCCAAAAGCCTTCATCTGGCGACAACGACTGTTTCCGGGACGCTCGTTTCCGGACAGGATACGCTCTACAGTGTGGTTACCGTGAAATACTCCAGCAATGCCACCACGGTCATAGCGGGAGCCGGGTCCGGAGCCGTGACAGGGTTTGGAATTGCTGGCCCATACGGAGCCGTCGCCGGCCTTGTCATAGGGGGAATATCGAGCGGTACAGTTCCGTTTAACCTTACCAAAAATCCCGTTCCTGCCGCGCCTCCAAAGGTGACCGACTATATCTGCCCTGACGCTACGGTCGATCTCTCCAATGCTTCGGATAAAAATCTGCGGCCATCAATAGTATTTCCCGTTGCGATAAACAGCGAGGGTGCAAAACCCATATCCTCGGCGTCTGGTATTCAATCGGTCAAAGACAATTCACTTGTTTGCTGGCATGAACTGCCCAACGCGGCCAGCTTGGGCACAATCTTGCCCCAGCGCGTCGGAAGCGCAACTCCTGCAAGTCCGCTGAGACAGCCAATTAGCGGTGACGGCTGGCTTTATCGCGTTGTTGCGATCAGCGACCAGAATGAGAAAGCACCTGATCCTACGCAACCGCTTCCCGGGCCGCCGGGAACGATGTTAGCTACCGCGTATTTCGCGGACACGGATGCGCGCCACGACTTTCCCTACTCCTCCTGCCGGAAAGTCCAAATACAGATCACTTGGTGGAAAGATTTGGCCGACGCGATTGCAACTTCTGCAAGCGGCAAAGATGCATCTCCTGAAGTCGTAAATTTTGCAACCGTCGCCGCTGACTCGGCTTTCCTCACGGCGGCAGACCTGAAAAAGGGTGGGGTTATAAACTTCAAAGCGGATTGCGGCGCCAATGTCTCAATGGACGTAGATAGCTCCGCAGTGGCCGACATAAATGCGGTGGTTACCGCGTCGCAGAACATATACAAGGCCGAACAGACTTGGGCGACAAGTCAGAAAAAATAGCGCTTGTTGCTAGCCTTGGTCGGAGGGGAAAATGTACAAGAATTGTATCGGATTCGGGTTTGTAGCGTTAGCGGGGATTGTATTTTGCGCCTCTACCCGCGCCGACGATCAATCCGACTGGCTGAAGGCGCGGCAGGCGGAATATGCGACCTGGGCTGCGGCGCATCCCAATGTCGAGGCGCAGATCGCGGACCTGAAAGGCAAGACCCAAGCGCTGGTGGATGCCTACAAGGCGCGGCCCAAGCCGCCGCGCTATGCCGACCTGACGGCCCGCAGCAATGCCGCGTCGCCCGCCGATAAGCAAACCGCGCAGAAAGCCTTCGCGGTCGGTTTCACGCTCTGGCAGTCCGGCGATTTTCCCTCGGCGGAGGCGGCGTTCAAGCAGGGTCTCGATCTCGATCCCACCAACGGCATGGCGAATTTCTATTATGGCGATTGCCTGCAACGGCGCGGCGACAAGGCCGGTGCGGCGGAATACATGGGGCGCGCCGTGTTCTTGGGCGGACAAAGCGCGGAAGCCTTCAAGGCGCAGACGGCGCTCGCAAACCTTCCCGCCCCGCCCGACCCGGACGTTGCTGCGCCGCCGGCGATCTTCCACGTTCCCGGCGCGGCCACCGAGGCATGGGACGGTCCCGACACGCCGCAGATGGTCGTGATCCCGGCGGGCGAATACACCATGGGCTCGCCCGCCTCGGAACCGAACCGGCAGGATAATGAAGGTCCGCAACATCGCGTGACGGTCGGATATTCACTCGCCGTCGGCAAGTTCGATGTGACGCGGGCCGAATATGCCGCCTTCGTCGCGGCGACGGGCTACAAACCCAAGGACGATGACGGCTGTTATGTTTATGACGGCAAGCAATTCAACAAGTCTTCGCGTGCGTCATGGCAGCGGCCGGGCTTCGATCAGACGCCGAAAGATCCCGTGGTTTGCGTGAACTACGGCGACGCCAGCGCCTATGCGGCATGGTTGTCGCAGAAGACCGGCCATGCCTACCGGCTGCTATCGGAGTCCGAATGGGAATATGCGGCCCGCGCCGGTACCACCACGGCTTATTGGTGGGACAACGACGCCGGTAAGGGCAACGCCAACTGCGACGGTTGCGGCAGCCAATGGGACAATAAGCAAACCTCGCCGTCAGGTTCATTCCAGGCCAACCCCTTTGGGTTGTACGATATGAACGGCAATGCATGGCAGTGGACAGCGGATTGCTTGAACAACAGCTACAATGGCGCGCCGAAAGATGGTTCGGCGTGGGGAAGTGGCGACTGTGACGACCGCGTTCAGCGTGGCGGTTCCTGGGGCAGTAATTCCAGGCTCGCCCGCGCCGCCTACCGCCTCAGGTACAGCGACTACGTCCGTGACTCCTACTATGGGTTCCGCGTCGCCAGAACATTCTAATTTCACCTTGCAGCTTTACCCCTTTACATCTTGTGGGGGATCAAAAGGGGGCGTGAGCCCCCTTTGCGAATCGGATTAGTATTTCCGTCATTGTTCAAACGCGGATCGAACCTGTGACGAACGAAGCGGGAACAGGCGGGGGGGGGGGTAGCTCGACGCACGGGTCCAGCTCTCGAAGCCGCGTATCGCTTTCAGCTTTGGCTGATACCCACCGTCGAGAAATTTCCGCGCAGTCAAAAATTTCTTCTCGGTGATCGCATCCAGGCAACCGCGCTCGACGTGCTCGAACGTCTGATCGAGGCCACCTACACCAAAGCCCGCGCGGACAAACTGATTGCCGCCAACCTTGGCATCGAGAAGCTGCGTATCCTTTTTCGCTTGGCGTCGGAACTGCGTCATCTGGATTTGCGCCGTTACGAACATGCTGCGCGCAGCCTTGATGAAATCGGCCGGCTCATTGGCGGCTGGCGAAAGGCCCACGATGCCCACGAAGCATGACGGGTTATTCGCCCGCGTCGCAAATTTTCAGGCGCTTCTGGCGGCGGCCAAACGCGCCATTCGCGGCAAGCGCAAGAAGCCCGGTGGTGCGGCCTTCATGGCCAACCTCGAAACCGAATTGCTCAGTCTCGAACGCGAGCTTCGTGGCGCAACCTATAAGCCGGGCCGATACGTCAAGATCGAGCTCTTCGATCCCAAGCACCGCATCGTGTCCGCCGCGCCATTCCGCGACCGGGTGGTTCATCATGCGCTGTGCGATGTTGTCGATCCGATCTTTGCCAGCGGCTTTATCGCCCATAGTTTTGCCAACCAGACGGGCAAGGGGACCCATCGTGCCGTCGCTGCCTATGAACGCTACCGCGACCGTCACGCGCATGTCCTGCGCTGCGATATTTTTCGGTACTTTCCGGCCATCGACCATGCCGTTCTGAAACACGATTTCCGGCGGCGGATTGCTTGCAGCCGGACACTGACCTTGATGGATAAGATCGTGGATGGCTCGAACCCGCAGGAGCCGGTGAACCTTCATTTTCCGGGCGATGACCTGTTTGCCCCGTTCCAACGTCGTCGCGGGCTTCCTATCGGCAATCTCACCAGCCAGTTTTTCGCCAATCTCTATCTCGATCCGCTCGACCATTACGTGACCGAGGTTTTGCGAGCGCCTTATGTGCGTTATGTCGATGACTTCGCATTATTTCATGATGATCCGCATGTTCTGGATTGCTGGCGAGGGCAAATCGCCAACTTCCTCGAAGTCCGCCGCTTGCGTCTGCATCCCAAGAAAACGTTTATCGTGGCGACTGCCGCGCCGGCCGAGTTCTTGGGATTTGTTCTTCTACCCGGCGGGCGGCGTCGCTTGCCCGAGGGAAATATCCGGCGCTTTCGCAATCGTCTGCGGTCGCTGCGCGATCAGTGGAGAGCCGGAAGCATCGAACGGGGAGACATTGAACAACGTGTGGGAGCCTGGATTGCCCATGCTTCTCACGCCGATACATGGCGCTTGCGCCATGCGATCTTCGAGGACGGGTGGTTTGATCCGTCATCGGGGCCTGGACAGCCCCCTGTGGCAACCGCGTTCAGCGTGGCGGTTCCTGGAACAATAATACCAGGAACGCCCGCGCCGCCTACCGCAACAGGAACAACAACAACCGTAACTCCAACAATGGGTTCCGCGTCGCCAGCACGCCTCCATGCTTGAGCCGGAAGGATCATGGTCCATCCGGGAGTGCCGAGGGTGCGTTCAGGGCTGTCCATGATGATGGGGATTTGTCGGACGACGAATCCAGGGACGGCGTCCGCTTTGGTTGCACATCGCAGCAGCGGACGCCGATTCTTTGTTGGATTAGTTTTTCTATACCAATCATGCGCGACCCGCGTTGGGGTCGAATCTGGGTTATACGCGCTCCCAAATCCCTTCTGTGCACAGCCCTTTAACCTGGGTGAGAGAGATCGAAAAACTCTTTGTCCGCATAGTAGCGCAGCTTGCCGGCAAGAATGGGCCGCTGACCGGCAATAAAGAGCAATTCCTGATACTGCGGAAGACTGCGAACCTCATCGGGCGTCAACAGCGGGCGGCCAGTATGGTGGTCGCTGGTGGACGTGTCGCCTTTGGTAAAAAGCGTTCCCTCGCGTCGGCTCTCGGTTGAAAATACGATGGTGGTCTGGCCCAGCAGGCCGGAGACAAGCTGCGCAGTTTCCGAGTCGTTTACGCCGAACACTTGCAGCACCGAGGCGTTGGAGAAGAAGGTTCCAGCACGGCCCCCATACGTGGACCGGAGTTGATGCAGGTCTTGCAGGATGGGCCAAAGCTGCACCCCATAGCCCGCCATCAGGCCCATGGCGCGTTCGATGGGCGACATGTGGCCCAGGGCCGCGAACTCATCCAGCAGGTAAAGAACCGGCGCGCGGGGTTGGCCCGCCGCCCGGGCCAAATCCTGCAAGCTCTGGGTAATGATGAGCCGCAGCCAGCGGGCATAGGTACTCAGCCGGTCGGGCGGCAGGACCAGAAAGACGGTTGTGGTGCGGGCCTTCATGCTTGCCGCGCTCGCCAAGACAAGCGCCAGCGCTTCGTGACAGCCCTCCGGGCCATACGCTAAAGCGCAGATATTCCTCGTTTTGCAGTTTAATACGCAAAACCCCGCAATTAACTTTGTTTTGATACATAAATTGTTGACTATCTGGCCTGAACGTGTCATTCAATGATACGAAACAAAGGTTTTCATAGGGTTTTGTTACAAAGATGAGCATTGAGTTCCCCGCTCGATCCCTGTCACCGCAAGAGAGCCGCGTCGTGCTCACGCTGGCGGAGCATGGCCGCCGCGAAGTGGCGCGGAAGGATATTATCCAGCTTCTGGCAGCAAGCCCGGAATCCGCAGACCATGTGATCCGTTCCCTGCGCCGCAAAGGCTGGCTCCAGCAGGCAAGCTGGGGAAAGTACCTCCTGATCCCGCCCGATCAGGGACCGGAAGCGCTCGGCGAAGGCAACCTGTTGGCCCTGGCCAGCCGGATCGCCGAACCCCATCCGTATTATTTAGGCTACGGCACCGCCGCTGCCCACTACGGCCTGACGACACAGCATCGTAGCACGATCTGGATCGTTACGCCGGCGCGCTTGCGCGACCGGCACCTGAACGATTCCAAAGTCCGGATCGTCAACCCCGTGCCGCGAAAATTCTTCGGCTTCAGCCCCGTTGATGTTCTCGGCTACGCCGTCCAGATGTCCGACATCGAAAAGACGGCCATCGATTGTATTGAGCGGCCGGACCTGTGCGGCGGCATTGGAGAGGCCGCTACCATTCTTGCAGCGGCAAGCCGCCGCTGCGACTGGAGCAAGATTGCCTCCTACCTGCAACAGATCGCATCGAAGCCGCTCACACAGCGATGCGGGTGGCTCGCCGATC